>Ga0207647_10000722_pt1 | contig 25906 bp, 25 predicted proteins | sample KBSCornC2_FD_184295 | JGI IMG/M metagenome (GOLD analysis project Ga0207647, IMG submission 184295) | Corn rhizosphere microbial communities from Kellogg Biological Station, Michigan, USA - C2 (SPAdes) (version 2) | ecosystem: Host-associated > Plants > Roots > Rhizosphere ... | reverse complement strand
GATTGGCTGCGCCAAACTGCGTTTCACGTCATCGGCGGAAGCGCGCAGCGCTTTCACCAATAACGATCAGGCTCTAGCGCGGATAATCGCGCCACAGCCATTCCAGCGCTTCGGGGAGTGTCTGCGCGACGACATTGCCATCGACGTGTACCGCATCCTTGGCCCACACGTAGCGGTAATCATAGCCCTTCGCCTTCAGCGCAGCGGCCATGCGGTCATTGGCCAGCGGCCAGTTGTGATAGGTCGTTTCCGGATCCTGCCAGTGCAGATCCTTTTCGCCCACCTCCATCCAGATACGGATCGGCTTGCGCGGGCTCTCGGGCACGAGGTACGCGTGATAATCCCAGGCGCCCTCCGGCGTAGCGGGATCGGCAGGTGAGGCCTGGTTCACGAACGTGCCGGAGTAAGACAGGACCTTGCGGTACCATTCGGGGTGGTACCAGGCCATGCTGAGCGCGGCAGCCGCGCCCGAGCTGCCGCCCATCGTTGCGCGGCCTTCCGGGTTCTTCGTGAAGCGGACGCCATAGAGCTGCGTCACGCGCGGCAGCACTTCCTGCTCGACGAACTCAGCGTAGCGGCCGGACATGGTGTCATATTCAAGCCCGCGTTCGGAGCCTTGCGCATCGCCGCCGCCGGACTGGATCATCACCGCGACGATCTTCGGCACGCGGTGCGCCGCGATCAGCGCGTCGAGCGCGGCTGCCACGCGCGCTGCATAATCGCGGCCATCCTGGACGACCAGCAGCGGCGCTTCGGTGCCAGGCTTATAGCCTGCGGGCACATAGACGAAGACGTCGCGGCGATAGGGGGCGGGCTCGCTCGTCTCCGTAAGCGGCGCTGCGAGGCGGTTGCCATAGGCATCGCGCCGGCGAGTGACCTCGTTGTCGAGCTGGCGGATGCCGGGATAGATCCGGCTCTCGGCAGACGTCATGATGAAGCTATGGAGCGTGCCTTTGGGTTGGCCGGGTTGCGCCTTCATCTCCGGTGCGTCCTTATAGGGCGGGGCGATCCGGATCTCGTCGGCATGTGCGCTGCTGGCCGCGAGCAGGACCGCGGGGATCAGGAACTTCTTCGTCATGCACCTCTCCACCCTTTACGCCGGCATGCCAGATTGAGGCTGTTCGCGGCTACGGCGCTGTAGTCGTAGATCCCGCACCGGTCTCGGCTGTGTGACGCATTGGAACGGGCGGCGAACGATTCCGTTAATGCGCAAATGAAGGCGGTGATCCTGCTTGCGCTAACATTGATCGGCGGATGCGCGTCCGGTCGTTCGGCCGACCTTCCGGCCATCGGGCAGATGCGTAGCCTCGCCGCGGAATGGGCTTCGGTCAATCGCGAGGCGGCGCGGGGGCGCCTGACGATCGCTTATACCGAAGGCATGCGGAAGGCGGCGCGCGAGCAGATCGCGAAACAGGCGCAGGCGCTGAGCAAGGGATCACCCGCAGCACCCGCTGCCGCGGCGCTGCAGGCGCTGCCGGCAGATGCGGCACCGGAGCGGATCGCGCGCCTGGCGGCGGCACTCAAGCAGATCGAGACCAAGCTTGAATCCGCTTGAGCTCACGCTCGGCATTCTGACCGCGGTCGGCGGTTTCGTCGACATCAGCGAGCTGGTTTTCGCGGCGCAGGCGGGTTCGACCTTCGGCTACGCGCTGATCTGGGTTTTCGCTTTTTCGACGATCGGCATCATGGTGATGGGAGAGATGAGCGGGCGCGTCGCGGCGGTCGCCAAGCAACCCGTCTTCAACCTCATCCGGCACCGCCTTGGGCTCAAGCTTGGGCTCGTGACGTTGGCCGCTTCCTTTATCAGCAACCTGATCACCTGCGCGGCTGAAGTAGGTGGCGCGGCGATCGTGCTGCACCTGCTGACCGGCGCACCGGCGATGCTGATGGCGGCGGTCATGACCGCGGTTGTGATCGCCTCAATTTGGATCCTGCCATTCAAGTGGATCGAGCGGACCTATGGTTTGCTCGGCCTGTTCATGATCGTGTTTGCCGTGGCGCTGGTGAAGATCAATCCTCCCTGGGGTGCGATCGCCGGGGGGTTTTTGCCGCAGGTGCCCCCCGGCCTTTCGACCCAAGAGCTGCTTCGCTTCGCCTATTTCGGCGTGGCGATCATCAGCGCGGTGCTGTTTCCGTATGAGGTCTATTTCTATTCCTCGGGAGGGATCGAGGAGGATTGGGGGCCCAAGGATCTGCCGATCAACCGTGTGACCTGCATTGTCGGTTTCGGGCTTGGGTCACTGCTCGCGATTTCGATCCTGTCGAGCTCGGCCCAGCTGTTTGCGCCCCTGAACATCGATCCGCAGCTGCCCGGATCCGCGGTGTTGGAGGCTGAGCTGCCGATGGGGCGCCTGGGCCTGCTGCTGGCGCTGCTCGGAATCCTGTTCGCGGTGGCGGGAGCGGCGATCGAGACCTGCCTCGCCAACGCTTACAGCGTGGCGCAATTCTTTGGTTGGGAATGGGGGAGGCATAAAAAGCCGTGGGAAGCGCCGCGTTTCACCCTCACCTGGATCGCGCTGTTTTTGCTGGCGCTGGCAATCGTACTGACCGGCATCGACGTGATGAAGCTGGTCGAGTTTGCGGTGCTGTTCTCGGTGCTGGTGCTGCCGCTTACATACCTGCCGCTGCTGTTGCTCGCATCCGACCGACATTTCATGCAGAACCATCGCAACGGCGTGCTCGCGAATGGCCTCGGCTGGTTCTATTTCGTGGTGATCGTAATTGCGGCGGCAGCGGCAATACCGCTCTTCCTTCTGACCTCGGGAGGGCAGGGGTGAAGCCGCAGGACAAAATCCAGCTGGTGAGCGGACTGCTCGACTTGCCGATCCTCGACAAGGATTACCGTTATTGCGGGATCGTCGACGACCTCGAGTTCGAGGAGGCGGATGGCGCGCTGCGCGTGAAGGCGCTGCTGGTGGGCCCCGGCGCCTATCGCGGGCGCCTGCCGGGCTGGGCCTTTCGGCTGGTGGGCTGGATTGCAGGCAAGCGGATCGCGCGGGTGCCGTGGGACGCGATTGCCGAGATCGGCAGCGCGGTCGTGCTCGACGTGTCCGCGGAAACATGCGGTCTGCACAGTACGGAAGATAGAGTACGTCGATTGATCCCGCACCGAGGGGCTTTGTGATGCGGCTGAGCGATCTCATCAATCGACCCGTGCTCGATGGCGATGGCCGCGGGCTCGGACGGCTCCACGAGATACGCGCGGTCGACGGCCAGGTGCGGGAGCTGGTCTACGGGTCGGCGGGCCTGTTTGAGCGGATGACGGGCCGCGCGCAGCCGACGACGATCCCCTGGTCGCAGGTCGAGCGGGTGACCGCGAAGGCGATCCGCCTGAAATAGATCAAACCGCAGATGTCGATTTGGTCGCTGGCCAAACCACGTTAGCTTAACCCCTCGACGCAAGCTGAAGGGGAGGGGCGCATCACCAAGGATTCCGGACCGGCGGCGGGCCGGACAAGCCAAGATCCCGAACTGCTGCGGCGCCTGCTGCGCGCCAAGGACCAGATGGACGTCGCCTCGCACGAAGCCTGGCCGGTCGAGCGGCTGGCGCGTGTAAGCGGGGTTTCGGAGGCGCATTTCGCGCGATCGTTCAAGCAGGCGTTCGGCGTGCCGCCGCACCGCTATCTGCTCACGCGCCGGATCGAGCAGGCGACGACATTGCTGCGCGAGACCGACCTGCCGATTACCGAAATTGCGTTTCACACGGGGTGGGAGAGCCTGGGCACGTTTGGGCGCACCTTTCGCGATATTACCGGCGAAAGCCCGAGCACGCTCCGCGCGCGGGAGAAGGCTGCCCAATACCAACCACAACCTGTGCCGGTCTGCATCCTTCGCGCGGCTCACCGGCCCGACCTCAAAATCGCAGTTTCGGAGAAGCGGCGCCGCGAGGCGGGCGATATGGAGGCCCCACAAGACAAGGAGGTCCCATGAGCCAGGGTGTCAACGTAGCCGGCATTTACGTGCGCGATCAGGATGAAGCGCTTGATTTCTATGTCAGAAAACTCGGATTTCGCGTCCATACCGACGCGCGCAACGGCGATTTCCGATGGCTGACGGTGCAGTATCCGGACCAGCCTGATTTCCAGCTCGGCTTGTTCGTGCCGCAGGCGCCGATGGTCGATGCGGCCACTGCTCAGACCCTGCGTGAAGCGGTGGCGAAGGGCGCGATGCCGCCGCTGGTATTGGTCGTGGATGATTGCCGCGCTGCTTATGACGCGATGCAGGCGCGCGGTGTGGAGTTCACGCAGGAACCGATCGACCGCTTCGGCACCGTCGATGCGGGCTTTCGCGACCCCTCGGGCAACGGGTGGAAGATGATCCAGGCGCGGTGAAGCCGCCGTCCGATCTGATCTACGCCCTCAACAGGAGATCGCAATGAACGAAGCCACATGGGTTCGGCAGACCCACCGCGTCTTATCCATCATCTTTACGGTCACGGTGATTGCCAATTTCGCTGCGCGAGCTTTGGGAGGCGAGCCGCCGGCCTGGCTGACATATTCGCCCTTGCCGCCGCTATTTCTGCTGATGTTCAGCGGGCTGTATATGTTCGCGCTCCCTTACGCCGTCAAACGGCGTGCCGGGTGAGCGCCAGCAGAAGGGAGCGAAGACGATGTGCACTTTCGCCTATCAAGCAATGGCAAACGGCAGGGATAACGAGGCCAGCATGAGCGTACCGCAAGACGATAAGTCCCCATCCGAACGGATCGACGCGCGGATCAGGGAGCTCGGCGACTGGCGAGGCGAAATGCTTGCGCGACTACGCGCTCTGATCAAGCAGGTGGTTCCAGATGTCGTCGAGGAATGGAAGTGGCGCGGGGTTCCCGTCTGGTATCGCGACGGCATGCTCTGCACCGGCGAAACGTACAAGAATGTCGTGAAGGTGACCTTCGCCAAGGGGGCGATGCTGGACGACCCGGCGGGGCTGTTCAACTCCAGCCTCGATGGGAATGTGAGGCGGGCGATCGACATTCACGAGGGCGAAGAGATGGACGAGGAGGCGTTCCAAGCGCTTGTCCGCGCGGCCGTGGTGCTGAACACGTCACGCTGATGCGGGAGCGATCCAGCTAGCGAAATCGACTTGGATTGGCTCACATCGTTGTTGAGAAAAGCGTAACAACGCACCAGCCCAGACCAGGGGGGAGAGGCCGATGATCAAGCTTTTATGGTCCAGCATCCTGCTGGCGAGCGCTGCTGCGGTGCCGTCGGACTCGCTGGTTGCGCCAGGGGTGATATCCTCGCCCGCCGCGGAGGTGCGGCTCGCCTTCAGTCCCGATGGGCGGCAGATACTCTGGGGGTCGATCGGCCGCGATGCGGAACCTAGCCAGCAGGATATCTGGGAGCGGCATCGGGTCGGGAGGGGCTGGTCCGCGCCAGCGCGCGTCTCGTTCGACACCACGGCGGCGGAATTCGACCCCGCATTTTCGCCTGATGGACGGACGGTCTATTTTCATTCGGATCGCGCGGGGGGCTATGGCGGCACCGATCTCTACAAGGTGTCTCGCGACCCGGCGACGCTTCGCTTCGAAACGCCCGTTAATTTGGGGCCGAGCGTCAACAGCTCGGGCGAGGAATGGGCGCCCACGCCGCTTAAGGACGGCAGCCTGATTTTCGCGTCGGATGGGTGGGGCGGGTTGGGCCACCACGATCTTTTTATCCTGCGTCGGGGTATGCCGCGGCCGGCCAATCTCGGCCCGACGGTCAATGGCCCGGACGAGGATTTCGATGGAGCATTGTCACCCGACGGCCAAATGCTCGTCTTCAGCTCCGGCACGATGTCGGATGATGCCGCGCATGTGACGCTTTTCTCCGCCCGCTGGCGGAATGGTGCACCCGAGCCGCGCAAAGCGCTGCGTGCAGGCTGTTCGGACTTCGTGATCGGCACCTCATTCGATCCGCGCGACCGGCACTCGCTCTTCTACGCCGCAAACTGTCCCAACGGGCTTGGCCGGATGGATATATGGCGGCACGCGATCATGCCATCCAACTGAGAGGGCGCCACGAGAGACCTGATCCACAGGTCGGCGAGCTCATTGACCAGGCGGTTTGGTGGCAGGTGCGTGTTCAGGCTTTTTGGCAACGACCTCCGGGACTTCGCTTGCGCCGGCGGCCGATGCAGCGACGCGTGTCAGCTGCATCGTGTCGCTTGCCGAGCCTGCCGTCACCGAGACCAGATTGGCGCCCATGGTCAGGGGTACGGCCGGCCAGCGCACTTCATGGTCATTTGCCACGGCCCGGCCGATCGGGCGGCCGTTCACCGACAATGTGGCGTCAGGTGCGTTGGTGAAGGCGCGTATTTCTACTGCCGCGTCGCTCCGTCGGTCCAACCGCCGATCGGTGAGATGGATCATTGGTGTCGATGACCAATTCGCTTGATACCAGTAATAAGCATCTTTGCGGGTCGACCGATCGTAGGTCACCAGCCCCTTGTCGTTGATGCCAGGCCGGTCGCCTTCGTGGCGGCCGTCCGACGCGAGATCGAACGCCACCCATACATAAGTGCCGAACAGATAGGGGCGGCTTGCGAGCTGTCGCCAATTATCAACATGATATTGCGTTTGCGCCTGCTCCGGGTGCCAGCCGCTTTCGGGCACGTTCTGCGCAGGCGGAGGAAGTTGCTGGTGGCGGATGCTGGCGCCGGCGCCATATTCGCTCACCGCGAAGGCGCGCGTGGGATGTTGCGCGTGAAAGCCGTCCGCCCACGCGCCGATCGAGCCATCCTGTCCGGGATACCAACCGAAATAACGATTGAAGCCGACGACGTCGCTGATGTTCGCCTTCTCATTGTCATCCGGCTGGCAGCAATGCGCATAGACGGTGGGACGGCTTGGGTCCTCCGCCCGCGCGACGCTCTGCAGCGTGCGCAGCACGTGGGTAACGTCTGGCGTGGTGGCGTAGACTTCGTTGCCGAGCCCCCACAGCATCACGGAGGGATGATTGTAATTCTGGCGGATCAACTCGCGCATCTGCTCCGCAGCGTTCACCTCGAAAGCAGAGCTGGGGTCGATCACGCCGTTGAGACCGATCTCCGTCCACAGCAGAAGGCCGCGTCGGTCGGCCTGGTCGTACATCTCCTGTGGATGCTGAAAATGCACCAGCCGTACGCCGGTGGCCCCCAGCTCCGCCACCTGATCGAGATCGGCATCGATCTCCGCGTCGGTCACTGCGAGCCCGCGGCCCGGCCGCCCGGAATGGAACAGGTTGACGCCGTGCAGAGGGTAGGGGCGTCCGTTCAGTAGCAAGCCTTGCTCAGGGTCGATCTTTATCGATCTCAGTCCCAGCGGCACGGATACTGTATCGCCTTCCACCTCGGCGGTAACGGTATAGAGGTAAGGGTCTGTGCGTCCCTGCCACAGGTGGGGTTGGGGGAGCGTGAGCGGAATCGAGACCCTGGCCGCTTGTCCCCGCTCCATCTTCGCACGCGTGATGCCGCTTGCGACAGTCTCGCCCTGCGCATCCGCGACCTTGATCGATACCGGTATGCGCACGTTGCGCAGACTGTCATTGCGCACGAGGATTCGAGCGTTCAGCACGGCTTGCGCCTGATCCAGCTTTTGGGTGGCGAGGTAGACGCCCGGGCCGCCATGATCCGCCAGATCGATATGCACGTCCGGCACTTCGATCAGCCGGACATGGCGGTAGAGCCCGCCGAAAACCGTGAAGTCGCCGCCGAGAGGGGTGACGTTGGGCACCCTGCTATTGTCGACACGCACCGCAATCACATTGCGGCCAGGTTTCAGCGCGTCGGTAACGTCGAAGCGGAAGGCCGCATGACCGCCCTCATGTCGGCCCAAGTGCGCGCCATTGATCCACAGATCGGTGACAAGCGCCGCCCCATCAAACTGGATCCACAGACGCCGCCCCGCGGGGATCCGATCCAGCGTCAGCGTGCGGCGATACCAGGCAGGGCCGCGATAATAAGTGCCGCCATCGTCCCCGTCCGCGCCGTTGAACGTGTGCGGCAGCGTGACGGAGGCCCAGCCACTGTCATCGAAACCCGTCGCAGTGGCGCCGGCAACCTCTTCGCGATTGAAGCGCCAGCCCGCATCCAACAGCGTCTGGGTGCGAGCGGCTTGTGATTGGGGAGCGCGCGCCGATGCAGACGCTAGATCAGCCACTGGAGATGCGGAAGCCGGCAGCAGTGCAAGAGCGAGGCTACCGAGCGGCGCGAGAGCGAGCATAGTAGGATGGCGCATTGCGTCTGCATGCAACAAAAAATCTTCAATCGGCAATCTTGCTGCGGCATGCCTTGGCGGAAAGGGTGTAGAATTATCCAACAGAACGGCTTCGATCGGCTCGTCGCAAAGGCGCCCCCGCACCCGTTGCGGACCTGTAACCATAGGTTAGACTGACGGCAAGGGAACATTGGCTGGAGTTGGTCATGCTCACGATTGCCCTTGCTGCCGCAGCGCTCGCCCAAGCAGACCCGAAATCCCCGCCCCCGGAGCCGGTCGCTTGTGAACAGGTCCAGTCAGCGGACGGGCAAGCGCCTTTGGTCACCGCCGCCATTGCCCTCGTCAGGGATTGGGTCGATGCGATGGACAAGGCCGACGATGCCGCGTTCACACGCTTCGTGCAGGATCGTGGGCCGGTTTTGCAGGGTGGCCCTGATGAATGGCTGCGATTGCGCGGGATGCTTCGCGGCGTGAAATTTTGCGGGGTAAAATCCGCAGACGCGAATAGCGTGGCGATGTGGATATTCGATCCCAACTTCGATTCTTTCGCCATCGCCGACTTCAAGTTGCCCGCCAGTACCTCCGGCAGGATCGAACTTGCAGGGGCCAGATTGACCGGTGAGGTTCCGCCCGGCTTCACCAGGCCGAAGCTGTCCCCCGCGATGCTCGTCAAGGCGGTCGACGCACGCCTCGCGAGCGAGGCGCGGGACAATCGATTTGCGGGCGCCGTGCTGATCGCGAAGAATAAGCAGGTGCTGTTTCAGCATGCTTATGGCCTGGCCGATCGGGAAGCGCGCACGCCCAATGACCTAAACACGCAATTCCGCTTCGGATCGATGGGCAAGATGTTCACGATCGTCGCGATCATGCAGCTCGTTCAGGAGGGCAAGATCGATGTGGCGGCGCCGATCGGGCGCTACCTTATCGAGTATCCCAACCAGGATGTCGCGACCAAGGTGACGGTCGCCAACCTACTGACCCATACCGGGGGAACCGGCGACATTTTCGGTCCCGAGTTCAATGCTCACAAAGCCGAACTGCGCGACCTTGAGGATTATGTCGATCTCTACGGCAAGCGCGGACCCGAATTCGCGCCGGGAAGCCGGTTTGCCTACAGCAATTACGGTTTCATCCTGCTCGGGCGCATCGTCGAGGCGGTGAGCCATCTCAGCTACGATGCCTATATTCAGCACAACATTTTCGACGTGGCCGGCATGAAATCCACCGGCAACCTGCCCGAAAGCACAGTCCTGCCGCACCGTTCGACAGTCTATATGGGGCCCCCTGACCAGCTCAGGCGGGCGGATGACACGCTTCCGGTGCGAGGCACCTCCGCGGGCGGCGGCTATTCGACGGTCGGCGATTTCAATCGGTTCGCCGATGCGCTGACCTCACACCGGTTGTTGCGCGCAGAGACGCTGCGGCAGCTGCTGGATGGCGGCATCAAGACCCCCGACGGGCAGTTCATGCGCTATGATTTCGGCGGTACGATGGAAGGGGCAGGGCGCTTCTTTGGCCATGGCGGCGGCGCTCCCGGCATGAACGGCGCGCTCTACCACTTCCTCGACAGCGGCTATACCGTGATCGTGCTCGCCAACCGCGATCCGCCCGCCGCGGACCGGATCGCGTCCTTTGTGGCGCACAGGTTGCCCGAAAAGTGAGAGCGCAGAGGGCTATCTGACGGTTCGCTTAAGCCGCTGCGCGTGAGGCAGCATCCGGGTCGACCGCCGCCTCGGTCACCCACTCGATCCCCGCCACGCGCGCCATGATGCGTAGCAATTCGCATTGTTCGACCGGCTTGCTGATGAACGCGTTGGCGCCTGCGGCGAGGCATTGGGCGATCGAATCCTCGGCGATATTGGCCGAGACGACGATCACGGGCACGTCCTTGAGCGGCTCGATAAGGCGGATCGTGCGGGTCGCTTCGAACCCGTCCATGCCCGGCATCTTGAGATCCATCAGGAGGATGTCGGGCCGGCTGCGCTGCGCGCTCTGCAGCGCCTCCAGGCCATTCTGCGCCTCGTGGCACTCGAAGCCTAGATCGCCGAGCATGGTGCACAGCAGCGCGCGATTGTCCTCGCCGTCATCGACCACCAGCACGCTGCGGCGCGCGCCGGCGTAGCCGGTGACATGCGCGACATCGATTGCCCCTTCCTGGCTTTCCAGCTCGACGACAGGCAGGCGGACGTCGAACCAGAAGCTGCTGCCCTGACCCACGCGGCTCTGCACAAGAATGTCCGAATCCATCAGCCGTACCAATTGGCGGCTGATCGCAAGGCCCAGCCCGGTGCCGGCTTCGCGCCGCTCGACCGATCCCGCCTGCTCGAACGGGCGGAAGATGCGCTCCACCTCCTCCGGCGAAAGACCCGACCCGCTATCCTGCACTTCGAAGCGCAACAGCGCATCATTCTTGCCGGCTTCAAGCAGCGAGACCATCAACGCGACGCGGCCCGAGGAGGTGAATTTCACGGCGTTGCCGAGCAGGTTCAGCAGCACCTGCCGCAGCCTTTTCTCGTCGAGCTCGACAGCGCGCGGAACCTCATCGGCAACCGTGCAGGTTAGCGCCAGCGCTTTCTGCTCCGCGGGAACCCGCACCATCTCATGAACCGCAGCGATCGCCGCGCGCAGGTCGCAGGGCGCGGTTAGCAATTCCATCTTGCCGGCTTCGATCTTTGACAGATCGAGGATGTCCGTAATGAGCGAGAGCAAGTGGTTACCGCTGCGCTGGATCACGCGCGCGGCATTCATCTGCTTTTCCCCCAGCTTCGCCCTTTGCAGCAGCTGCGCATAACCCAATACGGCGTTGAGCGGCGTGCGCAGTTCATGGCTCATATTGGCGAGGAATTCGGACTTGGCCTGGCTCGCCTGTTCCGCGGCGGCGGCGGCCTGGGCGAGCGCGTCGCGCGCCTGGGCCTCGAGCGCGGCGCGTTCGCGTGCCTCATCCCTTATGCGACGATAGCGGTGGGCGGCATAGAGGAGCAGGGCTGCGCCGAGCAGGGCCAGGATGATGAGGTACAATTGCGCCGGTGCGACAGCGGGCCGTACTACCCTGATGCGCTTCACTGCGAAGTGATAGTCCGCAGGTTGCGCGAACGTCCCCGTCATGAACTCGATCGATACGACATCGTCGAGTTGCGTGCGGCTGAGCTCGGGCGGCAATGCGTGTTGGCTCAGCCACCATCCGGCAACGCTGAAGTCGCCGGGGTGCAGCACAATCCTATTGCGGCCGGGCACAAGCGAGAATTCGGCCATGTTGATCTTGGCGGTGCTTCGATCGCCCTGCTTGCTGTAGCGCGGATCCACATTCTTCAGATGGAAGCGCACCGTGGTGGGTGGACCCTGGTAGTCGACGACCACCTCGATCGCTTCGAAGTTGCTGAGATCCCTGCCGCGTGCCGGGCCGAATCCGTCCAGCGCGATTTCATATCCGCAGAAAAGGTTTTGAGCGCCGACGCGCAGGGAGCAGGACCAGTTCAATGGGCCGCTGGAGAACGTCGTCGATTTTCCGGCCGTGACTTGGTCGGTATAGCCGGCGAAGCCGAGCCCGGTCAGATCTCCGCCCGGTTCCGCGACGATGTCGTTCGCAAACAGTTTGTGCTGGAACAGGACAACCGCGCCTGATGTCACGATCAGGCCCAGCAGGCACAGTTCGGCCCAATAGCTGCGCCACGCCGGCATATTCCGCTCTTTTCCGCCAATCGTCGCCGTGCTCGCGGCCATCGCCTATTCATCCGATACTGAGACCGGGAACCGTACGGGGTAAAACGTGAAAAAATGCTTTCGCCGGCGGCTCTTGCATGGATCGGACGAGCGGCTGTCACCCTCAAGAATGGGCTGCTCGAGATTGCCCGCGCCCACCGCGGCAGCAAGAGGATTGCCGCATTACTCAGACAATATTAGGCGCAGTGTTTCACCGTGACGGAGCGCGAGATCGCGCCTTCCGCATTCGAACCGCGGGGACGCAAATGAATATAACGAAGGCTGTCCGGCAGATGGTTATAGCCGCCGCGCTGATCGGAGGGATCGGCATTCCCGCCGGCGCGAGCGAGCCTATCGTCCAGACACGCTTCACCGCAGACCCGGCGCCGATGGTGTATGACGGGACAGTTTATCTCTACACGAGCCATGACGAGGACGACGCCACCGGCTTCAAGATGATCGACTGGCGGCTCTACACGTCGACGGATATGGTGAATTGGACCGATCGTGGCGCCGTGGCATCGCTCAAGACATTTCCCTGGGCAGTGCAATCGAACGATGCATGGGCGCCCCAAGTGATTGAGCGCGGTGGAAAATTCTACCTTTACGTGCCCATCAGCGTGCCCGGGAGCCCCAAGAATGTCATTGCAGTGGCGGTGGCAGATCGCCCGGAGGGCCCGTTCAAGGACGCACTCGGGCATGCGCTGGTCGGTCCGGCCGACGGCTTCTTCGATCCGACCGTGGCGATCGACGATGATGGGCAGGCTTATCTGTACTGGGGCAACCCGAACCTTTGGTACGTCAAGCTCAACAGGGACATGACTTCCTATTCCGGCAGGATCGAAAAGATCGAGCCTCGCTTGACCGACTACCAGGAGGGTCCCTGGTTCTATAAGCGCCGGAACCAATATTACATGGCGTTTGCTTCGACCTGCTGCTCCGAAGGCATCGGCTATGCGATGAGCGACCGGCCCACCGGCCCCTGGACTTACAAGGGCCAGATCATGGAGCACGACTCCGCCTCGACTGGCAATCACCCGGGCATCATCGATTACAGGGGCAACTCCTATGTGTTCGGCTTCAATTACGAACTGAACTTTGCGTTGACGCCGATCCATCATGAGCGGCGGGCGGTGACCGTCGCAAAATTCGACTATAATCCGGACGGCACAATCCCGAACCTGGGCTGGTGGGATCGAACCAGCGCCCCCCAGCTCGGCACGCTCGACCCTTATCGCGTGGTGGAGGCGGAGACGATCGCGTGGACGTCGCGCGTCAAGCGAGACCGAGATCGGTCATTTTACTGGGTGCCCGGCGTTACGACCGCGAAGAGCGACAAGGTTGGCATGTACGTGACGCGGATCACGGATCTGAGTTACATTAAGGTCGCCGGCGTCGATTTCGGCACGCCCGGCGCGGCAAGCTTCAGCGCCACCGTCGCGAGCGCGGGAAAGTCCGGCATGATCGAGCTGCACCTCGACCGGCCCGACGGACCGCTGATCGGCAAGCTGCCGGTGAGTGCGACCGGGGGGCTGAACGACTGGCGGGCGATAACGGCTCCGGTCACCGGTGCCACTGGGGTCCATGATCTGTTCATGATCTTCCGTGGAGCCGGGGAGGAGCTGTTGTTCAACTTCGATAATTGGAAGTTCGCGCGGTAACCATACGATTACCCGGCATTGTCATATTTCCTTACCTCGACGGCGGTCTCATCGAAACCGTCGAGCAAGCGGGCGTTGACGCCCATCTTGCCGAAATCCTCGCCCAGCGTCTCCCAATGTGTGCCGCAGCCGCACACCGGACAGTGGTGGATGCCGATCATCCGATCGCCCCAGATGTAAGCTTTGGTTTCGCCTGAAATGCGCACCTCGTCCGGCGGAAAATAAGCGACACGCCATGCAAGTCGCCGGCAGAGCGAGCAGTTACAGTCCGCGACCCAGGCGGGCTCGCTCGGCACTTCTATCTGCACCCTGCCGCAGTGGCAGCTTCCATGAACAGTCATAGCGACTTTTAATTCCCAGCTGGAAACCTCCGCAAGGGGGCGGGAACGGTCTCGGGTAAATGGGTTGCCATGAGCTGCTGTGCGTGGACTGGGTCAGATTCCGCCCCGTAACAAACCCACTGTTAACGAGCGCGCGCTAGGCTGCGTGGAAGTAAAGGGTGGCGTAGCAGAATGAATTGCAAAGGGGAGCATGACGAGCTCCGGCGGATGATGGAAGATTTCGCCGAGCTCATGGCCAGCTCGCGGGAGGGCAGCTGCGCGGCGCTCCCGCGAGCGCGTGTTTTGTTTTCGCAGCGGTTCGCCAGCCACATGGCCGAAGAGGCTGAGTATTTTCGCGGGCTGGTGGCGTCGCCCGCCGGCTCGCGACTTCTTCCGGTCGTCCGGGAATATGAAGAGCGCGTGCGCGATTTGCGGGCCGACTATAGTGCGCATGTGCGGAAATGGACCCCGCACGATATTGATCGGCATTGGCCCGATTATGTGTCGGCCGTCCTGGTGCTTCAGGATAGGTTCCGCACCCTGATGGATTGGGAGGAGAAAAACCTGGTCGTTTGAAGCGGCAGCACCGTCGCGCCTGAGAAGGTGGGCGCATAACTGCATGCCGGCTCCACGGACGGGTCATAAAAGCCAACGGCTCAGCGCTGGCTGCACTTGAGGTCTATGGCCGCCATAGCAAGACCCGATGGGGAGCCTCCCTCCTTGGCGATCTCTTGATCCACGCACCGCTGCCTGGGCGAGCGGGTGTCTTTCGGCGCAAGCGGCAACAAATATCCTCTGCGCCAGCCGCGCGGCGGGACGGTTGGAGGGGATGGAGGCACCTCATGACCCACCGTCATCGCCGACCGCTCCGACGACATAGCAGAGGGAGGCGCGGCGTCAGGCGGTGACGCGGCGCAAATCAAGAGCGATGTGCCTGCCACTGCGGCGGTGAGAAATGCGTTCCGCGCCATTTGGGAGATATGGCGCGGAGCGGAGCCGGCATCAAGTCTGCCTTGGTTACCGGGCCATTTGGTTCGTATGCGGTCAGGTTCAAGCGCGGAGGGGGCTGGCGCCACGCTGCCGAGCATGCCAACAGGCGGCGACACAAGGCGCGAGGGGGTCGGCCAATGGACTGGATGTATGCGCTCGCCGGGTTGATCGTCGGCCTGGCGGTAGGGTTGACCGGCGTCGGCGGTGGATCGCTGATGGCCCCGATCCTGATTCTGATCTTCGGTATCTCGCCCTCCACCGCGGTCGGCACGGACCTGTTGTTCGCGGCTACCACCAAGGCGGTCGGCGGTTTCGTTCATCAGCGTGAGGGTGGGCCGGACTGGCAGATCGTGAAGAGGCTGGCGATGGGGTCGCTGCCGGCCGCCGCGCTCACCGTCTGGTGGCTGTCGTCCAGCAACTTCCAGCAGATCAAGGGCGGCACGATCATGCACGTGCTCGGCGGCGTGCTGATCCTCACCGCGGTCGCTACCCTCTTCAAAAACCGAATCCGCGGGATGGCGACCGACGCGCGGACTGCCGCCGTGCGGGTCCATCCTTGGCAGGGCGCGGCGACGATCGGCGCCGGCGTCATCCTTGGCTTCCTGGTGACGCTCACCTCAGTCGGCTCGGGCGCGCTCGGCGCAGCGATGCTGGTGGCACTTTACCCGTTCCGCCTATCGGCCAAGCAACTGGTCGGTACCGACATCATCCATGCGGTGCCGCTGACCTTCATCGCCGGTCTCGGCCACCTGTGGCTCGGCAATATCGATTTCGGAACGCTGGGGATGCTGCTGGTGGGCTCGATTCCGGGCATCATCGCCGGATCGCTGCTGGCGCATCGGATGTCGGACAATGCCGTGCGGCCGGTGCTGGCAGCGATCCTCGTCTTCGCGGGTTACCGTCTCCTCGTCGCCTGACGAGACGAGTATCGCGGCGGGCCATGTCGTGTTGGGCCGCCGTTGGAGCCGATTTGAGGCATCTGCTGAGCTTCGCATCTCCACACCTCTCCGCTAGGCATTCTGCGCGCGCTGCTCAGCTCGCTGGCGCCGCCATGAAATTGGCTGCCAACGTCCTTGGAGTGCATATGGTAAGGATTGGCACTGTCTGGCGGCAGCTCGCGGCAGCATTGCTTCTCGCAGGCACGGTGTTTTCACCTGCACCGGCTGAAGGCCCGATAGCGGCATGGACCGCAAAATGGATAGCGTATCCTGATGCCCCATCTCAGGCGGCCAGCGTGTTCCACTTCCGCAGGACGTTCAATCTCGCCGCCAAGCCCCGCAGCTTCGTCGTCCGCGTGTCAGGCGACAACCGCTACCACTTGTTCGTCAACGGCCGCTCGGTATTGGTCGGCCCCGCGCGCGGCGATGTCATGCACTGGCGCTATGAGATCGTGGACCTCGCTCCCCACCTGCACGCCGGCAACAACCTGATCGGCGCGACGGTATGGAACTGGGGGGAGCTTCGGCCGGGGGCGCAGACCAGTCACCGCACCGGATTCCTGCTTCAGGCTGAAGATCCCGCTGATGCGACCGTGGACAGTGGTCCAGCATGGAAGGTCGCCTGGGACCGCGGCTACAACTTCACCCCCGTGCAGCAGGACGTGCTCGGCTATTATGCAGCCGCGCCCGGCGAGAAGCTGGACGCGAACCTATATCCCTGGGGTTGGGAGCAGCCGGGCTTTGACGATAGCAAATGGGCAGACGCGGAGGCTGTCGGAACCACGGTGCCCCGCGGCTCAAACCCTTATGGGGAGGCGGTGGAATGGCAGCTTGTCGCGCGAACGATTCCGCAGCCGGAGGAGCGAGCCATTCGCTTCGCTGAGGTCCGCCGCAGCGACGGTATCATGCCCGCGCCGGCCTTTCTGGCAGGCAAGGCGCCCCTGACGATCCCGCCAAATAGCAAGGTCTCGCTTCTGCTCGACCAGCACGAGCTGACGATGGGCTATCCAGTGATTGTGGCCAGTGGCGGGCGCGGGGCCATCGCTACGCTGACATTTGCTGAGGGATTGGTCGACGCGCAGGGGCACAAGGGAAATCGCAATGAAATCGTCGGAAAAACAATCAAGGGGCTGAAAGACCGCTTTACCTTCGACGGCGGCGAGGCTCGGCGATTTCAGTCGCTGTGGTTGCGCACCTGGCGTTACGTGCAAATCGACGTGGAAACCCGCGCCGAGCCGCTTCGGCTGGACGACGTCTCCGCGATCTTCACCGCTTATCCGTTCAAGCAGCGCGCAGCCTTCTCCAGCGATCAGGAATGGATCGGGGACATCTGGAACATCGATTGGCGCGTGTTTCGCTTGAGCGCCTTTGAGACCTATTGGGACACGCCTTATTACGAGCAGTTCCAATATGTGGGTGACAGCCGCATCGAGGCGCTAATCTCGCTATACAATGCCGGCGACGACCGGCTGATGCGGAGCGCCATTCAGCAATTTGACGCGTCGCGGATTTCCGACGGGCTGACCGCGAGCCGCTATCCGTCCGTGCTGCCCCAATATATCCCCCCATTCTCATTGTGGTGGATCGCGATGATCCACGACCATTGGATGTATCGCGGCGACGCCGAATTCGTCCGCAGCTTCTTGCCCGGCATCCGCAGCGTGTTCGGCTGGTATGAGAAGCAACTCGACAGGACAGGACAGCTCGGGCCGATGCCTTGGTGGAATTTCGTCGACTGGGCCTTTCCGCGCGGTGTGCCACCTGGAGCGGAAGACGGTAGATCGACAGCGATTAGTCTCCAGCTGGCCTATGTGCTGCGGATGGGCGCCGATCTTGAGAAAGGTGTCGGCAGTGCGGCGGAGGCGCAGCACGACCTCGCCCTTGCAGATCGGATCAATGCCGCAGTGCGAGCGCAATCCTGGGACGAGTCGCGCGGGCTGTTCTCCGACACGCCTGACAAGAAGACGTTCGGCCAGCAGACCAACGCGCTCGCGATCCTATCGGGTGCCGCGACCGATCGCCGTGCCATCGGTGAGCGCATGCTCGCCGACAAAAGCATCACGCAGGCGAGCTATTACTTCCGCTTCTATGTGGATGAAGCAATCCACGAAGCCGGCCTCGCCAACCACTATTTGAGGCAGCTGGGACCTTGGCGCGAAATGCTGCGCCTCGGACTCACCACCACGCTTGAGGAACCGGAGCCAAGCCGTTCGGACTCCCACGCCTGGAGCGCGCATCCCAACTATCACCTGCTGGCGACGGTCCTCGGCATCCGTCCGGCAGAGCCCGGGTTCCGCTCGATAATAATCGCGCCCGCACTGGGCGAGCTGAAACGCGTATCAGGCAACATGCCGACACCCGAGGGCGAGATCGCCGTGGAGTTCCAGCGTAGCGGCGCTGCCGGCCTACTAGGCCGCATCGAACTCCCGCCGAACACCCGGGGAACGTTCATCTGGAACGGTCAAGCCTCGCCGCTCAAACCAGGGCGGAACAAGATACGCCGGTGAAAACCGAAGGGCATGCCAACTGTCGGTGGCGACGCCTGACGGCGGGAGAGTTCGCTACGGATCCAATAAATGGGCCAATATCGCCGAGTGAGCACGCGTCGGCAGCTTTCAGCACGCCAAATTTTCCGCCATCTCCGCCAGTTCCAGCCATCGCATCTCGGCTGCAGCTTTGTCAGCACGCGCCTTTTCGATCGCGTTCATCAGCTGGTCGAACCTCTTCGGATCGCGGGCATAGAGGTCCGGGTCGGTCAAAGCTGCTTCGTCGCGGGCGATGGCGGCTTCCAGCTTCTCGATCTCGACGGGCAGCAGATCGAGATCGCGCTGGTCCTTGTAGCTGAGCTTTGCGCGGGGCTTGGGTGGGGCGGGAGGCTCGGCCTTAGCCGGGGAGGCCTGGCGCCCGCCGCGTAGTTCGGGCCGGGGTCCGCGCTGGCGAACCCAATCGGCATAGCCGCCGGCGACGATGTCGACGTTGCCCGATCCATCGAGACCGAGCGTCACCGTAACCGTACGATCGAGGAAGTCGCGGTCGTGGCTCACGATCAGGACCGTACCGTCATAGTCGGCGATCACTTCTTGCAGCAGATCGAGCGTCTCGAGGTCGAGATCGTTGGTCGGCTCGTCCAGCACCAGCAGGTTGGAATGGCGCGCGAATTCTCGGGCGAGCAGGAGGCGCGACCGTTCGCCGCCCGATAGCGTGCCGACGCGCGCGTCGACCATGTTGGGATCGAACAGGAATTCCTTTAGGTAGCCGGCAATGTGCTTCTTGACGCCCAGCACCTCGATCCAGTCGCCACCGTCGGCGAGGATGTCGCGCACGCGCTTATCGGGGGCCATCAGCTTGCGTTGCTGATCGATGATGACGCCGTCGAGCGTCTTGGCGAGCTTGACGGTGCCTTCATCCGGCGCGAGCTCGCCGGTCAGCAATTTGAGCAAAGTGGTCTTGCCCGCGCCGTTTGATCCGACCACGCCGATGCGGTCGCCGCGCGTCACACGGAAGGTGAAGTCGCGGATGATCGTGCGATCTCCGAACTGCTTCGTCACATGTTCGGCGTCGATCACCACCTTCGTGCGCGTGTCGTCGCTCGCTGTGGCGAGTTTGGCCGCCCCCTGCGGCGCGATCATTGCGGCGCGTTGGGCGCGCATTTCCATCAGCTTGGCCTTGCGGCCTTCGTTACGCGCGCGCCGCGCGGTGACACCCCGCAACAGCCAATGCTCTTCGATCTTGAGCTTGGCTTCCAGCCGCTGCGCGTTGCGGGCTTCCTCCTCATAGACCTGCTCGGTCCAGGCCTCGAAACCACCGAAGCCAATCTCTGCACGGCGCATCGATCCGCGATCGAGCCACAAGGTGCTCCTGGTCAGACGGGTGAGGAAAGTACGGTCGTGGCTGATCACCACGAATGCGCCCTTGAACCGGCCGAGCCATTCCTCAAGCCAGTCGATCGCGGCGATATCGAGATGGTTGGTCGGCTCGTCCAGCAGCAGCACGTCGGGATCCTGCGCCAGCGCGCGCGCGATTGCAGCACGGCGGCGTTCACCACCCGACGCGGTCGCAGCCTCGCGCGACAGATCGATGCCGAGCTGGTCCGCAATCGCCTCAACCTCGTGCCGCTCGGGCGCTTGGTCGCCGTGGAGTGCCCAGTCATGCAGGGTCGCGAAGCCCGCCACTTGGGGATCCTGCTCCAGCAGCACGACCTTCGTGCCCGGCACGATCGTGCGGCGGCCTTCATCCGCATCGATCCGGCCCGCGAGCAATTTGAGCAAGGTCGTCTTGCCCGCTCCATTGCGGCCGATCAGCGCCAGCCGATCGCGCGGCTGCAGGTGCAGATCGATGTGGCGGAACAGCCAGCCCGAGCCCTGAACGAGCCCGAGATCTTCGTAAGCAAGGATGGGTGCGGCCATGATCTGACGATTTAGAGGAGGGAGGAGCCGCCAAGCATATGGACGCTCGCGACATTCACTGCCTATTCAAGCGGTGGAGTCCATGCAACAGCCCATGCTCATGAAGATTTTCGCTGCGGCCTGTATCGCCGGCCTTGCCCTTGCGCCTGCGACCGACGCGCGCCGTCCACGCGACCAGGACCGCGCCTTTGCCGCGCGGCAAGCGGGCCAAATCCTGCCGTTGCACGAAATCGAGGAGCGGATCATCGCCCGCATGCCCGGCTGCGACTATCTAGGGCCGGAGTTCGATGCGAATTCAGGAGTATACAGACTCAAATTCATGCGCGGCGGATCGGTGATCTATGTCGATGTGGACGGGCGCACGGGGCAGATCATCGGCCGCTCCGGCAACTGAACGGCTCTTGAGCGGCTCAAACTCACGACATATTCGTTACGCTGGCGGCGAAGTCACCGCTAGAGGTGACTGGACAGGAGATCATGAATGCGCGTGCTGATCGTTGAGGACGAACCCAATCTCGGCCGTCAGCTGCGGGCGACGCTCGAGGGGGCGGGCTATGCGATCGACCTCGCGACCGATGGCGAGGACGGCCATTATCTCGGCTCAACCGAAAGCTATGACGCCGTGGTACTCGATTTGGGTTTGCCCGAGATAGACGGTCTGACCGTGCTCGATCGCTGGCGCAAGGAAGGACGCGACATGCCCGTTCTGGTGCTGACCGCACGCGACAGTTGGTCCGACAAGGTCGCGGGGCTGGATGCGGGCGCGGACGATTATCTCGCCAAGCCTTTCCAGACGGAGGAGCTGATTGCCCGCCTCAGGGCGCTGATCCGCCGCGCGTCGGGCAACAGCTCGTCGGAGTTGATCGCAGGCGACATCCGCCTCGATACGCGCTCGGGCAAGGTCACGAAGGATGGCGAGCCGGTCAAGCTGACCGCGCAGGAATATAAATTGCTCAGCTATCTGATGCACCACAAGGGCAAGGTGGTCAGCCGGACAGAGCTGATCGAGCATATTTACGATCAGGATTTCGATCGTGATTCCAACACGATCGAAGTGTTCGTCACGCGCATTCGGAAGAAGCTCGGTGCGGACGTGATCACGACCATTCGCGGGCTAGGGTACAGCCTCGAGGAACCGGCGTGACATGAAGAAGCCGGCGCTTCTGCGCTGGTGGGAGCTGCCGGCGAACTGGATCAGACTGATCTTCGGCCGTCCGCTGATTTTTCGCGGGCTGGAAGGCGGACCGCCCCGCCGAACGCGAGAGACAACCGGCTCACTCACGCGCCGCATGCTCGGCATTGCCGCGCTATGGATTCTGCTGCTGCTCGCAGGTGGCGGGCTCGCGCTCGATCGCGTGCTGGACAACGCGGTCACGCGCAACTTCGATTCACAGCTGCAATATGTATTGTCGGCGATGATCGCTTCCGCCGAACTCGATGACGATGGCGAGCTCACGTTCAATCGTCTGCTCGGCGATCAACGCTTTCTTGAGCCCAATTCCGGACTCTACTGGCAGGTCTCCGCACCCGGTCATGATCCCTTCCGGTCGCGATCCTTGTGGGACCGGCGCCTGCAGGTTGTTGGCCACCAGGACGAGAGCATCCACACCTATAACAGCACGGAGTTCGGAGAAGACGAAGCGTTGCGGGTGATGGAGCGCGACGTCCGTCTGCCGGGATCGCCTGTAACCTGGCGTTTCCAGGTGGCGCAGGATCGGGGCAGTCTCGACGCACAGATTGCTGTGCTGCGCAGAACGCTGGTGCGCTCCTTCGCTATCCTGGGCCTGGGCCTGATCCTGATGTCAGCGCTGCAGGCGACGTTCGGCCTGTGGCCGCTGCGCAAGGTGCGCCGCCAGATCGCCGCCGTGAGGGCCGGCAGAATGGCCCGCGTCGACACGCGCCTGCCGGTCGAGATCGCGCCCATGGTCGAGGAACTGAACGATCTGCTTGCGCATAATGAGCGCCAGGCCGAGGAGGCACGCACGCACGCGGGCAACCTCGCGCACGCGCTCAAGACGCCGCTCACCGTGATCATGAACGAGGCGAGCGCGAACAGCACGGAGCTGTGCAAAACCGTGATCCGCGAAGCGACGACGATGCGCCGCCAGGTCGACCATCACCTCGCCCGAGCGCGCGCGGTGGGTCGGCGTGCGGCCGGGCAGAGCGTGGCCCCGGTCTGGCCGAGCCTGGGTTCGGTCGAGCGCGCGGTCAGCCGGCTTTATCCCGATGCCACGATCGATCTTGCCGGCGACCGCACCGCGCGTGTCCACGTCGAACGGCAGGATCTGGACGAGCTGCTCGGGAATCTGATCGAGAACGCCGCCAAATACGGCGGAGGCCGCGTGTTCGTGACCGTCGAAAGCGGGCCGAAATTCGTCGAAATCATCATCGAGGACGATGGCCGAGGCATTCCCGAAGCCCAGCGTGGCGAGATTTTCGAACGGGGCGCGCGGCTGGATACGGGAAAGCCGGGTACCGGCCTAGGCCTCGCGATCGTGCGCGACGTGGCGCAGATCTACGGCGGCTCGGTCACGCTGGAGGAGAGCGAGGACCTGGGGGGCTTGCTCGTGCGGCTGAGGCTGCCGAGCGCGAAATAATCCCCGTCACTCCAACGGGGGCTGGAATCCATCTCCTTAGCGTCGCTTTGAGCCGACCAGCCGAGAGATGGATCCCAGCTTCCGCTGGGATGACGATCGAAATTTTAGACCAGTTCCAACGCGCGCACCTGCGCCACATTGCTCCGCGCCACCGGCACCACCATTCCATTGCGCAGCACCAGGCGCCAATTCCGTCCCTGTTGCTCCACGTTTCGAATTGCATCCCGCGCGACCCACCAGCTGCGATGGACGCGGATGCCGTCCCGGCGACCGTAACGGGCAATCGCCGCAGTCATCGGCATCAGCTCGATGGTGGATCCGCCCGGGCGGTGGATGCGAACATAATGGTCCTCCATCTGCAGGCAGAGCACGTCATTCGCGACCGGTAGGGACACGGCAACGCCGGCGGTGCGCGCACGGCGAACCTGCTCCAGCATGGTCCAGCCCGCGACGATGAAAGCTTCGACCAGCAAGGTGCGGATGTACCAGTCGGCAGGCGACATCTTGCCGACTTCCTTCGGCCACGCCCACGCGCTGAACAATGCCGCGGCGGCGGCGATCGGTATCGCCGTCAGCGCCACCGCGATAGCCGCGGCGGCGCCGAGCTGCAGGCCGAGGCGGCGGCCGTAGCGGATCATCCCCGGCAGCAATCCGGCGGTGAGGCCGGTGCCGATCACGATCATGCCGGTCCAGTCGAACAAGCAGATCAGCAGGTCGCCGCTCAGAAAGCCGATCAGGCCGATCGCGCCTCCCGCAACCGCCGCAAACAGCAGGAGCCGCATCCACCAGCGCGGATCGGTAAGCTCGGGCTCCCAAGCCTCCGCCATGCCGCTCAGTCCATTCTTCGGTGCAGAAGCCAATTCCCGAACCCGTTCGCCCGTTCGCGAATGACCGCTGGCTGCGGCCCGACGCTCTCTCCAACACCCGCATATCACGCAGCCACGAGGCGAGGAAGGAGAGCGTATGGGAGAGGGACTAACGATCGGCCGGCGCGAGCTGGGTGGCCTGTTGACCTTGGGCGCGCTCGCGCTCGGGAGCGGCGCGCAGGCGGCGGAGGGGCCGGTTGCGCCGACTGGCGACGTGCATGATTTCGACTATCACCTCGGCAGCTGGACCAGCGTCCAGCGGCGCATGAAGAAGCGCTGGACTACCAACCCGGAATGGGACGAGTTCCCCGGCAAGACGACCTATGTAAGCTATCTCGACGGCTTCGCCAGCGTCGATCAGACCGACTTCCCCACCAAGGGGTTCTCCGGCTTGACGGTGCGCGTATTCGATCCGGCTCGGCGCCAATGGTTCATTTATTGGATCAACAGCCGCTCCCCACAGCTGGGCACGCCCATGATCGGCGGCTTCCAGGGCAATCGAGGCCTGTTCTACGGCGACGATACGGATGGCGACCTGCCTATCAAGGTTCGCTTCATCCGCACCAAGTTCCCGCCCGATCGCGAGCGGTGGGAGCAAGCCTTCTCGCGCGACGGCGGGCAGAATTGGGAAACCAACTGGACCGCCGACTTCACGCGCGTCTCGGCCTGATCCCGGACCGCCGGGAGGCATCGCTCTTTTCTGTTGAACCGGAGCTCTGATCGCATCAGCTTGGGGCGGGAGCGGTTCGACGGGAGAGGGCGATGCGCTACGACATCAGTGGAACTGTGATGCAGACCGTTTCGATCGATCTCGATCGCGGCGAGCGCATCGTCAGCCAGACGCACCAGATGGCCTGGATGAGCGACGGTATCGCGATGGACACGCATACCGGCGGGGGTCTGTTTGCGGGGCTGAAGCGCGCGATGAGCGGGGGCAGCCTGTTCATCACCGAATATATCGCCGAGTCCCCCGGCCATGTCGCCTTCGCGCCACGCTTCCCGGGCACGATCATGCCGGTCGAGCTCCGCGCCGGCCAGTCACTAATCTGCCGCAAGGAGACCTTCCTGTGCGCCGAGTATTCGGTGTCGCTCGATATCGCCTTTCAGCAGAGGTTGGGGGCAGGCTTATTTGCGGGCGAGGGTTTCATCCTGCAGCGGGTGACGGGCCCGGGCACGGTCTTCCTCGATCTGTCGGGCGAGGTGGTCGAGAAGACGCTGCGGCCGGGCGAGCGGCTGCGTGTTCATGCCGGCCATATCGGCGTGCAGGAGCCGACGGTGGAGACCGACATTCAGATGGTACGCGGCTTCCGCAACGTGCTGTTCGGCGGCGAGGGGCTGTTCCTTGCGACGCTCACCGGGCCGGGCAAGGTCTGGCTCCAGTCGATGCCGATCCTGAACCTGGCCGAGGAGATTGCACGCCATTTGCCGGGGAATGAGGAGGCACGCGGTAGCGGCATTGGTGCGGCCTTAGGTGGCGGGGCGGCGGGTGCCGCCATCGGCGGCATATTGGGCGGAATTCTGGGTAACGAGTGACCGAGGTCGGCCGCTTCGCAATTGGCGGCTTTCGGGTCGACCCCGCGCGCAACGTGGTGGCGGGTCCGGACGGCGATGTGCCGATCGAGCCCAAGATCATGGACGTGCTTTGCATGCTCGCCGCGCATCGGGGTGAGGTGCTTTCGCGTGAGGCGATCATCGATCAGGTCTGGGGTCGTGCCTTTGGCGCCGATGAAAGCCTGACGCGCGCCATATCGCGGCTGCGCAAGCTGTTCGGCGACGCACGGACCCCGGCGCAGGTGATCGAGACCATTTCGAAACGGGGTTATCGGCTGATCGCGTTGGTCACTTACGAGGAAGGGGTGCCGGACACGACGCCTCGGGCTTCCCGGCACCGCTATGGTCGGCTGGCGCTCGGCTTGGCGTCGCTGCTGGCGATCGCCGTCGGCTTTGCGATCTATTGGATGCGTCCGGGGATGCGGCCCGGTAGCGCGGACGGCGTAAGCGTGTTGATCCGGCCATTCGAGGCGGGAGGAGCCGTTAGTGGCGGCGTGGCGCGTTCACTCTCTGACCAGATCGCTGTGGCGCTGTCGCGCGCGAGCCTGCTTCACATTCTAAAGTCCCGTGAAGGCCATGTGCAGGAAAAGCTCGCTTACGTGGTGCGTGGCAGCATCCAGCCGCTAGGCCTCGGGATACGCCTGACGGTAGAAATCGTGGATCCAAGTACGGGCGAGAGCCTTTGGGCCGGCAACTTCGATAGGTCG
>Ga0207647_10000721_pt1 | contig 25921 bp, 27 predicted proteins | sample KBSCornC2_FD_184295 | JGI IMG/M metagenome (GOLD analysis project Ga0207647, IMG submission 184295) | Corn rhizosphere microbial communities from Kellogg Biological Station, Michigan, USA - C2 (SPAdes) (version 2) | ecosystem: Host-associated > Plants > Roots > Rhizosphere ... | reverse complement strand
AGCTACGACCACGACGAGGTACGGGATCGCGACCGTCATCGCGAGCCACGGATTGGTCTGCGCTCGCGCAAAGCGAAGAAGGCCCCATGAAAAGATGAGCCCGCAGACGAGGTTCACCTGCCAGATCGAGCCGCCGAGATGAGACACGCTCCATGTGAGCAGCGAATATGCCGGATCGCCGAAAGCCTGAACTGACCGAGCGGCGCCAAACAGCTTCGAGTAATTGAAGATCAGCTCGTAAGCTATCCAATCTGCGCCAACCTTGAACCTGAAGCCGATCATCAAGGCGATGATCAGGGCTCCAATCAGCAACAGGATCGAGCGCGGCCTCCGCCCTTCGACATCATGTTCGAGGAGCGCGCCGGCAGCGAAAATGATGAACAGGATCCAATAAGGAATCACGTCGACGCCGATCCAGCCTCACGCAGGGATGTGCTCATCTCGCTGCGTAGCGAAGCTCAGGCATGACGCAAGGGAACGCGGTTAGTGGAGCGCGGCCAACGCAAGCTCGGACTGGACGGCGCTGTGCTCGGGGAGAACGACACGGAATTTCCTGGTCGCGAAATCGATCGAAACCTTCTTGAAGGCGCGCAGCGCATTCATCCCCAGCAGGAGCGCTGGTTTGTTCTGCAGCCCCAGTTGCTTGAATGTATGGGCATCGGTGAAAACGATCGCGAGATTGGTCAGCTGAACGTCGGCGATGGTGAGGTTGCGAACGACGGTATATTCGCCGCTGATCTTCGCGCCGGTGACCGATTCAAGCTCCACCTGGTGATCCGCATCCGCGAGATCCTTTCCGAGCAGCTTTTTGCGCAGCGCCTCGTTGCCGAGACACAGGTCCGACCCGGTGTCGAGCACGACTGTCACGTGCTGACCGTTGGCAACGGCGTCGGTGACGATCAGCCGACCGTTCTTGCGCCGCGCCTCGATCACGATCGTGCCGGGTTCGGCGCGGAAGTCAGGCGTGGCGGACGGCACGATCGACATCGTCTGCTTTTCAAAATCGAACTGGACGCGCTCCGAGCGCAGAAGATCCACGCCGACGATTCCGTCCGCACCGATGTACGCGCCCTCGAGAACCGCGGCGTCGATCGCCTTCTGTGGCCTCCGCGTCAGCTCGACTTCGCCCACCTTCGCAGTACGGACTTCCGTCACACCCGTAATCGTGTGGAGCTCAGCGCCCGCACCGGTCTCGAGCCTGAGCTTATCCGCAATCTCCCTTGAAACGGCCGTTCGGTCGGCACCCGTGTCGACGAGGAAATAATAGGGGCCCGCGCCGGAAAGCTTCACCGGCACGAGCATCCGGTCTTCCTTGTCGTTCCGAAGGTTCACATCCTGCGTCTGGGTTGTCTTGTCGATGTCAGGAACGCCGGAGACCGCGTCGAACTTGGTGGTGGTAGTTTGCGCCGTTGCGGCAGTGCCGATGGTGAGCGAGGCGGCGATAACTATCAATCGACCGATCATGAGGCCGTCTCCCGTGTGTTGGATACATATTACGCCTCGGCGGGCGTCACAGCAAACCACCGTATCGGACCTAAAGAAACGCTCTGATAAGCCTTTGCCAGTACCAGCCTGCAGCTAGTGGGGCCGGCTCGACGAACGTCGAGCGGGGCATGCAACGCGAGTTGCGTTTCTGCGATTGTCGGAGCCCACTTTGAGCAAGAAACCCGTCGAAACCACGCTCTATTCACTCTCGTCGAAGCCGCCTCGTCGACCTGAGCGGCGCAGCGAGGAGCGATTCCTCAGCCTGTTGCGAGTGGGCGCCCTGCGCCTTGGCGCCCGGCGCGAGCTGTGCCTGATCCGGAATATTTCAGCGGGCGGCATGATGATCCGACCCTATTCACCGATCGAACCCGGCACGCGAGTGTCAGTCGAGCTCAAGCATGGCGACAGTGTGAGCGGAGTCGCTCAATGGTCGGAGCGAGGCCTCGTCGGGATCACCTTCGACACACAGATCGACGTTCTTGCGCTGCTCAGCGCTTCCGGCATGGACACGCAGCCGCGCATGCCGCGGATCGAGGTCGATTGCATCGCCTCGGTTCGGGAAGACGCCGATGTCCACAAATCGCGTGCAATGAACATTTCGCAAGGCGGCATTTGCGTGAAGACGAACGCCAATCTTCGGATTGGCGCACACGTCGTCGTCAGCCTTTCGGGTCTCGAGCCAGCGGGGGGCGTGGTCAAATGGCGCGATGGGGACAATTACGGAATTGGCTTCAACCGCGTGTTCCCGGTGGGCGAGCTCATGAGCTTCCTCCAGGAGAAGAAAAGCAGCGAGCGCAAGCGCGCCGCCGGTTGATCAGTCGCCGTATCTGCTCCGCGGTGCGGTGGCGAGCCACGTCTCGAGGTTCCGGCGTTCATAATCGCTGAGCGGACGGCAGGCGAACCCGGGCCGGCGGAATTCAATCGGAGACTGACGCTTCGGCCCCGATGACGGAATGTGCCGAAGCACCTCCTCGCGATTGAGCGGGCTATCGAAGGCGACGCCGGCGTAACGGCCCTGAACCCACACGACCCGGCCGCCCAGGACGAGGTCGTTGCGCCTGAACACGGTTTCGACACCCTCGCCGGGAAGACTGTCTCCCTCGATCAGCGCGCCTTCTTCTGAGAGATTGCGCAGGCGAACGGGAACCTCGACACCGGCAGCCATGATGCTCGCCGCGAGGAGCACGGGAGATCGACGCGATTTGCGGTTCTGAGCGACGCTACTCTGGTCCATGGAGCACGACGTAGCGCAGGACGGTAAAACTACGTTTAACGTCTACGCAGCAGCAGCATCATATTGTTCGCCGGCATCGCTCGCGTCTCGATGAGCGGGAGATCGCATTGTTCGGCCGCGGCTGCGAACTCCTCGACGCGGCGCAATCCCCATTCGGGGTCGCGGCGCCTGAGGTCTGCATCGAAGTCGGAATTGCTCGGCGCCGTCGGGACACGATCGCTGATCCAGGGACCGTACAGCATCAGCGGGCCGCCCGCAGGAAGGACGCGTCGGGCGCCGTCTAGCAGGCCGAGAGCAGAGCGCCACGGGCTGATGTGCACCATGTTGATACTGAGCACGGCGTCGGCCGCATCGAGGGGCCAATCGGCAGAAGCCGCATCGAGCACGAGCGGCCCGCGGATGTTCGGCAGCCCAGCCGCCCGCCGCCACGCTGCAACCGAAGCAAGCGCGTCCGGGTGAATATCGCTCGGCTGCCATTCGAGTGCGGGAAAGCGCTCGGCGAAATGGACGACGTGCTCGCCGGTGCCGCTCGCGATTTCGAGCACGAGGCCGCCAGGCGGCAACCAATCGCCGAGGACGTCGGCGATGAATTCCCGGTTCCGGAGCGCCGCCGGGGCGGAGCGGCGTTCGCCCGCCGCTGGAGCTTCGTAGAAGCGCTGCTGGTCGCCCACTCAGCTCGCCAGCAGCTGCTTCGCGCGGAGGTAGAGTTCGAGACGCGTCGCTGAAAGCAGGCCAAGCGCAAAGCCGATGAAGGCGTCGGTGAGGAGCATTGCGCTGCTCCCCGGTTGCGCCGCTGCGGTCTCGCCAAAGATCGCTCGTGCCCCGAGCTTCAGGACGATGAGCGCTACGAGAAGCAGCATCGCGAGCGGCGACGCCTTCTGGCGAAGCTCTCCTGTCTCGGTATTGCGTTCGATCCGGATCATCTTTCCGCGATGCCAGCCGAGCACCGCGCCAATCACCGCGCCGGCAGCAACGAGCGCCCAGCCGGCTGCGGTCGGAGGCAGCGCGAAGAGCATCCATCCTACGAGCAGCAAGTAGACGACTGGAACGACCCACAAGGTGGAGAGCTTGAGCGGCCGCTCACGACTCATGGAGCGCAACCGCAGGGTCAGGACAACCGCGATGATCACGAACGGCAGAGCCGCGGTGAGCCACGTCTGGTGAATGGGATGAACCTGAACCTGCATTCTCTAACCCCTCCCCGTCAGCTTTATTCGGCTGCCTGGGCCGCCTCCGGTTCCCTGTAAACCAGCACCGGCTTTCGCGCGGCGAGCGTCTCATCGAGCCGCCGCCGCGGCGCGTAAACCGGCGCCGCCTTGAGGCTCTGGTCGCCCGCCTTAGCTCTCTTGGCAATCGACCGGACTGCCATGATGAATTGGTCTAGGCTGGCCTTGGATTCCGTCTCGGTCGGTTCGACGAGCATGGCGCCGTGCACGACCAACGGGAAGTACATCGTCATCGGATGGAAGCCCTCGTCGATCAGCGCCTTGGCGAGGTCGAGCGTATTGACGTCATCGGCAAACCCCTTGTCGGAGAAGATCGCCTCGTGCATGCACGGCCCGCTGTTCGCGAACGGCGCGTTGAGGACATCCTGCAAGCTGCGAAGGACGTAGTTGGCGTTCAGAACTGCGTCCTCCGCTACTTGCTTGAGACCGTCCGCGCCATGACTCAGGATGTAGGCGAGAGCACGGGTGAACATCCCCATCTGGCCGTGGAAGGCGACCATGCGTCCGAACGCGTTCGGGTGCTCTTCGCCCGCACTCTCCTCCTCGACGATCTTGAAGCTGCCATCGGGCATCTTGGCCACGAAGGGTAGCGGGCCGAACGGCGCGAGTGCCTCTGACAGGACGACCGGTCCCGAACCGGGCCCTCCCCCGCCATGAGGCGTCGAGAAGGTCTTGTGGAGGTTGATGTGCATCGCGTCGATGCCCAGGTCGCCAGGGCGTACCTTCCCGACGATCGCGTTGAAGTTCGCGCCGTCGCAGTAAACGAAGGCGCCGGCGGCATGGACCGCGTCGCTGATGGCCTTCATGTCCGGTTCGAACAGGCCGCAGGTGTTGGGATTGGTGATCATCACCGCCGCGACATCGGGGCCAAGTCGTGCCTTCAACGCATCGAGGTCGACGCGTCCTGCTGCATTCGCTGGGATATTTTCGACGCGATAGCCGGCGAAGGCCGCCGTTGCGGGGTTGGTGCCGTGGGCGCTTTCCGGAACGAGCACGACCTCGCGCTTGTCGCCGCGCGCTTCGAGCGCTGCGCGGATGCAGAGCAGCCCGCAGAGCTCCCCGTGCGCGCCCGCCTTCGGGCTCATCGCAACGCCGTACATCCCGGTGAGGTCGAGCAGCCAGAAGGCGAGCTCGTTGACGACCTGAAGCGCGCCCTGCACCGTCTCCTGCGGCTGCAGCGGATGGACGTCGGCGAATCCCGGCAGCCGAGCGACCTTCTCGTTCAAGCGCGGGTTGTGCTTCATCGTGCACGAGCCGAGCGGGAACAGGCCGAGGTCAATGGCGTAATTCTGGCGCGACAGGCGGGTGTAATGCCGCACCGTTTCGGGTTCGGAAAGACCGGGAAGGCCGATCTCCCGGCGCCGTTCGAGACCCCCGAGGCGCGAATCGACTGTTGGCAGCTCGGTGAAATCGACGCCGGTCTGCTCGGTCGAGCCGATCTCGAAAATCAGCGGCTCCTCGAGCATCAGCGCACGGTTGCCGGTGACGGTCTGCGCTTCACCGTGTTCGTTCGCGGGGGCGGACGGCCGCCAGCCCGAAGGATTGACGGTCATTGGACCACCTCCTTCAGCGCCGCTTCCAGGGCGCCGATGTCCCCGTCCGTCGCCGTTTCCGTGACCGCGACGACCAGTCCCTTCTGCAGCGCTTCGGCACCCGGATAGAGTCGGCCGAGGGACACGCCGCCGAGCACGCCTTTCTCGACCATCGCATGGACCGCCGGCCGCGCCTCAACCGGCAGCTTCAGCGTGAATTCGTTGAAGAAGCTGTCGTTGACGAGTGCGACTCCGGGAATGGCGGACAGCCGCTCCGCCGCCTCGCACGCGCGCGCGTGATTCAAGGAAGCGAGCTGCCTCAGCCCCTTCTCGCCGAGCAGCGTCAGGTGCGCCGTGAACGCCAGAGCGCACAGCACCGAGCTAGTGCAGATGTTCGACGTCGCTTTCTCGCGGCGGATGTGCTGCTCGCGCGTCGAGAGCGTCAGCACGAAGCCGCGCTTGCCCTCGGCATCGACGGTCTCGCCGGCGAGCCGGCCCGGCATCTGGCGGACATGCTTCTCTCGGCAACCGAACAGGCCGACATACGGCCCGCCGAACTGAAGCCCAACGCCGATGCTCTGTCCCTCGCCGACGACGATGTCGGCGCCCATCTCGCCCGGGGACTTGATGAGTCCGAGCGCCACAGGCTCCGTCACAACCGCGATGAGCAGCGCGCCGGCCGCATGCGCCGCCTCCGCGATCGGCGTCAGATCGGTGATCCGGCCGAGGATGTCGGGATATTGCACCACCACTGCGCTGGTCTCGGGGCCGATTTTCCCGATCAGCCGCTCTGTGTCGGGCTCGGCACTTAGCTGGGGAAGCGCCGTTGCAAGCGCATCCTCGCTGAACTGCGCGAGCGTCTCAGCGACCTTCACGTAATGCGGGTGCACACCGGACGAGATCACGGTCTTGTTCCGCCGCGTGATGCGATGCGCCATCAGGATCGCTTCCCACATTGCAGTCGAGCCGTCGTACATCGACGCATTGGCGACCTCGCAGCCGAACAGGCGCGCGACCTGGGTCTGAAACTCGAACATCATCTGCAGGGTGCCCTGTGCGATCTCAGGCTGGTACGGCGTATAACTCGTAAGGAATTCGCCGCGCTGGATGATGTGATCGACGCTAGCCGGGATGTGGTGCCTGTATGCACCACAGCCGAGGAAGAAGGGGGCATCGCCCGCGGCCATGTTCTTGCGCGACAGCGCTGTCATGTGCCGCTCGACGGCCATTTCGGAAGCGTGCATCGGCAGGCCATGAATTGGTCCTTTGAGCCGCGCGTCCTCCGGCACGTCGCGGAACAGCTCGTCGATCGAGGCGGCGCCGATTACGCGCAGCATCTCGCTGCGGTCGGCGTCGCTCAGCGGCAAGTAGCGCATCAGGCGGGCTTCCTCATGATGAACCGAAGGCGGACATAATCGGCGACGTTCGAGCCCACGCGGTCGGCGACAGCGGTCCCTATTTCGGGGCGTTCCTCTTCCGGGACCCCAGCGCGGTCGAGCCAGCCCTTGCGGAAGGTCGTCACCCATTCGGCGACTCCGTGCTCGATCGGAGTCGGCCGCTCGATCAGCCGGGCGTCGATCTCGCGGAAGCCGGCGCCCTCGTAGACGGAGGCGAACTCGTCAGGCGACGCGTACCAGTTGCTCGCTTCGACCGGCGGCATGTAGCCGCGGATGATCAGCTCCTCGTCCAGTGCGTCCCGCAGCTTCTTCAAATTGCCCTCGCCCCCCATCTCTCCGGCAAAGCGGCTGCCGGGTTTAAGAGCGCGGAAGATCGCGCGTGCCGCCTGCTCCTTGTGAAGCACCCAGTGCAGCGTGGCGTTCGAGAAAGCCGCGTCGAACTCGGCGAAGAACTGCATGTCCTCGGCCGCGAGCAGCAGTGCATCGACGCCCTTGGCGCGCGCCGCCGCGATCATTTCCGGCGAATTGTCGATTCCCAGCACGGTCGCTCCGCGCTCAATCATCTTCTTCGTGAGCGTTCCCTCGCCACAGCCGACATCGAGTATCCGTTCGCCGGGCTGCGGATCGAGCAAGTCGAGCGCCGCGCCGCCCAGCTCGGCGACAAATCCGCCGACCCGCGCGTAATCCGCCGCGTCCCATTTGCTCGTCGAGGCGGCTGGTTGGCTCAAAGGGTCTTCACCCAATCGCGGTACGCCGCTTCGTCCATCAGACCCTGCAGCTCTGACGGGTCCCTCACCTCGATCTTGAAAAACCAGCCTCCGCCCTCGGGATCGTTGTTCACGAGCGCAGGATCGTCGGCAATCGTCTGGTTTCCTTCGATCACCGAGCCGCTGATCGGCGAATATACGTCCGATGCGGCCTTGACCGATTCGACCACCGCGGCCTCTTCGCCCTTGCGAAGCTCACGGCCCGCCGCAGGCACCTCGACAAACACGATGTCGCCGAGCGCCTCCTGCGCATGACTGGAAATGCCGACGGTTGCCGAATTGCCTTCGACGCGGATCCATTCATGCTCCTTGGTAAAGTACAGCGACATCAGGCTGCTCCCTTGCGGTGATAGCGGTGCGGGACGAACGGCATTGCGACGACTTTGGCGTCGAACAGCTTGCCGCGCTGTTCGAGCTTTAGTGCAGTACCGATCTCGGCGAATGGCGCGGCGACATAGCCCATCGCGATCGGGCGCTGCAGCGACGGAGAGAAACCGCCGCTGGTGATCTTGCCTACCTCATTGCCTTCACCGTCGAGCACTAGTGCGCCTTCGCGCACAGGCTGGCGGCCGTCGATCTCGAAGCCGACCCGCTTCTCAATGGGGCCGTTGTCGAGCTCGGCAAGAATTCGCATGTCGCCGGGAAAGCCTCCCTCAGCGCGGCGGCGCTTGTTGATCGCGAAGGTGAGGCCGGCCATCACCGGCGTGGTGCGGGCATCGAGATCGTGCCCATAGAGCGGAAGGCCCGCCTCGAGCCGCAGCGAATCGCGCGCGCCGAGGCCGATGGGATTCGCCAGCTCGTGAGCGGTGATCGCGTCGGCCAGCGCCGCGGCCGCGGTCGCCGGCACGGAGACTTCGAACCCGTCCTCGCCGGTATAGCCCGAGCGGCTGATCCACAGGCTGTGACCCTGCCAGTTGAATGGGCCGGCCTGCATGAAGCTGAGCTCGCTCACGCCCGGCACGATCGTTTCGAGCACTTCGGCGGCGCGCGGGCCCTGGAGAGCGAGCAAGGCCTGCTGGCGCATATGGTCGATGATCACGTCCTCGGGCAGGCGGCGCTGCATGTAATCGATGTCGCCGTGCTTGGTGGCGCCGTTGACGACGACATAGAAGTCCTCGCCGCGGCGCGTCGCCATCAAATCATCGACGATTCCGCCGTCGTCGGCGAGCAGAAGCGAATATTTGGGCTTCATGTCCGCGGCGGAGCGGAAGTCGCCGGGCATCAGCCGCTCGAGCGCGACATCCGCCCCGCGCCCATAGATAAACAGCTGACCCATGTGGCTGACGTCGAACAGCCCGGCATTCTCGCGGGTCCACAGATGTTCGGCGATGATCCCTTCGTACTGAACGGGCATCTCGTACCCGGCGAAGGGGACCATCCGCCCGCCGTGGTCGCGGTGCCATCCATCCAGCGGAAGCTTTTCGAGTTGGGGCGCGGGCGCGGAAGCACCGCCTTGCGGATCGCCGCTGTAAGGCGTGCCGCGCGCCTGGGTCTCATCGGTCGGGCCGTTATGGGTTTCCCGGTTCATTTTGGCCTGCTCATTCCAAGCGCTCCGGCAAAGGGTGCGACGGACAAGGCTCTTCCGTTGAGCCCGGCCAGCCGCCCCCGTCTGTCTCTAGCGCCTGAGAGCTTTGCCCCTTCGGCGGCCCACCTTCACGAACGCTCCGGCGGGCACTTTCCAGACTGTCAGGCGCGCGCGGTCCTGGTGCCTGAGAGATTCCGGGGGCGGTTGCTCCTTCGGCGCCGCACTTGCGTGCGAGCTCTCCCGCGCGGCCATTCCGAAGACCGAGGTCTCCGGCGACGCGGCGTGCCTTGGCCGTGCCCGGCAATTAAGTCAACGCGTTAGCGCGTGGCGTTATATTTGAGCTGGTCCTGGGTGAGCTCGAAGCCGACCAGATGCTCGAAGGTCGCGTTGGCGACTGCTTCGCGCACCTGCGGATCGGACATCGGATCGATCGCCGCATCGGCCTGACCGGCCTTGCGTGGGCGCGTGAGGATGGCGCGAACTCGCGGGGGCAGCGTCGCCGCGCCGCGGTTGACGCGAATCGTGGCCTGGCCCCGCGTCATTGCATGCTGGCTTCCCGCGGGGAAATTCAGTGCAACGGCGCCGAGCTGCTTTGCTTCGATGTTCGCACCGCCACGCAGGGCGACGTCGAAGTAAGGCAACACCACCTGCCTCGCGGCGCCTGCGTCCCGGCGCAAGCCGACGACTGTGAAGGTCACGGTCGACACCACGTCATCGCCGACCTGCTGACAAGTCGATCGCAGCTGGGTCATGGTCGCAGTGACGTCGATCGCCCTCGAATCCCTGCTCTCGGGCGGATTGAAGAGGGTGATATCGCCGGTGCCGGCCGGGATTCCCGCAACCGGGCAATCGCTCCGAACCGCGTAGATTCCGCCGCCGTTTTCATCGGTGAGTTCGCCCGTGTGGCGACAGCCGGCAAGGAACATGATGGCAATCAATGCGGTCGTGCGGAGCTTCACGTGAGAACGATCCTTGCGAGTGCGGAACAGGCCCGCGTTCATAGGAAGGGCCTTCTATGGCTGCAAGCGATGCCTTACATGGCCTGCACCGTGCCTGAACTATCACCCCTTCGTGTATTGATCGCCGCGCCGCGCGGTTTTTGCGCCGGCGTCGACCGGGCGATCCAGATCGTCGAGCTTGCGCTCGAGCGGTTCGGCGCACCGGTCTATGTCCGGCACGAGATCGTCCACAACCGCTCCGTGGTCGAGCGGCTGCGCGCCTTAGGCGCGATCTTTGTCGACGAGCTCGACGAGGTCCCGGATGACCGGCCTGTCGTCTTTTCCGCGCACGGCGTCCCGAAGTCGGTTCCGGCCGATGCGCAGACCCGCGGCCTTACCTACGTCGATGCCACGTGCCCGCTGGTGTCGAAGGTGCATCGACAGGCCGAGCGGCTGATCGAGGAAGGCCGCCATATCCTCTTCATCGGTCACGCCGGTCATCCCGAGGTGATCGGCACCTTCGGCCAGGTGCCGCCCGGCTCGATGACCCTCGTGGAAACGGTGGCGGACGTCGAACGGGTCGACCTGCCGGGCACCGAAAACCTTGCGTTCCTGACCCAGACCACGCTCTCGGTTGATGACACGGCCGCAATGGTCGAGGCGCTGAGGAAGCGCTTTCCGTCGATCCGCGCCCCGCGCAGCGAGGACATTTGCTACGCCACCTCGAACCGCCAGGCGGCCGTGAAGGCGATCGCGAGCGAATGCGACCGAATGCTCGTGATCGGTGCGCCGAACAGCAGCAATTCCCTGCGGCTGGCTGAGGTCGCCGAGCGGATGGGCGTGCCCGCGCGCCTGATCGAGCGGGCAGCAGACGTGGATTGGGATTGGCTTGGTCAGCCCAATACGGTCGGAATCACGGCGGGGGCGTCCGCACCGGAGGTGCTGGTTCGCGAAGTCGTCGACGCGCTCCGCTCCCGCTTTGACGTGCGCGAGGAAGAGGCAGATCATTCGCCTGAGCGGATGACCTTCAAGCTGCCACGAGAGCTCGTTTCTGACAGAGCTGCCTGAAGTCGAGATGTTCACCGACGGCGCGTGCCGCGGCAACCCCGGCCCGGGCGGTTGGGGTGTCCTGCTGCGAATGGGCGACAAGGAGCGGGAACTGTCGGGCGGCGAGCCGCTGACCACGAACAACCGTATGGAGCTGCTGGCGGCGATCCGCGGCCTCGAGGCGTTGAAGAAGCCCTGCCGGGTCCAGCTTCACACCGACAGCATCTATGTCCGCGACGGAATCACGCGCTGGGTCCACAATTGGCAGCGCAACGGCTGGCGGACCTCGGACAAGAAGCCCGTCAAGAATGCCGAGCTGTGGCAGGAGCTGGTCGAAGCGTCGAAGCGCCACCGAATAGAATGGCGCTGGGTGAAGGGTCACAGCGGCCATCCCGACAACGACCGGGTCGATGCACTCGCCTGCGCCGCGGCCGACGACCAGCGCCGCCACCACCGGCTGTGAATGAAAGTTCACTTTTGATAGCCGGACGGTGGCTCTAAATAGCCGCCCGTCACCGACTCTCTCGTTCCCCTGTTGGAAAGTTGGTGAGGGGAGGCGTCAACCGCGCCTCCCCAACTCATATTCACTCTCAGCGATGGAACCGACGCGGCGAAAAGACCACCGAGTCGATGTGCGCCACCGCCGGATCGGGCCCCTCGTTCGATAATAGCGCGGCGGCCAGCTTCGCCGCTGCGGGCGACGTCTGAATGCCAAATCCACCTTGCCCCACGCACCAGAAGAAGCCCCGCACTTGCGGATCGAATCCATAGACCGGCAGCCGGTCCGGGGCGAAGCTCCTGAGGCCTGCCCAGCTGCGCTCAACGCGTTCGATCGGCCAATCGACCACAGCCTCGAACCGGGAAATCGCGATCGCCACATCGATCTCCTCCGGCGCGGCATCGCACGGTAGGGTAGGAATTTCGTCGTGAGGACTGAGCCAGATGGTCGAGTCGCCCTCCCCTTTGAAATAGAAGGTGCCGCCCGCGTCATCGACCAGCGGCAGGTCCTTGAGGCCGTTTCGGCCGACCCGCAGCTGCACCATCGTCCGGCGCTTCGGCGCGATGCCCAGTGGCTCTGCCGAGCAAGCGGCGGCGATCCCGTCGGCCCAGGCGCCCGCAGCATTCACGACCACCGAGCCGTTAATGGTCGAGCCGTCCTCGAGCTGCATTTCCCATAAATCGCCGCGCCTGCTCGCGGACCGCAACCGGGCACCTGTCCTGACAGAACCGCCGCTTCGCCGAAACGCCCGGAGGAAAGCCGCGTGCAGACTCGCAACGTCGATGTCGGCGCACCCCGGCTCGAACAGCGCCCGCCGCCACGCCGGCCTGATCCCGGGGACCATCCGCTCCAGTTCGGCGCGCTCAACGATTCGCGTCTCGATCGACGGCGGAAGCTCGGGAAGCTCGTCTCGCGTGAGGTGCAGGTCTCCGCGCACCCGCAAAAACCCATGGTCCGAAAATTCCGGTGCCGGCTGCAGCAAGAAGTCGCGCGAAGCGATGGTCAACTTCGCAACTTCGGCGCCGCCGTAGCTCTCGAGATAGAAAGCGGCGGAGCGGCCGGTCGAATGATAGCCGCACCGGTCCTCGGCCTCGATGATCAGCGTCCGCCGCGCCGCAGCGATTTCGGCACCCAGGCTTGCTCCGGCGATGCCGCCACCGACGATGATCACGTCAAAATCGCTCATTTCCCCGCCGGTTACGAATTCGAAAGGCGCGCCGTCTAGGGGTGTGCATCATGTTCAACGGCGCATTTACCGATCTGCTGCTTCTCGCGCTTGCCGTAGTGCTTGTCGTCGCGGCGGTCATCGACGTGCGCACGTTCACGATTTCGAATCGGCTCAATGCGGCTGTAGCGCTGTGTGCGCCGGTCTATTGGCTCTCGGTTCCGCTCACTCCCTGGCCGGCAATGGCGATCCAGCTCGCCGCGGCCGCAATTGTTTTCGTACTCCTCGCGGGGGCTTTCTACGCGGGCATGATGGGCGGCGGAGACGTCAAGCTCGCTGCTGCGCTGGCGCTATGGTTCCCGCCGCTGCTTACCGTCCGTTTCCTTCTGTTGATGTCGATTGCCGGCGGCGTTTTGACGCTCGCAATCCTCGGCTGGCACCGCGCCAGGAGCAGGGAAGGACGACCCGAAATTCCGTACGGAGTCGCGATCGCATTCGGCGGTCTGGCGATTCTCACCCAACGGTTTCTTAACCAATTTGTCTGATGTGTGAGGCTGTTCAAGGGGCCCGCAAGGGGGAGGCGATTTCGCCATGGATGTGAAGAAGCTCGCGCTGCTCGTTGGAGCGCTGGTCATCGCGGTAGTCACTGCGGTCATGGCCAAGAACATGTTCGCCGGCGCCGGCGCGCAGCAGGCTGCTGCCGCTCCCGCTGTGCCGGTCGGACCGAAGGTGCTCGTTGCCAAGAAGGCGATGCCTGCCGGCACGATCATCGATGCTGACAGCCTTACCCTTCAGCCTTGGCCGAAGGAGCTGATGCAGAGCGCTTATTACGTTGAGGGTCAGCCTGACAGCGATCCCAAGAAGCTGCTCGGCACGGTTGTCCGTTACCCGATCACGGCTGGCCAGCCGGTCACTCGCGGCGCCCTCGTCGGCCCGCAGGACCGCGGCTTCCTCGCTGCGGCGCTTGGCCCTGGCATGCGTGCCATCACGGTTCCGGTGAACGTCTCTTCGGGCGTTGCCGGGTTCGTCTTCCCGGGCGACCATGTCGACCTGGTGCTGACCCAGCAGGTTACGGGCGGCGGTGAGGGTCCCGCGCTCAAGGTCGCCGAGACCATCATCCGCAACCTGCGCGTGCTTGCAACCGATCAGCGCATCACCGACAAGGACGAGGAGGGCAAGACCCAGGTCCGCACCTTCTCCAACGTCACGCTGGAGGTCACTCCGCGCATCGCCGAGAAGATCGCGGTCGCGCAGAGCCTCGGTTCGCTGTCGCTGTCGCTGCGCTCGATCGCCGACAATTCGGCCGACCTCGAGCGTGCGGTTGCCGCTGGCGACATCAAGGTTCCTGCGGGCGCAAGCCCTGATCAGGAAAAGCAGATGCTGCTGGCGATGTCCGACCGGCCGATCGACACCAACACGACCTTCTCGACCGGCGGCGACGTGTCGCGCTTCCAGCGCCGCACCGTCCCCGCGAAGACCTCCGCTGCTGCACCGGCTGGTGCGGGCGCAGGTCTGCCTGCCATGCCGGTGGGTCCGGTCGTTCGCGTCGCACGCGGCAATAATGTCACCGTTGTTCCGGTGGGAGCTCGCTAAGATGAATACTCAAGCCATCACCTGCCGGGCGCGCCTCGGCACCGCAGTCGCCGCCCTGGCGATCGCGCTCGGGTCGGTCGGCGCTGCCGCTCCTGCGGTTGCCCAGCCGGTCACGGCCAAGCCCGCCGAGACGCTCAATCTCAGCAAGGGCACAGGCACCCTCGTCCGACTGTCGGATCCGATGAGCGACGTCTTCGTCGCCAACGACGGCATCGCTGACGTCCAGGTTCGCTCGTCAAACCAGCTCTATGTCTTCGGCAAGGCACAGGGCGAGACGACTGTCTATGCGACGTCGAAGAGCGGGCGGGTGGTTTATGCCGCCAATGTCCGCGTCGGAAACAACATCAGCTCGCTCGGCGAGATGCTTCACCTGGCGATGCCGGATGCCACCATCCAGGCCACTCCAATGAACAATCTCGTGCTTCTGACGGGCACCGTCGCTCAGCCCGACGATGTCGCGGAAGCGCAGCGCCTGACGCAGGCCTATGTCGGCGAAGGAACTCAGGTCGTCACCCGCCTCAGAACGGCGACGCCGCTGCAGGTGACGCTGAAAGTCCGCATCGCCGAGATCAACCGCACGCTGATGAAGTCGTGGGGCGCCAACCTGCTGTCGAACGATCCGACCAACGGATTCAAGTTCGGCATTGCGCAGGGCCAGGGCATTTATCTTCCGCCAGCCGGCGGAGGAAGCAGCGCCGACGCCGGGACCGTGATCCGGAACGCCGTGGGCGCGACGCTGCATGCAAGCACGAAGTTCCTCGGCCTGGACCTCCTCGGTTCGCTCGATATCGCGGCTCAGGACGGCTATGCCACCATCCTCGCGGAGCCGAACCTGTCGGCGCTGTCGGGCGAGACGGCCAGCTTCCTCGCGGGCGGTGAGTTTCCGATCCCCGTGGCGCAGCCCGGTGGCAACGGCAACGCGATCACCATCGAGTACAAGCAGTACGGTGTTGCCCTCGCCTTCACGCCGGTGGTGCTGAGCGATGGGCGCATTTCGATGCGGGTTCGCCCGGAAGTCAGCCAGCTCTCGACTTCTGGCGCCGTGAGCTTCGGCGGCTACTCGGTCCCGGCGCTCACCACGCGGCGTGCCGAAACGACCGTGGAGCTCGGATCCGGACAATCGTTCATGATCGCGGGGCTGATCCAGAATTCGGCGTCGAACAACATCAACAAGACGCCTCTCCTGGGTGACTTGCCGATCCTCGGCTCGCTGTTCCGCTCGACCAACTTCCGTCGAGACGAAACGGAGTTGGTCGTCATCGTGACGCCATATCTGACGCGGCCTGTCTCGGGACAGCTGGCGACGCCCATCGATGGGTACCGTTCGCCGAGCGACATCGAGCGTGACATCGGCGGCCAGAGCTTCATGGGCGCCAGCGGCAAGGTGACCCCCACTGCAGTGGCTGCTCCTGCCGCGGCTGCGCCGGGTGTGGCTCTGCCAGCAGGCGGTGCGGCGGCGGCCGCTCCTGCGCCGGGATTCAAGCTGTGACGCGCGGCTTCATCAGGAAGGATTCGACGATGCGTTCGAAGTTTCTCCTCATCGCTCTCGGTTCTGCGGTCGCGGGCTGCAACACGACGGCCCACACCGACACTCCGAGCGCGGGTCTCGCGCCGGTGAACATTCCGGTTGTGACGAGCGCCGACTACACGTTCGACGCGGCCGCTCCGGGTGGCTCGCTTGCGCCCGGCGAAGGTGACCGCCTGAACGGCTGGTTCCAGGGCCTGGGCGTCGGCTACGGCGACACGATCTACGTCGACGGCGCGACTCCGGCGGCTCATTCGCAGGTCGCGGCGATCGCGGGACGCTACGGCATGCTGGTTACACCGGGCGCGCCGGTCACGGCCGGCGCGGTGGCGCCTGGATCCGTCCGGGTTGTCGTGGCGCGCCGCCGCGCTGTCGTGCCCGGTTGCCCGAACTGGAGCCGGGCTTCGCAGCCCGAGCTGAAGAATCAATCGACGCCGAATTTTGGCTGCGCGGTCAATTCGAACTTCGCCGCCATGGTCGCCAATCCTGAGGACCTGATCCACGGCCGTGAAGGCGCGTCGGTCACCGATACGATCGCCGCCACGAAGGCGGTCGACATGTATCGGACCAAGGAGCCGAGCGGCAAGGGTGGCCTTCAGGCCATCAGCTCGAAGGGAGGGAACTAATGAACGCCCCGTTCTCGGCACGCGCGGGTCTGCGCGATCCGTTCACTGCCTTCGTCTGCGACGACGCGACCGCCGACATGCTTCGGCCGGTGGCGGTCGAGCACGGCTGGTCGCCGGAAAAGGTCAACAAGGGCGGTCTGCGCAACGCGGTCCAGTCACTGTCGGTCTCGGCGAGCCCGAACATCCTGTTCGTCGATTTGAGCGAGTCCGCGGATCCGCTCAACGACATCAATGCGCTCGCGGAGGTCTGCGAGCCAGGAACGATCGTGATCGCGGCCGGCACCGTCAATGATGTGCGCCTCTACCGCGACCTCGTCGCCAGCGGCATCCATGACTATCTGCTGAAGCCGTTCACGGTCGACCAGCTGCGCGACTGCTTCTCGCACGCGCAGATGATCCTGTCTGGTCCGCGCGGGGAAGCCCAGGCTGACAAGCCGCACGTCATGGCCGCAGTCATCGGCGTCCGTGGCGGCGTCGGTGCTTCGACGATCGCGACGTCACTTGCATGGCTGTTCGGTGAGAAGGCTCACCGCACTACGGCGCTGCTCGACCTCGACGTGCACTTCGGCACCGGTGCCCTGGCCCTCGATCTCGAGCCTGGCCGCGGCCTCACCGACGCCATCGAAAACCCGAGCCGCATCGATGGGCTGTTCATCGAGCGCGCGATGGTTCGTGCGAACGAGCGCCTGTCGGTCCTCTCGGCCGAAGCGCCGATCCACCAGCCGCTGGTCACCGATGGTTCCGCTTTCTTCCAGCTTCAGGAGGAAATGAGGAACGCGTTTGAATCGACCGTGCTCGACCTGCCGCGCCACATGCTGATCCAGTATCCGCATCTGGTGCACGACGCGCACGTCGCGGTCGTTGTTGCCGAGCTGACGCTCGCCGGCACGCGCGACACCATCCGCGTTCTCGCCTGGCTGAAGTCGAATGCTCCGCAGACCAAGGTCATCGTCGTCGCCAACGCCGTCCCGGGCGGCGGTGCGCTGGAGATCAGCCGCAAGGACTTCGAGCAGTCGATCGAACGCGCTGTCGACGTGGTGTTCCCGTTCGACTCGAAGGTCGCCGCCCAGGCGGCCAAGCTCGGGAAGCCGATGGCCGAAGTTGCTTCTGGCAAGCTCGCCTCGCCCTTCAACACGCTGTCGGGCATGGTTCTCAACCATGCCAGCGAGGAAGGCACGCCCGCCGAAAGCTCGAGCGGCGAGAAGTCCAAGTCGCTGGTCGATAACCTGAAGTCGATGCTTTCGAAGCCGAAAGACAAGGCTGCGTAAGCAACCGGGGTACGGCGCTCGACCGAGCGTCGGCCCGTGAGAAGTGAGAGGCGAAGGCAAGTATGCTCTTGTGGCTACTCATCATCGGCGGCATGGGCGCGCTGTTCCTCGGCTTCATGGCGATGCGCGGTCCGTCCGCGTCGAAGGCGCTCAAGCGCCGCGTCGAGCTGATCAAGGAACGCCACGGCGACGTGATCGCGGGCAGCGCCCAGGCGCAGATCCGCAAGCTCTTCGCGGAACGCGCCAGCAAGTTCGAAGGCTATGCCTCGACGCTGATCCCCAAGCCGGCGCTGCTGCGCAAGCGGCTCGAGCAGACCGGCAAGAACATCACGCTCGGCAAATACGCCACTGTCTGTATCGGCGTGATCGCCCTCGTCACCTTCCTGCTGGTGCTGAAGGGCGCACCGTTCATCCTGTCGCTGATGCTCGGCCTGTTCTTCGGAATCGGAGGCCCGCACTTCGTGATCGGCAAGATGATCAAGCGCCGCCTCAACAAGTTCAATTCGAACTTCCCGGACGCGATCGAGCTGATGGTCCGCGGCCTTCGCTCGGGTCTTCCAATCACGGAGACGCTCGGAATCGTGGCCGGTGAAATCCCTGGCCCGGTGGGCGTCGAGTTCCGGATGGTCGCCGACAAGATGAAGATCGGCCGTACCATGGAAGCCGCGCTCCAGGAGACCGCGGACCGGCTTGGAACAGCCGAGTTCCAGTTTTTCGTGATCACGCTGGCAATCCAGCGGGAGACGGGCGGCAATCTCGCCGAGACTCTTTCCAACCTTGCCGACGTGCTTCGCAAGCGTGCGCAGATGAAGCTGAAGATCCGCGCCATGAGCTCGGAATCGAAGGCTTCCGCCTACATTGTCGGCTCGCTGCCGTTCGTGGTCTTCGGCCTCGTGTACATGATCAACCCTTCCTACATGGGCAAGTTCTTCACCGACGAGCGGCTGATGGTCGCCGGTGTCGGCGGCATGATCTGGATGGGCATCGGCGGCGCAATCATGGCCAAGATGGTCAACTTCGAGATCTGACGGGGGGCGAGTATCCATGCAGCAGTTGCCATCAGGCGGCCCCCATATCCTAGGCTTCGATGTGGTCTGGATTGCGACGATGCTGAGCGCCGTCGCGACCATGGCCGTCATGCTCGCCATCTATGCGGCGACGACGGTCAAGGACCCGATGTCGCGGCGCGTCAAAGCGCTCAATGAGCGCCGCGAGCAGCTCAAGGCCGGCATCGTCGCGTCGACCAACAAACGCAAGAAGCTGACCAACCGCAACCAGGCCGCGGATCGCGTTCGCGGAATCCTGACCCAGTTCAAAATGGTCCAGGACGACCAGCTGAAGAAGACTCAGCAGCGGCTGATGCAGGCGGGTATCCGCACCAAGGATCTCGCCTTCTTCATCATTTTCGCGCGCTTCGTGCTTCCGGTGGTGATCGGCGCCTTTGCGATCGTCGGCCTGTATTTCCTCAATTATTTCCCGGAATGGTCGTGGTTCCGGCGCTATGCGACCGTCGCGTTCGCGCTGATCGGCAGCTACAAGGCGCCCGACCTGTGGCTGAAGAACAAGGTCACCAAGCGCAGCCATGCCATCCGCAAGGGTCTGCCTGACGCGCTCGACCTCCTCGTGATCTGCGCCGAGGCCGGCCTCACCGTCGACGCCGCCTTCGGCCGCGTGTCGCGGGAGCTCGGCAAGGCCTATCCCGAGCTTGGCGACGAGTTCGGACTGACCGCGATCGAGCTGGGCTTCCTCAACGAGCGCCGCCAAGCGTTCGAGAACCTTGCCAACCGCGTCGACTTGGAAGCGGTTCGCGGCGTCGTCACGACCATGATCCAGACCGAGAAGTACGGTACTCCGCTAGCTTCGGCCCTGCGCGTGCTCTCGGCCGAGTTCCGTCACCAGCGCATGATGCGCGCGGAAGAGAAAGCGGCCCGGCTGCCGGCGATCATGACCGTGCCGCTGATCCTGTTCATCTTGCCGACCCTGTTCGTGGTCATCCTTGGCCCGGCAAGCTGCTCGATCCACGACAATTTCCTGCACGGCAACTAAGACAGCCGTTTCAGATTTGGAACGCAGCGGCGCGCTCAGGCGTAGTCGCTGCGGTTCCATTGCTGTCGGGGAGCGGACATGAACATCACTACCGATCCCAATTTGTGGGCAATCTGCGCGCTCGTTTTCCTGCTCGGCCTGCTGATCGGCGTGTTCCTCACCGCCGGCGGCCGCAAGAAATGGAAGACTCGTTACAACGCCGAGGTCGATCGCCGCCGCGAGCTAGAGAAGGCCCACGCCGAGCGCGAGAAGGATTGGCGCGAGCGGGATTCGCTGCGCGCCGCGGCGATCAAGGACACGCGCGAGCCCGGCGACGGCGAGGTTCGGTCGCTCTAGCTCTCAATCCTGGAGAAATCGGCGACGCCGTTCACGGCATCGCGGAACCGCATTAGCAAGTTCAAGCGTCGCTCGCGGTTCGCCGAAATGGGATCGTTGACCGTCACATGGTCGAAGAAATCGTCGATCGGCCGCCTGAGCGTCGCGAGCGCGGCCATTGCCGCGGTGAAATCCTCCGCTTCGACGGCGGCCGCCGCCTTTGGCTCTGCCGCGTTGAGAGCAGCGATGAGCGCCTTCTCCTGCGGAAGCTCCGCGCCGGCCTCACCTGACGCCATCTCGGCGACCGCCTCACCGACGATCGGATCGTCGACCAGCACCAGCGGGTCCTCCTCGCCGGTCTGGGGGATCCCCTGTTCCTCGGGCGAGCTCATCACCTGCGGTCCCGTCCACTTTTCTTTCTTGAGGATGTTCGCGGCGCGCTTGTAGGCGGTGAGCAGGTCGGCGCCCTCCTCCGTCTCGACGAACTTCTGCAGCGCCTTGACGCGGGCCAGCAGGCGCACGAGGTCATCCTCTCCACCCAATGCAAACACGGCGTCGATCAAATCGTGCCGGACTCCTGCCTCGCGCTGCTGAACCTTGAGGCGGTCGGCGAAGAAGTCGAGAATCTCGGGCGCGGTTTTGTCCAGCCGATGCGTCGCTTCTGATGTCGCCTGCTGCCCCGCAAGGTTCGCCAGAGCGCCACGCACGGCCTGCGTGAGACTCAGTCGGAGCACATTGCGGACGATGATCTCGATCGAGCCGATCGCTGCGCGACGAACTGCGAACGGGTCCTTGGAACCCGTCGGCTTCTCGTCGATCGCAAAGAAGCCGCAAATCGTGTCCAGCTTGTCGGCGAGGGCAACGGCGGCTGACATGGGCTCGCTCGGCGTGCCGTAATGGTCGCGCACGGCATCAGCGACCACCTGTGACTCGCCCTGTGCTGAGACAAGATAGCCTCCGATCACGCCCTGCAGCTCGGGGAACTCACCGACCATTCCGGTGACGAGGTCGGCCTTGGCAAGCCGCGCTGCGCGTTCGACCTTGTCCGGGTCGGCCTTGATGACGCCGCCTTCGACCAGCCACCGCGCGAGCTTGGCGACGCGCTCGACCTTGTCGGCAACCGTGCCGAGCTTTTCGTGGAAAATAATGCCGTTCAGCTTCGCCGCCTGCTCCTCAAGCGGGACCTTAAGGTCCTGCTCCCAGAAGAAACGTGCATCGGCGAGCCGCGCAGCGAGGACCCGCGCGTTGCCCTCGACAATCGCCTTCCCGCCGTCGCTCGCCGCGACATTGGCGACGCACACGAACGCGGGAGCGAGCCCACCGTCCGAGGCCGCGCAGGCGAAATATTTCTGGTTCGTCCGCATCGTGAGCACGATCACCTCGCGCGGCACGTCGAGGAAATCCTCGTCGAACCTGCCGAGCAGCGGCACCGGCCATTCGGTAAGGCCGGCGTTCTCGACCACCAGCCCTTCGTCCTCGATCAGCTGGAGGGCCGCGTCCGCGGCGGCCGCAGCGGCCTCTTCGCGGATGATCCGTTCGCGCTCGTCCTGGTCGACGATCACATGGCAGGCGCGCAGCTTCTCGACATAGTCGGATGCGCCGCCGACGGTGATCGCGCCGGGGTGGTGAAAGCGGTGGCCGACGGTGGAGGCGCCGGAAAAGATGCCGTCGATCTCGACCGGCACGATCTCCTCGCCAAGCATGGCGATAATTCCGTGCAGCGGCCGCACCCAGCGAAGCGAGGCGCTGCTCAATGATTTTAGGCCCCAGCGCATCGACTTGGGCCAGGGAAAATCAGCGACGATGCGCTGGACCACTTCGCCGAGGATTTCGGCTGCAGACCGGCCTTCCCGCTCCACCACCGCGAAGTAGACGCCGTCGCGCTCCTCCAGCTGCTCGCGCGAAAGCCCAGTCTTGCGCAAAAATCCTTCCAGCGCCTGCGGAGGCGCCGACGTGCGCGGGCCCTTCAACTCTTCGCGGCTCGCATCTGTCGCCTCCGCCACGTCCCGGGCGATCAGCACCAGACGGCGCGGGGTCGAAAACGCCTCGATCGGACCGGTGCTCAGCCCCGCTTCGCTCGTGCATTCGGCGAACAGCCGCGCAAGATCGTTGCGCGCCTTCGCCTGCATCCGCGCGGGAATTTCCTCCGACAACAGCTCGAGCAGGAAGTCGCCCATTACTGCTCCTCCCCGGGACGGGGAGGGGGACCAGCCGCAGGCTGGTGGAGGGGGTCGGTCACCTGTGCGGTGATGTAAGAGAGCACACCATCCAAGTTTTTCATCACGTCTCGCGCGGCGATGCGAAGAACGCGATAGCCTTGTCCTAGCATGTAACGATCACGTCCATTGTCCCGCTTCGGCCTATCGCCGAAATCATGACCCCCGCCGTCGATTTCGATCACGAGCCGCGCAGTGGGAATGTAGAAATCCGCCGAGTATGAGCCGATCGGATGCTGGCGGAGGACCTTGAATCCAAGCTTCCTTCGGCGAACCTGACTCCACAACAAGACCTCGGGGGGGCTCATTCGCCGCCGCAATTTGCGCGCGGCATATACTTCGGGCTTGCGGAGCGACGCGCCCCCTCCACCATTCGCTTTGCGAATGGTCCCCCTCCCCGTCCCGGGGAGGATCATTCTTGCCTCTCCAGCCACGCCCCGCACGCCGCCTTTGCGAGGTCGCGGACTCGGCCGATATAGGCCTGCCGCTCTGCCACACTGATCACGCCCCTCGCCTGCAGCGTGTTGAAAACATGACTCGCTTTGATCGCCTGTTCGTAGGCCGGAATCGGAAGCTTGCTTTCGAGGCACCGCTCGCATTCCGCCGCCGCCTTGCGGAACAGATCGAACAGCGCCTCGGTATCGGCGACTTCGAAATTGTAGGCCGACATCTCGACCTCATTTTCGAGGAACACGTCACCGTAGCTCACGCCGGCGTCGTTGAACCTGAGGTCGAACACATTGTCGACGCCCTGGATGTACATCGCCAGCCGCTCGAGCCCGTAGGTCAGCTCCCCGGTGACCGGCTTGCATTCGAAGCCGCCGACCTGTTGGAAGTAGGTGAACTGGGTCACCTCCATCCCGTCGCACCAGACTTCCCAGCCGAGCCCCCAAGCGCCGAGCGTGGGGCTTTCCCAATCGTCTTCGACGAAGCGTATGTCATGCTTCAAGGGGTCGATGCCGATCTCGACGAGGCTGCCGAGATAGAGCTGCTGGAGGTCGTCTGGGCTCGGCTTCAGCACCACCTGGTATTGGTAATAATGGCCGAGCCGGTTGGGATTTTGGCCATAGCGGCCGTCGGTCGGGCGGCGGCACGGCTGGACATAGGCGGCGCGCCACGGCTGGGGGCCAAGCGAACGCAGAACCGTCGCGGGGTGGAAAGTCCCCGCGCCCATCTCCATGTCGTACGGCTGAAGGATCGCGCAGCCCTGCGCGCCCCAATAATGGTGCAGCGTGAGGATCAGGTCCTGGAAGCTCAAGCTCATAGAGCCGCGGCTTTGGCGGAAGTGTCGCGCGCAAGCAATCCGGGGAGTCCCGAGTGCGCACTTGTTGGGGGCAAGTGGACGTTAAGTTTCCCATGGTTAGTGGTGGATGCGAGCGAACGATCGAAAGGCTTTGAGTTGAAGTTGAAATCATTCCTGCGGAAGGCACTCGCTGGCCTTGGAATCCCGCTCCTGCTCGGCTCGGTCGCGGCCGAGGCGCGCACCCCGACTGTCGCTCACCCGGCGCTGTGGGAAGTCGCGGACCCGGACACGACCATTTACCTGTTCGGCACGATCCATCTTCTTCCGCAGGATCTTCAATGGCGTACGCCCAAGCTCGATGCAGTGATGGCGAGCTCGCAGGAGCTCGTCGTCGAGACGATCGTCGACGAGAAGAACCCGACGAAGCTTATGTCCGCGATGGCCAGCCTCGGTCTTGCAAAGGGCCTGCCGCCGATCATGCAGCGCGTTTCGGCCGCGGAACGGCCAAAGCTCGCGGTGGCGATCAAGAAGAGCGGCGTTCCCGAGACCGCCTACAACAGCATGAAAACGTGGATGGCGGCGTTCCTGCTGCTCGGCGACCAGTTCAAGGCGCTAGGGCTTTCAGGCGGAGCCGAAGGAGTGCTGAAGAATGCCTTCACTTCTGAGGGTAAACCCATCGGAGAGCTCGAAAGCAATGTTCAGCAATTGAGCTTCTTCGACCGCCTGCCTGAGCCCGCTCAGCTTGCATTGCTCGAGGGCGCAATCGAAGACCAAAAAGCGACGAGCGCGGAGTTCAGCGGAATGCTAGACGCCTGGTCGAAAGGAGACGTCAAAGGTATCGCCCAAACCTTCGACCGCGAGCTTTCGGAATCGCCGGCTCTGCAGCAGGACCTCATTCGCCAGCGCAACGCGAACTGGAGCAAGTGGATCGAGCAGCGGATGGACCGGCCCGGGATCGTCATGATCGCCGTTGGCGCGGGTCACCTCGCGGGAAAATACTCCGTGCTCGAGATGCTGAAGCGGGACGGTTACCGCGTCCGCCGCCTGCAGTAGTTACGCAAGCGGAACCAAATCGATGCTATCCACCGATAAAAGTTCACCTTTTCTCCGATTTCGCTAGACTTTTCTTAAACCTTTGGTGACCATCATCACCGGTATCGGGCTGGGGGGTCTGATGCGTGGGTAAGCGGGACGCGGGGCTGTCCCGGCAGGGCGTAGCTGCCTGCTCAGATACTCACGGATCTTTCAATCCAGCGCCATTCGCCTCGGGAGGGTGATGGATGGTGAACTTGCTCGTCGCTGCCGCGCTGGCCGCCGCAACGCCTGCCGTCGCGCCTCCTGCTTCAACCCCTGAACTGCCCGCGATGTTCGTCGTCCGAGATGCCGACACGACCATCTATATCTTCGGCACCTTCCACGCGCTGGACGGCAAATCGCAGTGGCTGAACGGCGATGTCAGGGACGCGTTCGAGAAATCCGATGAGCTGGTGCTCGAGACGCTGGTCCCCGAAAAGCCGGTTCAACCGACCGCCTTTGGACCCGGCTTCCGTCCCCCTTCGGTGACGCCCTCTGCTTCTTTCCTCGCGACGACGCGCATGGCGATCAGCGCCGGGCGCGCGCAGGGCATGCAGGTCGACAACGGCGCCGACATGGTCCTTCGCCGCGATGCGGAGGCGGAAGGCAAGCCGGTCGAGGGCCTCGAGACCCTTCAATCGCAGATCGACATGTTCAATCGCATGCCTTCTGGCCCCGCGGCGGTGCCCGCTTCCGCGCCGCAGGCAAGCAGGCCCGGCGCAACGCCGATGGAAAGCCTGTCACAAGCGATGTCCGAGATGCAGTCCGCGTGGAAGCGCGGCGACCAGAGCGTCTTCGTGCGGATGCTCGGCCAGCTGCAGGCCGCCTCGCCCGACACGTACCGGATGATGTTCACCGAGCGGAACGCGCGCTGGGCCGACTGGATCAAGGCGCGGATGCAGGTGCCGGGGACGGTCTTTGTCGCGGTCGGCGCCGGCCATCTTGCCGGTAGGGACAGCCTGCTCGTCCGGCTGGCGGAGCGCGGACTTCCCTCGCAGCGAGTTTACTAAGCGCGAACTTGCTTTTTGAGGCGTCCTCCCGTAGGGCGCGCGCTCTCCCGAACCATGGTCATCCCTGGAGGCGTGGCGCGGGGCTAAACGCAAACGGAGCATAGCCAAATGAGCGAACAGCTGACGCTGCCCGCCGAGGCGCGCGACCGGGCTGGCAAGGGAGCCTCCCGTGCACTGCGCCGCGAAGGCC
>Ga0207647_10000719_pt1 | contig 25957 bp, 19 predicted proteins | sample KBSCornC2_FD_184295 | JGI IMG/M metagenome (GOLD analysis project Ga0207647, IMG submission 184295) | Corn rhizosphere microbial communities from Kellogg Biological Station, Michigan, USA - C2 (SPAdes) (version 2) | ecosystem: Host-associated > Plants > Roots > Rhizosphere ... | reverse complement strand
GCGGCTCGAGCCGGTCAACCGGTCGCGGCATGCCCGTCTTGACGTTGCAGAAGGCGCAGGCGCGCGTGCAGACATCACCCAGGATCATTACGGTCGCGTGCTTCTTGGTCCAGCACTCGCCGATATTGGGGCAGGCCGCCTCCTCGCACACGGTCGCCAGATTGAGGCGACGCATGATCTGGCGTGTCTCGTTAAAGCCGTGGCTGGTCGGCGCCTTGACGCGAATCCAGTCGGGTTTACGCTCGCGCGGGGGACGGGTGGGCAGCGGCTCGTTCATGGCTGCCAGATAGCGGTGCGGGGGCGGACTTGCCACCCCCGCAATGCTTTGTGTCAGGCGAAGTCGGCCTTTACGCGCCTGCGCTGCCGACGGAGCGCCGCGCCCGCCGCACCGAAACCGCCAGCCATCATCGCCCAGGTTGCCGGCTCAGGGACCGAGCCATCGCCCGGAACGGCCGCACCAAGCGTGATATTGTCGAACGTCACGTAATCGGCGCTTCCCCCGAAATCGACCGAATGCGCCATTCCGGCGAACGACACCCCGATCGGAAACCATTGGTAATAGGCGTTCGGCGTAGGATCTAGCGTCAGGGTCGCCAATATCGATCCTGTCGCATTCAGGCCGCTGTAAACGACGACCGACGCGCTAAAATTCGCGGCATAATAAAAGGAAAAGCCGGTATCAAAGCCGGCTGCGACATTCATGGTCGCAGCGCTGCCGTCGAGAAAAACCAGATTGGTCACACCCGACGGATCGTTGCCGGTATTGCCGGAACCGCCTGCCGAACTGTCAATCAGTCCCAGAGAGTTCGACGAGAAATTTATCCCGTAATTCGGGCCGGAATGGCCGGCACTGTCGGTTCCACCATTGTAGAAGTCGTTGACACTGGCGAGATTACCGACACCTTCGAACGTCAAGGTAACAACATTGGCGCAAGCCGGCGCGGCTAGTAATACAGAAGCCGCTATAGCTATTGGAAAGATTTGACTTTTCATCGAGATTCCCCAAATAGATCCCACAACGCAGCGCCACGGTTTCTGCCGGAGGGCCGCGTTAAGTAATAATTAACATTTCACGGAAATTAACAACACGATTTAGGACCGTAACGGTCCGATCTACTTTATCCCCCCCGTCGCTGATACAGACGGTCGGGTCTCTTGCGATGTCGACAAGAGCGGTTCGGCGCGATAAGCGCGGCCCGTGTCCGACTTTGAAAAGCTGCTCGCGGGCTATCGCCGCTTCCGTGCTGAGGATTGGTCCAGGCAACGCGCCCGCTGGGCCGAACTTGCCGAAGGGCAACAGCCCAAGACGATGGTGATCGCCTGTTCCGACAGCCGGGTCGATCCTACGCGCATCTTCGACGTATCGCCTGGCGAATTGTTCGTGCTGCGTAATATCGCCAATTTGGTTCCCCCGTTCGAGACGACCAAGGGCCATCACGGCGTGTCGGCCGCGCTCGAATTCGCGGTCACGCAGCTTAACGTGCCCGAGGTGATCGTGCTCGGCCATGGCGCCTGCGGCGGGGTTAGCGCCTCGCTGAATCACGCTTTTGAAGGCGCTCCCCCGGGGCGCGGCGGATTCATTGCTGACTGGGTGTCCATTCTCGACGAGGCGCGGGACCGCATCCTTGCGGAACTTGGCAACGGCCCCGAAGCGACGCGCGCACTCGAGTTGGAATGCGTCAAGGTCAGCCTCGCCAACCTGCGCACCTTTCCTTGCGTGCCCGAACGCGAGGCCGCAGGAACCTTGCGACTGCGCGGCGCCTATTTCGCGATCGCGGAGGGGATTCTCCACCTGCTTGACGAGAAGAGCGGCACCTTTTCCCCAGCGGTGTGACCTGCCCTGCTGGCCCATACCGGAACGGCGGCCTGCTCCGTCGCGTTCAACTGACATAATCGCAACCAAGGAGAGGCGATATGTCGGCCAATCCCTTTATCGGACTGCTGCTCGCTGCCACCGCGCTCGCGCCCGGCCTGGCCCAAACGACCTCTGGCGCGGAGAATACTGGCCGCACCCCGGCCGAGGAATATCAGCGCGGCTATGCGGCGACACCAATGCCGAATCAGGCACAGATCAATGCCGGTGGCGCGCCCGGCACCGCCGCCATCAACAATCAGGTGGCCGCAACCACTTCCGCCAATAACGCCGCGGCAGCCGCGCAATATCAGGAGACGCAGGAGCAATATGAGGCGGACCGGCAGGCTTATATGGATGCGCTGGTCAAGCACGATGCCTCGGTCAATCGGACCGATGAGCGCTATATCCGGCAGCAACGGGCTTATGCGGATGCGATGCGTGTCTGGCGGGCGCAGGTTTGGGCCTGCAAGCACGGCCGAAAACGGGCATGCGATATGCCGCCGCCCAATCCGGCCTCGTTCTATTGAACGATGAAAGGAGGAGTGGTTGCCGCTCCTCCTGCTGAATCAGGCCGGTGCGGCCTGCCCTTCGGGCAAAGCCGCAAGGACCATCCGTTCCCAGACCGCGGGGTCGCCGGCGGCCGCCATCCGCTCGTCCGGTTCGCGGAGCGTGCGCAGCACGGCCATCGCGTCGTCGACATAATCGCGCCACGCCGCGTCCACGGCATCGGCCGCCGATCGACTGTCACCTTCGCCGTTGGCGCTGATCCTCTGTCCCGCGAGCACGCGCGCCACCCGCTCGACCACGTCGCCCTTTGAAATGTTCATGCTCTGGCCTCCTGTCCGAAGGCCTGAACCGCCGAGCCTGGCTTGGAGTTTCAGGCAGTCACCGGAATAGCTCCGTCGGGCTGCTCATGATCACCGGCCGGCAAATCAGGTGCGGGTGAAGGCGGCAGCGAGTTCGACATGGGTTGACCATCGAAACTGGCCCACAGGCTTAACCCATTCGAGTTTCCAACCACCATCGATCAGACTTCTGGCGTCGCGCGCGAAGGTTGCCGGGTTGCACGAAACATAGGCGATGCGCCCCACATCGGCGCGTGCCAGAGCAGGCGTTTGCTCCTTTGCGCCCGCGCGCGGCGGGTCAAGTATCACCGCCTCGAAGCGCGCCAGCTCTTCCTCTGACAAGGGCCGGCGGAACAGGTCGCGATGCTCGACCGCAATCGACCGCCCCGTGCGATTGGCAGCCACTTTCAGCGCAAGCACTGCATCGCGAGCGCCTTCTACGGCCAACACGCGCGCGCGGACCGCTGCCGGGAGACTGAACGTGCCAAGCCCAGCGAAGAGATCCGCAACGGTATCCGCCTCGCCGATCGCCTGGCCCACCGCCTCCGTGAGCGCCGCCTGCCCGTCCTCGGTGGCCTGAAGAAAGGCTCGCGGTGGCAGCCCTACCGCCACGCCGCCGATATGCACGGTCACAGGCTCGGGTTCCCAGCGGGTTTCGCTGCCATAGCCCTCGTCGATCGCCAGCCGCGCAAGACGATGCAGTACCGCAAATTCCGTCAACGCTTCATGCGCGGCCAGGCCTTCGAATGCGACGCCTTCCATCGCCACATCCGCCCCTTGGTCCGTCCAGGCGAGATGGACATTGGCGGTTTTTCGGGGCTCCAGCAACGACCCGAGCAGGTTGCGCAGCGGATCGACCAGCGCAAACAGCTCACGCAGAAGGATGTGGCATTCGCGTATGTCGACGATGTAATGGCTGACCGCCTCGTTGAAGCCGAACACGACACGCTTGCCGACCCGTTCGGCGCGCAGCGAGGCGCGCCGCCGGGTGCGTGGTGGAGATAGGTGCGGCCGCCGAATTTCGGGCACGGGCAGCTTCTGGGCGATAAGGGCCGAACTGATCCGTTCGACCAAATAATCCGCGTAGGTCGCGTCATCGACATGCTGGAGCTGGCAGCCGCCGCAACGCGGGAAATGGCGGCACGGCGGGTCGACATGATGCGGCCCCGGGATGATTTCGGCTGCATTATCGACCATATCGCCAGGCGCGGCGAGCGCGACGTGACGGCCATCGGCAGTCACGCCATCGCCACGTGCGGCCAGCCGTATCACCTCCGAGAGTGTCACAGACAGGCCGATACGGCGGCAGGCAGTCGCGTAATCAGATCGTCCGCGATCAGCATGGGACCGGCCAGCCGCGCTGCCTCGGCGTGAAGCCACAAACCGGTCGACGCCGCCTCCAATGGTAGCAGCCCCTGCGCGCGCAGCGCGCCGACGATGCCCGCCAGAACATCGCCGGTGCCCGCGCTAGCGAGCCAGGATGGCGCAAGCGGCGCGATCGCGGCACGTCCATCGGGGTGCGCAACGATGCTATCCGCCCCCTTCAGCAGGATGATGGCTTGCGACGCAGCGGCGGCCGCACGCGCCTGTGTAAGCCGGTCCTGGCCGCTATCGCCAAATATCCGCACGAATTCGCCCCAGTGCGGGGTCAGTATATGGCCGGCGAGCCGTTCGTGGCGTGACTTGCCGATCAACGTCAGTGAGTCGGCGTCGAGCAGCAGCGGCTTCCCGCTCGCGAGCACCGCGTCGAGCCGGTTTCGCGCCGTTTTGCCCCGTCCCAATCCTGGCCCCACCACGATCGCAGCGACGCGCTTATCCTCCAGCGCCCGCTCGTCCCAATCGCGGCGCACGAGTGAGTGCGGCGCCCCGTCGCTGCCCGCACCGAGCAGCTCGACATATCCCGCGCCGGAGCGCTGTCCCGCCAGCGCCGCGAGCAGGCTCGCGCCGGGCATGTCGCCCGCGATCACCACCAATTTGCCGCGACTATATTTGTTGGCGTCGTGGGAGGGGATCGTAAACCGGGGCTGGCCGATGCGATGCGTTCGCGCCTCGAATGCGCCCAGGCCGATATCGGCGACGGTCACCTGCCCGCATCTCTCCGCCGATGGCAGCAGCACGTGCGACGGTTTGAGCGCGCCCAATGCGACGGTCAGATCGAAGGCCGGCACCGGCCCGAGCAATCTGCCGTCGTCGGTCGCCGTGCCGCTCGGCAGATCCACAGCGATCCGCCGGTGCGCCGATCTGCATAACCGCGCCAGCGGATCGGCGAGGGACGCTTCGAGCGCGCGCGTCAGCCCGGTGCCGAACAGCGCGTCGATCACGACGGGTGCGCGCTGCGCCTCCGCCAGCGTCTCGATCGGTCCGTTCCATTTCGCCGCAGCTTTATGCGCCGCCTCTGCCTTCGCGGGCGTGGCAGCGGCAAGCCTGACGGGCACGCCGCGATCGCGGAGCAATCGCGCCGCGACATAGCCGTCGCCGCCATTGTTGCCCGGTCCGCAAAGCACGAGCGTTTCCGCCGCGCCGGTCACGCGCCATGCAGCCTCGGCGATTGCGGCGCCGGCACGTTCCATCAGCACGTCGACTGAAGTGCCGGCATCAATCGCACGCTGCTCGGCGGCGCGCATCTCGGCGGCCGTCAAAATGGGATCGGACGCGGTCACGGTTTCAGGCCGTTCCGAACAGTGCGGATGATCGGCGCAAGCCGCTCGGCCCACCCTATGACGCCGGTGTGATCGGGAATGAGATCCTGTCGGACCTCGATGCCCAAATAGGGAATCCCGTTGGCCTCGGCATGGCGGTTCATGGTCGCATTCAGCACCTTGCCGGAATAAGGCAGATTGTCGCCCGCGACGATCCCCGCCTGCTCCAGCAGCGGCAAAGCGAGCCGCGCGGCGCGATCGTCATCATTGTACAAGATCCCGATCTGCCATGGCCTATCGGCATCGCTCGTGGCAAGGCGCGGCGTGAAGCTGTGCAGAGAAATCAGAAGCTTGGGGCGATCTGTCGAGACACATTCTGCGATACGGTCGTGATAGGGCTGCCAATAACGCGCGATCCGCTCCGCGCGGTGCGTCTGGCTCAGATCGGCATTACCTGGGATGACATAGCCGTCGCTGACGACTGGAATTAGGCCGGCTGCATCTTCCTCACGGTTGAGGTCGATCAGCAGGCGCGAAACGCCGCCCAATATGGCGGCACAGCCCAGCTGGGCGCAGAGCCGTTCCGCAAGCGGAGCCACGCCAATGTCGAGCGCGACATGCTCGCCCATCACGGCCGTCGGCACGCCGAGCTCGATATCGTCGGGCACATGGTTGGACGCATGGTCCGCAATTAGCAGCATGTCATTGTCGGAGGCGCCGTCTATGTCGATCCAGGGCTCGCTCATCGAAGCCTCGTGCGTAGCAGCCACCAATCGCCATGGTCGGCGCGGACCGCTTCGGCGGCAGCATCTCGCTCTTCCGTCCCCTCGAACAGCGCGAAGCATGTCGCTCCCGAGCCTGACATACGCGCGAGCAGTATGCCTGGTCGCGCACTCAAGAAAGCGAGGATCTCGCCGATCACCGGGAGGATCGCGATGGCCGGGATTTCGAGGTCATTGCGGCCGGCTCGCGCCGCGGCGATAGGGTCACCCTCATCGAGCGGCCCGCGGTCGATCCCGTCCCAATGCGCGAAGACGGGCCCCGTCGCGAGGGGGCGCATCGGGTTAACTAGCAACAGAGGCTGACCGCTCCGCAGGCCTTGGACAGGTACGAGCCGATCGCCCCGCCCCTCGCCGCGCATGGGGCGCGAAACCAGGCAAGCCGGAACGTCGGCTCCCAGCGAAGCGGCAAGCTCCTGCACGCGCCGATCGGCCGGATCGATGCCGTGACGCCGGCAAAGCAGTCGCAATGCAGCAGCGGCGTCTGCCGACCCGCCGCCGATTCCGGCTGCAACCGGCAGGTTCTTTTCCAGATGGAATCCCCCTTCGAGCGGCCGGCCGCACAATCGCGCGAAGCCTTCGGCAGCACGCGTGACGAGATTGTCGCCTCCGGCCAGGGCCGTGGCAAAAGGGCCGTCGACGGAAAGGCCTGGCTCAGCAGTCAACGAGAGGCGGTCCCCATCCTCCGCAAATGCAAAAAGGGTTTCGATGGCATGATAGCCGTCGCTCTCGCGTGCACGGACGTGCAGCGCGAGGTTGATCTTGGCAAAGGCCGTCTCCACTGCGTCCATCAGCGTGCTGCCGTCGCCTTATCGAGGCCAAGGTCAATCTTGGCATTCAGCCGCGCTTTGTCCTTGTCGTTCGCGGTGAGCAAGGCGGCGCGCCAGGCATAACGTGCCTCGTACAACCGACCGATCGACCAATAGGCATCGCCCAGATGCTCGTTGATCGTGGGTTCGCCAGGATCGCCCGCGGCGGCGCGTTCAAGCAGCGGCACCGCCTGGCTGGTCTTGCCCTGCAGATGGAGCACCCAACCGAGCGAGTCGGTGATAGCCGGATCGTCCGGACGAAGCTTGCTTGCCTGGGCGATCATCGCGCTCGCATGATCCACATTCTCCCGATGCTCGATCTGCGAATAGCCAACCTGATTGAGCACGGTCGGCTGGTCGGGAGCCATCGCGTAGGCTCGCGCCAGCGCGGCCTTGGCTCCGGACCAGTCGCCCGCCAGATCGAGCGCGCCCCCCTGTTGCAGCAGGATCGGCCAGAGTGTCTCGTTCGGCGCGTGCGCCGTCTCGGCCAGCGCCAGCGCCTTGCCATAGGCCGCCGCAGCGTCGGCCGGACGTAAGAGAACCAGGTAAAGGTCTCCCACCCTGCCCCAATCGTCGGAGCCCGCATCGGCGCGCTTGGTTGCGGCCAGCGCGACCGCCAACGCCTCGTCTTGCTTGCCGCTGTCGTTGAGCAACGCGATACGAAGCGCGCGGGCATCTGGCGCAAGCGGATCCCCCGCCGCGATATGATCGAGCGCGGCGAGTGCAAGATCGGGGCGCTGCATGCGATGCAAAAGCTCTGCGAGTACCAGCCAGCCCGCAGCATTGTCGGGCGCGACGTAGGTGGCCATGCGCGCGACAATCATGCCCACCGGCGCATATTGCTGGCGCGCGAAATCAGTGGCCAGGTGCACCAGGACCGGCGACAACCCTTGATCGGGGCCCTTTACGCTCGATGGAAGCTGGGCCGCAGCCTGCGGCCCCAGCGCATTCACTGCCTCCTGCTTGCGGCCGAGAGCGAGCAGCACCAGCGCCCGCTGTTCCGCATAATAAGGCGATGCGAGCGGGAGGTTGCGCGCTCCCTCGACCAAGGCGACCGCGTCACCCTTGCCGGATCCCACGGCAATCCAGGCGCGCAGAAAGGGCGCCAGAAAGCCGAAAACCCGGTCCTGGCTCAATTTCTCGGTAGCGTCCGTCGCTTTGCTCCAATCCCGCGCCTTGATCTGGACAAGCGCCAGCAAGACGCGCGCATCGGAGGGCAAGGATTGTTGAGCCTCCAATTGACGCGCTGCCCGCCTGGCCAGTTCGATGTCGCCGCTGGCCAGCCCCTGACGATAGGCACGCATGGCAATCGTGGCGTTGCCGGGATCCTCAGCCAACAAGGCCGCGAAGCCCGCACTTGCTTCGCGCACGTCGCCAGCAGCCTCGGCGGCACGGGCGCGGATGTACAAGCTACCCGGGGTCGACGGCACTGCCGGCGCGGGCGTCGCCAGCGCGAACAGGGAAAGCCCGAACAGGAGGGAAGAACGCAGATACGGCATGGGCTTGACCCTTACATATTGGGGTAATTCGGGCCGCCGCCACCTTCGGGCACGACCCAGTTGATATTCTGCGTCGGGTCCTTGATGTCGCAGGTCTTGCAGTGAACGCAATTCTGGGCGTTGATCTGCAGCCTTGGGGCGCCGGCCTCGTTGTCCACGATCTCGTAGACGCCGGCCGGACAGTAAAGCTGTTCCGGCGCGTCGTAGAGCGCCAGGTTCACCTTGATCGGCACGTCGGCATTCTTGAGCGTGAGGTGGATCGGCTGATCCTCCTCATGATTGGTATTGGACAGGAAGACCGAGGACAGGCGGTCGAAGCTGATCACGCCATCGGGCTTGGGATAATCGATCGGCCGGGCAAGGTCCTTGCGCCAGAGCGTCTCATTGTCGCGATGATGGCTGAAACTGTAGGGCAGCCCTATTCCCAATTGGCGCATCCACATGTCGACGCCCGCCCACAGCGTACCGAGGAAAGCGCCGAATTTGGCGACCGCCGGCTCGGCATTGCGAACCTTCTTGAGCTCGGTCGCGATCCAGCTTGCCTCGACCGCGGGCTGATAGGCATCGAGCAGGTCGCTTCCGCGCCCGTCAGCCAGTGCCGCCGCCGCGGCCTCCGCGGCGAGCATGCCCGATTTCATCGCGGTATGCGTGCCCTTGATCCGCGGCACGTTCACGAATCCCGCCGAGCAGCCGATCAGTGCACCGCCAGGGAAAGCGAGTTTCGGCACTGCCTGCCAGCCGCCCTCATTGATCGCCCGCGCGCCGTAGCTCACGCGCCGCCCGCCCTCGAGAATTTCGCGGATGGCGGGGTGCTGCTTCCAACGCTGAAATTCCTGGAAGGGTGAAAGGTAGGGATTACGGTACCCCAGGCCGACGACGAAACCGAGCGCGACCTGATTGTTGGCCTGATGATAGAGAAAGCCGCCCCCGACTTCATCCTTCAGCGGCCAGCCCTGGGTATGGATAACGCGACCGGGCACATGCTTGGCCGGATCGATATCCCAAAGCTCCTTGATTCCAAGGCCATAGACTTGTGGTTGACAATCCCGTTCGAGGTCGAACAGGCGCTTTGCCTCCTTGGTCAGGCTGCCGCGGGCGCCTTCGGCCAAGAAAGTATAACGCGCATGGAGCTCGATCCCGGGCTGGTAATCGGGGCGGTGCGTACCGTCGCGTGCAACACCCATATCGCCGGTGGCGACGCCCTTTACCGAGCCGTCGTCATTGAACAGAATTTCGGCAGCGGCGAAGCCCGGGAAAACCTCCACCCCCAGATCCTGGGCCTGGTCGGCGAGCCAACGGCAAAGATTACCTAGCGAACCCGTATACGTGCCCTTGTTGCTCATGAGGGGCGGCATCAGCCAATGCGGCATGGCCTGCCTGCCCGTTCGGGTCAGGAACCAATGGTGATTCTCGACCACCGGCACTTCAAGTGGGCAGCCTTTATCGCGCCAATCCGGGAGCAGTTCATTGAGCGCGATTGGATCGATCACAGCACCCGACAGGATATGCGCGCCAACCTCCGAGCCCTTCTCCAGCACGCATACGGCGATGTCGGGATTGATCTGTTTCAGTCGGATCGCCGCGGACAGGCCGGCAGGGCCCGCACCGACGATCACGACGTCGTAGTTCATGCTTTCGCGTGTCGACATGTCTCTCTCCACGTCCGGTCGTCGTACCGCCCGAACGTCTCGTCAGAAAGGCCGGTGCGCGCAGATTGACCCCCTCGTCAACTCCCCGTCAAACCGGAGCCTGCGGAAATTGGGGGTTTTTGGATGAGCGATGGCGTGGCGTTGAGCGCGCTAGATTGGTGGGCGGAAGCCGGCGTCGACGTGCTCGCCGACGATGAGCCGCGCGATTGGCTCGCCACCGCTCCGAACCCCATCTCGGCGGCGCCCGCGGCACCCGAGCAAACCGAAATCGCTTTGCCCGATACACTCGCGGCCTTTCGTGCCTTCCTGCTTGCAGATGCGGCCCTTTCCGGAGGCGCGCCGAGCCGGATCGATGCGGCGGGCGAACCGACATCGGGTATCGTGGTCGTGGTCGATATGCCCGAAACCGAGGATCGGACGTCCGGTTCCCTGCTGTCGGGCGAGGTCGGGGCATTGTTCGATCGCATGATTGGTGCGATCAAGCTCGGCCGCGATCAAGTCTATCTGATCCCCTTTTCACCCGCGCGCCCGACCACCGGAAGGCTCACCGAGGCGGAGATCAGGAAGTTGACGCCGCTACTGTTGCATCATCTCGCGCTGGCTGCTCCTCGCAAGCTCCTGCTGCTTGGCGACGCACCGGTCCAGGCCCTGCTCCAGCGTCCGGCTGCGAAGGCGCGGGACGCGGTCCACACCGTCACGATTGGCGGAGCCGAAGTCCCCACGGTCGCTTCGATCCATCCCCGCATGGTCCATCTGCGTCGCGACTATCGGCCGCTTGCCTGGGCCGACCTCCAGCGGTTCGAGGCATTGTGATCCGCAGCGGCCTTCTTACCGCGCTTGCCCTCGCGCTGACGACGCCGGCGTTCGCGGATATTCCGCTGATCACGCCGCCAGCGGTTCTGACCGGCATTCCGCGCCAGTTGAGCGACGCGCAGCGGGACAGCTATCGGCAGATTTTCCAGTCACTTCGTTCCGGCGATTACAAGGCTGCATCAGCCGGATTGGACGCGGTACCAGCGGGGCCGCTTACATCAGTGGCGCGCGCCGAACTGATGCTCGCGAGCCCCGCCGCGCGCGACCCGGCCGCGCTGTCGGCGCTCCTCGCTCTGTCGCCGGAAATGCCGGAGGTGGTCGCACTGGTGAAGTTCTCGGCCAGCGGAGCAGTCGCGCCCCCGCAGCATCCGCTGGTGCGGGCCGCTGGACCGAGCAAACGCGCCGCAACCCGCCCGACCCGCGACAGCGCTACGCTCGCTGCGAAGATCCAGCCGCTGCTCAAAGACATGGATGCCGCTGGTGCGGAGGCGCTGCTGGAGGAATCGGCGGATAAAATTGCTCCGGAAACGCTCACCGAATGGCAGCAGAAAGTTGCCTGGGCCTATTTCCAAAAGGGAGACAATGCCGCCGCACGGCGGCTGGCAGCGCGTGCACAAGTCGGCGCAGGCGACTGGGCAGTCGACGCGGCATGGGTCAACGGCCTTGCAAGTTGGCGAGCGGCCGATTTCGCGGGTGCGGCCGATGCGTTCGATCGTGTTGCTTCCAATGCGGGGGATGACGAGACCAAGGCTGCCGGCATGTTCTGGGCCGCAAGAAGCCGGGCGGCCGCTGGCGATGCGGCTAGCGCCCAACCGCGACTGGAAGCGGCCAGCCGCTTGAGCGAGACCTTTTACGGCATGCTTGCGACCGCCGCGCTGGGCCTACCCAACACGCCGGCGGGCCTTCTCGATCAGGCAGACATGCAGACGCTGCTGCGCCATCCCAATCTGCGCGCGGCCGCTGCGCTGGTCGAGATTGGCGAGGCCGCGCTTGCCGACCAGGCGATCCGGTATCAGGCGCGGATCGGCGATCCGGCCGAACATTGCCAGCTGATCGCTTTTGCGTCCGAACTCGGGCTTCCCGCAACGCAGGTCTGGCTGGCGCAAAATGCGCCGCGCGGTGTCCGCACCAGCCTGGCCGCACGCTATCCGATGCCCGCCTGGGCGCCGGCGGAAGGGTGGCGCGTCGACCCTGCTCTGGTTTTCGCCCACGCCCTGCAGGAATCGGAGCTGCGCACCGATGCGGTCAGCCGGTCTGGCGCACGCGGGCTGATGCAACTCATGCCGGCCACGGCGCAACTGATAGCCCGCCGGAAGGGCGCCGCGGTCATGCCGCTCGACGATCCGGCGGTCAGTTTCGAATATGGCCAATCCTATCTGGAAGAACTGGCGACAGCGGGCGGCACCGGCGGGCTGCTGCCCAAGGTAATCGCGGCCTATAATGCGGGACCAAACAACGTCGCGCGCTGGACCACCGGGCTGAACGACCCTCTCCTGTTCATCGAATCGATCCCCTTTCTGCAGACGCGCGCTTATGTTGCGATCGTGCTGCGCAATTACTGGATCTATCAACGCGAAAGCGGCGCCGCCACGCCGAGCCTGACCGCACTCGCGCAAGGGCAGTGGCCGCGTTTCCCGACCCGCACGCTCCAGACCGCCAGTGCGGCCGCGCCGACCTACGCCCCGAATTGATGGCGATCGACGAAAGCATCCTCTTTCTGCCGGTGCGGATCGCGGTGCTGACCGTATCCGACAGCCGCACGACCGAGACCGATCGGTCGGGTGCAATTCTGGTCGAACGGCTGAGCCGAGCAGGCCATATTCTGGCTGACCGAGCAATCGTAATGGACGATGTGGAGGCGATCGTTTCGCAGCTCCATCGCTGGATCGACGATCCCGAGGTCGATTGCGTCATCTCTACCGGCGGCACCGGCCTCACCGGTCGGGATGTCACGCCCGAAGCCTTCGCTCGCGTGCGGGATAAGGAAATCGAAGGCTTCGGCGAGCTGTTCCGCTGGTTGAGCTACGGCAAGATCGGCACGTCGACCATCCAGTCACGTGCGACCGCCGCGGTGGCGCGCGGCACCTATTTGTTTGCGCTGCCGGGTTCGACGGGCGCCGTCCAGGATGGCTGGGACGGCATCCTCGCCTCCCAGCTCGACAGCCGCCATCGCCCCTGCAACTTCGTCGAGCTGATGCCGCGCCTCCGCGAACTCTGATCCTCGGGATGCCTGCGCCCGCGGCACCGTGGCGATGCTCCATTGACGTGCATCGGCTGACGGCCCGTCATCGCATTGCGACGAATGACCTGGAACCACCCCCCGGGGAATGTTCTTGATATGTTCCAAATGGAGCATAAACTATGGGAATGGATTCCACGCCGCCCCGCCTGCCCCCTCGTCCCGGTCGCGGCGCCACACTGAATGCGACGCCGCAGCGCTTCAACCTCAAGGCGCGGGAGCAGGATGGCGATTGGCTTGATGCGCGCGAAGAGCTGGATGGAGACACGCCGCCGCTTCGGACGATAGTGACGGTCGAGCGGCCCAGGACGATCATCACGCGCAACCAGTCTCCCGATGTGGGATTTGACCGTTCGATCAATCCCTATCGGGGCTGCGAGCACGGCTGCATCTACTGTTTCGCGCGGCCGACCCACGCCTATCATGATTTGTCGCCGGGGCTCGATTTTGAATCCCGGCTGTTTGCCAAGCCCGACGCCCCGCATCTGCTGCGAGAGGAGTTGGCCGCGAGGAATTATGTCCCCCGCCCCATCGCTTTCGGGACCAACACAGATCCTTATCAGCCGATCGAGGGCCAGTGGCGCCTCACGCGCGCCTGCCTGGAGGTTCTGGTAGAGACACAACATCCCTTCACGATCACGACCAAGTCCGATCGCGTGGTACGCGACATCGACCTGATCGCGCCGATGGCGGCCAAGGCGCTGGCCGCGGTCGTGATCTCCGTGCCGACAATCGATCCGGCGACCGCGCGCACGCTGGAGCCGAGGTGCCCGCGGCCGGCGAAACGCCTTGCGGCCGTCAAGGCGCTCATCGAGGCGGGCGTACCAACCTTCGTCAGTCTCGCGCCCGTGGTGCCGCAGATCACCGATCATGAGATGGAACATATATTGGAGGCGGCGAAAGCGGCCGGTGCGCGGGGCGCCTTCTTCCTGCCGGTGCGGCTGCCGCATGAGGTTGCGCCCCTTTTCCGAGCCTGGCTCGACGCGCACCACCCGGACCGCGCCGCCAAGGTCATGGCGACGATCCAGTCCATCCGCGGTGGGCGCGACAATGATCCCAACTTCTTCACGCGCATGAAGGGCCAGGGGCCGTGGGCGGAGCTATTGCGCACGCGGTTCCAGATTGCGTGCCGCAAGCTCGACCTGAAGGGGGAAAGGCTGAAGCTGCGGACGGATCTGTTTCGGCCGCCCGAAGGGGATCAACTGTCACTGTTCTGAAGCGAGGATAGACTTCCGCGAGCGTTTCGTAGGACGCCACATCCGTCATACCGGCGGAGGCCGGTACCGCGGGCGGCTCGCTTACCACGTTCGTCGTCAGCGTCCCGCAGCCCCGGCCTACGGGGTTCCCAGCAAAGTAGTACTTTGCTGGGGCCCGTGTCTGGGCAACGGCAAATAGCCGCGCGCCCATAGGTGTGCGGGATCGCGGCTTGGAGGCCGATGCAAAAGCGGGCCCACCGGTTGGCAGGCCCGCGCTAAGCAATCCGTCAGAACTTGGTTGTGGCCGAGATATAGAAAGTCCGGCCGGTTCGGCTTGCCATCTGGAAGGTGGATGACGTGGTCTGGTACGCGTCCTCGTGCGTGTTGTTCAGATTGATTACACCCGCGGTGAAGCTGAGGAACTTGGCGGGCGTGTAACCCAGTGCCAGGTCCATCTGCGTGCGCGCCCGCACGGTATGGATCAGTCCGCCATTCACGAAGAAGCTGGTCGACGCATCCTGCTTGTACGCGCTGCGGTGATTGACCGACAGGCGCACGCTGAACATCTCATTCTCCCAATAAGGCGTCAGGTTCCAGGTGAGCTTCGACAGATCACGCAGGTTGAAACCGGTGCCCAGCGCCTTCGAATCGGTATCGACCAGGGTAACGTTGCCGGTAGCGCCGAAACCGCGAACGGGGAGGAAATCCAAGTTCTGCGACGCGGCAATCTCGACACCCTTGATGTGGATGGTGCTATTGTCGTTGAGCACGCGGCTGAAGCTGTAATCGGTCTTCAGGTCGGCTGACTGGCAGTCCGAAGTCACGCCGTTGAGCGCCACGCCCTGGAAGGAGGCGGGGCAATAGAATTGCGTGAAGGTGCCATTCTTCACCGCCTTGTAGAAGCCCGCTACGCTGACCAGATTGCCGTGGCCGTAATAATATTCGAGGCTCAGGTCCGCCTGGTTCGCGGTCAGCGGCTTAAGGCGCGATTCCCCTTCCGCAACTGACACGCTGGGACGCAGGCTCGATGTGGTCTTGGTAATCGTATCGGCCATCTGCGTCTGGCTGTTCAGCAGCGGCCGCACCAGCACCTTGCCTGCGGCCAGGCGCGCGACCAGTTTGGGCGTCAGGTTGAGCGCAAAGCTCGCGCTGGGCAGCACGTTTCCATAATCCTGCACCACATTCTGCTGGCCGGCTGTGCCGGTGCCGGTGTCGACATTGGTGATGACGCTGCTCTTCACATTCTGATGCGTATGCTCGTACCGCACGCCGATATTTCCGCGCAGCTGCTTGCCGAACAGCGTGGTATCGATATTGGCCATCGCATAAGCGGCAGCGACATAGCGATCGACTTTATAGGTGCTCGGCCAGTCGGGCGTGTCGGGCACGGTGATACCGTGATCCTTGAGGATCGACTGCCACTCCCGGGCATTCACCGACAGGAAGGAATGGGGGATCGACATCGCCCCGTCGAGGAAGTGATCGACCAGGACGCCGGTCTTGGCGATGTCCGGAATCCAGGCAAATTCGGGATAATTGACCGGATCGCTGACGTCGGCGTCGCGATCGTGGCGATACGCGTCGGTCTGGAAGCTTTCATGGTGGAACTTCCCGCCGACGACCAGTGAGCTGACGCCGTGCCAACCGAGATCCTTCGTCAGATCGACCTGGGCCGCCCGATCCTTGCTCGTTTGCCGGTGGGTCGCACCGTCGACGAAGGCGAACCAGGTGCGGTTGGCCATCGTGTAGAGCGAGCCATCCGTCAGGCTGGCCGTCGTCCACTTCACATTGGAGGGATCGGAAATATCAAGCCTGCCGCCATTGGCGAAATGCACTTCGTCGATCGTGGCCCATTCATAGAGCGCAGCATTGCCTTGGGTATAATGGGCGACGGCGTGAACCTTCCAGGTCTCGCCCGGCTCCCAGTTGAGCGTGCCGGTGTAAGCCTGAGTGCGCAGGTTGCGCAGCTCCGGCTGGTCGTTATTGTCCATGTTGAAGTCGCTGATCGTGATATCGTCAGCGACGCCATTTGCCGTATTGTTGACCGTAATGGCCGAGGAGCTCCACCGACCGAACACGGCCTGCCGTGTTTCATAAGTGGTATGATCCTTCGAATAGGTGCCTTGCAGCAGCAATTCGAGATTGTCGGCGGGCTTCCACTGGATCGCACCGGTAGCCATCAACTGCTCGGTATCGCGGTCGATGCGGCGGAAGCGCAAATTGCCGGGGACGCTAACGTCGGGAGCGCCGGCCACGACGCCTGGATTGTACCAGTTCTTGATGAACAGATAATCGCCCCGATCCTTCAGCTTCTGATAGCTGACATTGGCCATGACGCCCAAAGTGTCGCCGGCGAAGCGGCCGATATAAGCCCCGCTGACCTTAGGGGTGAAGCTTTTGCGGTAATCGGAGCCGTAGCCCTTCACGCCGACAATGAAGCTCGGCCCCTTATAAGCGAGCGGCTTGACCGTATCGATGTTGACGGTACCAGACAGTCCGCCCGTGTCCATGTCTGCGGTTGGAGACTTGATAACCTGGATGGCGTTGGCCAAGTCGGTCTGAATGATATCGTAGCGAAAGCCATCCTTGAAATCCGCGCTCGCGAACGTCTGACCATTGATCGTGGTGCGTGCATATTGCGCGCCGAGGCCACGAATACTGATGGTGGAGCCGCGACCATTGATGTTAGACATCTGCACGCCGGCAATGCGCTGAATAGCTTCGGTGATGTTCTGGGCCGGGAACTTGCCGATATCCTCGGCGGAGACGCCATCCGTGATACGGATGTCGTTACGCTTAGCATCCTGCGCGGACTTCAAGCTGGCACGGAAGCCGATCACCGTGATCTCCGACCCTGAGTCGGGCGTCGCAGCGGTTGCAGCAGTGGCCGGCACATCTTGAGCTACTGCAGACGAAGCGATCGCTATCGCCCCGAACGACGCTGCCGCCAGGAATGCTATCCTCTTGCCCCCGGAGGATGATCGGCTACTCGGTCGCGAATTACACATCATGCAAAACTCCCAGACTACGATGACTTGAAGTTCTGGCTGCAGGTCTTTTCCCGGCATGCCCTTTTACGTCCCTGAAATAGCAGTTTCATAAATGAAATGTGACTTGTCAAGCCATTCATAATACTAATCTAAATCCTATCTTATATCGGTTTTCCCGTGCTTTTTCCGTATGTTAGGAGGCTCCAGAGCGTGGGCAGGCTTCGAAATGGTCTTATCGGATACGGGATATGCAATACCTATTGCAGACCTTCTGCATGGATCGTACGCTATCGAGCCTGTTCTCATTGCTTTTGACGGGGGCGTTGTGAGGGTTTCCGACTGCGCGACGGCGGGAGATCAACCAGGGGCCTGCCGCTACAATCCGCAGCCTCCGGGGATAATCACGTGGTCGAAAGCACGCGTCCGGTGCACCGGGATCGGTCGCCTCCCTCACCCATCCATGCGTGCAAGCTGCCTGTGATCGCGCAAGACTTTGTCTCCCCCGCAACGCCGGCGATGGCGCTGACGAACATCAAAAGGCGAGCGGCCATTTCGACAGGACGCCGCTTCTTCCTGCTAACCCTAGCGTTGACGGCAGCCTGCACGCCCTCTTCCGCGATATTGGCGGAGGCACCCCGTCCGCCCGCTGCCGCCGCGGACAGCGTCGAGGCTGCAGAGCAGGTGCTGGCACATATCGGTATTCCCCGGGACCGCCTGACACTTCGGATCGTTCCCGCCCAACAGCCCTTTTATCGGGTCCGCGTCCGCAACGGGCACCTATCGGTCGACGGTTCGTCTCCCGTGGCGCTGGTTCGTGGCGTTTATGCTCATCTCAACCAGCTCGGGCTTGCGGCCGTGAGTTGGGAGGGCAAGCGTATCGTCCCACTCGGCCGCCTCCCCGATTACCAGGGGCCACGCGTCACCAGCGCGTTTGCTTCCCGCGCCTATCTCAACACCTGCACCTATGGCTACACGACCCCTTGGTGGGGTTGGGCCCGCTGGGAACGCGAGATCGACTGGATGGCGGCGCACGGCGTCGACATGCCCCTCGCGCTGGAAGGCCAGGAATATGTCTGGCGCGCTCTGTGGCGCGAACAGGGCCTGGACGATGCGACGATCGGCGCGAGCCTGTCCGGTGCGCCCTTTCTGCCCTGGCAGCGCATGGGCAATATCGAGGGCTACCGCGCTCCGCTCCAGCCGGGCTGGATCGAAAAGAAGCATGCACTCCAGCTCCGTATCCTGGCGCGGATGCGTGCGCTTGGCATGAAGCCGGTGCTACCCGCCTTTGCCGGCTATGTCCCCAAAGCCTTCGCCGAGCGTCACCCCACAGCGAAAATCTATCGGATGCGGGCATGGGAAGGTTTCCACGAAACCTATTGGCTCGATCCGTCCGACCCACTGTTCGCGAAACTCGCCCAGCGCTTCATCCAGATCTACACTGCGACCTACGGGGCGGGTGACCATTACCTGGCCGACGCCTTCAACGAGATGGTGCCGCCGATCGCCGCCGATGGCAGCGATGCCCGCGCCGCCAGCTATGGCGACAGCACTGCCAACACGGCCGCGGCGCAAACGGCCGCACTTCCGCGAGAGGTCCGCGATGCTCGCCTCGCGGCCTACGGGGAGAGGCTCTACCACTCGATTACCGCAGCGGCGCCCGACGCGACATGGGTGATGCAGGGCTGGCTGTTTGGGGCAGACAAACATTTCTGGACGCCCGATGCGATCGCCGCCTTTCTAAGCCGCGTGCCCGATGATCGCATGCTCATCCTGGACATCGGCAATGATCGCTATCCCGGCGTGTGGCGGGACACCAAGGCATTTGACGGGAAGTCGTGGGTCTACGGCTATGTCCACAATTATGGCGGCAGCAACCCGATCTATGGGGACCTCCAATTCTACCGCGATGACCTGCGCGGTCTGCTCACCAATCCTGACCATGGGCGCCTGACGGGCTTCGGCCTGTTTCCTGAGGGGTTGCACACCAATTCGGTGATTTATGACGAAGCCTATGACCTGGCATGGAACAATGGCGGGGCGTCGCTGGCGGACTGGCTTTCGCGATATGTGCGCGCGCGTTACGGCCACACGTCGCCGGCGCTGGTTGCGGCGTGGCAGGATATTGCCGCGGGCGCCTATCGGACGCGCTATTGGACGCCGCGCTGGTGGAATGGCAAAGCGGGGGCCTATCTCTTCTTCAAGCGGCCGGCATTGGATGGCGATTCTTTCCCGGCCGAACCTGGCGATCCGACCTTGCTCCGCCGCGGCATCGACGCTCTGCTACGGCAGGCGGACACGATGCGCGATGCGCCGCTGTTCCGATCCGATGTGGTCGATTTCACGCGTCATTATGCCAGTCTCCGCCTCGATGAGGCATTGCGGCGCGCAATCGCCGCATACAAAGCCGGCGATGTAGCAAGGGGTGATGCGGCGGCTGCACGGGTGCGTTTGCTCGCATTGGCTATCGATCGCCTGATCGGCGGCCAATCGGAAAGCCTGGCCACCTGGATTGCCGATGCGCGCGCCTATGCCGATACGCCAGAAGAGACGAAGGCCTATGTCGGCGACGCCAAGGCGCAGGTGACGATCTGGGGCGGGGAAGGAAATCTCTCCGATTATGCCTCCAAGGCCTGGCAGGGATTATATGCCCGCTTCTATTTGCCACGGTGGACGCTGTTCTTGGAATCGCTACGGGCAGCAGCGGTCGCCGGCAGACCATTGGATGAGGCGGCGACGCGAACGGCGATCCTCGCGTGGGAGCGGCAATGGGTCGCGGACGACGCCGTCTACCGTAAGGAGCGCCCCAAGAATCCCCTGGGCGAGGCGCGCGGGCTGTTACGGGTGCTGGACCGTCCATGACCGCCCCCGCCCCTCCCGCACCGACATCGCCGCGCTTCGTCTCCCTCGACGTCTTTCGCGGCATGACGATCTTTTTCATGGTCGTGGTTAACACGGCTGGTCCCGGCGCGCCCGCGTTCAACCAGCTCGTCCACGCGCCCTGGATCGGCTTCACCGCCGCCGATCTGGTCTTTCCGAGCTTTCTGTTCGCGGTGGGCACAGCGATGAGCTTCGCCTTCCGCCGTCCGACGACAACCGGTCAGTTCCTTGCGCGCGTGCTGCGGCGCGGGGCGCTGATATTCCTGCTCGGCTTCCTGATGTACTGGTTCCCCTTCGTCGTGCATCAGCAGGACGGAAGCTGGGCATGGAAGCCGTTTGCCGAGACCCGCATTCCCGGCGTGCTGCAGCGTATCGCGCTCTGCTATGTTGCGGCGGCGATAGCGATCCGCTGGGTGAAGGATTGGCGGGCGATCCTGCTTCTCTCCGCTGCCCTGCTATTTGGCTATTGGGCGATCCTGCTCGCGTTCAGCGCCCCAGGCGAAGCTTATACGAAGTTCGGCAACGCGGGTACGTTGCTCGACCTGAAGCTGATTGGCCCGGACCATCTCTATAAGAAAGACAAGGGCTTCGACCCCGAGGGGCTGCTGGGTACGCTGCCCGCGATCGTCAACGTCCTTGCCGGCTATCTCGTTGGCCAAGCGGTCCAGGCGGCGAACGACAAAGCGGGGCTCGTCCGGCGGTTGATCCCGCTGGGCGGCGTGCTGATCCTTGCCGGCCTCGCCTGGTCGCCTTTCTTCCCGATCGCCAAGAAGCTGTGGACAGGTTCCTATGTGCTGCTGACGATCGGGATCGACATGCTCCTGCTCGGCCTGCTGGTCGCGCTGATCGACGTGCGCAATCTCAGGATCGGGCAAGGCTTCTGGTTGGTGCTCGGCCGTAACCCTCTTGCCATCTACCTTTTCTCCGAGCTGTTCATCACCGCGCTCGACCTGTTCCCCGTTAACGGGCGCGAAAATATCTACGCTTGGGCCGGCATCGCATTATTCCAGCGCACCTTCCCGGGGGCGATCGGTTCGCTTCTGTGCGCCATTGCGTACGCGATGATCTGCTGGATGGTGGGCTGGCTGCTTGACCGCAAGGGGATAATCCTGAAAGTCTAGTTCTGGGTTCGGCAGTCGCCGGCGCCCTTGTCAGCGGCCGGGCTCCCCAGGCGCGCTACCAAGATGATCGGTCAGTGCCGCTTCTATCGCCGCCAGGACATGATCCGCGGTGCGATCGATCTCGTCGCACGCGATGGCCAGATCCCCCGCGCCCGACATCTGCCGGGCGATACCGCCAAGTCCGCGGCCAAGACGATAGGCGTCGGGATCGCGGAGCCAAATGGCGACCACGGGCCCGCCGCCCGCTGCCGAACGCAGGCTGACGATTTCAACGCTGCCGATCGCATCCAGCGGGATTTCACCTCCCGGCAGGCGCTTTCGGAACAGCCCTCTTTCCCAGGCCGCATGATACACCCCACGATCGGTTACACGCACCGCCAACGCGACGCCCCGCGCCTGCCGCACCACGACTGTGGCAAGATAGAGGGTCACGAGCCCGAGGATCAGCGTGATGGGCCAGATCGCGATACCCAGCCACAGGGCAAGGGTCCCAGTAAGAATGGTGAAGAGGATCAACGACGCAATCAGGAAAGCGGGCGACGTATGCGGGTAATAAGCTTCCAGATAGACGACCGGTTCGGCCGCGTCCGCCAATCAGCTCACCAGCGCCAAACGCGGAGGGTCGAGCGGTTCGAGCCGGACCGTGACCACGCCGGCCATGCGTTCGATAGCCTCGACCAGCTCGCCATCAAGACGATAATCGCGACCAAGGCGCAGCCGCGCCTGGCGCGCGCCGGCGGGCACCACCACATAGACTTCGCCTCGCCCTCCCTTTGCGTCGCCCAATGCCACTGCCAATTCGGCCAGGCCGCTTTGGTCGGCCAGCTCGATATCCATCCGGAGCCGCGCGTTGGATGAGAGACCATCGAGCGGCTTGGCACCGCGCACCGTGATCCGCGGAGTCTCCTCCCCAGGGCGCTTGTCGACTTCGACCGACAAGAGAAGGCAGGCGCCGGAACGCGCGGCGCTCTCCATTTCGGTCGAGGCATCTTCGTCAAACGAGCTGGCGATAAACTGGCCCGAAGCATCCGAGCAGGTTGCAAGCAAATAGCGGTTGCCGCGTGCCGAAGTGCGCCAGCGCGCTTCCTCGACCAAGGCAGCCATGCGCATGGTCGGGCGTTGCAGGGGCCGTCCGCGTTCGTCGCGATCGGGTTCGGATGGCGCGCCCATCTGAGTGAGCTGCTCGAAACTGCGGACCCCCTCGCTTCTTGCGACATGGCGGTAACGATCGGTTGGATGTGCCGAGAAATAAAAGCCGAATGCTTCCTTCTCGGCAGTCATGCGCTCGGCCACCGACCAGCGCGCATCCTTGGGCAGACGGATCGGCTGCACACCCGCATTGGTTTCGCCGCCGAACAGGCCGCCCTGCCCGCTGGTGCGCGCCTCATGCGCGCTGGCGGCATGGGCAAGGATCGTCTCGGCCGCGCCATAGACCGCAGCGCGATCGGCAACGATGCCGTCGAAAGCACCGGCGGCCGCCAGGCTTTCGAGTTGGCGGCGGTTGAGGAGACGCGGGTCTATCCGATCGGCGAGATCGTCGAGGCTCTTGAAGGGGCCATGGGCGCGCCGTTCCTCGACCAATTGCTCCATCGCCTTTTCGCCCACGCCCTTGAGCGCACCGAGCGCATAGCGCACCGCGCTCTCTTCGACGCTGAACTCGGCTTCGGACTGGTTCACATCGGGCGGCAGCAAGCCAATGCCGGAGCGACGCATATCATCCGCCCAGACGGTGAGCTTGTCGGTCAGGCTGATATCGTAGCACATCGAAGCCGCGAAGAATTCGGGCTTATGATGCGCCTTGAGCCAGGCGGTCTGATAGGCGAGCAGCGCATAGGCAGCGGCGTGGCTCTTGTTGAAGCCATAGCCGGCGAACTTGTCGATCAAGTCGAACAGCTCGTTGGCCTTCTCGGCATTGATCGCATTGGCCGCACAGCCCTCGACGAAGCGCTGGCGCTGGGCATCCATCTCGGCCTTGATCTTCTTGCCCATTGCGCGGCGCAGCAGATCGGCTTCGCCCAGGCTGTAGCCGGCAAGGATCTGCGCGGCCTGCATCACCTGTTCCTGATAGACGAAGATGCCGTAGGTTTCGGCGAGAATACCCTCCAGCAAGGGATGCGGATATTCGATCGGCGCGCGCCCGTTCTTTCGGTCGCCGAACATCGGAATATTGTCCATCGGACCGGGCCGATAGAGCGAGACGAGCGCGATGATGTCGCCGAAATTGGTCGGACGGACGGCGGCAAGCGTGCGGCGCATGCCTTCGGATTCCAACTGGAACACGCCGACCGTGTCGCCCTTCTGAAGCAAGGCGTAAACGGCGGGGTCATCCAGTGCCAGCAGACCGAGGTCGACCTCAATCCCGCGCGTGGCGAGCATGTCGACCGCCTTCTTGAGCACCGATAGCGTCTTAAGGCCGAGGAAGTCGAACTTCACCAGCCCGGCGCCTTCGACATATTTCATGTCGAACTGCGTGACCGGGAATTCCGACCGCGGATCGCGATAGAGCGGGACGAGTTGGTCGAGCGGCCGGTCCCCGATCACAACGCCGGCGGCGTGCGTCGAGCTGTGACGCGGCAGACCTTCCAGCTTCATCGCCAGATCGAGCAGGCGCCTGACCTGCTTGTCCTGCTTATATTCGGCATTGAGCTCGGATACGCCGTTGATCGCGCGATCGAGCGTCCACGGATCGGTCGGGTGGTTGGGAACGAGCTTGGCGAGGCGATCGACCTGACCATAACTCATCTGCAGCACGCGGCCCGTATCCTTGAGCACCGCGCGCGCCTTCAGCCGCCCAAAGGTGATGATCTGCGCGACATGATCGCTGCCATATTTCTGCTGGACGTAGGATATGACCTCGCCGCGCCGGGTTTCGCAGAAGTCGATATCGAAGTCCGGCATCGAAACGCGTTCCGGATTGAGGAAGCGTTCGAACAGCAAGCCGAGCTGAAGCGGATCGAGATCGGTGATGGTTAGCGCCCAGGCGACGACCGAACCGGCACCCGATCCGCGGCCCGGACCGACCGGAATCCCCTGTTCCTTCGCCCATTTGATGAAGTCGGCAACGATCAGGAAATAGCCCGGGAAGCCCATCTGGATGATGATGTCGACTTCGAACTTCAGCCGTTCGCGATAGGCCCCGCGCTCGGCTTCAGGCAGGCCGAGCGTATCGAGGCGCTTTTCGAGGCCGGACACCGCGTCGCGACGGAGCATTTCCGCCTCCGCCTCGCGATCCCCCGCCAGGCTGGGCAGGATCGGCTTGCGCGTCGGCGCCGCGACCGCGCAACGCTGCGCCACCACCAGCGTATTGGCGATCGCCTCGGGCAGATCGGCGAACAATTCCTCCATCGCCTCGGCGGGCTTCATCCAGGCATCCGGCGAGGAGCGCACCCGATCCTCAACCTCGAGATAGGAGGAGCTCGCGATGCAAAGCATGGCGTCGTGCGCCGCATGGAAATCCGGCTCGGCAAAGCAGGCGGGGTTGGTCGCGACCAGCGGCAGATCGCGTGCATAAGCGAGTTCGATCAGCGCTTCTTCAGCGGCCTGCTCGGTGGCGTCGTTGCGGCGCGCCAGTTCGATGTAAAGCCGATCGGGAAAGATTGTCTGGAGCCGATCGAGGTAGCGCTCCGCCGCGTCACGCTGGCCTTCGGCGAACAAGCGGGCGAGCGCCCCCTCCCCGGCGCCGGTAAGGGCGATCAGACCGTCGGTGCGCCCGATCAGCTTCTCAAAGGGAATATGCGCATCCTCATGCGGCGGCCGGTCGAGATGGGCGGAGGAGACCAGTGCGCACAGATTGTCATAGCCCTGCTCATCCTGAGCATAGAGCGCGAGCCAATCTATCTGCGGCGGCTTGCCCTCCGCTCCGCCCGGGCGCGCAACGCCCAGCATCGTGCCGATGATCGGCTGCACGCCGGCCTTCTTGGCCGCCTCGCTGAACGCCATTGCGCCATAGAGACCGTTTCGATCGGTGATGGCAGCAGCCGGGAAGCCCAGCGCCCGCGCGCGGGACGCGATCGCCTTTGGATCGATGGCGCCTTCGAGCATGGTGAAGGCCGAGAAGATACGAAGCGGCACGAAGCGGTTGGCGGCCATCCGCAATATCTATGCAGCGCAGAGCCCCAAGGGAAGCACGGCGCGGATACTATCCACAGCTAAGATCGGGCGGCGCGCCTTTTCTCGGTGAGCTGGCGCCGTCGTTCCTGGATCGAAAGCTGGCGTAGCCGCGCTACCTCCCCTTCCGCGCGGAGTCCGCGCGCGAAAGCATAGCTGGCGACCGAGATGACCGCGAGCGCGCCCAATTCGATAAGGTTGTTCACCTGTGCATGCGGTACGCCCAGCCCCTGTTGCAGCAAATGATCGACGCGGTGGAGAGAAATCGTCCGGATCAGGGTGAATATGACGAGGAAGGCAGCACCGGTCATCGCCAGCAGCACCGAACCTTCGACGCGGCGAAAACTGACCAATGCGATCACCAGCCCGATCGTGCCAAACCCGCCGATCGCGGCGACGAGGCCGATCTGGAGCCCGGTCCGCGCATCATAAGCGCTATTCGCATGCAACAGCTCGCGAGCGGCCTCCGCCGCCAACGACTGCAGATTGAACTGACGGCTGAAGCCGAGCAAGAGCAGCAAAGCGGCAAGCATGATCCA
>Ga0207647_10000717_pt1 | contig 25975 bp, 31 predicted proteins | sample KBSCornC2_FD_184295 | JGI IMG/M metagenome (GOLD analysis project Ga0207647, IMG submission 184295) | Corn rhizosphere microbial communities from Kellogg Biological Station, Michigan, USA - C2 (SPAdes) (version 2) | ecosystem: Host-associated > Plants > Roots > Rhizosphere ... | reverse complement strand
GCAGGACAGGTTTCGAATAACTACTTTGCTGACCTCAGGTCAAGAAAACATGGTGCATATCATCAACCTATACAATAAACCTATTACACTGATTAGTTATGAACTATTTTGGGCGAAAAGTAAAAATTCCCGACGGGGTTACCACGCGGCCGACACTGGATATGAAAATTGCTGCAATCTCACAATCGCACCCGCTGAAACCAAGACCCTGGAATTTTCAGATCAGTACAGCTTCCCTCTAAACAAAAAGAAAGGGAATTTATATATCCGAATGCATATCGCGGGCCGAAAAATGCCCGTCACTAATTTACTTTATCCATGGAAAGACTGATCAAAGAGATACTGGTAGTTGCCGAAGATTATCTAGAACGGTATATGCTTGAAGGCTATGAAGAGGAAATCGGGCAATCCTACAAAGACTTGTATCTTCAGACACTTGGTGTTATAGAGAACGCTGGTGGCATGACAGCTTATCTGCGTAATAATTTCAATCAACTAGTCGACCGCCACTTTACACCGGAAGGCTTGGAAAATATTGTATCGGTCCTAAGAGCAGCACTATTATTTTATCAAAATCAGCCAGCCACCGACGATGCTTTTTGGCAATATTTGCACCCGAAAGTGACGGAGTTAGCGCAGCAGCGCTTCGATCAAGGTTTTTATGCAGATGCTATTGTTACTTGCCTAAAAGAAGCCAATCATATTTTAAAGAAGTATGTCAAAACTAAGATAGGCGACGAATTGGATGGTGCTGCGCTGATGACAAAGGCATTTTCGGTAAACAGCCCAATAATCCAGTTAGCTGATATAACGAGCGATAATGGGCGAAATATCCAGCTAGGATACATGAAAATATTTGAGGGTGCAATGATCGGCATCCGTAATCCTAAATCCCATGAAAATATGTTTCCTAGCAAAGACATTACTATTCATCTATTGTTTCAGGCCAGTTTCCTCTTTGTTAAGTTGCAAGAAACAGGCGTATTTGTAAAGGAGGAAACGACTAACTGATATAACTATATGATTCGATTTATATATACGAACTATAAGCCAAGGTCATGTAAAAAAGTGTCTTTTTCGAAGGGTTTACTAGCTATTCCGAGGACATCTACTTAAATGTAGCCCAACCTAATTCATCAGTTTCTTTATTTGCAGCGCTAACAGGTTCAATAGTTTTTAGAAATTTAAGAGTGGCGGTCATGTAGTTAAATATTAATACGCTTTCGTCATGATTTAGGACTGAATTGTCATGAGCATAACTCTTGTTATTCCGTACATCATTAAAAGCGTCAAAACATTGGTAGGTTGAATGCAGAATTTTCTCCGTCATTTCTGATTCAATAGCATTGCTTGCACGGAGCGCCTTGATGTACTTACCGTAGATTGCATTAAGGGTCGCATTTTTCTCAATAACAACGGCAGATCGAGAACACATTTCTCGGAAATACTTCATTAAAAAAGTATGCAATCTGTCTAATGCGGCCGCTGGCTCATCTTTATCAATACTTTCCTGTATGTGTTTAGCCAATGCTCGAAAATCTTCATCATCGTTATTTGCTACAATAACTTCCGCATCAGCAATACTGACTTCGCCTCTGAGCCTTTCTATTAAATCTCCAAAGTCATCTCGTAGTTTCGGATCTCTTTCTATACTATTGTATCTTTCATTAGATTCTAACTCACTTCTACGCATTTTCATTGCCTCGAGTAACTTCGCAACTACTTCATCAGATTCGTGAGCTATCAAACTACGCATCTTATTAGCTTTAGATGTGCCCCCATCGTTGTATTTGCTACCAGCAATATCAATACCTGAAACATCATATATGAATTCTTGAAGCGTACTATGGCTAAAATCTAATAGATTGCCTTCCCCCATAATAAGGTACTTTTCAATGATTCTTTTGTCTCCAAAATCAAGATTTGCCATAGTGATATTTTAATACCTTATTAATGGTGCTTTTGGAATATAAAAGTAATGGTGAATGTAATTAAATCCCGTTTTTTATTAGGCTCTATGAACGTTCCATGATCAGATAATGAATTGTCGAGCTTAATATTTGGATTAAGAAAACAAAAAGCCGCCTTTCGGCGGCTTAAAGCGTGGAGAATACCGGAATCGAACCGGTCACCTCTTGCATGCCATGCAAGCGCTCTACCAAATGAGCTAATTCCCCGTTTTTGGTGAGGGTGCAAATATAATTGGAATTGGCGCATTTCTCCAAATTTCTTAAATTAGTAGTATGGAAAAGGGGATCTGGAATCAAATACTTACTTACTTCTATATACGCAAGCGCAAGGCAGATGAGCCGAGGAATACCAACATCTTCCTGATGCATGGGATGAACCGCATTTCGCTGTTCGTATTCCTTATAGGTATTATTGTAATGATCGTGCGCTTAGTGCGCCGCCATTAGTTCCATTATCTTTCTGGCTGCGGTGCGGGATGCGTGGCTGTCGCCGAGCTTATGCCATAGTACATCATAATCTTTCTGTAGCTGCTGCCTGTAGGCGTCGTTGTGCAGCAGTTTATCGAGTTCCTGCTTTAGGTTGTTTTCGTTGAGCTGGGACTGTATGAGTTCCTTTACTACTTCTTTATCCATTATCAGGTTGACAAGGGATATGTATTTTACTTTTATGAGCTTAGTGGCCAGCCAGTAAGATATGGGGCTGCCTATATAACATACTACCTCGGGCACGCCAAATAGTGCTGTCTCGAGGGTGGCGGTGCCACTGGTAACGAGGGCTGCCTTGGCCTGCTTCAGCAGGTTGTAGGTCTGGTTCTTTAGCATCAGCACGTTTTCGCTGCCTATTATGTCTTTATACAAACTATCGGGCTGGGCGGGGGCCTGGGCTATGACGAACTGGTAAGCGGGAAAACGCTTTACCATGCGCAGCATAACGGGGAGCTTGGCTTTAATCTCCTGCGAGCGGCTGCCGGGGAGTATGGCTATAATGGGTTTGTCGGACACGGGTGTGACGGGTACTTCGTTCTTCTCATGGCTTACTACTTCTATAAGCGGGTGGCCAACGTAGTGGGCATCGTAATCCCATTTCTTATAAAAATCGACCTCGAAGGGGAGGATGACCAGGAGGAGGTCCACATCGCGACGAATCTTTTCTACGCGCTTTTCTTTCCATGCCCATACCTGGGGGGATATATAATATACTATGCGTATGCCTTCTTTTTTAGCCCACTCAGCTATGCGCATGTTGAAACCTGGGTAGTCGATAAGGATGAGTACATCGGGCTTGTAAGCGCGTATGTCCTGCTTGCAAAACTCTATGTTGCGGTATATGGTGCGCAGGTGCATGAGCACCTCTACAAAGCCCATGAAGGCGAGCTCGCGGTAGTGCTTTACGAGTGTGGCACCAGCGGCCTGCATGCGGTCGCCACCCCAGCAGCGGATATCGGCATTGGAGTCCTGCTCATGCAGCGCCTTAATAAGGTTGCTGCCATGCAGATCGCCACTTGCCTCCCCTGCTATAATATAATAACGCATCTGCGGAACAGATTAATGTCTATGACCATACAAACTTAAGCAGAATAATGAGCACACCATAAAGGATGGTGGCAGAGAGTATGCCGCGGGCGGTATAGTCGAGCCGCTTGCTGGTATAAAAAATAAAAGGAATAAGATTGAGAATGAGGCTAAGTGTTAAAACTTTAGCGCCGAGATCGTGCTGCCGGAGCAGGGTTTGAAGGTATGCTGCAAAAGTATTACCGTTATGAAACCATGCAAAATACATGATAACAAGGCCTATCATTGGGAAAATGAGCCCTAAAACAAAACCAAGAAAAGGTACATTACGTTTCATAGCAGTTAAAAATATGGCGCAATATACAAACTGAAAAACGCATTTTATGCATAAAATAATGAAAGCCTTACCTTTGCCAGCAACTAAATGAAAACACTGGTAGATGAATTTTCCATTAACTAATATTCCGGAGCGTACAGCAAAGCCTCGCCAATATGGCATAACCATGGTTATGGACAAGGGCATGGGCCTGGCGGGAGTACGTGATTTCCTTTCAGTAGCAGCACCATATGTAGATATAGTAAAACTGGGCTTCGGTACCAGCTTTGTGACGGAGCACCTAAAAGAGAAGATAGAGATATACCGTGAGCATAATATACCAGTGTATTTCGGCGGGACTTTGTTTGAGGCTTTTTTGATACGCAACCAATTTGACGACTATGTGAATGTGCTGAAGGAATATAACCTGCAGTATGTAGAAGTATCGGACGGGAGCATAACGATACCACACCTGGAAAAATGCGGCTATATAGAAAAACTGGCCAAGCATGTAACTGTACTATCGGAAGTGGGCTCGAAGGATGCTACGCATATAATACCGCCCTACAAATGGATAGAGCTGATGAAGGCTGAACTGGAAGCGGGGTCGAGCTATGTGATAGCTGAGGCGCGCGAAGCGGGGAATGTGGGTATATATCGCGGCAGTGGTGAGGTTCGCGAAGGCTTGGTGCAGGAAATATTAACACAAATACCACACAAACAAATAATATGGGAAGCACCACAGAAGGCACAGCAGGTGTACTTTATGGAGCTGCTGGGCGCTAATGTGAACCTGGGCAATATAGCACCTGCAGAGGTGATACCTATGGAGAGCATGCGTGTAGGGCTGAGAGGCGATACCTTTCACCTGTACCTGAACAACCCGGAGACGCTTACCTCTACCAATCACAGATAAGCGCCAGCGTGAACAAAATATTTAATATGCCCCCGCGAATGCGGGGGCATTATATTTTATATATTCGTAGTTATGGCTGCAGCGTTTGGTATAATTGGGTATCCCCTGTCACACTCTTTTTCTCCTGCTTATTTCAGTAAAAAATTTGCAGCACAGCGTATTGACGCTACTTATAATGCCTACCCATTGCGCACTATTGGTGAATATCCCGCACTGCTGAAAATACATTCTGAATTGCTGGGGTTGAATGTGACACTGCCGTATAAAGAGACTATAATAACTTACCTGGATGAGCTGGATGATACTGCACGCGGTATAGGTGCGGTGAACTGCATATGCATAAATGATGGCGTGCAGAAGGGATATAATACGGATGCCATAGGTTTTGAAAAAAGTCTTTTGCCTTTACTGCGGAGCCACCATATAGAGGCGCTGATACTGGGCACAGGCGGCTCGTCGAAAGCAGTGGCGTATGCGCTGCGCAAGCTGGGCATTTCGCATACCAAGGTATCGCGCACGCCGAAGGGCAATATGCTGGGCTATGAACAACTAAGCGTGGATGTGATGCAGCGACATAAGCTTATTATCAATACCACATCTGCAGGCATGTACCCTAACATGAATGATGCACCTGCAATACCATACCATCTGCTGGACAAAGAATGCCTGCTGTATGATCTGATATACAATCCTGCTGAAACGAAATTCCTCGCGCTGGGCAAGGAGCATGGAGCCACTGTTAAGAATGGCTATGAAATGCTGCAGCTACAGGCTGAGGCCAGCTGGGAAATATGGAACAGAAAATAACCGCTTAACCTACGGTATAGTACACACAAGTGGTAAGGAAATCGCGCACATACGGAATGGCCGATATGAAGCCAAACTGCTTGCGCGGTTGTAAACCAAACTTGTAGCGGTATATGGGGTTGATGAGATAGTGTTGCTTGTTCATTACCTTAAGACCGCTCTTGCGCATTATTCTTTCGAAACGCTCTATGGTTATCTGGGTATCTTTTATCTCCATCATCTCTTTTACCACGTCTTCATCTTCACCTGCCATTTTCAGTATGGCCTTGTATATGGGACGGGGTAGAATGTGATAGTATGGGATAACGCTGATAAACTTCTTGCGGCATACCTGCTGGTGGCCACCAAAGGGCATATACCACGGGGGGAAGCCGAAAAATATTTGCCCGCCGGGCTTGAGGAAGCGCTTGAGGTAGGGAACAAATTGCTCCTGTTGGGGTACGTGTTCTATTACGTCTTTCAGTATAATGATATCGAAGGAGGCTTCGTATTTGGCAAGGAAATCTTCGTCGTATATATTCTTGCAAAGAAATTGTGCTTTGCCTTCGGCTACTTCTTTTGCAAGAAAATCTTTGGCAATGTTTATTCGTATTTCGTTAAGGTCGACACCGAGACAGGTAGAGCCCTTTTCAATAAATGGCAGCAATACACCGCCCTCACCGCAGCCCACTTCCATCACGCGTGTGCCGGGCACTATAGGCTTCGTCTTTGCAATGAATGGCAATACATATTCTCTTGAATTTTCCACCTGCTGGTCAAAACGCACTCTGTCATCTTTATGCTGCTTAAGGGCCATGTAATTCTTTTATAGCTTTAAAGTTACTTTTTTAGTTCTTTCTGTTCGCTTTGCAAAATAGCAAGTTGTTTCTTAATACTCTCATCATGTATCATTTGATAGATATCTATGATGAATTCTTTTGAAAGCAGCAAGCTCGCTGCACGCTCGCCACGGGTTTCTACTATCTCACGCCAGCGATCAGGCTGGTAGGCGGTCATGTTGCATTCTTTCTTCACAAGGCCCATGCGTTCGCTTAGCTCCATGCGGCGGGCTATGAGGTCTATTATCTCTGTATCGAGGCTATCCATTAGCTGGCGCAGGTACTCGAGTTCTGTGAGCTTACTCATGTCCTCAGTGTACTGGCGGCGTATCACGAGGTCGAGCAAAAGTGTTTTCAGTGCCTGTGGAGTTATCTGTTGTGCAGCATCGCTCCATGCTTCTGCGGGGCGCGGGTGGGTTTCTATCATCAGTCCGTTGAAGCCCATGTCCATAGCCTTTTGAGATATGTCTGCCACTATCTCGCGACGACCTGTAATGTGGCTAGGGTCGCAGATGATGGGGAGATCGGATTTGCGGCGCTTTAGTTCTATAGGTATAGGCCAGTTGGGTTGGTTGCGGTAGGGCGATGAAGAATTGTAAGTAGAGAAGCCACGGTGAATGGCAGCTACGTTCTTAATACCCATTTTTTCAAAGCGCTCTATGGCGCCCTGCCAAAGGTCTACATCAGGGTTCACAGGGTTTTTTATCATTACGGGTATGTCCACCCCCTTAAGCGCATCAGCCAGGTGCTGTACCTGGAAGGGATTTACGGTCGTGCGGGCGCCTATCCACAGCACATCTATGTTGTGCCATAGGGCGAGCTCTACATGGGCAGGCTCTGCTACTTCTATAGCTACCGGTATTTTATATTGTTCTTTTACTTCCTTCAGCCAATGGAGCGCTGCTTCGCCATTGCCCTCAAAAGAGCCGGGGCGGGTGCGGGGCTTCCATATGCCTGCACGAAATAAATCCACTCCTATCTGCGACAGTGCTGCTGCGGTCTCCAATACCTGCTCACGGGTTTCTGCGCTGCATGGGCCTGCGGCTATAAAGGGCCTGCCATCTGTTTTAAAAAACATAGTGTGCAAAGATACCCCCTTAGCCATTACTGGCGATACATATTACATAAATAAAATAAATCACTTTATAGTTTAGAGCTTACTTTTGCAGCAATGGAAAATAAGCCAATGCCTGCGGAACTGAAGAAGGGCGGAGTGATACTTGTAGACAAACCTTATAAATGGACCTCTTTTGATGCGGTGAACAAGATAAAGATAGCACTGCGCGCCAAGATAGGACATGCCGGCACACTGGACCCATTGGCTACCGGCCTGCTGATATGCTGCACGGGGGCCTTTACTAAAAAGATAAGCGAGTACCAGCAACTGCCCAAAGAATATACCGGCATCTTTCACCTGGGTGCTGTAACAGAGACATATGACCTGGAAAGTGAACCACAGGATGCTAAACCTTACGATGGGCTAAGTGATGCCGATATAAAAGCGGCCACTGCACAGTTTACCGGTAATATAATGCAAAGGCCACCTGCACATTCTGCAATAAAAAGAGATGGCAAGCGCTCGTATGACTTGGCACGTGAAGGTATAGAGGTGAAACTGGATGCAAGACCTGTGACCATAACTGAATTTGAGATAACAGAGATAAAACTACCCGAAGTACATTTTCGTGTAAACTGCAGTACAGGTACATATATACGTTCATTGGCGCACGATTTCGGGCAGGCGCTGGGTTGTGGTGCTTACCTGCAGGAATTGAGAAGAACAAAGATTGGCCCCTTTGATGTGGCTGATGCACTGACCCCACAGGAATGGCAGAAGATATGGAAGACGCCGGATTTTATGAAGGGGGAAAGTGCTAAGTGAAATTTTATATACTAACGATAAATGTATTTTATTGTATATCTGGTTGGCTTTAGAGTGGCGTTTTTCTTATCGTAAATAGCTATTTCTATCGGATTGTTATACGAATCATAGTTGCAACGGCTGTAAAGAAAATCTGAGTGTATACAACACCAATCTAATATACCTAACATGTATTCTCTTACTATAAACTTACCATTACCAACCGGCAATCCATTGATCTGTTTTGTCTTTATACCATTCTCATTATAATCTATCTCCTGTATTGATTTATCTGCAGTATCCTGAGGGGTTATTGTATAGGACAAATTATTTGCATCGACATATAGCACTACTTTATGCTTATCATTAAAAAAATATTGCCCAATAAACTTTTCTTTAGCTGATTCTATATGAGCATACACTAAGGCGCAAATAAGAGGGCCATTGAATTTATGTTCTGAAAATGTAACGATGTCTTGCGCTTCTAAATATTTGGAGAATAATAATGACAGCACTATTGATGTTAACAGGTATTTCATAAGTTACTTTATTTTCCAACGGTCATAAAATATAGACGTAATAATGTTCCAGAACCCTAAATTTATTTAAGGTAAAAGAGTACGTTAAATAATTTTATTGTGACCAGAACTAGTCAATGATATAGTGACCATTTCATAATATGCAAACTACCATTTAAATATATATATTCGCTTCCGTCTTTATGCCTAAACAACTAGATTATTTTTCTCGGGATATAACGCTATGCTGGGGAACCTGAAACTATACTAATTCAAACAAATACAATGAAATTTGCCCTATTGACCCTTTTATTTTTATTAAGTTTTTCTTTTACCGGGTTTACCAAAGATGAACACTATGGCAGATATACATTGACCAATATCGATACCTCTGATAAAGACTATTACATCTATAGGTTTCGCGGGGAGGATGGGCAGGTAGATACTGTTTTGTCTGAAAAAATCACCCATCAACCAGAGGGTTTAAGTTGTCCCCTTCAATTAGATATGGTGTACCTGTTGCATTTGTACCGTACCGATAGAAATTTGAGAAATGGTATTTCTATCGAAGGCTGCTATATGCAATCGTTCACTGAAGATGGCCATGCGGTTTATTACTATCGAGCAGAAGAAATAAGCGGCAGGATGATAGTGTCCGCCAATATTGAAAGATCTAAAAATAATAGCTACAAGCAAAAATATACGTTGGATGAAATAGATGTCAAGGCATTAAGAGATTATTATATTCTATCGTTTCACTCAAAACAAAGGCGTATAGAAATATTGTCGTCGATAAAGCGATCTGAAAGTACTGAAGGCAACTGGAAGCAACTGAAAATAGGCGAAGCATACTGTATAAAAATTAAACCGCTATATAATCTTGCGCCCCCTATTGGCTATGACCCGATATCCCGAATAGAATTTTTTCATAAACACAGTGTTTATCTAAAAGCGCATCATTATTTTTATACATCTTCGGAGATAAAAGAGCAGGTTATACGAATAAATTAGAGGCATCCCGCACAAAAAATATATTTTCGCTTAATAATCACACTATGCCGACACAACTAAAATACTTTTCTCAGGATGTAAAGCGTATGCTGGGGAAGTATAAGATACGCATACTTACTATCTGGCTGGGCCGGGTGTTTTGGGGTGTGTTTATGTATCGCTGGGAGCGGGGCTGGTATTTGTTGTTTGGCAGGGGTTATGAAATCTTCAGGGTAATACTTACTCCATTATATAATCTTGCGTATGCTTACAGCAATATAGAAATACACTACAAGGCTGACGTAAAAGGTGGTATTATGATACTGCATCCGTCGGTAGGTGTAGTGGTGTCGGGCTTATCTGTAGTTGGTAAAAACCTTACGCTGACAGGCGGTAACGTGATAGGTGCAAAGCCGGGAACAAAAAGAGGCGAGATAATAGTAGGCGATAACTGCAGCATGGGTGCCAATGCTGTAATAATAGGCCCAGTAAGGCTGGGCAATAAAATAAACATTGGGGCATCAGCCTGCGTGGTGAAAGATTGCCTTACGGATGGTGTGTCGCTGATGGGTGTACCTGCTAAGGTTTATGCTAATGAAATGTAGCTACTATCATTAGTTAAACGAGCGCCTGAACTCTAAAGGCGAAAGGTTGGTTTTTGTCTTGAATAACTTACTGAATGATTGCAGATGCTCAAAACCTAATTCATAGGCTATTTCACTTATAGACAGGTCTGTAGTTGATAGTTTTTCTTTAGCTTTTTCAATTAGTTTTTCATGAATGTGCTGTTGTGTGTTTTGTCCTGTCAGTACTTTGAGCATGCTGCTTAAATATTTTGCAGATATGTTTAATGATTGAGCAATATACCCGACGGTAGGCAGCCCTTTTGAAACCAGGTCCTCGTTTTCAAAATACTCTGTTAGTAATTTTTCCAGTCGTTCCAGGATCAGGTAATTGGCTTTTTCCCGTGTAATGAACTGGCGATGGTAAAACCTGTCTGCGTAGTTGAGCAAAGCTTCGATATGTGAAATGATAATGCTTTTGCTAAACTTATCAATATTCGAATGATACTCCTGTTCAATGTTTCTAATAATGGCTGCTATGGTCGCCTCTTCTTTTTCGGAAAGGAACAAGGCTTCATGCAATGAATAATCCCAAAAATCGTACTGTTTTATAGTTTTGGCCAATGGTGTATTCCATATAAAATCAGGATGAATGTATATCACCCATCCTGATTTTTCCACTTCTTCATCTTTGTTATTAATAGCAATACTAAATACCTGGTTGGGGGACATAAAAGACATGATGCCTTCGTTAAAGTCGAACGGATGCTGCCCGTATTTTACTTTTACGTTACGCATTCTTTTTACAGAAATAGCATAAAAATTTAGTTTCAAATTAATTGGCTCATTGCTATCCAGATGTGTAATGGTTCCAATATCTATTAAACTGATAAGCGGATGTTGCGGTTTAGGCAAATTTCTAAACTCATGAAATTCGCTTATGGTTTTAAAGTATCTCATACGGCTTCGTCTTCTTTTCTTACTTCCAATATAAGTTTGCCCCTTACATGCCAGGTTTCGCTTTCGCGATGTGCTTCAGCCACTTGCTCCAGCGGAAATACTTTACTGATAAAAACCTTCACTTTACCCTCATCGATCAACTGAGCAATTTCTGCCAACCATTCCTGCCTGGGCTGGTTAGGGGCGAGTTCGCCTTTGGCCTGTTTCTTTGCGAGCGCTTCCAGCACTTCATCATTAAAAGGGAAATCGATATTCGCGCTTACGAGTATCCCTCCTTCCTTTAATACAGTGACAGACTTCAATCGCTCCCGGTTATCGCGAAGTGGAGAAGCTTCAAACACAACGTCAACGTTGTGGACTAAATCTTCAAACTTCTGATTATGGTAATCAATTACCTCATCAGCCCCAAGTTGCTTTAGATAATCAAGGTTGTGAACTGAAGCTGTTCCGATTACATAAGCGCCTTTTGCTTTTGCAAACTGTACAGCGAAACTCCCAACCCCACCTGATGCACCCTGAATTAAAATGCGTTGCCCCGGCTGCAACTTTCCATGCTCAAAGATAGCAGTCCATGCTGTGAGTCCTGCTAAAGGAACACCTGCAGCCTCATTAAAGCTGATACTTTTAGGTTTAAGGGCAAATTGGCTTGCCTTTGCAGCGCAATACTCTGCATAGCTACCATTACCGGGGAAATTAGGTACTCCGTACACGGCATCGCCTTTTTTAAAGGTAGCTACATTGCTACCTATTTCTTCTACTATTCCGGCCGCATCCCAGCCTAATGTCATTGGCAATTTTAAAAAAGATCTCAGAATGTCGTTTCCGCCTTTCCTAATTCCCCAGTCTACAGGATTTACACCACTGGCATATACTTTAACTAAAATTTCATCAGGGGCGGGAACAGGACGCTCTATCTCCTCTAATTTCATGACTTCCCTTCCACCAAATGCAAGAATTCTTATTGCTTTCATAATATTTTTATATTTAAAGCAAACTTCTGACAGAATTTCAAAGCTGATTTAGCCAAATTACACTTTGTCTTAGCCTAAATGCATTGCTTAAGGGAAACTCTTTTCTACATTATTTGCAGGCGTCTATCTTGAGGGAATACCATTAGTTAAACGAGCGCCTGAACTCCAGAGGTGAAAGGTTGGTTTTTGTCTTAAATAACTTACTGAATGATTGCGGATGCTCGAAGCCTAACTCGTAGGCAACCTCGCTTACTGATAAGCTGGTGGTAGATAATTTTTCTTTTGCTGTTTCGATGAGTTTATTATGTATGTGCTGCTGTGCATTTTGTCCTGTAAGGGAACGCAGCATATCACTTAAATAGCTCGGAGAGATGTTCAGCTTTTCTGAAAGGTATTGAACTGTTGGGATGCCCTGGCTTAATGATGTTGCATTGTTGAAATATTCGTCTAAGATTTCTTCCAGCTTTTGTAGCAGGTCACCACTTACTGCTTTGCGGGTAATGAATTGACGTTTGTAGAAACGATTAGCGTAATTGAGCAATAACTCAATTTGAGCTATGATGACATCCTGGCTGAAATCATCAATCCTGCTATTTAACTCCTCTTCAATATTTTTGAAAATGGTAAGAATAGTTACCTTTTCTTTCTCTGAGAGGTGTAATGCTTCGTTGGCCGAATAAGAAAAGAAACCATATTGTTTTATCTTCTTTGCCAGTGGATAATTCCACAAAAAATCAGGATGTATAAGCAAAGTAGTATGCAGGGAACATTCCCTCATTTCGCCCTGATTACTGCTGCCAAGTATTTGGTTAGGCGCGGCAAACAAGAGGCCTCCTTCGTCGAAATCATAATGACCCTGACCATATCTTAATTTCGCGCTGAGCTTTGGTTTAAAGGATATTTTATAAAAGGTAAGCACATGGGGCTGGGAAGGCACATTAAACTCAACTTCAGTAGTTGAATTGTCGATGAAACTAATAAGGGGATGCAATGGCTTAGGTAAGCCAAAGGCCTGATGTGCATCAGACAATGAAGCAAATTTATGAGGAGTGTTATTTTCCTTTTTCATTCTGATAATTTAATAGTAATGCAATGATAACCGATAATAGACGTAATTACCGGTTATCATTATCTATGCACCAATAGATTACTTTAATTGTCCCTGCGCTGCATTGGAGACTGATTCCCAGGCTTCCCAGGTTGCCAGTCGCTCAGCATACACGGCGCGTACCCAGGGCAGGTTCTGGCTGCCAAGGTTCAACCGTAATGGAGGGTGCTCTGCATCCACAATTTTGAAGATGGCATCCGGCGTGGCATTGGGATCGCCTCTTTCCAAATTTCTTAAACCTTCAAAAAATTGTGTCTTAAAGTCGGTATAAATGTCGAGGCCGGCTGCAAATTTCAAAGACTCCTGGCTGCCGAACTCGGTAGCATAGGCACCGGGCTCTATGATAGTAACATTGATGCCAAAAGGTTTAATCTCTGCAGCCAGGCTTTCATGAATCGCCTCGAAAGCCCATTTGGAGGAGCAGTAATAGCCAATTACAGGCAGGGTAACATGGCCAAGACCGCTTGATACGCCAATAATGTGACCGCCGCCTTGTTTTCGCAGCAGTGGCAGAGCCGCCTGAATAACAGCTAGTGTGCCGAAGATATTTGTTTCATAGAGCGCTCGTACATCGTCTGCATTGGCTTCCTCTATTGTTCCGATCAATGAATAACCGGCATTATTAAGAATAACGTCGAGCCGTCCGAAATGAGCATGTGCTTGCGCCACTGCTGCCTTTACCTGCTCGGTATTGGTTACATCGAGCGCTAAGGTCAATACATTTGCGCCATACTTTTCTTTGAGATCTGCAATGCTTGCCAAGCTGCGCGCCGTGGCCGCAACCCTATCCCCACGCTTTAGCGCGGCATCAGCCCAAACGCGTCCAAACCCCCTCGAAGTACCTGTGATAAACCATACCTTATTCCCGCCTGAATTGTCATTTTGATGTGTCATGTTTTTTGTTTTATAAATAACACAACAAAGGTGAGCAGATGCCTATTGCAGCCTGTAGCCTAATTGAGGATCTTTGTAGCCGAAACGAGAAAGTAAGCAGTCTTTATAAGATTCGACACCTTTGAGCCCCTGTTCAGGTGTGCTGCTTCCCGAATTGGTAACAGATAAAACCTTCTGCAAGCCAGCGCCATCTATAAAGCTAAAACAGGTTCCTTATTAAACTTAGCTCTATAATCAAGGGGTGACAGGCCTGTTATTTTTTTGAAAACTTCTCTAAAGGCTTTGTCATCAGAGTAACCTACTTCATTCATTACTTCAAAAATACTTTTGCGGCCTTTTTCTAAAGCGCTTTTTGCAACTTCCACTTTTACGCGCTGCAGATATTCCACAGGTGTATTGCCGGTAGCTTTAATAAAGCGCCTATCAAAATTTCGCCTGCTGGTTGCAAGTTTTAAAGCCAGCTCTTCGAAAGAAATTTTCTCAGCCAGGTTCTCTTCTATGTAAGATTGAGCCTTGTAAATCAAATCATCACCATGGTTCTTCTGCACCTGGAAAATGAAAAAAGGTGATTGGGAATTTCTTTCGATATCGATCTCAAAAATTTTCGAACAGAAAATAGCTGTTTGCCTGTCAAAATATTTCTCGACCAGGAAAAGTATAAGGTTAAGGAATGAATATGCGCCGCCGTTGGTATATATCCCTTTTTCGGCAGTAATGAGTTTATCGGGAAGAAGATTAACGTTTGGAAACATGCGGCGAAAATTGTTTGCAACATCCCAATGAGTAGAACAAGTCCTTCCCTCTAATAAACCAGTGGCAGCTAACAAAAATGCTCCTGTACACATAGTGGCTACCTCGGCGCCGTTTTTGTATTGCGTCTTTATCCAGGCAATAAGCTCTTTGTTTTCTTCAAATAAATTGTCGTCGTAAGGGACAGATGGTATAATTAGCAGGTCCGGTTCCTCTATCTGCCTGATATCTACGGGTCGAATAGAAAAAATGCCGCCATCCAATTTAAGTTCCGGTATAAAGCCGGCTATATTGATTTCCATCATTGGCTTATTCCCTCTCCTTTGCCAATTATTATTTGCACTATTTAAGATTTCAAACGACCCCGCTATGCTGGCCAGGTTGGCTTTCCCGTTTGGTACCACTATAACGACCTGTTTCATTTTTGGAGATTTTAAGGCAAAAATATACAATTATTTTGTCTAAATCAACCCGACATAAAGTCTATTTCACACCCAGATGCACATGAATTAAGACTCTAATTTTGTCTCGTTCAATATTGATCAATAAATAAAATCATAACTAAAAAAGATAATAATGGAAAAGAAAATCATTTTAATAACAGGAACAAACAGTGGATTTGGCTGGCTGGCAGCTAACAGTAGCGCAGACCTGGGGCATAAAGTATATGCTACTATGCGCGATACAAATGGGCGTAATGCTGATAAAGCAAAAGCATTGGCCCAACATGCAAACATAGAAGTACTGGACGTGGAACTGACAAATAGTAAGTCTGTAAATGATGCAATAACAAGCGTTATAAAGAAAGAAGGGAGGATTGATGTGATGGTAAATAATGCCGGGATATATGCAACAGGAATTGCTGAAACATTTACAGAAGAAGACCTAAGCAAAATAATAGACGTAAATGTAAAAGGATACTGGAGAACCATTAAAGCAGTTTTACCTCAAATGCGCAAACAGGGAGAAGGATTGATTATTAATGTTTCGAGTGTTGGAGGCCGATTCTCTTTCCCGTTTCAAACGGTTTATAGCGGAGCTAAGTTTGCTGTAGAAGGCTTAACCGAAGGCTTGCATTATGAAGTAAGGCCTTTGGGTGTAGACGTTGCAATAGTAGAACCCGGCCCATTCCCTACTGATATTTTTGGTAAGATAGTTAACGGTTCAGATATGGCTGTAATTGCAGAGTATGGCGACCTGGCAAAAATCCCTGAGCAAATTGGTGCAGGTATTGGACAGCTGTTTGAAACATTAAAGCCAAACCCTCAATTGGTAGCGGATGCAATTGTGACATTAATCAATATGCCTAAAGGTAAAAGGCCGCTGAGAACTGTAGTAGATCCTGCAACCGGGAGTTTCTCTGAGATAGCAAATAAAGAGGTGAAAGAACAGTACGATAAATTTTTAACTGCATTTGGCATGCAGGAAATGCTGAATTGATCAATGTTTCACTAAGGCATGGAGCGCAACAATTAAAAAATACAACGCAAAAAAATAAAGAAACATGAAAAAGCAGGATTATAATATAAGCATCACTGTTAATGCTACGGAGCAGGAAGCATTTGAGCGCATTAACGACATCTCAGGATGGTGGACAAAAGATTTTGAAGGCCACCTGGAAAAGCCCAATGATTTTTTTACTGTGCACTTCGGCGAAGTTTTTATAACACTGAAAGTTGTGGAGCTTATTCCCAATAAAAAAATAGCATGGTATGTGACCGATTGTTACAAACCCTGGCTCAAAAACAAGAAAGAGTGGAACGACACAGTACTGAGCTGGGAAATCTCAAAAGAAAAGGATGCAACGAGGATTGATTTCACTCATATCGGCCTTGTTCCGGGCATAGAGTGTTATGATGGTTGTGAGAGGGCTTGGGATTTTTATATAAAAGAAAGCCTGCTCAAACTGCTAACCGAAGGAGAAGGAGTCCTGAGTTAAAATAATAAGTGTAAGGCATGAGCTATCTCTGATGGAATATTGTCGGAAGGATGAGTGAGGGAGATAACCGGTAGAATATTTTTAAATTTTAAAAGCATAAAAAATGAAAACACCTGATTTTGCCACCACAATATTGGTGGATCAAACACCTGAGCAAGTATTCAAAGCCGTCAAAAATATTAGTGCATGGTGGTCTGAAGGGATTGAAGGAAGTACAGATAAGCTTAACGATGAATTTATTTATCACTATAAGGATATTCATTTCAGCAAAATGAAACTTATTGAACTGGTGCCTAATAAACGAGTGGTTTGGCAGGTATTGGATAATTATTTCAAATTCACTGAAGATAAAAACGAATGGATAGGAACAAAGCTGGTCTTTAATATATCGCAAAAAAACAATCAGACCGAAATCAACTTCACTCACCAGGGCCTGGTGCCTCAATATGAATGCTATGAGGTTTGCAGAGAAGCATGGACAAATTATATAAACGATAGTTTACGAGACTTAATCACTACAGGGAAAGGCCAACCTAATCCCAAAGAAGAACATGGCTTTAATGCGCAATTGGTTGAGAAGTGGAAGTTGTAATAATAGCTTGAGTAAGATGCAAATGAACAAAGCAGGCATTTTGCTGCTTTGTTCATTTTAGTTCTATGGTCAATATTAGTGAATGCTGTGTCTTAATTTATTTTAGTGACGCGAAGAGTTGAGGGAGCGCTCCTGCAATTTTTGCTGTACCGATTGTATTAGTGAAATCCTGGTAGTTGATAATCTTGCCATTATCAAACCTGATAATAGCCACAGATGAGGTGATATAAAACAACTCATCTATAGCTATTGATTTCCCTTTTATACTAAACACTACCGTTGCCACATTCATATCTTTACCCTCATATACCGTGGCATGTACCTCGTGTGTCTCAAACTGCCTGCGCATAGGATTGCTGCTACCAAATGCTTCGCGGAGTTTTGCAATGCCTTCTATACGGCGAACGCCATTACTGGCAAATGGCTGCTCAAATACGCCGTCGCCGGCAAACTGGTCGATAAATTGATGATTGTTCCCGCTTTCCAATGCCAGGCGCAGTTGTTCAATAATTTCTTTTGGTATTGCTGTTGTCATATTGTTTATATTATTTTAATGCTGGACAGGTGTTATGACTAAACTATTTTTGCTCGGAGCCTATTTATAAGCCAGACTGTGATATTGTAAAATTATTTTGCACACGGCATTTATGTTACGTTAGTATGTTTAAGAATACCAATGAAAAATTTACAGGAAAAAGTTGTAAGCGATAAGATCAAATTTGTGCAGGACACATTGTATGTGATGGGTGGTAAATGGAAGCTGCCTATACTCATTGCTATATATTATGGCAACAATCGCTTTAAGGATTTAAAAAAATGTATACCTCACATCACAAGCCATACCTTAGCTAAAGAATTGAAAGAACTTGAAGCAAATCAACTGATCCATAGGACAGTTATTTCATCAGCATTGATTATGTATGACTTTACCCCGTACTGCATGTCGCTAAGCCCTGTTATAAAGGCCATGACAGAATGGGGAGAGCAACATAGAAAGAAGATTACAGGCAAGTAAATTTGCTTGTTCATTCAACAATATGAAAAGCCTATAAGCTGATTGGAAGGGGCTAAAGAAAAAATATCCACCTGGAGTTCAGGCAGTCATTCAAAAATTAGGAACTTGAATCACTGCATCCGAAGTTTATTATTTCGACTATTTGTTATCCTGTTCTGCTAATTCTGTTGGTGTAACACCAAAATATTTTTTAAACGCAAATGAAAAATGCGACAATGCTTCAAATCCAAGATCCTGATAAATTTGAGATGGCTTTTCATGCTGATTTCTTATTAAGAAATGGGCCTCTTGTAAGCGTTTTTGTACCAGCCAATGATTTGGTGTATCGTTAAATATTGTTTTGAAATCCCTTTTGAAAGCGGATAGACTTCGCCCTGTTAGGTAAGCGAAACGCTTTATGCTTACGTTGAATTTATAATTACGTTCCATAAACTCTTCCAGATCTATTTTTCCCGGAATACCGTAATCAAATAATACACCTGTTAATTCGGGCAGCAATTTTAATAGAATTAGTAGTAGCTCTTCTCGCTTTATGTCGAAGAATGCTTTGTCTATTTGTCCATTCGAATTATAATAGGGTGTCAACGAACTGATAAAATTTGGGATCAGCTCATTATCGCTCAACCGTAAAAAAGGATCTTCGGATTTGAATTTGGTTAAGGTGATCTTGTATTTGTCCTGGAAGCTTTTCAAAAATGGTTCGTCTAAAACGAATATTATTTTCTGAGCTTTATGATTCTCTTTTGCACTATTCATTCTGCCTAAGCGGTTTTTGCGAACAATACCGTATTCACCTGATTTCAAAGTGTAAGTTTTGCCGCCATAATAACCGCTCATTGAACCGTTAACCATATAGAAAAACAGGTGTTGAGCAATAAATTGCTCCGGCTTTATTGCCGGCCCTATAAGGCAGGTTTTGTTAACTGAGTTTTTCATTTTTACTTTTCAAAGCTAATCATCTATCAATGATTTTTAATCCTTAAACTTCGACAAAAAGGCACGGGTTTCACCTACAACGCGATTTTGGAAATCAAGATCGCGGACCATAGCAGAGCCAAGCATTGGTTCACCTTTTTCGTCATAATAAACACCAGTCTTACCGGAGGTATCTATTAACACTTTCGTAATAACTTTTGCCGACTTTTCAGGCGTACTACTGTATTTTGAAAAAGGTGGAATTATGGACATTAAGTAGCCGAATATAAAGTGAACTACAGGATTTATGCTTTCTCCGCCAAGCCTGGTTCCACGGGTTATACCCGGCTCAACAGCATTAAAATGCAATCTTGGATTTTCTCGGGCAAAAAACAAAGCAGACGCAAGGATGCATTGTTTTGATGTGGCATAAGCGTCAACTCCAGCCATTTTGGTACCACCTGCTTTCCATTGGCCAAGTGCACTTGCTTCCGCTGAAATATATCGACCGCCTTTCATTCCCATTACTTTGGCTGGTTTGCGTTCAGGATCTTCAATGGCAGAAGCAATAAACACTACATTTGCGCCGTCAGGGAGATGTGGTGCAAGCGCTTCTGTTAGCGCGAAAGCGCCGAGATGATTGGTAGCATAAGTCATATCCCATCCTTGTGCATTTTTGGTTGCCTTAGATGGCATAATTCCCGCATTATTCAGCAACCCTGCAATAGGAAGTTGCAGCCTTATAATCTCCTCTGCAGCATTCTTTACACTTTTAATATCTGAAATGTCGCACACTACAGTTACTGCTTTAGAGCCTGCAAGTTCAATAGTTTTTTGCACGTGATTTAGTTTATCCTGATTTCTTCCAACAAGAATTACGGTGCCGTGTTTCGCCAGTTCAAGCGCAGTAGCATAGCCTATACCTGAAGTAGGGCCGGTTATAATATAGGCCTTGCTATTATGAAGATTACTAAAAACAGTTTTTGACATGATTTCTTATTTGTATAAATGACATGCAAATCTCACAACAATATGGCAAAGCTGTTTTCTTCAAAAGTCCAATTTTGCTGTATTGTAAAGTCCAATTAGAAATTGGACCCTTTATTATATCCTATTGGAAAATTTATTTGATAGTCTTGATGGAGTGCGAATAAAAAACTTCTGCCTACGAATGATTTCAAAAAGCTCTAAAACAACAAAGCCTGCAAATCAATGATTTACAGGCTTTGAGTGGTATTGTCGGGAAGACAAGATTCGAACTTGCGACCCCTTGAACCCCATCCAAGTGCGCTACCGGGCTGCGCTACTTCCCGAACTGGTTACAGATAAAAACCATTTTTTTGTAAATGATTTTCAGGGGAGGCAAAGATAAAAAATATTTGCTTTTGCAAATGACTTAGTACAAGTCTGCAGTGATCAATTTCAAAAATTCTGAGCGTGTTTCTGCTGCACGAAACTGGCCGCTGAATGCCGATGTAGTGGTTACACTGTTCTGCTTTTGCACACCGCGCATCATCATGCAGAGGTGCTTGGCTTCTATTACTACCGCCACACCTAGTGGGTTCAGCGTTTCCTGTATGGCATCCAGTATCTGGTGCGTCATGCGCTCCTGTACCTGCAGCCTGCGTGCAAAACAATCTACCACGCGCGCCAGCTTGCTAAGGCCGGTTATGTAGCCATTAGGTATATAAGCTATGTGCGCCTTACCAAAGAAGGGCAACATGTGATGTTCGCAAAGGGAATACAATTCTATATCCTTCACTATTACCATTTCGCTGTATGATTCATGAAACTTAGCCTGGTTCAGTATTTCATGCGCGTCCATCTGGTAGCCGTGCGTTATGTATTGCATGGCTTTGGCTATGCGTTCAGGTGTCTTCTGAAGGCCTTCTCGTTCGGGATCTTCGCCTGTCAGCTCAATGACAGAGCGGTAGTGCGCCATCATTTTTTCAGTAATGTCCTGGTCGAACTGTTCTGTTTTTTTGTATGCCACCGTATAATAGTTGTGTGTGTGGTTAACGAAAATATCTCTTATTGCATTCTATAACAATAAGAATACTTAAAGGTTGAATACCTTTTATCTATTATCCAAAATACTCAACGTATATGCGTGGTGTTTCTACCAGCTTCACACAGTGCAGGCGTGCAGTACTTTTTTCAATATGCGGCTTCAGCTCGTTCCATATGCTCATGGCAAAGTTCTCTGCACTGGTAAACTTGCCTTTCATAAAGTCCACGTCAAGGTTTAGGTTCCTGTGGTCCACACGTTCCACTATCACATGCTTGATGAGCTCGCCCAATGTCTTGGCGTTATATATAAAACCGGTATCAGGATTTGGCTCTCCTTTTATCGTCACATGCAGCTCATAGTTATGTCCGTGCCAGTTGGCATTGGCACATTTGCCAAACACTTCTATGTTCTTAGCTTCCGACCAGCTTTCGTTGAATAATCTGTGAGCTGCATTAAAATGCTCCACACGCGTCAAATAAACCATTTTTTAAATTTATAGTGCAAAATTAACCCTCCGTATCGGTTTCACAAAAATGTGTTTAATTGCAGCATGAAGTTACTTGTAGCAGCCGCCACAGAAGCGGAGATAGGCATCTTTATACAATACCTGCAGCTACAGGCCTTGCCCACAGGCCCTATGCAGTATCTTACCAAGCAGCAAAACAGTGTGCAGGCCTGTATAACAGGGGTAGGAATGGTGGAAACAGCCTATAACCTCACCAAAGCATTGCAAAAAAGCAACTATGACATGGTGTTGCAGGTGGGTGTAGGTGGCGCTTTTGACAGGACATTGGAATTAGGTAATGTATATTTTATAACATCTGAGCAATATGGCGACCTGGGAGCTGAAGACCATTATAATTTTATAGATGTATTTGACCTGGGGCTGGAGCAGGCCAATGTATATCCCTTCTCAGGTAAAAAGCTATTGACGCCGGATGCTCCGCTACATGCTAAAATAGACCTACCAAGGGTGAGCGGGCTTACCATAAATGCTGTGAGCGGTACTGAGTTTACCATAAAGCGCAGAGAAGAAATGTATGGCTGCCAGGTAGAAAGTATGGAGGGTGCGGCTTTTCACTATGTATGCCTGCAGGAAAAGGTACCTTTTGCCCAGGTACGCAGCATCAGTAATTATGTAGAGCCAAGAGATAAAAGTAAATGGCAAATGAAAGACGCCATTATAGCTTTAAACAAATGGCTAATAGATTTTTTAGAGACTGTTTAACACAGTTCCGCGCTACCTTTGCATCCTCAAGAATCAGTTTATGAAGTTGACGCTCGGTTTTAGCCCTTGTCCTAACGACACGTTTATTTTCGATGCCATGGTGAATAACAAAATAGACACCAAGGGCCTTTCATTCGACTATATAATGGAAGACGTGGAAACCCTCAATCGCTGGGCCGATAAAGGGAAGCTGGATATTACCAAGCTTAGCTACAATTCATTTCTGCATACGGTGGGTCATTATGCGCTATTGCACAGCGGCTCTGCCCTTGGTGAGGGCGTGGGGCCTATGCTGATAGCAAAGAAAGAGCTGGACCTTGCTAATATTGCAGACTTTCGCATAGCCATTCCGGGTATTAATACTACTGCTAATCTCCTCCTGACGCTTGCATTTCCGCAGGCTAAAGACAAAACACAAATACTATTCAGCGATATAGAAGATGCTGTACTTGCAGATTCTTTTGATGCTGGATTAATAATACATGAAAGCCGCTTCACCTATGCACAAAAAGGCCTAAATAAACTGATAGACCTCGGCGACTGGTGGGAAAATAATGTGAATGCTGCAATACCACTGGGTGGTATAGTGATACGTCGCAGCTTCGATAGAGAGCTTTGCGCAACCGTAGATAGCATCATAAAAGAAAGCCTCCAATATTCATGGAATAACTACCCTGAGCTTTCAGACTTTGTGAAGAGCAATGCGCAGGAGATGGAAGAAGATGTAATGCGTAAACATATAGACCTGTATGTAAACGAATACAGTACCGACCTGGGCCCTATTGGCAATAAAGCGATTCATACTTTGTTTGATAAAGCGAAGGATGCAGGCCTTGTAAAAGAAGATAGCTTGCCGGCTTCTATATTCTATTAATCAGCCAGTATATATAGTTCGGGTAAATTGCGACCGAGTTTGTCATAGTCAAGGCCATAGCCTACTACAAATCTATCGGGTATCTCGAAGCCTGTATAGGATAAAGGCACCTCGTATTGCCTTGCTTCCGGCTTGGAAAGCAGTGTTGCGACTTTTATAGAAGCAGGTTGCTGTTGCGCCAATACAGGTAAAAATGAATAGAGTGTCTTTCCTGTATCTACAATGTCTTCCAGTATTATGATGTGACGATGATGCAGATTGTCCTCCAGGCCTATGGCCGTTATTACATTACCCGTAGAGCTGGTGCCCTGGTAAGAGGCAAGCTTAATAAATGATATCTCTGCTTTAATAGTTACAGTCCTGAAAAGATCTGCCGCAAAAACAAAGGAGCCATTAAGAATGCCAATGAATAGCGGGTCGAGACCGGCATAGTCCCTATCTATCTCAGCAGCCAGTTCTTTAATGCGTTGCTGTATATCTGCCGCATCTATGTATGGCTGAAAGTATTTATCATGCAGCAGTACCTTCGCCATGTATTATTCTTTTACGCGCAGGCGCTGACCCACTTTTACAGTTTCAAAGTCAAGGTTATTCCAGTTTAGTAACTGGCGCATAGTTATGTTATTGCGCTTCGCGATATTGAAGGCAGTATCGCCTTTTTTTACCGTATAAAATTTAGCGCCGTCATCAGCACTTACTTTAGCAGTTTCGGCCGCAGGCGTTTCTTTTACTGCTTTTACTTCAGGTGTTGGTGCTACGGGTGCAGTCGCAACTGTTGGTGTGCTTGTAGTTGCTTTATCATTCCTGGTGTACACCACTTTATCCAGCTTTGCCTTCAGGCGGGAAAATTCATCCTGTGGTTCTTCAGGCGCTGCGTCCTGTTTTGCAGACGGGGCTTCTCCCACTACTGCCGCTGGAGCACTAATTGATGCTACGGTTGTAGCATCGGCAGACTTTTGAGCAGCATCATTGTTCATCGCATCAATATGCACAGGCTGTGCTGCTTTCACCGGTTCCGGAGTATTAATTTCTTCTTTTGCTATTTTCTGTGTTTCAGTAGGAACTGGCGTTTCTTCTTTAATAACAGGTGCAGAAGCTACATCGGGTCTTTTCTCTTCTGTGAGTACAGTTGTTTCAGTAGCTGCAGTTTGTGGTGCAGCAGCAGGTGTTTCTTCTTTTATTTCTGTTGCGGGAGCTTCCTTAACGGCAACCTGAGGTTTAGCAGGCTCCTGGGCATCGTCTTTTAATAAAGGAGTTTCCCCCAATTCTGTAGGCTTCGTAACCTCGGTAGATGCTGGGGGTGTAGTTGTGTTAATAGTAGCAGCAACAGGCACATCTGCAACTGGGGCCTTTGCAACTTCTTCTGTTACTACGGGCTTCACTTCTTCAGCCACTACTTCCTGCTGCGCTTGTGGTGCAGCAGCCTGTTCTTCCGATTTTGGTTTTGTTATATAAGCGTCCGTATTGGGCGTAGTTATTATAGTAGCTTCAGGAGTAGCCGGTATTTCATCTGCTACAGCAGGCGCTGTAGTGACTATAGGCATATCATTATCTACTTTTATATTGCCTGTCTTTGATGTTTTTTCAACATATGCCGGTGTATTGCTTGCTATTGTATTTTGTGCATAAGCATTGTTGCGCGGCATTGGCATAGGCTCCTTCGGCGGATATACAAATGCTACGGCCGGCTTTACCTCGGCAGGCTCCTGCAAATGCAGTATAGCGCCAGGTACCGGTTCTTCACCATAAATAGTTAATTTATTCAGCGTCATCAGGCGGCGCAGTTGTATGCCTTCGGCCTGGGATATCATAAGCAGGTTCTCGCCTTGCTTCACAATATGCGTTGACCTTACACCTCTGTAGTTTTTCTTTTCGAGGTACACAAACATATTTGCAGGCAGCGGTGTGTCTTTCAGGTCATTTATTTCAAGCAGGTGCTCGTAACGAACATTAAATTTCAATGCATACTGCAGCAACATCTCACCTTTCAATGCGTAGAAAGCGCGGAGACCGTTTACTTTCAATAATACACCTTTATTAGGTGCAGATGAGTAGGGCGTTACGACTTCCTTACCTTGCTTTTTTTTTGAAACGAGGGGTGTTACCGTAGTAAGGGTAGCTGCATTTGTTGCAGGTAGTGCGGCAGTTGTTGGTGCTGAGGTTTCATACGCCGCATTGCTTCCTCCGGTCTTTACATTAGTTTCCCCTTTTTCATCAGCAGCCAAATCATTGGAAGACATGTCTGAATTGTCAATAGCGGCGTAGGTATATGCCTGCAGGTGGAAGTCTTCAATTATTTTTATCAGTTGCTGTGCATAGCGCGGATTAGTAGCATAGCCACATTTTTTTAAGCCATAAGCCCAACCTGCATAGTCGGTTACAGACAGGCGGAACAGCGAAGCATAACGAGGTGAACCTTTTAAGTAATCGGAATGGTCTTTATAAGA
>Ga0207647_10000715_pt1 | contig 26025 bp, 22 predicted proteins | sample KBSCornC2_FD_184295 | JGI IMG/M metagenome (GOLD analysis project Ga0207647, IMG submission 184295) | Corn rhizosphere microbial communities from Kellogg Biological Station, Michigan, USA - C2 (SPAdes) (version 2) | ecosystem: Host-associated > Plants > Roots > Rhizosphere ... | reverse complement strand
TCCTGTTGAACCCCGGCGATCCCAAGGCGATCGGGCCGGCGATCAAGAAGGCGCAGGCGGCGGGTATCGTCGTCGTCGCGGTCGACACCGCGGCCGAAGGCGCCGATGCCACCGTGACCACGAACAACGTCCAGGCCGGCGAGATTTCCTGCCAGTACATCGTGGACAAGCTGGGCGGCAAGGGGGACGTCGTCATCGAGAACGGGCCGCAGGTCTCCGCCGTGATCGACCGCGTCGTCGGCTGCAAGAACGTCCTCTCGAAGAATCCGGGCATCAAGGTGTTGTCCAGCGACCAGGACGGCAAGGGCTCGCGCGAAGGCGGCCTCACCGTCGCGCAAGGCTATCTGACCCGCTTCCCCAAGATCGACGCGATCTTCGCCATCAACGATCCGCAGGCGATCGGCACCGACCTCGCGGCGCGCCAGCAAAATCGCACCGGCATCGTCATCACCGCGGTGGACGGTGCGCCCGACATCGAGGCCGCACTGAAGGATCCCGGATCGCCGCAGATCCAGGCTTCGGCGTCACAGGACCCGTTCTTCATGGCGCGGCGCGCCGTGCAGGTCGGTGTCAGCATTCTCGGTGGCCAGAAGCCGGCCTCGACCGTCGAGCTCCTGCCGTCGAAGCTTGTGACCCGGGACAATGTCGCCGAGTACAAGGGGTGGACGTCGGATCGGTCGCAGTAGCCATTCTGCATCTTTCGCGGGGACATATCGGTCGGTGGCGCTCGGACGGTGCATGGTTGTGCGTCCGAGGCCTCCCTGGTCGCGCTGCAAGACAGCCCCCTGCCGGGAAGGCCCGGCAGGGGTTTTCCGCACTTGGCGTCAAGCTTCAATAATGCAGGCCGAGCTATCAGGCCGACGCACTGCAGCTGGCGACCTCGGACATCGCGGCCTCCCGTGCAGGCAGGTTGGGCTCTGATCATGCCCGACGTCAGCCGATAAGGTCGCCGTATCCGCTCGGGTGCTTGATCCAGATCAAGATCGCAACGTCGAAGCGCCGGCTACGCTCCCTTTAGACCAGATCTGGACGCCGCCTTGAAGACACTTCGCCAGCTTCTCACCGGAGAGGACGTGATCCAGCTCGTGATCCGACTCGGATTGCTGGGTCTGTTGATTGTCTGGACCTTCTATCTGATCCGCCCGTTTGTGACGATTCTGGTCTGGGCCCTCGTGCTTGCTGTCGCGCTCAATCCGGCTTTCGTCCTCCTCGCCAAGATCCTCGGTGGCCGGACGAAGCTTGCCGCGGTGCTTCTCACGGCCGTTAACCTCGCCATTGTCATTGGGCCGGCGGCGTGGCTCGGCTTCGGTGCGGTGGACGGGGTCAAGGACTTTGCCGACGAGCTGGCCGCAGGCGATCTGGCGATTCCTTCGCCGCCCGCCGCGATCAAGACCTGGCCGCTGATCGGCGCACCGCTTTACGAGTTCTGGGATCAGGCCTCGACCAATCTCCGCGCGGTCCTGCAACGGATTGCGCCGTATCTGAAGCCTTTCGCCGGTACGCTCCTCGGCATTGTGGGCGATGCCGGCGTGGGCACCGTCAAATTCCTGCTGTCGGTCGTCGCCGCCGGCTGCCTGTTTCCCTATGGACCGCAGCTCGTGGCGGCGGGCAGGAGCTTCCTGTCGCGGATCGTGCCCGAGCAGAGCGAGCACTTCCTGGATCTCGCAGGCGCGACCATCCGCGCGGTAGCCCAAGGTGTGATCGGCATCGCCGTCATTCAGGCGCTGCTGGCCGGTATCGGCTTCAAGTTGGCGGGCATTCCGATCGCCGGCTTGCTCGCGCTCCTGGTGCTGTTGCTCTCCATCGTGCAGATCGGCGGAGCTATCATCATGCTCCCTGTGATGATCTGGATCTGGACCGACAAGGACGTCACTACCGCATTAATGCTGACGTTGTTCCTCGGAATCGTCAGCATTCTCGACAATATACTGAAACCAATGGTGATGGGACGCGGCCTGACAACGCCGACGCTCGTCATCCTGATCGGCGTGATCGGCGGCACGATCGGCCACGGAATCCTCGGCCTTTTCATCGGACCCATCATCCTGTCGGTGTCCTGGGAGCTCGCCGTGGCCTGGATCAGGACCGATCGCGCCGGCGCGGCGCCGCAAGCGACCATCGACCGTTGACCTAAATCAATGTCGGACGCCTCGGAGCGCCTTGGATGAAGTCGCGCGACGACGAGGCGGAGTATGTCGATGGAAAAGCCAAACCTGCCAGGCGGCCCCTTGTCCGGACTTGTCGCTTCGGCCGTGGAATACATGGTCGACGCGAGTCAGCGGAGTGTGCTGTTCCTGGACATCATGCGTCAGCGCGGCGATCAATACCGGGAGCACGTCGCACAGACGGCGCCGCATGTCCTGCAGTATGCCGCCGAACTGATTATGGACGGCCGTCAGCTGGACGAGCCGGTCAACTATGCGCTGGTCCGTATCATCCCGCCCAAGGACGTGGAGATTGATCTCAAGCGACGGCCGTTTGTCGTGATCGATCCGCGCGCGGGCCATGGCCCGGGCATCGGCGGTTTCAAGGCCGATAGCGAGATCGGCGTCGCGATGAAGGCCGGGCATCCCTGTTACTTCATCGGCTTCCTGCCGGAGCCGATGCCCGGTCAGACCATCGAACGCATCGCGCGCGCCGAAGCCATTTTCATCGAAAAGGTCATCAGCCGTCATCCGGACGCCGACGGAAAGCCTTGCGTGATCGGCAATTGCCAGGCCGGCTGGGCCGTCATGATCCTGGCGTCACTGCGGCCGGAACTGTTCGGGCCGCTGATCATCGCGGGTGCGCCGCTCGCCTATTGGGCCGGCGTGCACGGCAAGTATCCGATGCGTTATTCCGGCGGCCTTCTGGGTGGAAGTTGGCTCACCGCGATGACCAGCGATCTCGGCGCCGGAAAGTTCGACGGCGCCTGGCTGGTGCAGAACTTCGAGAACCAGAATCCATCGAACACCCTGTGGACCAAGCAGTACAACGTCTATTCCAAGGTCGATACCGAGGCGAACCGCTATCTCGAATTCGAGCGATGGTGGGGCGGCCATGTCAACCTGAATGCCGAGGAAATCCAGTTCATCGTCGATGAGCTCTTCATCGGCAACAATCTCGCTGCCGGCAAAATCGAGATGTCCGACGGCCAGAAGGTGGACCTGCGCAACATCAGGTCGCCGATCGTGGTGTTCTGCTCCGAGGGCGACAACGTCACGCCGCCGCAACAGGCGCTGGACTGGATCCTCGATTGCTACGCCGACGTCGACGAGATCAGGGCCTATGGGCAGACGATCGTCTACACCGTTCACGAGAGCGTTGGGCATCTCGGTATCTTCGTGTCCGGCGGCGTCGCCAAGAAAGAACACGCGGAGTTCTCGAGCAACATCGATCTGATCGACGTGCTGCCGCCCGGTCTCTATGAAGCCACGTTCGAAGCCAAGGGCGAGGAGACAACGAGCTCCGACCTCGTGGTCGGCCAGTGGGTGATGCGGTGCGAGGCGCGGACGCTCGACGACATCCGCGCCATGGGCGGCAATTCGCCCGAGGACGAGCGGCGCTTCGCTGCCGCCAAACGCGTCTCGGAACTCAACCTCGCCGCCTACCAGAAGTTCGCCCAGCCCTGGATCAAGAAGCTGGTCACACCGCAAATGGCAGAGACGATGCGCCACCTGCACCCGCTGCGGCTTCAGTATGAGGCGCTCAGCAGCCAAAATCCGTGGATGACGGCTGTGAAGTCGGCCGCTGACGCGATCGAGGACAACCGCAAGCCGGTCGCCAAGGACAATCCGTTCCTTGCATTTCAGGAGCAGGTGTCCAAGCAGATCGTTCACGCACTCGACAGCTGGCGTGACGCACAGGAGGCGTTGAGCGAAACGATCTTTCTCAACCTCTACGGCTCGCCGGCGGTGCAGGCCGCGCTCGGGATCGATCCGAAATCCGAGCTGTCGCGCCGGCGCGAAATGTCAGCCGAGCATCGCGCGATGCTGGACAAGCGGGTTGCGCAGCTGAAATCCGGGATCGGCGAGGGCGGCCTGCGCGAGGCGGCCATTCGAAGCCTGCTTTACATCGGGTCGGCGCGGGGAATGGTCGACGAACGCAGCATTGAGGCGTTGCGCCAGATCCGTCGCGACTACAGTGGACAGCGAATGACGCTTCCGGAGTTCAAGATGCTGGTCCGCGAGCAGTTCTTCATGCTGCTGATCGATCGGGAAGGTGCTTTGGCAGCCGTTCAGAAGCTGTTGCCCGAGGATGTCAACCAGCGGCGTGCGGCCTTCGCGGCGATACGCGAGGTGCTCTCCGCAAGCGGCGAGATCACGGGCGAGCGCGCAAGTCGCCTCCGGCGCGTCGCCACGTTGTTCGGCGTCGATACAGGTGAAGGAGAATCGAACGTCGCCCCTTTCGATCCAAAGGCGAAGGCGTCGTAAGGCTGTCTGCAAGGATTGGGAGCGACATCATGTCAACCGAAGCAAGGCAAACGCAGTCTCCCAGCAAGTATGACCGGTTGATTGCGGCGGCAAAGGCGGTGCCGCCGGTTCCGACAATCGTGGTGCATCCTTGCGACGAAACCTCACTGCGCGGCGCGGTCGACAGCGCGCAGGCCGGCATTATCCGGCCGATCCTGGTCGGGCCCGCGAACAGAATCGGCGATATCGCGCGCAGCTCCGGCCTCGACATCTCCGGCTTCGAGATCGTCAACGCCGCGCATAGCGAGGAGGCCGCCGCCAAAGGTGTCGAGCTGATCCACGCAGCCAAGGGCGAAATGCTCATGAAGGGTAGCCTTCACACCGATGAGTTGATGCGCGCGGTGACGGCGAAGGTGGGCGGTCTGCGCACCGACCGGCGCATCAGCCATGTGTTCGTGATGGACGTGCCGGTCTATGCCGAAACCCTGTTGGTGACGGATGCCGCGATCAACATCTTTCCCGATCTCGATGCCAAGCGCGACATCATCCAGAACGCCATCGATCTCTACAATGAGGCCGGATTCGGCAAGACGCCGCGGGTGGCAATCCTTTCGGCGGTGGAAACCGTGACGTCCAAGATTCCCTCGACGATCGAGGCGGCTGCGCTCTGCAAGATGGCTGATCGCGGGCAGATCACCGGCGGCGTGCTCGACGGCCCGCTCGCGTTCGACAATGCCATCGATCCCGAGGCCGCGCGCATCAAGGGCATCAAGTCCGAGGTCGCCGGCCGGGCTCAGATCCTCGTCGTTCCCGACCTCGAATCGGGCAACATGCTGGCGAAAAACCTGGCCTACTTTGCCAAGGCCGACGGCGCCGGCATCGTGCTCGGCGCCCGGGTGCCCGTCGTGCTGACGTCACGGGCGGACTCGCCGCGGGCGCGCATGGCATCCTGCGCGGTGGCGTCGCTCTATGCCAATGCCCGGCGTCAACACGCCCCGACAGTTGCCGCGTGACCATCATGGATACGATTCTCGTCGTCAATGCGGGCTCCTCGAGCGTCAAGTTCCAGGTCTTTTCGATCGAGGGAGAGGGGAGGCTGCGGCGGCAGCTCAAGGGCCAGATGGACGGCATTGGTAGCCGTCCGCGATTGCGGGCGAGCGGCGCGAATGGCGATACGCTCGCCGACCGCGCCTACCCGATCGAGGCGGTCGCGGACGTTCCGGCCGCGATGGAGATCGCGGGGAGCTGGTTGCGTGACGAGCTTCGCATCGACCCGATCGCGGTTGGGCACCGCGTCGTGCATGGCGGTCCGGACTATGATCGGCCGGTACGGATCGATCATGGCGTCGTCGCCCGGCTGGAGCGGTTCGTCAGCCTTGCGCCGCTGCATCAACCGCATAATCTTGCGCCGATCCGCTCGATCCTTGCCGGCTTCCCGACGCTGCCGCAGGTGGCATGCTTCGATACCGCCTTTCATCGCACGCACAGTGCGGTCGCCGACCATTACGCAATCCCGCACCAGCTTCACGCCGAGGGCGTGCGGCGCTATGGCTTTCACGGGTTGTCCTACGAATATATTGCGAAGACCCTGCCGCACATCGCGCCGGACGTCGCGAAACGCCGGGTCATCGTTGCCCATCTCGGCAGCGGAGCCTCGATGTGCGCGCTGAAGGCAGGACAGAGCGTCGAAAGCACCATGGGCTTCACGGCGCTGGACGGGTTGCCGATGGGAACGCGCCCAGGCCAGCTCGATCCCGGTGTGGTGCTCTATCTCATTTCCGAAAAGGGCATGTCGGCGTCGAACGTGCAGAACTTCCTCTATCGCGATTGCGGACTGAAGGGGCTCTCGGGCGTCAGCAACGACATGCGTGAGCTCGAGGCCAGCGCAGACGCCCGGGCGAAGCTGGCGATCGACTATTTCGTGTACCGGATCGGCCTCGATGCCGGCATGCTCGCGGCCGCCTTGCAGGGCCTGGATGCCTTCGTCTTCACGGCCGGCATCGGCGAGAACTCCGCGACCATTCGCGCGCGCGTGGTCGGGCAGCTCGGATGGCTCGGTGTCAGCCTCGACCCGGCCGAGAATTCCCGCAATTCGCAGCTGATATCGCGTTCCGAGAGTCTGATCCCCGTCTACGTCGTGCCGACTGACGAGGAACTGATGATCGCCCAGCACACCTTGGCGCTGCTGGTCAACACGCCATCGACCAACCCCAGACAAGAGAGGGTGTCATGATTCCCGTATTTCCCGATACCAAGGTTGCCCTGAAAGGGAAAAAGGGCCTGATCGTCGGCATCGCCAACGACCAGTCCATCGCCTGGGGATGCGCAAGGGCGTTTCGCGCGCTCGGCGCCGAGCTCGCGGTCACCTACCTGAACGACCGTGCGAAGAAGCACGTCGAGCCGCTGGCGCAGGCGCTGGAGGCGCCGATCTTCATGCCGCTCGACGTCATGGTGGAGGGGCAAACCGAAACGGTGTTCGAGCGGATCGCGAAGGAATGGGGGCAGCTCGATTTTCTGCTGCACTCGATCGCCTTCTCGCCGAAAGAGGCGCTGCACGGACGCGTCGTGGACGTCGGCCGCGACGGCTTCCTGAAGACGATGGACGTCTCCTGCTGGTCGTTCCTTCGCATGGCGCATCTCGCCGAGCCGCTGATGAAGAACGGCGGGACGATGTTCACCATGACGTACTATGGCAGCCAGATGGTCGTGGAGAACTACAACATCATGGGCGTGGCAAAAGCAGCGCTTGAAGCGGCCGTTCGCTACGCTGCCGCTGAACTAGGTCCGAAGGGTATCCGCGTGCATGCGATCTCGCCGGGACCGCTCGCCACGCGCGCGGCGTCGGGCATTCCCGAATTTGACGAGTTGATGGACAAGGCGCAATCGAAGGCGCCGGCGCGCAGCCTCGTCAGCATCGACGATGTCGGTAATGCCACGGCGTTTCTGGCGCTCGACGGAGCCAAGCTGATCACCGGCGGCGTTCTCTATATCGACGGTGGCTATCACATCATCGACTGAACGAGACCGGCACGCGTCTTCCGCGCCGCTCAGCGATAGTGGAGCGCGATCAACTCGGCGACGCAGGCCGGCTTCTTGCCGCCTTCGATCTCGATCACGAGATGGTAGTTCACGCGCAAGCCGTCGGGCGGCACGTCCTCCGCCTCGGCGACGGTGACACGGCCGCGCAGCTTCGAGCCCGCCGGCACGGGCGCCAGGTATCGTATCCTGTCCGCGCCGTAGTTCAGGGTGTTGCGCAGGCCCTTGAGACCCATCACCGATCGAATGAAGAGCGGTGCAAGCGCAAGCGACAACAGGCCGTGGGCGATGGTGGTGCCGCCGGGCGATTCCTTCCTGGCGCGCTCCTGATCGACATGGATCCACTGCTGGTCGCAGGTCGCCTCGGCAAACTGGTTGATGCGATCCTGCGTCACCTCGACCCAGTCGCTGACGCCGATCTCGGTGCCCACGGCGGATTTGATTTCGCTGAAGTCGCTGAATGTCCGCATGTCGGTCACCTGCTCAGATATTCATTTCCGGGACGTTGTCGGGAACGACGAGTTCGGCGTCCGTCACCGCCATGACCTCGCCGACACTGATGCCTGGCGCGGTCTCCAGCAGGGTGGCCCTGCCGTCGGGGAATGCGATCACCGCCATGTCGGTCACGACCAGGTGCACCGGTCGCGCCGACGTCAGCGGCAGCGTGCATTTGGCGACGATCTTGGATTTTCCCTTCGCCGCGTGCTGCATGGCGACGATGACCCGCCTGGCGCCGCTGACGAGATCCATGGCCCCGCCCATGCCCGGCACCATCTTGCCGGGGATCATCCAGTTGGCGAGATGGCCCTGCGCATCGACTTGCAGGCCGCCAAGGACGGTGACGTCGACATGGCCGCCGCGGATCAACCCGAACGACATCGCACTGTCGAACGTGCTGGCACCCGGCAGCGCGCTGATCGGGCGGCCGCCGGCGTCCGTCAGCGTCGGATGCGCCAAGCCTTGCTCGGGGATAGGCCCGGTGCCGATCAATCCGTTCTCGGATTGAAAGAACACTTTCAGGTCCGGCGGAACGTAGTTTGCGACCAGCGTCGGGATGCCGATGCCGAGATTGACGAGGTTGCCGCTCTTCAGCTCCTTGGCCACCCGCCGGGCGATGATGATTTGCGGATCCATGGTCTCACCCGTTCGTAATGAGGTAGTCGACGAGCGGCGCTGGTGTCACGACGTGGTCGGGCGCGATCACGCCGACGGGGACGATGTTCTCGGCCGTGACGATGACAGTATCCGCGGCCATCGCCATGACCGGATTGAAATTGCGGGAGGTCAGTGCGTAAGCGAGGTTGCCGAGATAGTCGGCGAGGAAGGCGTGCACCAGCGCGAACTGCGCCCGCAACGCCGTCTCCAGCAGGAACGGCTTGCCGTCGACCTCGATCTGGCGCTTGCCTTCCGCGACCAGCGTTCCGACGCCGGTCGGCGTCAGCACGCCGCCGAGGCCGCATCCGCCCGCACGGATGCGTTCGACGAAAGTGCCTTGCGGTACGAGGTCGACGGCGATCTGGTTCGCCAGCATCTGCTGCTGCGCCTTCGGATTGAGGCCGATATGCGTTGCGGTCAGTCTTGAGACCAGCGCTGCATCGAACAGCTTGCCGACGCCCTTGCCGGGCGTGGCGGCGTCATTGCAGATCAAGGTCAGGCCGGCCTTTTTCTGCCGGACGATCTCGTCGAGCAGGCGCTCCGGCGTTCCGACGCCCATGAAGCCGCCGACCATGACGCTGGCACCGGACGGGATCATCGCAACGGCTTCTTCGACGGAAACGGCCCTCATGATGGGAACTCCAGTCAGCAGAGGCGATCAAAGAAAGGCGACGATGAGACGATGTTGGCGAGCGGTCGGCGCACTCCTTTGATCTGCGTCAAGGCTTGTCATCAATCCCGCATCACGTGGTGACGCCGGCGCTCTCAAGGGCTTCCGCCCATAGTCTTCGGACTTCCGCGTGGCGCTGCTCAAGCGCCGCGTTCACGGTGTCGCGAAACGGCACGAGGCTCTCGCCTTTCAGGAAGAGAATTTGCGCCTGCAAGAGCCGGCCGCTCTCGAATTCAATGCGGCGCAATGCGAACACGAAGGGATCGTTGGCATTCGCGCCTAGCGGCAGCAGGGCCGCCGGGCGGATTCCGGCGTGAACGGCATGGGCCAGCATCGCAAGATCGATCGGCAGGGCCAAGGGTAGATTGGTTATCCCCTCGATCGGCTTGGGAAACCAGGCCGTTTCCCAGGAAGCCGCCATGTAGCCTAGGGCCATGTCGGGCACCCAGGAGGCCGTGCGTTGCAAGAGCGAGACGATCTCGGACTCCCGATAGAATTGCGCGTTCAACTCGGTCTGCCAGGCAGCCTCGATACGCATGGGCAAGGCCATTGCGAATTGCCGCGCCAAGGCGCCGTGCGCCGAGATCAGGAACGCAGCTACGCGTGTCTGCTGGTGCGGCGGCACGCGGCCTTCGGAATCGAGCGGTCCGAGAAATCTGCTCATGGCGGCGCTGCCCGAACGGGGATGGCCCGCAAATGATCATAGCCGGCGGGAAATGGCGTGAGCTCACCGCCGGCTTCTTCCGGCGCGATCCAGACGGCCTGGTTGCCCTGCCAGCGGCCTGCCAGCACGTCGTCGGCGAAGCGCGCAAGCAGGTCGGCGGTGAGCACACCCTTCTCCAGCGTGAAGGCGTGATAGGCTCTTGGAATGATCACCAGCGAGCTGTTGGGGATTTCGACGCGCAGCGTTTCGTGCAGATGACGCGGAGTCAGGAAGTCGAACTCGCCGTTGAGGATCATCGTCGGCACTGAGATCGCGGACAGGCGCGGGGTGAGGGGCTGGAAGTCGAGGAAGGATTCCATCAGGTTCTGGAGCGCGTAGACGTCGTTGACCAGCCAGCCCTGGCGCTTGACGCTGTCGAGCTTGTCGAGCAGCGGCTTTAGCCATTGGTCAGACAGGTTCATTGGCAACAGCAGATCCTGGAGGTAGCCGGTGCCGCCGAGGATCAGCCCGGTCCGCAGCGCATTGCCGAGCAGAAGGAGCTGCGGCGTCAGCTCGGCAAAGCAGCTCATCGGCACGAGGCCGGAGATGCGATCGCCATGTTCGATGGCATAGCGCAGTGCGATCAGCCCGCCAAAACTGATGCCGCTCAGGAAGATCGGGCCATCGCCGAGCTCGCCGATTAGCAGATGCAGCGCTGCGACCTGGTCGTCCTGGTTAATAAAGAGCGTCGGCTTGTCGGAGGCTCCCTGTCCCAGCAGGTCGAAGGTCGCGACGCGAAACCCTCGCGCCAGCAGGGCCTCGCGATAGGCGGCCCACAGTTCGGAATATTGCGTGAGCCCGTTCACGAGCACATAGGCGGGCGCGCCCGCCGGCCCGTCGAGCTCATAGCGTATCCGATATGAGCCGTGGCTGAGGAAAGGCATCGCGCAAAACTACCGGCGTTCCGATGCCTGCGATCCTCAACCTCGGCGATCGGATTCCATTGAGTTAGATCAATGCTCCCGGTGTCCTCCTTTCTAGCGTTTTCTAGAATTGCCCAGGGAGGAGTTCGTCATGATCGGGACCGAGATCTTGAAGCGCTGCTTCGTCAGCCTGATCGTATTGCTGGTCGGCACTGCTCTCGCAGTTGCACAACCCTTCACTCGCCGTTCCTCGCAGGTGAAGCATGACGAGTTGAAAAAGACGTACGAGATCGCCAACTTCCGTCTCGGCGGCAAGTACGACCTCGACAATCCCTCCAAATGGGAGAATGGCGGGGAGGGCGGCGTCACCCTGGAATCACTCGGTGCCGGCAAGCTGCGTACCGCCTATATTGCGATCGGCAATGCGCGGCGCAACGCCGCCGGCGAGATCACCAACGCCGTCGTGATCAATTCCTACTATTCTGGTGATTCCACCGACATGTACGAGCAGTGGGTCGTCGGTGCTCCGCTGTCCGGCAGCGTGCCGATCATCGGTCCGAGCCGCCCAATCGATACCGACAAGTACTACGTCATCATGGTCGATCCGCTGGGCACCTGGGGTGCCAGCAAGCCGTCGGACGGCCTCGGCATCAAGTTTCCGCAGTACAGCTACTACGACATGGTCCAGGCCAACTACCGCCTGCTGCGCGACGGGCTGAAGGTTGCGCGTGTGGCACTTGTCGCCGGCGTCTCCATGGGCGGAACGCAGACCTATGTCTGGGGCGTGATGCATCCGGAATATGTGAGCGCCTTGATGCCGATCGGCGGCACCACGCAGTCGGACGGCGATGACCCCGTCGGCAACTGGACGTTCCAGATGATGACGGCCGCGATCGAGTCCGATCCCGTCTGGCAGGCGACCAAGGGCGACTACTACAAGCAGCCCAAGGAGAAGCATCCGGTGCCGGGCGTTGCCTTCGGCTGGTCGATTCTGGGCATGACGGGCTACGACTTTTCCTATCGCACGACCCAGAACTGGGCCGCAGTGCAGCCTGAGATCTTCTACTGGGATTCCCCGAACGAGAAGGCCGGTTTGAGCGTCACCAATCGCGCCAAGCTCTATGACGCCGTCGACCTCGTCTGGCGCAACCGGGTCGGCGAGACCCACAACATCAATCCCTACCTCGGCCGCATCCAGGCGCGCACGCTGGTGATGCACATCACCAACGATCTCTGGCTGAACTTCAAGCTGGCCCAGAAGGCGGTCGATCGCGTGCCCGGCGCGGACCTGATCGCCCAGGAGAGTCCGGTCGCGCACTACGGGGTGTTCCCGATCATCAACCAGCGCAAGAACGATCCGAAGTTCGTCGCCTTCATGGACGACGTCGCGGCGCTCGATCGCGCCCAGAAGTTCGACGACAAGAACTATCGCGTGCCCGGCGTGGCCGCGAACATCGATCCAAGCAAGTCGTTCTGGAAGGATTCCGTGACCTATCCCTATCCGGTCAAATACGCGACCACGAAGGACAAGAGCGGCATGTCCTGGCAGATCGGCTATATGGACGAATATGCCGGCACGGACAGGAATCCGAAGGTGCTTGTCATCATCCATGGCAAGGGCGCGTTCGGCGGTCACTATGGCAATATCATGCAATATGCCTTGCGCAGCGGCTTGCGCGTGATCGTGCCTGATCTGCCGCACTACGGCATGTCCGGGCCCGGCAATCTCAACAAGACCCCGGCGCGGACCATGCAGGACATGCGCGAGGCCATCTATGACCTCGTGGTGAACCAGCTCGGCGTCAGGAAGGCGGTCTATCTCGGCCACTCGCTCGGCGGCCAGTTTGTGATGGGCTATGCCCTGACCTGGCCGGATGCGGTGCAGGCCCTCGCGCTTGAAGCGCCGTCCGGTCTTGAGGAGTATCCGCGCGATATCACGATCGCCAAGGACAAGAAGGTGCGTCTGTTCGATGAAGCCTTCGGCCACGATTTCGACAAGTGGAAGCTGACCTGGGACCAGACCGGAATCCTGGCCGCCGAGAAGGCGCGTGACGAGCAGAACATCCGCGATTTCTTCTACTTCAAGAAGCGTGACCCGGAGACCGGTGCGGTGTCGGCGGCCAAGAGCGGCTATTTCTTCAGCGACAGCGAGTACGCCCGCTTCCACACCGAGCAGCGCGTCGGGCTCACCAAGGGCAATCCGAAGGAGCTGGAGCAGTGGTGCAACGTCTTTATCTACGATATCTACACAATCGGAGCGGAGTTGCAGCAGGACGACCCAAAGAACCTTTACGAGCGGCTCACCGAGATCAAGCAGCCGATCTTCCTGGCGTTCGGCGACAAGGAGCCGTTTATCCCGACGCCCGCATTCAACGGGCTGACGGATCTCGGACGCGACGTCATCACGCCGTTCATGACGCGTATGACCAACGCCGGCAACCGGCCCATGCTCAAGATCTATCCGGAGACCGGACACTTCATCCATACGGACAATCCGGTGGAATACTCCGCTGACGTCGTGGACTTCGTCACCAAGGGAACGGTCGACACCTCATCGCCGCTCGGCACCGATCGCATGATCAAGGGCGCCGTGGCATCGGCCATCCCGGTCGCCCCGACGCCGCCAGGTGCGGCGCCGACGGCCGGTCTCAACAAGTAGGGTCGGTTCATGCCAAGGGTGCGCGCGGGCGACGTCGAACTGGGCTGGCGGGAGTGGGGACGAGGCGACGTCACCGTCGTCTTCATCCACGGCAATCTCGCCAGCAAGGACTGGATCGAACTCGCCGCACCAATGTTTCCGAGCGGGCTGCGGGTGATCGGGATCGACTGGCGCGGCTGCGGCGAAAGCGACCGGCCAAAGCCCGCCGCCGATTATTCCAACTATTCGATGCAGCAGCATGCGCACGACATGTTGACGGCGCTCGATACGCTGGAGATCGGATTTTGCCACCTGGCAACCCACTCGACCGGTGGCATCATCGCCGCCCGTATGCTCTTGATGCAGCCGCAACGGTTCGGGCGGGTGTTCGCGCTCGATCCCGTGACGCCGCTTGGCATGTCCTTCAATGCCGACCAGATCGGTCTCTTCCGGGCGATGATGGCAAGCAAGGAGTTGACGCGGACCGTGATGGCGACCGCCGCATCCTCGCTGTTCGAGCCGGACAGCATGGCCCCGAACGCGATTCCGCGCTTCCGTGAAGGGCTCGGCGAAATCCAGGCGCTGTTCGACCGGATCATCGAGCAGACCTTTGGCGTCTCCGAAGGCATCTGGATCGGAACGCCGGTCAATCTCACCCGGGAGCGGGAGAGCAGGGAATTGGAGCGCCGCATGTCGGAGATCCGGCATCCGCATCTGGTGCTGTGGGGCGAATGTGATGGTTGGATCCCGCCCACCGACCTGCGCGCCATGGCCGAGGCAATGCCGGATTGCCGGCTCGTGGTCGTCCCAAACATCGGACATTCGATGAACCTGGAAGTGCCGGCCCTCTACGCCGGCTATTTCGGCGCCTGGTTCGGGGGGCTCTCGGCATAATCACAGGGAGTATTGTCATGGCAGAGATCAATCCATCCGCCGAGAACATCCGCGGAATGCTTACCGAAGCGCTTGCGCGGTTGCGAAAGGCCAATGAGGAGTATTTTGAGCTGCTGGAGCGGGGGCTCAGTTCCTCGCCGCTGCCGATCGCGGACCAGGCCAAGCAGTTTTGCAGTTTCATGCAGCGCAACGCCAGCGCGACGTTCGACTTTGGCGACAAGCTCGTTCAGGCCAGGGACGTTCAGGACGCGCTCAAGCTTCAATCCGAATTCTTTCAGGGGCAGATGCAGGCCTTGACCGATCAGGCCAGGAGCATGGGCGAGTCGGCGATGAAGGCGGCGACGGGCGCGTTCACGCCCAAAAACTGAATGGACTGAAACCTCGGCGTGAGGCGATGAACAGCCGAGCGCCTTGCCCATGCGAGCACAATGGCGGTTCAATTCCTTGTCGGCGCGATCGTGAGTGTCATCAACATCATGATCCACGCCCTGGTGACCGTGGGAGCCATCGGCATCGCCCGCACCGCCGGGCTGCAATATGCTACCTGGCCGCGGTTGCATCTGATGGCCGTCATGGTCGCAACAGCGTCGGCGCTGATGGTGGCGCACACGATGGAGGTTCTGGTCTGGGCGCTGGCCTATGCCATGGTCGGTGCCGCGCCTGCCGGCAGCGACCTGATCTACTTCGCCTTCGTCAACTACACCACGCTGGGCTACGGCGACATCACGCCCATACAGGCATGGCGGCTGACGGGTCCGATGACCGCGATGAACGGCATCTTGATGTTCGGCTGGTCGACCGCGGTCCTGTTCGAGGTCTTGCGCAAGACGCTCGACGATCTCGGAGTGACCAAACTGCCGGACGCCAGGTGATCTCACGTTGACGAATGGCAGTCGCGCTCAGTTTTGCAGGTCGAGACTGGCGAGCTGCTGCCGGTCCAGCAGCACGATCTGGCGCTGGGTATTGCCGATGAAGCCGAGGACACCGAGATCATGAAGGTGCGATATCGCCCGCGAGACGGTCTCCAGCGTCAAGCCGAGGTAATCGGCGATATCGCGCCGGGACATCGGAAGTGCCATGACATCGACCCCGGAGAGCCGCTTGTCCATTTCGAGCAGGAAAGCGGCGACGCGCTCCAGCGACGTCTTCCGGCCGAGCAGGAGCATGTGATCCTCGGCGTGCTGCAAGTTGCTCGTCGTCATGCTGAGCAAGTTGCGCGCGACCATCGCGTCGCTCTCCGCCACCAGCTCCAGGCTTTGCCACTTGATCAGCCGGACGGTGGTATCCACGATCGCCTCGGCGGTGAACCGATGCTCCTTGCCGTTCTCAAGTCCGAAAATGTCTCCGGCGAGGTGGAAAGCGCCAATCTGGCGGCGACCGTCCGACAGAAGTTTATAGCTTCGCACTGCACCAGACCTGACCTGATAGACGTAATCTGCGGGTTCCTTCTCGCCGTAGATCTCCGTGCCCTTTTTATATGTAAATTCGTTTAAACTGACGATTGGATTTGACTCGCTCGTCATGCCGAGGTCTTTGAGCGAATTGGGGCGGGGAGACACCTCAGTCGTGATGCGGACAAACATAGGCCAACTCCTCAACTGATCGCTGAATTGGTCTGCTAGACTGATATTTCGCCACGAGAAATGTGCCGCCGATGTCGCAACTCCCGCGCGGGGCGATTTACGACTAACGCCGTATTCTTCACCATTGTCACTTGGTTCATTGTACCAAGGGACAGGTCGGTAGGATGGTGCGCGGAACGAGAAGAGCGGCTCCTGCGTCCGATCGAGCTTCGCGTCACAAACTCTGACTTGCGAAAACTTCTGCATTAACGGGATCGCTAGATCACTCTGGCCCATCCCTGTGCTAGGTAAGCCGTTAAAGCAGTTGCAAGAGACAGAGAGGGCCCATTGCCTGGCCTTGTTCACGTGGTCGACGACGATGCCTCGTTCCGAACGGCGATCGAGCGTCGGCTTAAACTTGCGGGCTACGACGTCGCGACCTATGCCTCCTCGCAGGACCTGCTCGATCGTCTGCCCCGCGAAGAGCTGCAGAGCTGCATCCTCCTCGACGTGCAGATGCCGGGCCTGACCGGACCGGATCTACAGACGCGTCTTCATGAGCTTGGATCGACCGTGCCGATCGTGTTTCTGACCGGGCATGCCGATACCGCGACGACGGTGCGGACGATCAAGGCCGGTGCCGAGGATTTCCTGACCAAGCCGGTTTCGTCGGCGCAGCTGATTGAAGCGATCGAGCGCGCCTTGTCACAACAGCAGATCGCGCGCGAGCAGCGTAGTCGGCTCGATTCGCGTCGCGCTCTCGTCGCGTTGCTGACGCCGCGCGAACGGCAGGTGTTTGACCTGATCGTGCGTGGGAAGATCAACAAGCAGATCGCGTATGAATTGGGAACGACCGAACGCACGGTCAAAGCACATCGACACCAGGTGATGGAGAAGATGCAGGTGAGCTCGCTCGCGGAACTGGTTTCGACAGCGCAGCTGCTTGGTATGCTCGATCCGGAGAGCGGCTCACACGGCTAGGCGGTGTTTATTTCAGGTTCCCTTCTGTGACTTGCACCAAAGGTCAATGGAAATCCCCCCGAGAGGGGTATTTCAACAAGCCGAAGTGTCTGACGCACCGGCAGACGAGGAAACCTCGAGGCGCCCGACGCGTTCACGCAAGTCCATCGTGTTCTGCCGAGCTTTCCGTGTATGGAGTTGGGCCACTTGTCGCACCGCAAGTCCATCTTCGTTGTGGATGATGACCCGTCCATGCGCAGGAGCATGAAGCGGCTGCTGCAGGAGCATGGCTTCGAGGCAAAGCTGTTCGAATCCGCCGATGCGCTGCTAAATCATGGCAACTTTCAGCAGGCGTTCTGTATCATCCTGGATATCAATCTGGATGGCGAATCTGGAATCGATCTGCAACGCAGGCTTGTGGAGCAGAAGGTCCATGTGCCGGTTGTCTTTGTCACCGGCAACGACAATCATGAAAGCCGCGCGGCAGCAATCGCATCGGGATGCATCGCCTATTTGACCAAGCCCTTTGCCGCGGCCTCGCTCATTGAGAGTGTGGAAAGAGCCCGTGGTCGCTAGGTTGGACAAATCGGCTGCGGGCTATTCGTCGATTTGCTGGTCGAACGTTTGGGCCGGCGGCCCCTTGTGAGCAAGGGCGAACTGAGCAAGCGGCACCGAGGCGGTAACCGACAGCAGATTGGGGTCGACAACCTCCAGCGCGAGCGTCTTGCCCGCTTCCATCTCCCTTATCAGGCCGGGTTTTGCCACATCGGCCGCAATGCAGGCGTTGTTCAGGCACCATGTGTACGGCACGGCATAGGTGTTGCCTTGGTCGACCCTGAGTTTGACGGGCACCTGGACGAACATGCCGACCGGAACGAACATCTGCAGCCGTGCCGTGTGGTCGCCCTCACGTTCGATCAAGTCCAGCCGAACTGCCGTCTGCCCCGTGTCGAACGTGCCGGTGATCGACGTCCGGCACACCGCCTTGGCGCCGCCCGGCTTGAAGCACAGTTTTCGCCAGTCGCCATATTTGATGTCGCTCGCCATGCGTTGCCCCCGCGGTGAAATCTCGGCGAAGGCCGGCCTGGTGGCGGTGGCGACGAGCAGCAGAAGCGCGAAAAGTGCGGTCGCGTGATTGCTTGTTACCCGGATGGATTGGCGATGTGGGCGTGCCATTGTGTCGCCTCCAGAAATCGATTGCGTCGTCTATTTGAGCTCGTCGAGAAATCTGCTCACGAGCGGGGACCAGATCGGAATGGCATTCGGCGAGCCGATGAAGAAATGCCCTTCATCGCCAAACGGCGGTACCAGATGGTATTGCGCCTTGCCGCCGGCCGAGGTGAAGGCCTCATGCATCCGCTTCGACAGTGCGGGGCCGAAGAACGTGTCATTTTCGATATAGATCCACAGCATCGGCACCCGCGAGGTGCGGCCGAAATCCATCGTCGCCTCGACCAGTTTGTCCGGGGCGCAATTATTGTTCGGCTTGCCGCCGACACGTCCACCGCGGCCGCCGGCGAAGGCGATGATCGCTCCGACCTGCGGCGGGTTCAGACTGGAAAGCGCGATGGATGCCCAGGCGCCCGCAGACTGACCGACAACGACGACATCCTTCGGCGTGATGCGTTTTTCGGCGGCCAGGAAATCGATGATCCAGAGGTCGACCTGTGCCACCGCGAGGCCGGCGTCACGGAAATTGGGATTGGAGCACTTGCCGACCTTGGAAAAGAAGGGTCCATAGAGCCCGCGCTCGGGAATATCGATGGCGGAGGCGCCGTAACCGGTGCCGACGGGCGCGACCACGAAGTAGCCGCGCCTTGCGAACCATTTCGCCGCGTCGCGGAACTCGACGAGTGGAAAGAAGCTGCGCTGTATCGGGTCGAGCGACACGCCGTGGTTCATGATTGCGAGCGGGAACGGGCCATCGCCGACGGGGCGGACCACATAGGCGAACATCGGCAACGCCAGCGGCAACGCCCAGACTTCCTCCTGGATGCTGCGCGAGGTGGCCTGATCGTCGGCCAGCGACGGTGCAATCAAGAAAGACGCAAGCAGCTGCGCGACCACCAGTAGCCGCTGGATCCATGCCCGGGGCCGCATTCCTTCCTCCCTCAACCAACGAAGGTGCAGGCCACGATGATCGGCCCGAGCACGGTCAGAACCACATTGCCGACGGCGTAAGGCACGGCGACGCCGAGCACCGGCGTCTGGCTCTCGGCGATCTCGCAAGCCCCGGTCACGGCCGCATCGACCGTCATGGCGCCGGCGAGGGCTCCACAGGTGATGACCGGGTTCATGCGCAGGACGTGATAGGCAAACAGCGTCGCGACGATCAGCGGCACCAGCGTGACCGCGAGGCCCATGCCGACCAGCAACAGGCCATGCGCCTGGATCGCGACCCAGGCGGCGTGACCGTTGGCGAGGCCGATCGCCGCAATGAATCCACCGAGGCCGAGATCGCTCAGCGTCTGCTGCGCGGCCGGCGGCATTGCGCCCATCGTCGGCCGGCGCGAGCGCAGCCAGCCACAGAGGAGGCCCGCGATCAGTGCGCCGCCGCCGCCGCCGAGCGTCAGCGCGATGCCGCCGACCTTGAAGCTGACGAGCCCGGCCAGCAGCCCGGCGGCAATGCCCGCCGCAAGGAAGGCAATGTCAGTACGGTCGCCGGAGCGCACGATCTGCCCGACCTGCTTCGCCGCGCGCTCGATGTTGTGGGTGCTGCCGACCAGTGTCATGACGTCGCCGACATAGATGCGCGTATCGGCGCTCAGCGGTGCTTCGCGCCCATGCCGCGTCAGGGCGCGCAAGAACACACCGCGTGCATCGCCGCCGATGCGATCGGCCACGTCCCGGATGGATCGGCCGTGGAGGTTGCGGTTGTCGACCAGCACATCAAGCACATTGCCGGGGATCGCCTTCAGGATCTCGTCGGCATCGATCTCGGGCCCGATGATCGGCTTGGCGGCGACAATGGCAGCAGTTCGACCGGCGATGACGATGTCGTCGCCGGTCTCGAGCACGGTGTCCAGGCGCGGCTCGATATCGGCGCCCTGGCGCACGATTCGCTCGATCACCGTGCGGCTGCCGATATCCTCCTCGATCGCCTTGACGGTTCGGCCGGCCGCAGCCGTGACGCGGTAGGCACGAGCCTGGAACTTGCGATAAGATAGGTTCTCGGTCTTCGGCGGCGCGCCGCCTGAAAGCTCGGTCTCCAGCTTTTTCGCCTCGTCCTTGAGATTGACCCCCATCAGTTTCGGCGCCGCGAAGGGGACGAAGAGCAGTGTCAGAATGTAGCCGAGCACGTAGGTGACAGCATATCCCGCTGCGATATTCGCTTCCTGTTGCTCCAGCACGGTCTTCGGCAATCCGAGCTGAGCCAGCGCGCCCGATGCCGTGCCGATCACGGAGGACTGCGTCAGCGCGCCAGCCGCAAGCCCGGATGCCGTGCCGGGATCGAGCTTGAAGGCGAACGCAAAGGCCAGCACGATCACGAGACCGGTCCCGCCGAGCACGAGCGCCATGGCAACCTGGGCCAGGGTGCGGACACTCAACGAGGCGAAGAACTCTGGTCCGGACTTGTAGCCGATCGTGAATACGAAGAGACTGAACAGCACGATCCTCAGCAGCGCGGGGAACGTAAAGGTGCCGAGTTGTCCGATCAGGACGGACACGATCAGGATGCAGGCTGTGGTGCCGATCGCGAAGCCGTGGATCTTGAGGCGCCCAAGCAAGGTGCCGATGGCAACCGCAAGCAGCAGGAAGATTTCCGGAGCGGTGGAAATGATCCACCTGACAGTGTCCATGATGGCAAATCCCCGGGCGCAATGATTGACGTCGAATTCGCTCCCGGGAACCGGGCAACTGCTTGATTTAGATCAATCCCAAGCGATCATCGCCGCGGCGTCTTTTGGTTGATGCAGCATCTGCGACATCCGAAATCCGCACCATGAGCACTCTGGATCTAGCTGCGAGCGCATCGTTGCGGCGCGATGAGACGCTTGAGGTCGCGTTGCTGCTCGCCTTCGCCGGCGGCTATCTCGACGCCTACACCTGGATGATCCACGGCGTCATGGCGAATGCCCAGACCGCCAATCTGGTCCTGCTCTGGGTCTATGGTTCGGTGGGCAATTGGGCCGCGGCGCTTCATTTCGTGCCGCCGATCCTGTCATTTGCGATCGGTGTCCTGGTTGCGGCCTGGCTGCGCCACGCGACGGGAGATCGGGCCAGCGTCATCAGCACGCTGATCGAGATCATGCTTCTGATCGCAATTGGAATCCTGCACAACCGGATGCCCGATCTTGCAGGCACGCTGGGCATTTCCTTCGTCGCGGCGATGCAGACCGCAGTTTTCACCAAGGTCGAAGGCGTGGTCTACAGTTCGGTGATGATCACCGGCAACATGCGTCAGGCGATCGAGGGCGCGTTTGCAGCGGTCGTCGGCGGAGGTCAGCCGGGGCCGCTTCGCCGCTCGGGCATGTTTGCAGCGTTGTGCGTCATGTTCGGCGTGGGAGCAGCCGTCGGGGCCTTCGCGACAAAGTCCTTCCCGAACCTGGCGCTCGGCATCCCCGTGATCGCCTTGCTGATCGTGTTGCTGCGCTGCGAGGTGAAGCGCAGCGAGGCCAGCCCATGAACGCTCCGTCCGGGCCGCTGGGGAGCTGGTTGCGGTTCTTTCCGCCGTCGAGCTGGCTTGCGACCTATCGCAGGTCGTGGCTGCCATCGGATGCAGTTGCCGGCGTCACGCTTGCCGCTTACGCAATTCCGGTATCGCTGGCCTACGCCGCGCTGGCCGGGCTGCCGCCGCAGGTGGGGATCTACGGCTACATGCTCGGCGGCATCGGTTACGCCTTGTTGGGCTCGTCGCGCCAGCTTGCGGTCGGTCCGACGTCGGCAATCTCGCTGATGATCGCGGGCACGGTCGGGCCGCTCGCCGCGGGCGATCCGGTGCGCTATGGGCAAATTGCGAGTCTTGCCGCCTGCGCGGTCGCAGTGTTGTGCCTCATCGCCTGGCTGTGCAAGCTCAGCGTCCTTGTGCGTCTGGTCAGCGACAGCATTCTCGTCGGCTTCAAGGCTGGCGCCGGGCTCACCATCATCATGAGTCAGTTGCCAAGCCTGTTCGGTGTTGCCGGTGGCGGCCACAACTTCTTCGAACGCGGCATCAAGCTCGCCGGGCAGCTCGGCGACGTGAATCCGCTGATCCTCGTCGTCGGTATGGTGGCACTCCTGCTTCTGCTGACCGGCGAGCGGCTCCTCCCCGGTAAGCCGGTCGGGATCGCGGTTGTGGCGCTGGCGATCGTGGTGGCAACCGCGCTCGGCCTGCCGGCTCTCGGCGTGCCTGTGACGGGAAAAATCCCCCAGGGGCTGCCGGTGCCTGGCTTGCCCACGTTCGGCCTGCTGGAGTTCGACGATCTCTTTCCGCTTGCCGCCGGATGCGTGCTGCTCGCCTACATAGAGGGCGTTTCGGCAGCTCGGAGCTTCGCCGCCAAGCATGGTGACAGCCTTGACGTCAGGCAGGAGTTCCTGGGCCTCGGTGCGGCCAATCTCGCCGCGGCCTTCGGTCACGGCTATCCCGTGGCAGGCGGATTGTCGCAATCCGCCGTCAACGACAGCGCGGGCGCTCGCACGCCGTTGGCGCTGGTCATTTGCTCGGTGACGCTGGCGCTGTGCCTGTTGTTCTTCGCAGGGCTATTGACCAATCTGCCCAAGGCGGTGCTGGCCGCCATCGTCTTTGCCGCCGTCTACCGGCTCGTCGACATCCGCACGTTGGTGCGGATGTGGCGCGTCAGCCGCATCGATTTCTACGCGGCGGCCATCGCATTGGTATCCGTCCTGCTGCTCGGAATCCTGCAGGGTGTCCTGCTGGCGTCGATCGCCTCCATCTTCCTGCTGCTGGCGCGCGCGTCACAGCCGAATGTGGCGTTCCTCGGCAAGCTCCCGGGCAGTGGCCGGTATTCCGACAGCGCCAGGCATGAGAACGTGGAGCCGCTGGTCGGGGTCATCGCGTTCCGCCCCGAAGCCTCGCTGCTCTATATCAATGCCGAGACGATCCTGGAGGCCGTGCTGAATGCGCTCCAGAGGTCGTCGGACGTCAGGCTCGTTGCCTGCGACCTCTCGGCGTCGCCCTACATCGATCTGGCCGGCGCGCATATGCTGCGGAATCTCTACGACGAACTTGCGTCACGCCATGTCGCGTTCTGCATCGTCGGCGCGCATGCGCAGTTGCGCGACTTGCTGCGCGCCGAGGGGCTCGCCGAAAGGACCGACAGCGGGCAATGGTTGCGGTCGCTCGACAGCGTGCTCGGCGACAACCAGGCCAGGTAGTGTCCGGGACATTTGCCGATCTCCGGCGCGACTTTCGTTCAGTCAGGCGTTTCGTGTTGCATCGCGAAGCGTGCAGGCCGCTCGCAGGCCGGCTGATTTCATACGGACCGTTGACTTGGATCAATGGAGCCCCCCGCGCACTACCCACGATCCGTCATCATCTTCGCCTCAAGAGCCTCCAAGGATGGGGAAAGACATGCCCAAGGACGCCAAGCCTGCGCAGCAGCGCATCGATCAGTTCTTCTCCGGGCCCGGCGGACGGGCAGACAATTGGCGCGATCTGGTTGAGGCGGCCAAAGCATGGTCCCGCGGCGGAGATCGTGCGAAGTATGATGCTGCGCTGGCCGATCTCTCCGTGACGGAGGAATTTCACGGCTATCCTGGCCTGCAGCTGATGGCAGCCTTGCGGGAGGCGGCCGCGGCTGGCGATGCAGCAACCTCGCTTGCCCTTGCGACCCGGATCACCGTGGCCCTGACGACAAGATCCTTCCGTCAGCACGCCGGCGATTGGAGCACGAAGGAGGAAGGCAATGGCGATGTGCCCGAGCTGGTGCCGCCGACCTTTGGCGCGCATACGACACGCAGGCCCTATTTCGAGACCCTCATCGTCACCGGGGTGGCACCCGGCCAATGGCCGGCGCTCGCCGCCGAATGGCGCAAGTTGCGGCGCCCGGTCGATGCCTTCATCTATGAGCCCGTCATCGTAGGCAGCCTCGAAGACGCCTTCTGCGCGACGATGCTCAATCCCAACATCGCGGCCGTCATCATCAATGAGGGTTTTGGCCTGCGTTCGCGTCACAATGCGCCGGTGCTCCGTTCGATCACGGCATCGGCAGGCCTCAACGACGAGTCGGACGCTTCCGCGCTGCGGCTTGCCCAGATCATCAAGCGGGTCCGGCCCGAGCTCGATCTCTACATGATCTCGAATCGCGACGTCGAGGAACTGGCCGGCAACCCAGAAGCCAGCGTCGTCCGCCGCATCTTCTATTCGGTCGAGGAGCTGCTGGAACTGCATCTGTCGATCCTCGAAGGCATCCAGGATCGTTACGACACACCCTTCTTCGACAATCTCAAGAAATACGCGCAGCGCCCGATCGGAACGTTCCACGCGTTGCCGATCGCCCGCGGCAAGTCGATCTTCAAGTCCGACTGGATCCGCGACATGGGCGAGTTCTACGGTGCGAACCTGTTCCTGGCCGAGAGCAGCGCCACCACTGGCGGCCTCGACAGCATGCTGGAACCGACCGGCACCATCAAGAAGGCGCAGGAAAAAGCCGCCCGCGCGCTCGGCGCTGACCGTGTCTTCTTCGTCACCAACGGCACCTCGACCTCGAACAAGATGGCGGTGCAGGCGCTGCTCGCGCCCGGCGACATCGCGATCGTCGACCGCAACTGCCACAAGTCGCACCATTACGGCATGGTGCTCGCAGGCGCGCAGCCGCTCTATGTCGAAGCCTTCCCGATGACGGAATATTCGATGTATGGCGCGGTGCCGCTGAAGACGATCAAGCAGGCGCTGCTCGGTGCCAAGGCCGACGGCCGGCTCGACCGCGTCAAGATGCTCGATCTCACCAACTGCACCTTCGATGGCCACATCTACAACACCCGCCGGGTCATGGAGGAATGTCTCGCCATCAAGCCGGATCTGATCTTCCTGTGGGATGAAGCGTGGTTCGGCTTCGCGCGCTTCTCGCCTTTCCTGCGGCGACGAACGGCGATGGGAGCGGCTAATGAGATCGAGGCCTGGATGCACGATTCAAAATCCATCGCGGCCTATGAGAAACAGCAGGCCGAGCTCGGCAAGAATCCGTCGAACGAGGTGCTGCTCAAGACGCGGTTAATTCCCGATCCGCGCCAGATCCGGTTGCGCGTATATCAGACCAACTCGACCCACAAGTCGATGTCGGCGATCCGGCAGGGCTCCATGCTCTCGGTCAAGGACGTCGAATTCCACACGGTCGAGCAGCAGTTCAAGGAGGCCGTCTTTACCCATGCCTCGACCAGTCCGAACCAGCAGCTCATCGCCAGCCTCGACATCTCGCGGCGTCAGATGGAGCTGGAGGGGTACGGTCTTGTCGCCAACGCGATGGAAATCGCGCTCGCCATCCGCCATGCCGTCAACAACAACCCGCTGCTCTCGAAGTATTTCCGCATTCTCGGCGCCGACGTCATGGTGCCGGCGCAATACCGCCAGAGCGGCTTCACCGACTATCTCGCACCGGGCGTCAACTGGGCGAATATGCTAAAGAGCCTGGACGAGGACGAGTTCTGCCTCGATCCGACCCGGATGACGCTGGTGTGCGGCATGGCCGGCTACGATGGCACCCAGTTCAAGGGCATCCTAGCCAACGAGTACAACATCCAGGTCAACAAGACCTCGCGCAACTCGGTGCTCGTCCAGTCTAACATCAACAACACCCGCAGCGACGTCGCGCATCTCATCCGCGTTCTCGCCGAGATCGCGGGCGAGGTCGATCGCGGGCTTGCGCAGGGCGGTGCCAATGCGAAGAAGACCTTCGAGGCGCGGGTCAAGAGCTTGATGACCGACGTGCCTGACTTGCCGAACTTCTCGCATTTCCACCCGAGCTTCCGCGGCGATGCCGGCACCAAGACCAACGAAGGCGACATCCGCAGCGGCTTCTATGCCGCCTACAACGTCGCGGGCTGCGAGCATATCCGCCTCAACGATCCCGAGATCGACCGGCGGCTGAAGGCCGGGCCCGAGCTCGTCTCGGCCAATTTCGTGATCCCGTATCCGCCGGGCTTCCCGATCATGGTGCCGGGCCAGGTCATCACCCAGGAAACCATCGACTTCATGCGCAAGCTCGATGTGAAGGA
>Ga0207647_10000714_pt1 | contig 26070 bp, 16 predicted proteins | sample KBSCornC2_FD_184295 | JGI IMG/M metagenome (GOLD analysis project Ga0207647, IMG submission 184295) | Corn rhizosphere microbial communities from Kellogg Biological Station, Michigan, USA - C2 (SPAdes) (version 2) | ecosystem: Host-associated > Plants > Roots > Rhizosphere ... | reverse complement strand
ACGCGACCAACGGACAGGTCCCGCCAGCCATCCACGAGCTACAGGCGGCGCGATAAACCACCCTATCGGGTGTCTAGAAAGACTTGACCACGACAGGGCACCGACGGCTCTTCGCCCGAGCGCCCACGTGTGAAGCGGCGAAGCCGCTGGTTTCATGCATTCGCTTTGCGAATGAACCGACTAAGAAGCGGCGACGGCATTCGGCGTCGCCGCTTCGTTGGCTTTTCGCGCGTAAGCGCGCTCCTACATTACATGCGCGTGGGGACTTCGATGCCTAGCAGGTTTAGTGCCCGGTCCATGACGGCCAGGGTGAGTTGGCAGATGCCGAGCCGGTGCGAGCGAATGGCATCGTCGGGTTCGCGCAGGATCGGGCACCGGTCGTAAAAACGGCTGAAGCGCTGCGCGATGTCGTATGCCCAGCCAGCGAGGACGCCCGGCTGCAACAGATGGGCCGCTTCGCTGACCTTGTCACCGAACGCCAAGCACGCCAGCACCAGTTCGCGTTCCGCCGGTTGCACCGCATACGGCGCACCCACCGGTGTCTCATGGGCCTTCTCGAGCACCGAGCGCATGCGCACCACCGCATACTGCAGGTACGGGCCAGTCTTGCCTTCGAACGCCACCAGCCGTTCCGCATCGAACACGTACCCCGACAACCGATCGCCCGACAGATCCGCGAACTTCACCGCGGCGATGCCGATCATCCTTGCGAGCGCTTCCCGCTCACTGGCTTCCACGCGATCGGAAGCGTCCACGCGCTCACGCGCACGCTCCACGGCTTCATCCAGCAGGTCGCGCAAGCGTGCCACGCCACCCTGGCGGGTCTTGAACGGCTTGCCGTCCTTGCCGTTCACTGTGCCAAAGCCGGCATGCACCAGATCGAGGCCTGCCGCGATGCCGCCGCGACGTGCGGCGCGGAATACCTGTTCGAAATGCAGCGCCTGGCGCTGGTCTACGACGTACACGACCTTGGCCAGGCCAGGCATCGCGGTACGGGCCTGCAGCGTCGCCAGATCGGTGGTTGCATACAAGGCCGCGCCATCACGCTTGGCGAGCAACAACGGCGGCACCTCGTGCGTGTCGCCCGGCAACGCCACATCCACCACCAGGGCGCCTTCGCTATCGCGGGCCACGCCACGCGCGCGGAAGTCGACTACCAATGGCGCGATCGCATCACGCACATCGCTTTCGCCGTCCAATGCATCGAAGTGCACATCCAGGAGCTTAAAGTCCTTGGCCTGCGCATCGACGCTGAGCTTGCGCAGGTTGCGCCATAGCGCCATGAGGCCGGGGTCGCCCGCCTGCAGCGCGGCGGTGTCGGCGCGCGCCTCGGCCATTCGCGCCGGATCATCGCGGCTCGCGGCGGCAGCTTCCGGATAGAGCCGTTCGAGCTCATCCAGCGTCACGGGTGCTTCGGCCGGATAAGGCCCCACCCCCGTGAAGTACGCCAGGGCCGGTGCCTGGCGGCGAATGGCCGCGCTGAGCATGCCCATTTGCAGGCCCCAGTCACCCAGGTGCGCATCGCCGTGCGTTCGCCAGCCCAAGGCGCCCAGAATCCGGCGCAGGCTCTCGCCCAGCACCAGCGAGCGCAGGTGGCCCACATGCAACGGCTTGGCGACGTTAGGGCCGCCAAAATCCAGCACCACCAGGCTGCCCTGCCCCTCATCGCGCACGCCCAGCCGGGGATCGGCCAGGGTGGCGGTGGCGACATCCGCCAGGAAGGCATCGGCCAGGCGCAGGTTTACGAAGCCGGGTCCGGCAACCTCCACCGCGGCGAAGCGGGGATCGGCGCGTAGCGCGGTGGCGATGTCCTCGCCGATGGCACGTGGCGGCTTGCCGACGAGCCGACCGGCGGCCAGCGCCGCGTTGCACTGCAGGTCGCCCAGCTCAGGCCGCGCGGACGGCTCCGCATGGGCCAATTCCACAGGCAATGAAAGATTCTGGAAGACCAGGGCCAGTGCCTGGTCTACCTGCGACATTAAGGACAGGGACATGCGATCTCCATGCGGACGACAGACGGCAGCGCTTGTGCGCCAAGGGCACGGGGCTCAGGTTCGTCGTCGGAGAAGGCGTAACGGCATGGCATGGATGTACAGGAAAGGTAGAGGCTTCGCAAGCAAGCGACAGCTTTCCTTTTATGCTCTGGGTCAGTTATTACGATCAGGAAACCCTTCCATGACAACAAGCAGGCATCGGGTAGTGATCGTCGGTGGCGGAGCCGCCGGCGTGGAGCTGGCTACCCGGCTGGGCAGGCGTGACGCCTGTGATGTGGCGCTCGTCGACCGTGACCCCAGCCACTTCTGGAAACCCCGGCTGCATGAACTGGCCGCGGGCCTGCTCGGCGATGGCGAGGAGGCTGTGCCGTTCCTCGCCCATGGCACGGTGCACGGTTACCGGTACGAACCGGGCGCGATCAAGCATGTGGATGTGGAAGCCAAACAGATCGACCTGGCCGAAGTGCACCTGCCGGGCACCGATGAGCTGATCCTGCCGGCGCGCAAATTGTCCTACGACACCCTGGTGCTCGCGTTCGGCAGCCGCGTGAACGACTTCGGCACGCCCGGCGTGCTCGAGTACTGCGACATGCTCGATAGCCCGACCCAGGCCGTGCGTCTGCGGCGGCGCATCCTGGCCCTGGCCCTGCGTACGGCCGGCGATCCGAACTTCAAGATTCGCATCGGCATCGTCGGTGCGGGTGCCACGGGCGTGGAGCTGGCGGCGGAGCTGCACCACGCCTTCAACGACATGCACCGCTACGGCGGGCTGTCCCCCGCGACCAAGCTGGAAATCACCCTGATGGACATGGCGCCGCGGGTGTTGCCCGCGGTGGATCCGCGTACCTCGGCCTGGGCGCAGCGGATCCTGGAGCGGATGGGCGTGAACGTACGCGTGGGTGTCGGCGTGAAGTCGGTGCAGGATGGTTCGTTCACCCTGACCGATGGCTCGCATATTCCCTGCGACATCCAGGTGTGGGCGGCCGGCGTGATCGGCCACGACTTCGTCACCGGCCTCGGGCCGTTCGAGCTATCGCGCGATCGCCGCATCGTGGTGGACGGGAATCTCGCGGCGAAGGGCGTGCGCGATATCTATGCGATCGGCGATTGCGCGTATGCAGCGTTCAGCCCCGAGGGCACGGTCGTGCCGCCGACGGCGCAGGCCGCGCACCAGCAGGCCACGTGGCTGGCGAAGGCGCTGCCACAGTTGATGCAGGGGCAATCCGTCACGCCGTTCAAGTATCACGCCAAGGGCACCCTGGTGTCGCTGGGCGTGCGCCAGGCAGCCGGTGAAGTACCGACGGTGCCGCCGGGTCGTTCCATGCTGCCGTTGCGTGGCTGGCTGGCGAAGATGCTGTACGTGTCGCTGGAACAGATGCACCGTGTAACGCTGCACGGGTATGGGCGCGCAACAGCGCTGTGGATTGCGGACCGCTTGCGCCGTACCACGTACCCGCCCGTCAAACTGCATTGACCTGGCGCCCCTGTAGGAGCGCGCTTGCGCGCGATCGGGTCCAGGCAAGCACCCATCGCGAGCAAGCTCGCTCCTACACAAGACCTGCCTTACCCCTGTAGGAGCGCGCTTGCGCGCGATCGGGCCTAGGCAAGCACCCATCGCGAGCAAGCTCGCTCCTACACAAGACCTGCGTGGCCCTGTAGGAGCGCGGTCAGATCATTTGACGGCGTGTTCGAGGGCTTCGAAGTCTTCCTTGGAAAGTTTTAGCGAAGCGCCCTTCACGTTTTCCTCCAGGTGCTCCGGGTCGCCCGTGCCGGGGATCGGCAGCATGACCTTGGAGCGCTCGAGCAGCCATGCAATGGCGACCTGGCCATTGGTGGCGCCGAGTTTCTGGGCGATCTTCGACAGCACCGAGCCTTCCTTCGCCAGCTCGCCGGCGGCCAGCGGGAACCAGGGGATGAAGCCGATATTGTGCTTGTCGCAGTAATCGAGCACAGCCTCGCTCTGGCGGTTGCCCAGGTTGTAGAGGTTCTGCACGGTCGCGACTTTGAAGAACTTCTGCGCCGCTTCGATCTGCTCGACGCTCACTTCGGACAGGCCGGCGTGGCGGATCAGGCCTTCCTTTTGCATCTGCTTGATCACATCGAACTGCTCATCGGCCGGCACCTTTTCGTCAACCCGGTGCAACTGCCACAGATCAATCCGCTCGACCTTGAGCCGGCGCAGGCTCATGAGCACACCCTGGCGCAGGTATTCCGGGCGGCCCACCGGCGCCCAGATATTGGGGCCATGCCGGGTGAGGCCGGACTTGGTGGCGACCACGAGGCCCTTGTACGGGTGCAGGGCCTCGGCAATCAGATCCTCGCTCACATAGGGGCCGTAACTATCGGCCGTATCGATGAAATTCACCCCAACCTCAGGTAATTTCTTAAGTACGGCTAAGGCCTTGTTACGGTCCTTGGGCTCACCCCAGATCCCGTCGCCGGTGATCCGCATGGCGCCGAACCCGAGGCGGTTCACCTCGAGGTCGCCGCCGATCTTGAACGTACCGCTCGCTGCCGCGTTGATGCTTGCCATCGATGGACTCCATGGGTGTGGAAGGAAATCAACTCCATCGACATTGGTACGCGTTGTCTTGTTTAAAGTGGGCGAAAGAACCTTCGATCAAAAAGTGACGCGCACGCCCACGTTGGCCGACCAGCCCTTCAGACCATAGCTGCCCACGTAGTGCTGCCAGGTGCCCTCGCCGTACAGCTGCACGTGATCGGTGAGCTGGCTGGTGGCGCCGGCAGCCACCCGGTACGAATTACCCGTATTGCCAGTCTGGAACGTATCGCCCGCATTCCAGGCCTCGCTCGATGCGCTCAGCGTGGGGTTGCCGTTGCTGGTGTGGATGAGATCAAGCCGACCGTACGGGGCCAGCACCGGGTTGGCCGTGCGACCGATCTGGATACCAAGGCGCGAGGTGCTCTGCACACTATTGCCCAGGCGGATATCGAGGCCATCCTTGTCGCGGAAATCGCGGAAGTTCAGCTGCTGCACGCGGAACTGGAACTGCGGCTCCACCGTCCAGTCGCCGCCCAGCGGCAACGGCTTGCCGACCTCCACCGACATGGTCCAGCCCTGTGCGCGCAGACGGCCCACGTCTTCACCGCGCAGATCCGTACTCACATCACCCTGGAACCGCCTGACGCCGAGTACGCCATCCACCCACAGGCCGCTGCCGTGCTGGTAGGTGACCCAGATGCCGCCACCATTGGCGAAGTACTTCGCACGGCTGTTGCCGTCGGCGGCGCTTGGGGTCACGCGGGTCGTGCCGTGATCCAGTGCCCAGCCCGCACGCACCGAGCCCTGGTCGCTATCGACCGCAACGATGCCACCACCCACCTGCAGCGCATTTATCTGCTGATCGAAGTCGTACCCGTATCGCTGGAACGAAAGGTTGCGTGAATAGGTCAGCTGGCTACCGATGGCGCGGGCGAACACTTCGCCGCCGACATTTGCACCGTAGGCGCTGTCGCGGATTTCGCCCAGGCGCTGGTGCAAACCGTCGCTGAGGGTGTTGCCGTAGTTCTGCAGGGCCATGGGCGCAAGCATGTAGGAAGGCAACTGCGGCACCACCGCGACGCGATCCACGGGGCCGGGCTCGCCGGGCGGCACCGGATCCGTGGGATCGACGGGGTTCCCTGGCTCCACGGGATGGCAATCATCCCCGCAATCGCTCACGTAACGATTACCCAGCCGGTAATCCCACTGGAAGGGGCTGCCTGCGCCCAGCTGGCTCTGCGCCGGATCGACCTCGCCCGGGCCGAACGCGTGCAGCGTGTACTGCCAGGGACCAGCCGCGACATATTCACCCGCCAGCGCGAACGCCTCGCGACGGGAAGCACCCGCCACCTGGATGATCGAAATACCTTCGCTCGCATCCACGGCGCCATTGCGGTTCGTATCCGTCAACGCGCCCTCGCCAGTCGGCACGATCGTCACCAGCGTGGTGCCGGTCGTGGTCACATCGCCCCTGATCAGCAGGCGATCGGTGGACTGATCGGCCCCACCGGCGTTCATCAGGGTGTTGAGGGTAAGACGGCCACCTGCGCCCGAGAGGTTGCCGGCAAGGTCCACCACCTTGTAGGTATCGCCGGCGGCAAACGCCAGCGTGCCATCGAGACGGAGCGAGCCGACGGACGAACTGCGCGTGGCCTGCCAGCTCGCCGTGGCGTCGACACCGGCGGTGATGCCGGTGCCCGTCAACCCGCCGCTAAGCACCGCACGATCGCCCAGCGTGATGTCCGCTGTCGCCGTCTTGTCAGCAACGATGTCACCGGTGATCGCGCTCCCGGCCACGTCCATCGTGAGCTGCATCCGGGCATCGACCTGCACCGCGGTGCCGTTGCCGCCGACAAGGCGTCCTCCGTTCACGATCGAGAGCGTCGCCGTCGTGTCGACCGGACGCAGGTACTGCACGCGCACAGCGGCACCCGTGCTGCCGGCGACGGTCGCGTTATCGACGATGAGATGCCGACCCGGGTCCGGTACATCGCCGCCACGCGAATCGCCATACAGCGTGACGCCATTGACCACGCCCGACACGCTCGTGCCATCCGTCAATCGTGCGGTGCCGCTGTTGACGTTAATCCCCGTCCCGCTCCCGCCCGTACCGGCGATCTGAGTACCGGATGCCACCAGGAGACCGCCGTTACCCACGCTTGCGCCATACCGGCCACCGGAGATGTTCGAACCGGTGACGGTGGCTTGCGCGGCTTCGGTAGCCCCTTCGACACCGCCCCGACCTATCACGCCCAGGCCGATCCCGAACTCCGAGCGCACCGTGCCGCCCTGGAGCGTCGCGACCGATCCGTTGGCCACCGACAGGGCAATATCGCGGGAATCGTTCACGGTGGAGCGGATGCTGGCATCCGTTGCGTTCAACGTGGAGGTCGTCAGCGCGACATTGAAGGTCGCGGCGCCCGGGGCGAGCGTGAGCGTGCTGCCCGTTCGCGCCGCCCACGATTCCTGGGGTGCACCCGCAACAACGGTATACATTTCCCCTGGATTAAGCGTGCGGCCGGACGCAATGAACGCCGGGGTAGCGAGGGCGAGGCCGATGGCATGGCTAAGCAGCACGCGGCGGGCGCGGACGGTGCGCGAACGATTCATGGTGGGTATTCCTTGGACAAAGGGCGCGCGCGACCGCCAGGAAAACCCGGTGGACAGGCGTACGATGCGATGGGATGCCGGTTATTCCAGCAGCCAGCCCGCCAGCCCGCCATTGGGCGTTGTCCTAAAAGTGCGCACACGCTGGTTCCACGACATTCCATATCGCCAGGTGATTTCGCCTTGCCAGGGTGTCCGGCCCATAGCAAGACAACGGGGATGCCGTTGTGGAGCCGATTAATCCTCGGTTTGTGAAGCTGGCGTGAAACCGACTTGAGCCAGCGCCGAGCGCAGCACCGCTGTCGCCGCCAGCCAGCCCTCGGCGTCGCCTGCCAACGCATTATCGACACCCGTAATGGCGTGCTCCAGGCCGTCCAGCCTCAAGACCAGCGCGGCACCATGCAGGCGGTGGATCGATAACCGCGCCGCCGCCACGTCACCCTGGCGCATAGCCGCCACGGCGGCATCCAGATCGCGCAAGCCCTCCGCACGAAACACGGCGAACACATCATCATCGCGGGCGGGCGGTGCAAGCACATCGCGCAACCGGTCGAGCGAAAGCGGCTTGCCCATTACCACGTCAATGCCGCTGTCGTTGCAACGGCGGACGTGGTCTTCACCCTGGTTAGCGGAGATAGCGACGAACGGCGTACGCGCGGCACCCGTGCGCGCTTCATGCGCACGCAACTCGGCCGCGATGTCGTAGCCCTGCATATCGGGCAGCTCGCAATCGAGCAGGACCGCGGCAAATCGCCCCGGCTCGAAGGCATCCATCGCGGCCTGGCCGTGATCCGCCGCAAACGTATCAAAGCCGAGAAAGCGCAACTGTGCGGCGATGATCTGCCGGTTCGCCGGGTGGTCTTCCACCAGCAGCACGGTGCCCCCGGATAGCTCGGTGTCGCTGTTCGACGAGGGCGCAGCGGCGGGCGCGGCAGGCACCAGGCTCGTCGGCAGTTCAACCCGAACCGAGGTACCCACCCCCTCGTCACTGGTCAGCACAAAGCGGCCGCCCAGGTGCATGACGATCTCGCGGCAAATACCCAACCCAAGCCCCGTGCCACCAAGCCGGCGAGAACGTGTGCCATGGGCCTGCGCAAACGGGCGGAACAGCTCGCGCTGGCGCTCCCGCGGTATGCCTACCCCGGTATCGAACACTTCCAGGAACAGGCGGCGGGTGTCATCGGCGCCGACGGACTGCCCCATGGCGACACCGACATGGCCCTTCTCCGTGAACTTCACCGCGTTCGAGAGGAGGTTCTCGAGGACCTGGCGCAGGCGCAGCTCATCCAGCAGCAGCCAGGGCATGGGGCCCATGGGAAGGTCCAGGCGCATGGCCACGCCTTTCTTCTCCGCCTCGGTGGCCTGGGCCCGCATCGCATCCCGGGCCACGGCAAGGGCATCGCAGGAGACCAGATCAGGCGTGAACCCCTCGGTCTCGGTACGGGTGTAATCCAGCGCACTACGCAGCAGGCCTTGCAGGTTGCGCGAACTCGATTGCGCAATGGCCATGAGGTCGCGCTGCGCCGGGTCCATGGGGCTGCGCGCCATCAGATCGATGGATGACACCACGGCATTCACCGCATTGCGTACCTCGTGGCTCATCACCGCCAGCAACATGGTCTTTTGCTGTTCACCCCGCCGCGAGGCCAGCTGGGCGCGACGCATCTGCCAGAGTGCAAATACCAGTGCGATGGCCAGTGCGATGCCCAGGCCGATCTCCACCCGGTATACCGACACGATGTGGGCAACCGTGGGCGCACGCAGGTAGGCGGTTTCGAGCCAACGCTCGATCACTGCTTCGTTTTCATCGACGCTGATGCGCCCGAGGCTTTCATCAATGAGCTGAAGAAGCTCAGGGGAATCCTTATGCACGGCCACGCGCACGGTCACCGGCATCTCGGGTACATCGCCGGCCACGCGCAGGCTCAAGGCATAATCGCGGCGCACGATCGGGTGGTAGGTGACATCCACACCCACGGCCACATCCGCGATGCCGCTTTCCACCGCGGCCAGTACCTGGTGCACATCGGCCAACGGCAGGCGGTGCATGGAAGCATGTTCGCGGCGCAGCCAGCTATCGTATTCACCGCCGCCCTTGAAGGCGATGGTGCGGCCATCGAAGTCGGCTAGCGTGGCTTTGGATGGCCCCACCGTGCGGGTGATGATCAGCGTGCGGCCCACGTAGAACGGCCGCGACAGCAGCGCATCGGTGCCCAGGTCGCTGACCAGCCGGTCGGTGAGCGAGGGCAACAGATCAACCCGGTTTTCGCGGAATGCCTTGACGGATTCCTCCCACGACCCTGTGTGCACCACCACGAAACGCAGGCCGGTCTTCTCCTGCGCCAGGGCCAGGTACTGGGTGACGAGCGGGTTGGAGGTGGCCCCGCCAATGCGTCCACCCTGCTGGTCATCGATAGCGATGCGTACCACCGGATGGGCCGCCACCCATTGCTTAAGCGCGGCCGCATCGCTCGCGGCAAGCGCAGGGCATGCGAACCACGCCAGGCATGCCAGGGCCACGGCTATGAACCACCGCCTCACTCTTGTGCACCGCCCACGGCGACCACATGCTCGCGCATGTTGAACAACTGCACATCGCTCTCGATGCCGAGCTTGCGATAGGCCGAGGATTTCTGGGCGCTGATCGTCTTCAGGCTGCGCCCGAACTTGGATGCGATCTGGGTCACCGTCATGCCATCGAGCAGGCAGCGGATCACATCGGTTTCCTTAGGCGAGAGTTTTGGCGTATCGCCAGTTTCCAACGCGCTTTCCAGGCCCGGCGGCACGTAGACACGATCGGTCATCGCCGCATCGATCGCACGCACCACTTCATCCGGGTCCTGGCTCTTGGCCACGAAACCATGCGCGCCCGCGGCGAGGATGCGCCTGACCAGCGGCGCATCTTCGTACGCCGATACGACCACGAGCTTCATGCGTGGGAACGCCGCGCGCAACGAACGCACGAGGCTGAGGCCATCCGGATCATCGGCGGCCAGGGAGTAATCGATCAGCGCGACATCCGCCGGCATCTGGGCCAGCAGCGAGCGAAAATGCTGGCTATTGGGCGAGCTGCCGACGACGACAAGCGATGGGTAGGTCTTCAGGTGCGCGACCAGCCCTTTCAGGACGAGTGCGTGGTCGTCCAGCAAGGCCACGCGCACAGACCCTATATAGGTTCGCGAGGACATTAGTGGACCGGATCTCTGTAACTAGACATATGCCTGACCACCCAGGGGTTGGCGGCCGGAACCTTATCGCGGGCCCCAGCGCTTGTAAACGCCGTTTTCATGGGTGGCAGCGCAGCCGCATGGCCTTCCGTTCAGGCCCACGCCATCGGCCATTCGTTGGACCCCGTAAGCCATACAGAGAACTACCGGCCGCATTGATACGCTTTGGCCGCCCGGGTTTCCGGGCTTCTCATAGCCAGGCCAGGGGTGAACGCGAGGATGGATACCGAAAGCCGCCAAGCGGGCGATGATGCCGCGCACGAACCAGGGAGCGCCGCGCGCCCCTATACGGCGCCTGCGGCCTTTGTTCCGCGCTCACTCGATACGGTACGCCTGGGCATCGTAGGCCTGGGCTACGTGGGCCTGCCGCTCGCCGTGGAATTCGGCAAGAAATACGCAACCCTTGGATTCGACATCAATTCCCGGCGCATCGGCGAGCTGCGTTCGGGCCACGATGCGACACGGGAAGTGGATGCGCATGAACTTGCCGAAGCGCAGCGCCTGCGCTTTTCATCGGGCATGCACGAGCTGGCCGAGTGCGATGTGTACATCGTGACCGTGCCCACGCCGATCGACGATGCACGCCGGCCCGATCTCACTCCGCTAATTCGTGCGAGTGAGACTTTGGGCAAAGTTCTCAAGCGCGGCGATGTCGTCATTTACGAATCGACCGTGTATCCGGGCTGCACCGAAGAGGTTTGCGTGCCCATTCTTGAACGCGAATCGGGGCTTACTTTTAATCAGGATTTCTTCGCCGGCTACAGCCCGGAGCGAATCAATCCCGGTGATAAAACGCATCGCGTTACGGGAATTCTCAAAGTTACCTCCGGATCGACCCCTGAAGCGGCCGATTTTGTGGATGCCTTGTACCGCTCGGTGATTACGGCAGGCACGCATCGCGCCAGTTCGTTAAAAGTGGCAGAAGCCGCCAAAGTGATTGAGAACACCCAGCGTGACCTGAATATCGCGCTGGTGAATGACCTGGCGATTCTGTTCAACAAGCTGGGCATCGATACGCTCGAAGTCCTCGAGGCCGCCGGCACCAAATGGAATTTCCTGCCATTCCGGCCCGGCCTGGTCGGTGGGCATTGCATCAGTGTCGATCCGTATTACCTGACGCATAAGGCCCAACAGGTGGGTCACCACCCGGATGTGATCCTGGCGGGGCGCCGTACCAACGACAGCATGGGCCCGTATATCGCCAGCGAGCTGGTGCGGCTGATGGTGCGCAAGGGGATTAACCCGGTGTGCGCCCGTGTGCTGATGCTCGGGCTCGCCTTCAAGGAAAACTGCCCCGACCTGCGCAACACCCGCGTGGTCGATATCGTCGCCGCCCTGCACGCCTATGGGGTGACGGTAGATGTGCACGACCCCTGGGTGCGCGCCGACGAGGCGATTCATGAATACGGCATTGCCCCGGTGGAATCGCCGCGCCCGGGCACCTACGACGCCATCGTCGTGGCCGTGGGGCACCGCGAGTTCACCGCGATGGGCGCTGAAGGCATCCGCGCCTTCGGGAAGCCGGCATCGGTGGTGTACGACGTGAAATACGTACTGCCCCGCGATGCGGTGGATGGCCGGCTGTAACCGACGATCATGAGAGGGCGCGGCACAGCGCCCCGGGCACAAAAAAGAAGAAACGCTGGACCCAACTTACCCGGGAGACCGTACCGTGATCCTCGACTACCTTGACGGGTCGGTATCTGCCGACCATGAGGCCGATCTCTGCGTCATTGGCGCAGGGCCGGCCGGCATCGCCATTGCGCGCGCTTTCCTCGGCACCTCGGTGCGTGTGTGCCTGGTCGAAAGCGGTGGGCTGGCCGGTGAAGACCGTAGCCAGGCCCTGTGCGAAGGCACCGCCGAAGGGGGCGCTCCCTTCGATATGGCCCACTCGCGCATGCGCGTGTTCGGCGGCAGTTGCACCCTTTGGGGTGGTGGCTGCATTCCGTTAGCCGATACGGATCTTGAGCCGCGCGATTGGGTACCGGATAGCGGCTGGCCGCTGCGTTATGCCGACCTCGCACCGTGGTACGCCAAGGCACGCGATTTCTGCCAGATCGACCCCGTGCACAGCTTCGGCCCAGGCCAATTCGATGGCCCGACCCAGCGCAAGCCGCTGGACCTGGATCCTGAGGGCCTGGTCAACCTGCTGTTCGCGCGCAGCCCCATTCTGTTTGGGGACGCCTACCGCGACGAGATGCGCGCCGCACCGAACATTACCGTGCTCCTGCACGCCAACCTCATGGAACTGGAAGCCAGCGCGGCCGGTACCAGCGTGGTGCGCGCGCGGCTGGGCACCCTCACCGGCCGTCGCGGGCAGGTTCGCGCCCGGCATTTCGTGCTGGCGGCTGGCGGCATCGAGAACGCGCGCCTGCTGTTGCTATCCGACAGCGTGGCGCCGTGCGGGCTGGGCAATGATCGCGATCTCGTCGGCCGGTACTTCATGGATCACCCCCGCGGCACCATCGGCAATGTGCACTCCACCACGCCCGATCGCCTGACCCGCCCGTATGAACGTGCGATCGGCAAGGTGCGCCTGCCGGTCGCATCCGAGATCGGCATGGCCCATCCCGCCCAACAGCGGCACCGCGTGCTGAACGGACGCGTGCATCCTTTTGCGGTGGAAGGGGCGGTGCCGCAGGGCATCCGCGCCTTGCGCAATGTGCGTGCCGCACTGCGCCCGCCCAGCCGCGACGAAGCGACCCTGCTGGAAGCACGCCTTTCTGCCGCCATGGCCAATGGCCCCACCGCCGCGGCCGTGGCCGTGCCACCCAACCTGGCGTTGAGCGCGGTGAGCCTTGGCCTGCACATCGGCGATGTGCTGCGCGCCGTGGCGCAAAAAGTATCGGACAAGCCCACCGTGCGCAGCGAGCGCGTCGAGCTGGTCGGCTTCTTCGAGCAGGCGCCCAACCGGGATTCCCGGGTAACCCTGGGCGAAAGCCGCGATGCGCTGGGCCTGCGCCGGGTCAACATCGATTGGCGGCTTACCGACCTGGACCGCTATACCTACCGTACGCTGACCTCGCTGGCGGGCAAACCCCTGGCAGCGGCTTGCGGGGGCACGTTCGAAGCCGCCCCCTGGGCCGTGGATGACAGCGCGACGCCGGAAGTGTTCGGCACCGCCCACCACATGGGCACCACGCGCATGTCGACCGATCCGGCCACCGGTGTCGTGGATACGGACGGCACGGTGCATGGCGTGCATAATCTGCACGTGGCCGGCAGTTCGGTGTTCCCGACCAGCGGCTGGGCGTTTCCGACCTTTACCATTGTCGCGCTGAGCCTCAGGTTGGCCGAACACCTCCGTGTGCTGCTGGCCGCCTGCGAAGGCAGCGGCATGACCTGACGGATGGCGGCATGGCGGTAAAAGCGAAGCAGGATTTCGTCGACCGGTTTGAGGGTGCGATCCGCGAGATCGGGTTCGGGGCATTCAACGCCCGCCAGGCCGCCGTGCTGGTGTTCGATGCCAACCGCTACTCCGATACCGAAGCGGAGGCTGCGGCGCTACTCGATGCACGCGAACGCACGCGTGCCGCGCGCTTTCAATTCCCGAGCGACCGTACCACGTACACCGTGGCGCACGCCGCCTGGCGTGTCGTTATCGGCTTTTGCCTGGGCATGCCGGCAAAGAAGGTGCCACTGAGCTTCACCCCGGAAGGCCAGCCGCGCCTGTACGGCTATGCGCTCAGCACCAGCCTGAGCCACAGCCGCAGCATGGTTGCCATTGCCGTGTGCACCGCGGAGACGATCGGCGTCGATATCGAGACGGTGCCGCTGAAGGTGAACCTGCAGGAACTGATGCCGACCTTCTGCACCCCGCAGGAGATCACGGCGATCGGCGAGCTTCCTTCGTACGATCATGCCCACGAGTTATTGCGCCTGTGGACGCGCAAGGAAGCCTTGCTCAAGGCGTTTGGCGTGGGCCTGCTCACCGATCCCGCGAAAACACCGGCACCTTGCCATGAAATGCTTTGGCCACCCGAAGGCTGCGGGCACTACCCCGCATGCCACGTACGCAATATCGAAACCGGCGAACTCTGGCTCGGCGCACTGGCCACGCCCGGCGTGGTGAACGACATGGTGTTGCATACCTTGTGATACACGAGTGTTACAACCATTCGGCCTAGCCATCGCACGACCGTAAGTGGAATCGACACCCCTGCCCTGCGCGCCTAGCCTTCAGCGCATCGGCACGCCGCTGCTGCGTGCGCCTGGGGGATACCTGATGCTTCGCCTGTTTCGACAGCCGATCGTTCGTTGGCTCACATTGCTCGGCGTGGTGGAGTTGCTGCTGCTGGCCACCTCGCTGAACCTCGCGACATGGATCCGTTTCGCGCCTTCCCCGGAAGACCTGCAAGCCTCCAGCCAGACCGTGATCGCCCGCGCGGCGATGTTCGCCGTGGTGATCTTCCTCGGCATGGCGGCGCTGGGCGAATACCGCGGCAACCTGCGCATGAGCTGGCGTGGCCAGCTCGCGCGGCATGCCATCGCATTCATCCTGGGTGGCCTCGCACTGATCGTCGGCTACTACGTGATCCCGCAGGCTTATGTGGGCCGCGGCGTGCTCGGCATGGCGCTGGTGTTCGGCTTCCTCACGACGGCCGCTTTCCGTGGCCTGTTCATGCGCCTGGTGGAAATGGATGCATTGAAGCGCCGCGTGCTGGTGCTAGGCGCTGGCGAGCGCGCCGCGCAGATCCATAACCGCATGCGCCGCCGCTCGGATCGGCGTGGTTTCTTCCTGGTCGGTTACGTACCGGGCCCGAACGATGTGGCACGCGTGCCCGACCATCTTTTGATTCCGCGCGATGTATCGCTCTCCGCACTCGCGCAACGCGAACGCATCAGCGAGATCGTGGTGGGCGTGGATGATCGTCGTGGCTCGTTGCCGATGGACGAGCTGCTGGCCTGCCGCCAGCTGGGTGTACAGATCACCGACCTCACGACGTTCGTGGAGCGCGAGGCCGGCCGTGTGCAGCTGACCATGCTGGATCCGTCGTGGCTGGTGTTCTCCGGCGGCTTCAACGCCACGCCCATCGCCCTGTTCGCCAAGCGCGCGTTCGACATCGTGGCGTCGCTAGCCATCGCCCTGCTCTGCTGGCCCTTGATGTTGGGCGTGGCGCTATGCATCCGCATGGAATCCGGCCGCGGGCAGCCGATCCTTTACCGCCAGGAGCGTGTCGGTGAGCAAGGCCGCACGTTCTGGCTGTACAAGTTCCGCAGCATGCGCACCGATGCCGAGATGGATGGCGTGGCGCGCTGGGCCAAGGCCAACGACGATCGCGTGACCCGCGTGGGCAAGATCTGCCGCAAGCTGCGTTTCGATGAGCTGCCTCAGCTGTGGAACGTGGTTCGCGGCGATATGAGCATCGTGGGCCCGCGCCCCGAGCGTCCCCAGTTCGTCTCCGACCTGGAAGGCAAGATCCGCTATTACAGCCTTCGCCACAGTATCAAGCCCGGCTTGGCCGGATGGGCGCAGCTTTGCTATTCGTATGGTGCCTCGGAAGAGGATGCCGCCGAGAAGCTCAAGTACGATCTGTTCTACGTGAAGAACCACAGCCTGTTCCTCGACCTGGTGATCCTGATCGAGACGGTTGAAGTGGTGATCTTCGGTCGTGGCGCGCGTTGATCAACGCGGCGCGTGCGATGAGTGGACGTGCAGCGTCCTGAGTGGCGAGCTGTACCAGTCCACCACGGAACCGCCTTCCAGCCGCACCCACGAGGGGCCGTATTCCATGCGGTCCGGGCTTCGCAAGGTGGGCTCGCCTTCCAGCGCCACCACCTCGTCATCCTTCATGCCCAGGCTGATCACGCCCGTTTCGGCCGTGGGCGCATCCGCCTCGGCCGCGACGATGGGAAGCCCTTCCACCGCCGGATCCACCCGATCCGGATCCGGAATAAACATCCATGCGGCCGCGCCCACGATCGCGATCACGGCGAACCAGGCCAAGCCCTTTGTCGGGGCGCGTCGTGCGCGCGATGGGGCGTGCGGTGAGGCCTGCGGTGGCGCCTCGACGGCATCGGCTTCGACGCGCGGCGGCTCCGACGCGCGCGGCACAAACACCACAATGTTGCTGGCCGCCTCAACGCTCGCCTTCACCGGCACCGCACCAGGCAACCGCCCATGCTGCCGATGGAACTCCATGGCCGCCGAGTACTGCGCCATCAACCGCTGCAGCCGCCGTGCCGCCAGGGCATCCGCACGCGGCCCACGCGTACGCCGGTCTGGGTGCCACTGCGACACATGCCGGCGGTACGCCTGCTTGAAATCCGCCAACGAGCAATCCGGCTGCAGGCGCAGCTTGCCATACAGGTCGAGGAAGTCGGTTTCGTCTGCCACGATCGCAGTTCCCCACGGAAGGCGTGCACCCTATAGACACGGCACGCCGCAGCGTGGAGCGTGGCCCAGTCATTGCCTCGTGACAAGTACAACTTTTGGAGGATTTGCATGCGCTTGCTGCTTTCTATCGCCGTTGCTGCTGCGCTGGGCCTGAGCGGCCCGGGCGCCATGGCTACCGAGCCCGGCCCCTCGCTGGGCGCGCATGTGTTCCTCGGCCAGGGCGAGGGGCTGGGGACCGACCCGGCGGTGACGCCGCCGATGGATACGGCGGCCACTGGCAGCGTGCTGATCGCGTTCAACGCGGGCTATGCCGGCAACGACGGCTCGCTGAAGGACACCTATGGAAACCGCTGGAAATCGCTCGGGCGTGCGATGACCTACGCCAACTACGGCGACCGGTTCGACGTGAAAGCGTATGTGGTGCTGGCCGCAAAAGGCGGCCCCGGCCATCAGGTCTCCATTGCCAAGCCGGAACAGCCCAAGGGCGAGCTCTCCCTGCCCTTTATCGAGGTACGGAACGCCACGCGGGTACAGGCCTTCGCCCAGAACTACGCAGACCCCGCCCTGGAAGTCGCCAGCAAGGAGATCACGGTGGACGGCCCCGCCACGTTGCTTGCCTTCTGGTGGGGCGACGGCGGCGTAAAGCGCATGACGGCCACACCGGGCGACGGGTTCACCCTTATCGATAGCTTCCTGCAGCTGCCCGATGAGAGTGGTGTGCAGGGAGCCGTCGCGTGGCGGCAGGTCGACAAGGCCGGCACCTACCAGGTGCACTGGACAGCGGCACCTGTTCAGGGTGCGGCGTTGTGGATCATCGCGATCCGGTAAGGGGAAATGATCGATTTCGGACGCGCTGACCGGAACCGGACAGTGCGAACCGAGACGCGACGCGGGTTGCAGCGGCATAGCGAATTTCGGCACGAAAATGGTGTCCGGAAACGGACGGTCGCGCCTACAACCAACGGCATATTTTCTCGTAAAATCAGCAATGTATAGTCGACCCACGGTATCCCCCGGGTCACCGCGGCCACGCCAGGACAGGCGGCCAGGGCTAAGGACGAACGACCAGGGTTACGCATAGGACCAGCACAGGATGTACGGCATGGAGGCGGCGAAAGGACGCCACCGCTGCTGGCCCGGGCGATATCGGCCTGAAGGACTCACCACGCAAGGAGGCACCCCATGTCCACGTCACGTCGCGGGCCGCGCGCCCGCAAGTCGCGCACGCCGCGCACCACCCCGTCTGCCCGCCGCCCCGCAGGACTTCGCCGCAACGTGCGCTTGGCGGGGCTTAACCGCTCTCTCCTCAATACGCGTTTGCTCTACCGCCATACCCGCGGCCAGGGCGGTGCCATCGCGGCGATTGCCTTACCGTTCGTGGATCCGGATGTCTTGGCACCGCCACCATCCACGGGCGATCCGGACAATCTCATTCTCACCGCGCTTAAGGATCAGGACATCCAGATACTGTGGGGCGGATTCGACGACGCGTATCCAGGTGACAGGATCACATTCCGCTATAACGGGGCTGACTTCGACACTGTCGAAGTCGTTGGTACCGAAACACCTCCGTTTGTAGGAGTGCTTCAGGGTGCCAAAGCGTGGGCCCGTGAGGGTACCAACCTCATCAACGTTTGGTACGAAGGTCTCGGTGGTTCAGGTGAGCTGAGCGCTGCCATCCCTTTCACCATCGATACCAGGAAAGCCGGCGCCCCCATCCTCGCAGCGCTTCTCTTCGATCCTGCCGACGATGTTGAAGGCACAGGGATCACGCTTGCCAAGCTGCGCACTGACGCGGATGGTGAGTATCTCTGGGCGGAAGTTCCCAGTTACGGCCTGCATAGTCCCGACGACACCATTGTTGTTTACTGCAACGGTACGGCCGGCGATCCGGCAAAGGCGACCGTGGTCGCCGGGCACATCGAGCTGCGCATCCGCAAGGAACTCCTTGAAGAGGTGGGTGATACCAACGCGGCGGTATTCTGGTACACCGTGACGCGTCGTAGCGGGGCGGTCTCCGACGATTCCCACCGCATAACGGTCGCCTTGCAACTAGGCCAGATCACGTCGCTGGAAGAGCCTCTCGTCCCAGCATATGACGACGACCCCGACGAACCGGACAATCCGCCATTGATTGATGACGCCGATGCACGTGGCCCGACCGATGAAGGCTTTGTTATCGAGATTCCGTGGAACGATGAGTTCCAACCGACGGACCAGATCGTTGTCTTTCTGGATACCGAGGGCGCTGGCCTCGTAAACGTAGGGCCGCCCGGCGAATCGATGCAGGTTCCGTTTCCCTATAGTGGCACCCACGCCGTATGGCTTGCCGGCTCGCGCAATGGCGCCGACGATGTCCGTATCGATGCGGAGGTGAGTTATGAGGTCTTCCGCGGTAGCGCAAGTATCGGCGCCTCGCCGCCACACGCTGTCGTGCTCAATCTCTACCAGAAAGCCATCGACCCCGATCCGGATACGCCCGAGAACGAGCGCCTGGTCGCCCCCGTCGTTTTCTCATCGTCAGGCATGCGTGACGAAATCCCCGTCGATGACTTTGGCCTCGATGGATCTATCCAGATCGCAAAGCGAACGGATCCCGCCTACCCACCCCGCGACGAAGCGCTTGAGGAAGGCGATACCTTGCGGATCTTCTATGGCACACAGCCTCCGATACAGTTTGAGGTTCCAGCCCTTGACGACGTGACGGAACCGTTTAGCGTGCCATTACCGGGAGACGTAATCGCCAGCCAGGGCAGCGGTGACGATATCCCCGTGTGGTACGAGGTGGTACATGCTCTTGCCGACGGCGGAACGAACACCAATCTATCACCCAGTAAGGAAATCGACGTTCGCGGCAAGGATACGCAGCCCGGTCGCGGGCACCTCGATGCGGGTGAATTTCTCGACGAGGACGCGAGCGGCTTTATTCCCGAGAAGCCGTTTCACTATTCAAGCACCCGCTTTGCTATCCCTGACTACGCCAATCGCGGGGCTGACGACGAGATCCAGGTCCGTTTCGAGCTTTACCGCGGGCCAACACATCTCCCGGGTGAAATACCCTACGAGCCGGCGAAGTACACCTGGACGGACAAGCTGAGCGCCGGTGTCGACGACCCTATCGTCTACATCCTGCCTGCCAGCACGTACAACCTGTACGGGAATCCTGACGGGCTGTCCGCATACATCCACATCCACGCGACGTACACCGTCACGAAAAAAAGTGGTGACACGACACCCGTGACGGCAGATGAGGCGGGCGTCAAGGTGGATGCGCGGTTCTCGTCGGGCGCGGCTGCATCAAACTCATCACCCGACACAGAGTAAGGGCCATTCGGCCGCGCGACTCGTCGTGACGCATTGTCGGATTCAGGCATCGCGCTACGCTCATTGACGCGTAGCGCAAGATCCATTCAAGGAGGAAGTGATGTCAACGCGTACAGCCATGCCGCAACAATCCGACCAGCGACTCGAGCGCTTGCGTCTTCGATACCTGCATCGTAAGGCTGCGCTGGAGCGCGCCGGCCTGATGACCCAGGGCGTTGCCGAGCCCACAGCACCAACCCGGCGCACCGATGGCACGCTGGCGCTACAGTTGCCCTACATCTTCAACCTGATCGGCGGCGGCCTCAACCGCGACAAGCTGCTGGGTGACTTCAGCACCGTGCAGGTACGGGTCGGCCCGTGGGACTTCCCCAATGCCGGTGACACCATCAGGCTGCATTGGGGCGCGCTATGGACCCGGGAGTTTCCCGCGTCCACCGATCCGGGCGGCACGATCCTGACCCTTGCGGGCGTGGATATTGCCGGCGAGCCGCTAACCGATCGCGACCATTTCACAGGCGAAGGCACGCACGCCATCTGGTACGAAGTGCTTGCGGCCAGTGGTGGCTCCGACACCTCGGGCACGGTCGACGTCATCGTCAAGACCGCCCGGCCAGGCGGCGAAGATCCGATGCCCGATACACCGATCAACGAGAGCCTTGCGCCACCCATCGCCGCACCCGATCCGGTGGACGAAGCCACCCCTGAGTGTGTGTTCACCGCACCGCCGTGGAAGAACCTGGCCGAGAGTGACTCTCTGACGTTCCGCATCGGTGGTTATGCCTTCCCTGTCCCTGCCGGCATGCAGTCGATCACCCTCGGTAAGGACCAGCTGGCGGTCGTTTCCGGCAAGGCCACCCCGGTAACCTATGAGATCATCGACAGCGTCGGCAACCGCTCGAAGAGCGCTCCGTACCTTCTTCTCGACATCTGGTCCGAAGGACCCGACCTGCTCGAGCGGATTGAACTGGTCGATGATCGCGGTGAGTTCATCCAGGGCGCCATCGATTCAGCGATGTCAGGGATCCGGGCACGCGTGCCTCGCTATCAGTCGCCACCCGTGCCCGAAGGTGTATTCGTCCAGTTCGACGGGACTGATCGCAACGGCAACGGCAACCAGTTAAAGGTGCTCGGTCCGATCACCTGGAAGCCCAGCGATTATTACCTCGACTTCCCCGTACCCAACGAGTACCTGCAAACCGTCGCGGGTGGCTTTGTGCGGGTCAACTACTTCGTTGACGACAACAAGAAATCGTATCGCCGCCTCTACGACGTCGACGCGTTGCCCGAAACCCGGTTGCCCGCACCACTACCCCTGGGTCAGGTCGGCAACGAGCTGCCGATCGGTACGGATCCTTCCAAGGAAATTGGCATCCTCATTCCCGACAGCGAATGGCTGATCGACTTCAGCCGGATCACGCTCACCATGCGTGGTCAGGGGCCCGGCGGCGCCGTCGTCAAGCAATCCACCTACAACGTAGGCGACGGCGAAGGTCACCAGCCCTACACCTTCGCCTGGAAAGCGGCCGACCTGCAACCGCTGCTCGACCATGAAGCGACCTTCAGCTACACCATCCGTACGCTCGATGCGCACGGCGCATTACTGGGCATTCACGAATCCGATGAGCACACGGTGCTCGTCCGGGAGGCCGGGGCGCCTGGCGATCAGCTACCTCCCCCGATCGTGCACGGCGTGGTCGATGGCAAACTCGATCCAACAACTAACCCGTTGAAAATCACGATCCCAGCCGGCCATGGCAAGCCCGCTCGCTCAAAGGTCACCACGACAGTGAGCGGCCTGACCATCGAGACCCGCACTGATGTCGCATTTGACGATAATGAAAAACTCGATATCGAGTTCCGTGACTGGACCGCACTCAATGATGGAGCATCGGCTACCGCCTGGTATGCATTCGACGGCGACGCGCCTTCAAAGGCGGCAAACTTCATCGTAGACAGTGAAGCCGGCCTCCCTGAGCCAACGATAGACATCGCGACGGATAGCGCCGGTGGCCTGATCGCCAATGGTGGATCAACGGTGTCGACGACCGTAAATCTGTCCGGTAAAGCCGCGGCAGACAAACAAGTCGAGATCCTTGACGGAGTCACTCCAACGGGCGTTGCCACTGCGAACGCCTCGGGCACCTGGGTCCTACAGCTCATTTCGCTCACCGTCGCCGCTCACAGCTTCACTGCTAAGGCTCTATATGGGTCCCGTGCCACGTCAGCGAAGTGGGCTCTGACCGTCGTCGCCGAAATCGCGCCAACCATCACCTCCGCGAAAGACGACGCAAACAGTCCAATCAGCAACGGCGGATCGACGGTATCGACGACGATCATTTTGTCGGGAAAAGCCGCCGCTGGTCAGAAGGTACAGATTCTCAATGGGTCCACACCGATGGGTGAGTCGATCGCAGACGCCGCTGGCGACTGGACGCTTAAACTCACCAACCTCAGCGTTGCTTCGCACAGCTTTACAGCCAAGGCGCTCTATGGATCCGGTGAAACCTCGGCGAAGTGGAACGTTACGATCACGCAAGCAATCCACGAAGACTTCGAAAGCGCTGCGATAGGCGAGTACTTGAACGAGGCCATGAACTTGCCTGGCCTCACCGTTACTGGCTACGGACCTTTCGGCCCCGATCCTTTGTCCATTGAGCAGAAAAACGTCAATGGCTACATAACGAACAAGTGCCTCGTACTCCGCATGCCACGAGCGAGGGCATCAAGACGCAATGACGTCTACCTCGACCTCCGCCAGAGTCACGCGAACGCCAAGATCTCCGTGTTTTCCGAGAGTCCTGCAGTGGTTGGCATAACTTTCCTGCACCATGCAGACGTTCTCGAGTACACAGAGTTTCGAGGGGATGGGGAGGGACGAATCGTATCCCTTCAGGCGGACGCATCAATGCCCATCACTAGAATACTTCTCACCGTTTTCGATGGGTCGTGCTATTTCGACAACGTTGAGTTCGTTTAGTGCGAATCAGAAACACGAATCCGCGCAGTCAATCGATTCACATTTTCTTTCAGAAGAGGGGGTGCCTTAGAAAAAACATCAAAACTTGCCTACGTGCCTCAAGCGCTCGCAACTTTTCCGCTCAACGCCCTACCACTCATGGAGAGAGTCTCATGCACAGCATAGCTAGAAAAATCATCGCAAACCCTCAGGACAAAGTCGGGCGCACCATCACATTAAGAACACGCGTCAGTTCGCCTACAACGGCGCCAACCACAGGCGGCACCGAGACCTTTGAGACAGCTCCCCTTGGAATCATCGGATCGCGCCCGCTCGACCTTCCCATGTGCACGATCGAATATGACCGATACCGTCCTGTTCCCCCGGTAATTACTCGCGGCAGCGGACATCCATTCATGCAAGGAAATTTCATTGAGCTTCCATGGGAGTCGAACGTAATTATTCGCCCCAAGGGTATCTTTCGCTCGATTCGATTCGCTTACCAGACAATATCGGACGATCCTCGTCCATGGTCGTTGGTTTACTACTACCTGAAGGACGGAACAGAGCCGTATTCATTCCTTGACACAGAAGGCATGTACGAGTCCGGTGATCTTGGTCCAATCGATTACTTCCTTATGGAAACATCTGAAGCGACGCTCAAAGTCGACAGCATCGAATTCAACGCCTAGGTGTAAAGCTCTGTTGGTCTCGCGCGTCGCGGAGGGCACCCCACCCGGGCGCGCGATATAACTATCGATCACGTTGAATGCGCCACGTCGACCGGCCGAAAATCGATGCCATTAGAGAACATTGATCCGGCTCCTCCATCGGCCAAACGCCCACCCCCGGCTAGCGCGCCAGTTGTATAGGCCCCACCCTCGCCAAAGCCTATAAATGATCCCGCGAGCGCAGTTCTTACAAAGGCTGCGCAAGGTAACGGGGGATCGCATGAACGCGGACGGGATGGTACGGGGCTTGAGGGACCAGGGGAGGCGGAAGGGCTTGCCGGCCGGCTTGGCTGGCTCGCTTTCCGCTGCCCTGGCCATTCGGCCTATGCCAACCCGGCGCCGGTCCAGCAGCACGGGGCGTGGCCATGAATGATCTGTTTCTCCCGGATGTTTCCCTTGATGCCACGGTGCATGGGCGCTTTGCGCGCATCGCCGCGCAGTACCCGGAGCGGGTGGCGATCGCCTCTGACGATCTGACGCTCACCTACGCTGAGCTGGATGCGCGTAGTGATGTGGTCGCCGCGGGGTTGATGGCGGCCGGGGTGGAGAACGGGTCTTACGTTGCGTTGTTGATGGAACGGTCGGCGCTGGCAGTGGTGGCTGTACTCGGCGTACTGAAAGCGGGTGCGGCCTACCTGCCGATTGACGGATCGTGGCCGGCGGAACGCGTCGCTTTTGCTTTGCGTGATGCCGATGTCGCTGCTGTCATTGCGGACGAGCCTTCGGCGATTGAGGTGGTTGAGGTTCCGGTGTTTGGCATCGGGGATCTGGATGCGGTGGCGCAGTACCATCGCGCGCAAGCGCGCTCCTACGGTGGCACGGGCGATGACCTGGCTTATGCCATGTATACGTCGGGGTCGACGGGGACGCCCAAGGGTGTGGAGATTCGGCATAAGTCGATTCTTCGGCTCGTTCTGAAATCCGATTACATCGATTTTGATGCGCCGAAGATCTTGCATGCGGCGCCGCTGGGGTTTGATGCGTCGACGCTGGAGATCTTTGGGCCGCTGTTGAATGGTGGTACCTGTGTGGTCTATCAGCAGCGCGTGCCGACCGGGTGTGGGATTGCACGCACCGTGGAGAAGCATGGCGCGGAGGTGGCTTGGCTGACGGCTGCCCTGTTCAACGCGATTGTCGATGACGACGCCTCCAACCTGGCGGGTCTGCGTTGCATCCTGACCGGTGGCGAGGCGCTTTCGGTACCGCATGTGCGCAAGGCGCTCGCGGCGCTGCCTGCCACCACGCTGATGAATGGCTACGGGCCGACCGAGTGCACCACCTTCACCACCACCTACCGCATTCCGCATGAACTGTCGGATGACGCGGGGGCGATTCCCATTGGCATGGCCATTGGCGAGACCTCACTGCATGTGTGGGATGAGAACCGCCAGCCGGTCGTTAGCGATGAAGTCGGCGAGCTGTATATCGGTGGTACCGGCGTGGCGCGGGGTTACCTCAACCGGCCGGAGCTGACGGCCGAGCGGTTTATCGCCTCTGAGCACGGGATGCTTTATCGCACCGGCGATCTGGTGCGGTATCTGCCTGATGGAAACCTGGCGTTTATCGGCCGGGTGGATGGGCAGGTGAAGATTCGCGGGTATCGGATTGAGACCGGTGAGGTGGAGTTTGCGCTGCGTGCCTTGCCTGGGGTAGCGGCTGCTGCAGTGATCGCGCGGGAGGATCAGCCTGGCGACAAAAGGCTGGTGGCGTATTACGTGGTGGCGGATCGCACGGATGATCGCGCGCAAGCGCGCTCCTACAGGGATCAGCTTGCCCAAACCCTTCCTGAGTACATGGTTCCTACGGCGTGGGTGCGGATGGAGGCCCTGCCGATCAATGCCAATGGCAAGCTCGATCGCAAGGCGCTGCCGGCGCCGGATCGTGCCCGGCCGGAGCTGGCGGCGGCGTTTGTCGCCCCGCGTGGCGGTACCGAGCTTGCCCTTTGCACCGTCTTCGCGGAAACCCTCGGCGTGGAACGCGTCGGCCGCGAAGACAACTTCTTTGACCTCGGCGGCAACTCGCTGCTGGCGACGCGTGCCATGGCGCGGATCCACGCGGAGCTTTCCGCCGTCCCTACCCTCGTGGGCTTCTTCGCGGAGCCGACACCGGCGGCCGTGGCAGCCACGATCGAGGGGCGCGCCACCCGCCAGGCCCTGGCAGGACGCCTGGCTCAACGCGTTCGACGACACCCACCGGGCACCATCGGCCGTGGCCGCCTGAGGCTGACCGCCCGCCCGCACGGGCACGACCGGAGACATCGAGTGGATACGCCGGATGAGACGCCGGCCGGTCCCACGTGCCCGAATGCCGAAATCCCACATTGAAGATCAACTATCTCTGGCGAAATGATCACCCGAATTCAGGCGGTGGATCCAGGCTCAGTGGCCGCGT
>Ga0207647_10000712_pt1 | contig 26107 bp, 24 predicted proteins | sample KBSCornC2_FD_184295 | JGI IMG/M metagenome (GOLD analysis project Ga0207647, IMG submission 184295) | Corn rhizosphere microbial communities from Kellogg Biological Station, Michigan, USA - C2 (SPAdes) (version 2) | ecosystem: Host-associated > Plants > Roots > Rhizosphere ... | reverse complement strand
TGAATCGGGTGCAAAGCCTCGCGTGATCATTCGTGTGGAATAGGGGCTTGGGAGGTGCTCGATATCAATCGGCTCTCTTTTTGAAGCCGCGCAGAATGTTTGCTGGGTGCCCACAAACTAAGATTAACCGACCGGGAGAAGCACATGACTAAGAGCGGCCGCCGTTGGGTGATGGTCGAGCGACCAGGAGCAGTGCTTTCGCTCAAGCAATTCGAGCTTCGCGAGTTCGCGCTTCCGGATCTGGGAAAAGGTGACGTGTTCGTGAAAATCCGGGCTCATACGGTTGCGCCGGGTGCTCGTGCAGCGATGATGTATGCAAGCTTGGGAAGGCCGATAGCCCCGGGCGATCCCGTGCTGGGGCTGGCAATGGGGACCGTCGTCGAATCGCGGCATCCCCGCTTTCAGGTCAACGATATCGTGACGGGCTATCTGGGTTGGGCGACGCATGCTGTCGTGAGGGGCGAAGACTTAACGACGCTCGACCCGAAACTCTTCGGCGATGACCTGCCGCCAGAGGCGGCGCTTGGTCCGCTCGGCGTGAGCGGTGTTACGGCCTATGTGGGGTTATTTGAGGTTGGTCGCATCAAGGCCGGTGAAACCGTGCTGGTGTCGTCGGCGGCTGGCTCAGTTGGCTACCTCGCGGGTCAAATGGCCGTCATTGCGGGGTGCGATGTCGTCGGCATCGCGGGCTCCGACGCCAAATGCCAGGAGCTGGTTGACGGCTTCGGTTTCCATGCGGCGATCAACCACCGTTCCGCCAACGACCTGGCGCAAGCGATCAAATCGACCCGGCCGGATGGCATTGACGTGTTCTTCGACAATGTCGGCGGACGTACCCTGAACGCCGGTGCCGCCAGCATGCGCCCCTTCGGGCGTGTGGTCATGTGCGGCCGGTTAGGGAATTACGCGGAAGGGGAGGCGCAGGTGAGCGCAGGTCTGGGCCCTTCCGACCGTGTTACCTTTCAGGGTTTTGTGGTTTCCGATTATGCTCCCACTCATCCTACGGCGCGTCGCCGGATCGCCAACTGGCTGCGAACCGGAAAATTGATTCGGCAGGTAGCTGTTGTGCAAGGCATCGAGCAGTCGGCGGCGATGTTCCTTTCTCTTTTTGAATCGGGTGCGCAGCCTCGCGTGACCATTCGTGTCGAATAGGGGCGTCGGAGCCGGCGAGCCCTACTAAAGCTTAGCGTACATTGAATCGGAGCACCTGCGATGACGGTACTCGTGACGGGCGCAGCGGGACTCATCGGCCGCTTTGTCGTTAAGGAATTGGCCGAGAATGGCGAGGATGTGGTGAGCGCCGACATCACCCGGCCTGCCGCCATTCGAAAACGGGAAACTTACGAGCGTGTTGACATCGGAGATCCGATGGCCTGGACGCAGCTTATCTCGCAATACAAGCCGGACCGCATCATCCATCTCAGTGCTCTGATAACCCATTTGTCTCACGCCCGGCCGTTGGAAGCTCTTCGGGTGAATGTGATGGGCACCGGGTACATGCTCGAGGCGGCGCGGCTTCTTGGCATGCCACGCATCGTCTACGCGAGTTCAGTATTGGTATACGGCGCTCCGTCGGTCTACGAAGAATCCATGGTCGACGAGGACTCCCTGCCGGCCCCGAATACGATCTACGGGTCGACCAAGCTTATGAACGAGGCGATCGCCGCGCACTACCGCAAGGCCTACGGTATGAGGATTACCGGTCTCAGGCCGATTATGGCCTATGGCCCCAAACGGTACGAAGGTGTCCTCGCCAATCTGAATTGCGCCATACGTGACGCCGTAATGGGGAGGCCGGTACACTGGTCGCGCGCCTTCGCGCCCGACGTCGTCCATTCGCCCTTGCACGTCGTTGACATGGCGCGCGCCTTTGTGAGGGCTGCCACGGGATCCTTTCTTCCATCGCCGGTCTACAACGTTGGTGGCGCTGAGAACTTGAGCGAGGACGATATGTTGAGAATCATTCTCGAAGCCGTGCCGCAGCACGGTCCGGTGATACATGAGCCGGATTCGAAAATGCTCGTTAGCTTCATGCGCGCGGATGTCAGCCGCTTTCACCGGGACGCGAACTTCGTGCCACAGCTGACAATGAGCGACGCGGTTGCGTGGTCAAACAAGTATTACAACGATCCCGACTTTCGCCACAATGTCACCGGCGGGGCTGATTAGGGCGCGATATCGACGTTATCCTCGGTCGAACCAGCTCGAAGCCTCGGTACTGAAGGTGGCAACAAGGCTGTCAGCCCGATTTTCCCGTCTGTGCGCGCTTTCTGAAATCTTGCCAGCTCTCGCCCCGCAACGCCTGCATCTGTTCTTCGCCGACCAACGCCGCAGTCACACTACGACGTGAAAACAACCAGCCCCGCTCCGGCTCACGGCGAAATTCGGATTCATATTCGATGATGAACGTTGGCGGCTCAAGCGGACCAGGTTCAAAACCGCGAGCACCTTGCACGTGATACGAAAACGAATAGCAAAAACCTCGGGCCTGAGTGTCGGAGAGGATCTCAGTTTCGATATTTGTTACAAAGTGACGACATATCATTTCTGGCTTGCGCTGCTCCAGCCATTGCCGAATGGCTGTAACACCTTTGTGCTCGCGGCCAACCATATTCAGAGTGGCATCTTGGGTCCATAGTTTCATGAAATCGTCATAGCGATACGCATCGATAAGCCGGGCATATGAAACCATGAGTTTCTCGCAGGCCCGTTCTGCTATCAACTTCTCCAACTCATCCATTTTTCGTTCCCCGCCACTGGCAATTTTTATTGCCGGTCGATTGCCCCGAAGGTGCTGGCGGCATGGCGCCGCCCATGCGGGCAAAATGATTTCGCCTCGTCGGTTTGGCGCCGTCGCTCTTCTACTCCGCATTCACGGGAACGAAACGCACAGGGACTGCGGACATATGCGGCATTGCATTGATGCTCTCGAAGTGGACAGCCGTGTCCACAATCGCGTTGACGCACGTTCCATCCACAAGCACGTTCTCCTGGCCGGGCGTGCCTCCCCAACCCTGGCTGAGCGAGACGACTCCGCGTCGCATGGTGTCGTCGCGTTCGAGGACAGCCCTAGTGCGCCCGTGAGCCGAAACGATGTCGACGAAGGTCCCCGCCGCCATACCGAGCTCCGCCAAATCTTCATTATGAAGGAAGGCAGGGTTGTACTTCTGGCGCTTTCGCACCGATTCCATTTGGGTGCCGAGGCTGTTGTACGTGTCGCGAAGGCGGCGCGTGGAAAGCAGATGGGTGAATTCCCGGCTGCGTCCCGCCCTCTGCTGCGCCGCCGGTCCTTTGGTGTACTGGCGTAGTTCTGCGAGCACGTCAGCCGGCATCACGTCGAATTGCGCGTCCTGGCCCAGCCGCGGAGGGTTCACGTAACCACCATCGACCGGAAACATCCGGCCGCTTGGATAGGTTTTGAGTTCTTCCAGCGAAGTCTGGCTATTTTCAAGAAGGATACCGATCAGCTCCTCCGTGGTCGGCGGCTCATCGCCTTCCATCTTCCGCTTTCCGGCGTAATTGATGGTGATGCCTAAACGCCTGGCGAGTGCCCAGAACACGTACCAGTCATCGACGACTTCCGCACCCTTGGGCGGATCGACGATTGCGGGCGTGTATATGCCCCAGGACCCCGTATAGAATTTCAAGAAGGGAACGCTTGGCGGAATGTCTGCCCGCTCGTATTGGAGCTTGGTGGGCAGAATATAATCCGCCTCTCGCGTGGTCGCGGTGTCCCAGGGGTCCATCACCACCAGCAAATCAAGTGCGCGCATCGCAGAACAAGTTCTGTCCCGATCCGGAAGCGAAGTCATCGGATTGGCGCCGTCGACGATCAGCGCCCGGATTCGATCCGGCCCGGGCGTGAGGATTTCATCGCTGAGCGTGGCGGCAGGCTTCTCGCCAAAGAAATTGCTGGCCCCCCGGATGCGGCTATCTGGAAACTTTTCCCAAGGCCTGGCGGCGGGCATCACTTCCGCATAAAGCGTCTTCGGCGGATACATCATGTCCGACGACTTCACCTTATGCCCGGCTCTGGGGAAGCGACCACAGATGACATTGAGGTTCTGAACCATGTGGACGGCGAGGTTCGAATACGGAGACATGTTGGGGCCAGTGCCTGTGAGAGCAGGCCCGCGGCTCGACTGCCTGGCAAACAAATCAGCAATACGGTAGAGGGAGCCCGGCTCCAGACCGGCCCGTTGCTCCACTAGTTCAGGCGTGAATGGGTCGACCGCCTCTTTCAGCGCAGCCAGTCTCTCGGCTCCCACGTATCGGGCGCAGAACTCCGCGTCGTGCCAACCTTCGCGGAGAATGAGGCGGATCAGTCCGGCCGCGATGGCCGCATCCTCGCCGGGATAGGGCTGAAAGACCAAATCGGCGTGCGTCGCCGTCTCGTTTCGGCGAGGGTCGACGATGATCAACTTCATGCCGCGTCGGCGCGCCCGCTTCAATCGCTTGATCGGATCGATACCAAGGACCGAAAGCGTGGAATGCGAGATTAGAGGATTCAGACCGAAGAACAGCGCCACGTCCATGTCGTCCAGTTCGACAATGCCGCCGGCCCAGCTCCCCATGCGTCCGGCGGCTACCATCTTGCCCGATTGGTCGATGGTGATCGTGGTGTAGTACTGGTCTGACCCTAAGGCCTCCAGGAACCCGCGGTTCATACCTACGGACGACTGGTTCATCAGCGAGCCGGTGCCGGCAAACAGTGCAAAAGCCCGCGGGCCGGATTCGGCGACGATGCTGCCAATGCGCTCGGCAATTTCATCAAGCGCCTGCTGCAGGGGAATGCGGCTGTAGCTGCCACCGGGCTGGCGCTTCAGCGGATGCAGGAGACGACGCGGATCGTGATGAGCCGGTCCATTCTGGACGCCTTTGAAACAGGCGTAACCTGAGGAATGCTCGTTACGGTCGTCGCCAATAATCCGGGTAATACGACCCTCTTCGTCGACGGTGAGGCGAGTACCGCAAGTCGCCGTGCAAATTCGGCAAAAGGAGTGGTATTCGCCAGCGGTCCGGGCGAGGACGGTTTCCTGATTCACGGGGACATCCCTTCTTTTGAGCTACGGCCGTAGCGTGCGGGCATTGCCGCACAAGCTATTTCCAAATGACGTCACAGACAAGCAAACTCAGTAGTCATTTGCGCGCGTCCGGCGTCGAGCGGGAGCGCTCCAGGCGGCCGCAATCCTGTTGGAAAGAACGAAGTTTTCGCTCCAGTCCAAGTTGGTTATCAGAAGGAGATCATCTCCGATCTTCCTCGGAGCAAAATGGCTGTCGTCAGCCGACGTCGTAGTCGGCGGCGAATCGCAATTCCCGGAGCGGTCGCACCCGATCGATTGATACCTGGTAGAGAGGGTGTGCTTTGTAGGATTTCAGTTCGGTTTCGCTGTCGAACTCGCCATAGACCACGATATCGATGTCATTTCCGAGTTGGTCGGTCTTGCGGTTGCGGGCCACTTCGAGCCGCCGGGCATGCGGGATCCTGGTCAGAACCGACAAGCCTTCGATGATCTGATCGATGTCGGCTTTGTCTTTGGCGGTGAACAAGACGATGTGGCGAATCATGGCGAACCGTTCAGCTGAGCTCGAAGCTGGCGGCATGACTATCTTGGCTCAAGGCCAAGCGCAATCCACCGAGTGGTCGCCTTCGGCTGCCTATGGGCCGCTCGAATCCCGCAGCTTAACGTGCTCAGGAGAACGAGAGCTCGTTATAAGTCGCCGCGGCCACGGCGTCGCATTGCTCCTTGTATTGCGGGAAGCCGCCGCCGTAACGCATCACCTTCCGCACGCTTTTGCCTTCCACATTCTTGTTGACCCCCGTCATCCAGGAATCGATCTGGTTCGAGAGTAAAATTTTGCTCATTTCCATGACATGATCGGTCCAGCGCATCGTCCCAGCCGGGGTGGCCTCGATCCGGGTCGAGCCGCGCTGCCTGGCATAGGCGATCAAGTCGGTCACCCAATCCGCGTTGTATTCGGCGAATCGGGTGAAGTTACCGAGCCCGCCATGCGGACCCATGACCATCATGAGGTTAGGAAATCCCGTCACAAGCACTCCAAGGAAGGTCTGGGGTCCGTTGCTCCAGACGTCCTTGAGGCGCTGTCCGCCGATGCCGCGAAAATCAATGCGGTCGAACGGGCCCGCGATCGCATCAAAGCCGCTTGCATAGACGATGATATCGAAGGGTCGTTCGCCGTCGCTGGATTTAATCCCTTTTGGCGTGATGCGCTCGATCGGCGTTTCATTCACGTCGATCAGGGTTACGTTCGGTTGATTGTAGACCTCGTAATAACGCGTTTCGAGGGGCACCCGCCGCGTCCCGAAGCCGTGGTTTTTCGGGATCAGTTTTTCGGCCGTGACCGGATCCTTTACGCGCTCGCGGATCTTGCGTGCCATGAAATCCGACATGAACGCGTTGGCGTCCTTGTCGGTCAGAACGTCCCGGAAGTTGCCATGCCAAATGCCGAAGCCAGGCTCGCTATAGCGCTTTTCGAAAAAGGCCTCGCGCTCTTCGGCAGTGACATCGAATACGGAGCGTGGGTCGGGGCCGTGAATGAAGCAGCCGGGGGTCTCCTGGCACCGTGCCATGATCTCGGGATAGCGGGCGCGAATAGCCTCCATTTCTTCGATGCTGATCTTCGAATTGTGCAGAGGAGCGCACCAGTTTGGCGTGCGCTGATAGACCGTGAGTTGGGCTGCAGTCTTGGCCGCCTCCTGGATGATCTGAACACCGGTTGATCCGGTTCCGATCACCGCGACACGCTTTCCTTCAAACGAAATCGGTGCGTCTGGCCAGCGTGCGGGATGGTGGGCCTCTCCCTTGAATCGCTCGATCCCCTCTATGCGCGGCAAGGTAGGCGCAGATAGCACCCCGATGGCCGTCACCAGAAAGCGCGCGGTGAAGCTTTGCCCATCATCGAGGGTAACACGCCAGCTTCGCGTATCTTCCTGATAGTGCGCAGACTGGACGTGGCTATCGAACCGGATGTCGCGTCTGAGGTCGAGCTTGTCGGCGACGAAATTGAGGTAGCGCTCAATTTCGGGCTGGCCCGCGAAGTTCTCGCTCCAGTCCCAGTCCTTCAATATCTCTGGCGAGAAAGAATAGCTGTAAGACCAGCTTTCGGAATCAAAGCGCGCACCGGGATAACGATTCCAGAACCAGGTTCCGCCCACCCCGGAAGCGTCGTCAAACGCGCGGACACGCAGGCCGAGCTGACGCAAGCGATAAAGCTGATACAGGCCGCAAACGCCGGCACCGATCACGACGGCGTCAAAGTCCAGCTTGGTTCCCGGAACGTCGTATGAACGATCTCTGGATGGAAGCGTGGTCAATCTGTCCTCCCGGTGGCGCCCGACACTCTCCACGGCTCTTCGGCCGCTCACATTGAAGCAAATCAAAAGGCGGCGAAGCCGTCTTTCGTCATGTCGGGTCTGTGAGCCTAGACCGATTTTACGATACGATCCGTCGATATAATAGCCGATTGCTGGTTGCAAGGGTTCCCGGCCGTTCCGGCACATTTGCGTCCCGTCAGCCGATCCTTCCGGTGTCTGAACCCACGGCCGAGAATACTGTCAAGAGTTATGTTACGGCCCCACGGGCGAAGTCGCAACGCGGGCGTCGCCCTCAACAACCGGCCATAGCGTCACTATCCAGATGTGGTGAGACGACGCTCGGACCTGAAATGGGCGACGTCAGGGCGCTGTGCCTTGAAATTCCATGTATGGATTAAAGCGATTTGCGGGGCGAACAGTCGCAACCGTGCGCACGGAGCTGAATATGCTTGTCTGAGGAGACAATTTGAGGTTTCAGTGGGAACTCTGCGATGAAGATCAGGAGGATCGGCGCAGCGCACGGACGATAACGAGCGCGCGCCGATCTTTTTAAAAGACTTCGGCCTGGAGTGCTTAAATCTACCGCATAACAAGGGAAGAGGAAACGCTATTCAAATGGCAGAACCAAGTCAGAGCCTGCCCGGCAGCGACGACATCATCCTGTCCGCCAAGGGGCTCACCAAGGAATTCGCGGGCTTCGTCGCCGTGAACAATGTGGACCTTCAGGTGCGGCGAGGATCGATCCACGCATTGATCGGGCCGAATGGCGCTGGCAAGACGACCTGCTTCAATCTGCTGACCAAGTTTTTGCCGCTGACGAGCGGCTCGATCATCTACAACGGTCGCGACATCACCCGCGAGAGGCCTGCGGATATCGCGACCCTCGGGCTGGTGCGCTCCTTCCAGATCTCGGCCGTATTCCCGCATCTTTCGGTGCTGACCAATGTGAGAATTGCGCTGCAGCGAAAACATGGCGACTCCTTCGATTTCTGGCGCTCGGAACGGCGGCTCAAAACCCTGGACGGCGAGGCGAAGGCGCTCATCGAGGCGGTCGGTTTGGCGCCATTCCTCAACCTGGCAGCCGGCGAACTCTCCTATGGCCGCAAACGTGCGCTCGAGATCGCAACGACGCTGGCGCTCGATCCCGAAATGCTGTTGCTCGACGAGCCGATGGCCGGCATGGGCCGTGAAGATGTCGAGCGTATCGAAGCGCTGATTCGCAAGGTTGCTGCAAACCGCACGGTCCTGATGGTCGAGCACAACCTTTCGGTCGTGGCCTCACTGTCGGACCGCATCACCGTTCTGGCGCGCGGGCAGGTACTTGCGGAAGGCGACTATGCCGCCGTTTCGCAGGATCCTCGCGTCATCGAGGTCTATATCGGTTCGGGAGGCGACCATGGCCATCACTGAGGCGTTAAGGGGTCCGGCCGCGAAAACCGACAGCGCGCCGCTGCTCAAGGTCCGGGGGCTGCAAGCCTGGTATGGCGAGAGCCATGTGATCCACGGCGTCGACTTCGATGTGGCGCCGGGCGAGGTCGTGACGTTGCTGGGCCGCAACGGGGCCGGCAAAACCACGACCCTGAAGTCGATCATGGGCGTGATCAACAAGCGAAAGGGCTCGGTGGTGATGGAGGGCAGGGAGACGATTTCGCTGCCATCGCGCGCGATCGCCCGACTCGGCATCGGTTTCGTTCCGGAAGAGCGTGGCATCTTTGCCTCGCTCTCGGTCCAGGAGAACCTGATGCTGCCGCCAAAGGTGCGCGACGGCGGCCTGCCGCTCGACCGCATCTTCCGCCTTTTCCCGAACTTAAAAGAACGCCTGCGCAGTCAGGGGACCAAGCTGTCCGGAGGCGAGCAGCAGATGCTGGCGATCGCCCGCATCCTCCGCACGGGTGCCCACTTGCTTTTGCTGGATGAACCTACCGAGGGACTGGCTCCTGTCATTATCGAGCAGATTGGTCGCACCATCGCTGAACTGAAGCAGGAGGGGTACACCATCATTCTGGTCGAGCAGAATTTTCGCTTCGCCCGGACGGTTGCCGACCGGCACTATGTCGTGGAGCAGGGCAAGATTGTCGACATGCTTCCAAATGCTGAACTCGACGCCAACATCGACAAGCTGCACCGTTACCTCGGGGTCTAAGACATGTTTGAGCTACTAGGAATTTCACCCCAGGCGCTTTTCGGCCAGGTTCTGCTCGGGCTGATCAACGGCTCGTTCTACGCGATGCTGAGCCTCGGCCTTGCAGTCATTTTCGGACTTCTCAACATCATCAATTTTACCCAGGGCGCCCAATACATGATGGGTGCGTTCGTGGCCTGGATGGCGCTCAACTATTTCGGACTGAATTACTGGTGGGCTTTAGCCCTCGCGCCGCTGATAGTTGGCGCTTCTGGCGTCGCCATGGAGCGGCTCATGCTGAAGCGCGTCGCCCATCTTGATCATCTTTATTTGCTGCTTTTGACGTTCGGTTTGGCGCTGATCATTCAAGGTCTGTTCCGCAACGAATACGGGTCGTCCGGTCTGCCCTACGGCATTCCTCCACAACTCGCTGGTGGCCAGAAGCTCAGCTTCATGTTCCTGCCCAACTACCGTGCCTGGGTCATCGTTGCATCGGTTGTCACCTGTCTGGCAACCTGGTTCCTGATCGAGAAGACCAAGCTCGGCGCGTATTTGCGGGCGGCAACTGAAAATCCGACGCTAACCCAGGCCTTCGGCGTGAACGTGCCCTTGCTGGTCACGCTAACCTACGGCTTCGGGGTTGGGCTTGCCGCCCTCGCGGGGGTGCTCGCGGCGCCGATCTATTCGGTCAACCCCAACATGGGGGGCGACATGATCATCGTCGTGTTCGCCGTCGTCGTGATCGGTGGCATGGGTTCGATCATGGGGGCCGTTGTAACGGGCTTTGCGCTTGGTTTGATCGAAGGATTGACCAAGGTGTTCTATCCCGAGGGTGCCGCGACTGTGATCTTTGTCATCATGGTGCTCGTATTGATGTTGAGGCCTGCAGGCCTGTTTGGTCGCCCGACTCAAACCGAAGCCACGGTCGGCAATCTCACGCTGGCCGAAACAGACGAGGATACGGCGCGTCTCCATCGCAATCTTTTCATCGCCATGGCAGCATTGCTCGTCATCGCACCGTTCACCCTCTATCCATTGTTCCTGATGAAGGTGTTGTGCTTCGCGCTGTTCGCGCTCGCCTTCAATCTCCTGCTGGGCTATAGCGGCCTTCTCTCCTTCGGCCACGCCGCCTATTTTGGAATGGCAAGCTATGTCAGCGCCTATTCGGCGAGGTATTGGGGGCTGACGCCGGAGCTTGCCATTCTGCTCGGCACTGCTGTTGCCGCTCTGCTAGGTCTCATTTTTGGCGCAGTCGCCATCCGCCGTCAGGGGATCTACTTTGCCATGATCACCCTGGCGCTTGCTCAGATGGTTTACTTCTTCTCGGTGCAGACGCCCCGTTTCACCGGCGGCGAGGATGGAATACAGGCGGTGCCGCGCGGCAAGCTTTTCGGGCTAATCAGCCTTGCCGACGATCGCGTCCTCTACTGGCTGGTCGCGGCCGTTTTCCTTGGTGGGACGCTCGCAATCTATCGCATAATCCATTCGCCGTTTGGCCAGGTCTGCAAGGCGATCCGGGGTAACGAGCCGCGAGCGATCTCTCTCGGCTATCGCGCCAATCGATACAAACTCATGGTGTTCGTGCTTTCGGCTACCTTCGCAGGGCTTGCTGGTGCGACCAAGGCAATCGTCTTCCAGCTAGCGACCCTGACCGATGTCTACTGGACAAGTTCAGGGGAGGTTGTGTTGATGACGCTTGTCGGCGGACTGGGAACTGTGTTTGGTCCGATCGTTGGCGCTGCCGTGATCGTCGCGATGCAGAACTATCTTGCTGGCATCGGCTCATGGGTGCTCATAGCTCAAGGGATCCTGTTCGTACTTTGCGTGCTTGTCTTTAGAGGCGGGGTTGTCGGCGTTGTTGAGAGCCTGAGCAAACTGTTGGCGGAAAATTTCCGAGTGGGGTCGCGCCTGCTTTCGCGCAGACCACCGGTCGGGTGAGCAGGAGAGAGCGGATTACGTGCGACGTTGTTTCGCAGTCCGCATCAACCATAAATCTTGCAAAAGAGAACATCAAATGACGGTGCAATTATCGGTCGATCAAAGACAGCTTGCGCGTTGCGACATCGTTCCGCGCGGGCAGTCCCGTCGCTATACTGGCTGTTGACCGAAGTAGCCCATCCATGGCGATGCCGACGATCTGGTCCGCCAGATCGGCCGTCAGCGGGGCACGTTTTGTGAGCAGGCGATAGGCCACCAGAGAGTAGATCAGATCGAGAGCCGTGTCCGCGTCGACGTCGTCGCGAAACTCTCCCCTTTTTGCACCACGATCCCAGATCGCACGCACGGCTGTTCGCCGGTGGGCCAGGAAGCGGTCGCGAAAGTCGGCTTCAAAATGCTTGTCGTGCTGTGCCGCGGCGACAAATTCGCAGAATACGCGGCCTTCCTTTCCGGTATAGAATTTTATCAACGATCGTATCTGGCGCCTGAAATCTTCCCGGATCGAACCCGTGTCGGGAACAATGACCTTGCCGCTCATGTTTTCGAGATATGCATCTAGCGCGACCATGGTTTTGCTTGGCCACCAGCGATAGAGCGTGGCTTTGCTGACGCCGCTTTGCCTGGCGATCTCTTCCATGCTCATCTGTTGCAAGCCGACCTCGTAAAGGAGGCGGCAGGCGGTATCCAGGATGGCTTGACGCCCAGCCTCACTGCGCGGCCGGCCACGCGGCCTGCTCGGAGTTCTTGCTTGCGTCATCCATCAATCTCCATATTATCAACGCGGCGTACCGTATATCATCGGTCGGCGAGGGACGCTTGGACAATTTTCGCTCAAGCGGGGGGCGAGCGCCCCGCTTCGGCGCTTGACGCCCTAACCAATAAGCTCATCTGGAGGAAACATGGACTTAACTAGGCGAACGTTGTTGACGACAGGTCTTGCCGGCGTCGTGATGATGCCGTCGCGGCTTACATTTGCTCAGGCTGCAAAGACGATCAGAGTTGGCGTCATTGCGGACATGTCGGGAGTTTACAGCGACATCGCTGGCGCGGGCTCGCTCGCTTGCACGCAGCAGGCGGCTGCGGAGTTCATGGCGCAAAACCCGGGGATCAATGTTGAAGTTCTCGTTGCCGACCATCAGAATAAGCCTGATGTCGGCCTGTCCATCGTCCGCAGGTGGTTTGATGAAGGCGGCGTAGACGTCATCGCAGATGTTGGAAACAGTGCGCTTTGCCTCGCCTCGCGTCCGGTGCTTGAGGAAAAGAACAAGGCTTCAATCATCTCGACCGCCGCTTCGTCTTTGCTGACCGGCAAGGAGTGCAGCCCGAACGTCGTGCATTGGACCCACGATTCATGGTCGATACCGCATTCGACCGCAACTTCGCTCGTTCGGAGCGGCGGCGACAAATGGTTCTTCCTGACGGCAGACTATGCCTATGGACATGCGGCTGAGGCCGACTCGACCAAGTTCATCGAAGCCGCCGGTGGCAAGGTGGTGGGCTCAGTCAAATTCCCGCTGGGAACGACAGGAGACTTCTCTTCCTATCTCCTGCGCGCACAGTCGAGCGGAGCGAACGTGCTCGGCCTGATCGCGGGAGGTGCCGACCTCGTAAGCGCGGTCAAGCAGTCTCGCGAATTCGGTATCGATTCGAGCGGAATGCGTACCGCCATCCTCTCCGGCTTTATCACGGACATGATTGCCTTGGGTATACCCGTCGCTCAGGGTCTCGTTTTGACGGAAACATTCTATTGGGATCTGAATGATCGCACGCGAGCGTTCACCAATCGCGTTCGCCCAAAAATGCCCAAGGGGGCCTTCCCCAACATGAACCATGCCGGCGACTACGCCGGTGTGCTCCATTATCTGAAGGCCGTAAAGGAACTTGGGGTCGACAAAGCGAAGGCCTCAGGACGTGACACCGTTGACATGATGAAAAAGCTCCCCACGGATGATGACGCCTTCGGCAAAGGCATGATCCGGGTGGATGGGCGCAAGATTCATCCGGCGTACCTCTTCCAGGTGAAACGTCCCGAGGAAGTGAAGTACGACGGCGACGTATTCAAGCTGATCTCGACCCTGTCCGCCGAGGAGGCATTCAGGCCGCTGGATCAGGGCGGCTGCCCTCTCGTCAAGGCTTGATAAGCAAGACGCGCGGCCGCCTGCCAAGGCGGCCGCGTACCCCCGTCATTCTCTTGCGCATGCTTCCTCCGGTACACCAAGCAAGCTCGAGCCATCACATTGCGAAGGCGGTTCGTACCTTCGGGCCGTGAGCGGGACTCGGTTCAAGCCGTGATCAGACTGCTCGGTTGAATACCGAAACGTGGACCAACAAAAATGCTGAACGAGACGCTTAACTCCGGCCTTCACATCAAGGAAGATTCCAGCGGTATCGGCTGGATCACGCTGGACAGGCCGAAGGTCTCCAACGCCATCAGCCCCGCGCTGGCGCATGATCTCGTCAAATATATCCCGCTTCTTGGGGCGCAGCCCAAGGTACGTGTTGTCGTGCTCCAGGGTACGGGCAAGAATTTCTGTGCCGGATTCGACCTCAACCATGTCAACGACATTTCGTCGACGACGGAAGGCAGCATCCGCCTGCAACGCCTGATGGCGGACATCGTTGTATTATTGCGTCGAATTCCTCAGCCGGTCATAGCTGCCGTGCAGGGGGCGGCGAGCGGCGCGGGCTTTGCGATGACCCTTGCGGCCGACGTGCGATACGCAACGCCCGAGGCTCGCATGAACGTTGCCATGGCACGCATTGGTCTGACCGGATGCGATATGGGAATTAGTTATTTCCTTCCCCGTCTTGTCGGAAGCTCATTGGCGGCCGAACTGATGATGACCGGCCGCTTCATCGATGCGGCGCGGGCAGAAAGAACCGGCCTGGTCTCCGAAGTGGTCCCGGCGGAAAATCTCCGGGCGCACGTCACGGCGCTGGCCGAGGAGATGCTCAAGATGTCGCCGAGCGGCTTGCGCTTCACCAAGGAAGGGCTGATCGCGGCGATTGACGCCAACAGCCTGGATCAGGTGATCGCGCTGGAAGATCGCGGCCAGATCATCACCATCCATCAGCACATGAAGGAGGGAGTGGCGGCGTTTCGGGAGAAGCGGGCCGCCAACTACAAATCCGAGTAAGCGCAAAAATCAGCGTTTTCTGAGCGGCCAAAAGTGCCAAGCGCGTCTTCGCGCCGAAGTGCGGGGCATCCATATCTTTAAAGATAACTGGAGCGAAGACGAGGATGACCGGCAGGCGAGCGCGAGCGACGCCGTCCCTTCAAACGACTATCGCCCGGCCGTTGCTTTCTGTTCAGCTAAAAGACAGCCCGTTCTAAATCAGCGTCCGGTAAAGTTGGGCATGCGTTTTTCCAGCAGGGCCGCGACGCCCTCGCGGTGGTCTTCGGTGACTAGCGAAGCGATGGCCTCCACGTTCGCCAGATCGATCGCTTCTTTCATCGATTGTTCCATTGCCAAATAGAGCTGTCGTTTGATTATGCCGAACGACCGCGGAGAGGTTTTCTTGGCGATCTCGCGCGCGAAAGCCACCGCGCGGGGCAATACGGCCTCTGGAGAAACAGCGATGGCAAAGCCCATCTGGCCTGCTTCGCGGCCGGTGATTATGCGTCCGGTCAACAGGTCCATGGCATGCATGAGGCCGACCTGACGGGGCAGCATCCAGGCAATACCGAATTCGGCGATCAATCCACGATGGCCGAACGCCGTCGTGAATTTCGCATCCTCGTTGATGAAACGATAGTCTGCGAAGATGGAAATGCAGGCACCAAATCCAGCGGCCGGTCCGTTGATAGCGGCCACGATGGGCTTGGGAATCTGGGTCAGATACATGAGGTTATCGTGCTCAGAGGCCTTTAATTCTCCGCGGCTAACGGCCTCCTGATTTTTAGCGAAATTGCTGGTGTCCTGACCGGCGCAAAAGCCACGGCCGGCTCCGGTCAGGACGATGGCCCGCACTTTCGGATCCTTGGACGCGGCGGCAAAAGCGGCGCGAATATCTTTATCCATGGCGAACGACCATGCATTGAGCCGTTCAGGGTTGTTGAGAGTGATAGTCGCGACGAAATCGTCGACCTCGTATAGAATCAAATCGTATTTCATGCCTGCCTCCCGAAATCGATCCGGCGGTATCAGATCGATTGGTTGTTGTTTGTTACACAGCGCGGACGCTGGGCAGGACCTTAGAGGGCAGGAAAGGGCCGGTCAATTCCGTCGTTCCCGCAAGTTCGCGTTGAGACGGTGACTCTCTCCAGAAGAATTTTGAAGGGCGAGGTCGGTATTCAAGCTCGCCGTTCGTCTTCTTGATCAGACTGGAAAACCCGGTTCAATGGAGCGAGGGTGATGTGGCCTGACGGGCCGCGAACCGTCGCTGGATAAGGAGAAGCTTCGATGGGACGGGTACGAGTGGCCGCGTTTAGCGTGTCGTTGGACGGGTTTGGTGCAGGACCCGAGCAGAGTTTGCAGGATCCCTTAGGCAAGCGGGGTAGGGAGTTGCATAACTGGTTTGTCGGCACCAAGACCGTCAGGGCCATGTTTGGCAAAGAGGGTGGCTCGGAAGGCCTCGACGAGAAATACGCCCATCGATCGATGGACGGATTCGGCGCGTTCATTCTGGGCCGGAACATGTTCGGGCCTATACGCGGCGAGTGGCCAGATGGCAGCTGGAAAGGTTGGTGGGGGGACAACCCGCCCTATCATGCGCCGACCTTCATTCTGACGCATCACCCCCGCGATCCCATTGTGATGGAGGGGGGTACCACCTTCCATTTCGTGACCGACGGGATCGAAGCGGCGCTTGAGCGCGCACGCACTGCTGCCGGCGACCGCGACGTCAAGATTGGCGGCGGTGTCTCCACCGTCCGTCAGTACCTGCGGGCGGGACTGATCGACGAACTGCATTTCGCGCTCTCTCCAGTCGTGCTCGGTCGCGGCGAGGCGATGTTCGAAGGCCTGGATCTTCCCGCGCTTGGATATAGCGTGACCGAGACGGCGTCGACCGAACTCGCCACGCATGTGGTCCTTGGGCGCACGTCCTGAGTCCGCTTTCGACAGGCCGCCCGGCGTCAAAGCCGCAGCGCGGAACGGTCCTGCGCTTGCCTTATTGATTGATCTCCGGCTCGACCAGCTTGGCGAGGTTTCGCAGCGATTCCTGCCAGCCGAGATAGCAGGCTTCCACCGGGATCATGTCGGGGATGCCCTCCTGCACGATGCTCAGCTCGGTACCGACCAGCACTTTCCTGAGCGTCACCGTCACCTGGATTTCACCGGGTAAGTTCGGGTCCTCAAAACGGTCCGTGTAGCGCAAGCGCTCGTTGGGTATCAGCTCGAGATACTCGCCGCCGAAACCGTGGCTGTGGCCCGTGGTGAAGTTGCGGAACGATGCGCGATGCGTGCCGCCGACCTTCGGCTCAAGATGGTGCACGGTGCACACGAAGCCATTGGGCGGGAGCCATTTGGCCAGTGCGTCGGCCTCCAGGAAGGCGCGGTAGAGCTTCTCGGGGGTCGTGGCCAAAACACGATGTAGACGAACGGTGCCGGGCATGGTGTCGATCTTCTCCTCAGATGCTATTCCATAATGTACGCACATCATGCCACAATTAGGACGGGCCTGCGGCTTGGTGAGAGCTATTTCGAATTCGCCGGTACTCCTTCGGCAGCGTTGCCTGGGGTAGCGAGACCGCGGGGTTTGGCTTCCCTATTGCGCAGAAATTGACATAATTCTTGGCAGCCGGTCTGCATTTACAGCCGATCCCAACAGAGCGGCAGCCGATTTGGAGAACAGGAAAGTGGACAGCGAACGAGCCCTAGGCGATGACACCGACCTCACGCCGGTTTCAGGGAATTCAAAGATGAGTTTTGACGAAGTGATTCTCGGCCGACGAAGCATTCGGGGTTACAAGCCGGATGCTGTGCCTCAGGAGCTGGTCGAAGAAATACTCGCACTGGCGATGCGCGCGCCATCGTCGATGAATACCCAGCCTTATCATTTCTACGTCATCACTGGCGCGATCCTGGATCGTATTCGACAGGGCAATGTGGAGCGCAATCTGGCCGGGATTTCGGATACGCGCGAATTCCGAAAGGGTCAGCCCTTCGACGGCGTGCACCGCGAACGCCAGATCGGCGTGGCCAAACAGTTATTCAGCGCCATGGGAATTGCGCGTGACGACAAGGAACGCAGGCAGGATTGGGTCTTGCGCGGTTTTCGCCAGTTTGACGCCCCCATTTGCGTGATCATCACCTACGATCGCGTGCTCGCGTCCGCCGACGACACGGTCTTCGACTGCGGAGCGGTCGCCACTCTGCTTGTCAACGCGGCCTGGTCGCGGGGGCTCGGCGCGGTAATCAACAGCCAGGGGATCATGCAATCGCCGGTCGTGCGTGAGCATGCCCGGATACCCGACGATCAGGTGATCATGAAAAGCATCGCCTTGGGCTGGCCGGACTACGATTTTCCTGCCAATGCCGTCGTGTCCGAGCGGAGGTCGGTCAAGGAAGCCGCGACCTTCCTGGGCTTCGCGGTGTCCCCAGAGGCGAAGCGCGCAGCGGGCTAACAGCTCTTATGGCGCTCTGGCCATGGGCAGCCGCATATCAAGAAAGAATGGATATGAAGGCCATCATCTACGGCATCAAGAATTGCGACACCATGAAGAAGGCGCGCGGATGGCTTGACTATCATCACGTGGACTATGCTTTCCACGACTACAAGACCGAAGGCGTCGATTCCGATAGGCTCAGGCGCTGGTGTGACAAGGTCGGCTGGGAAACCCTGCTCAATCGGTCCGGTACGACTTTTCGCAAGCTAGCGGATCGTGACAAGATGGCGATCGACGAGCGCAAGGCGATCGCCCTGATGCTGGCCCAACCTTCGGTGATCAAAAGGCCGGTACTCGAATGGCGAGGCAAGATATTGGTCGGGTTCAGGCCGGACATGTATTCAAAGGAAGTTGGGTCCGGCGCCTGATGGGTTAGCCAAATTCAATGATCTCGCCTGCAGCAATGCGCGCCGGCTTGCGGTGGAAGAGTTCCTGATCGATGACGGCCTGGGTATGGATTTCAGGCAAAGCCTCCTGTGCCCGCATCAGGTTTTTGATCTCGAATCCCCCAGCGTCGCTGATGGCTTTCACCGACGTGATGAGATGAGAGACCCTGCCGTTTTCCGAAAACGGCAGAACCAGGCGCTCGCAAGCGACCATTCGGCCATATACGTCTGCCGTCTTTAATATGCTGTAGACCGGCAACGCGCGGCGCACGCATTGCTCATAGATCGGCACAAAGATCGGGACCAGGTTTGCGCCGACGAATTCCTCCAGATAGCTGCCTTTGCCGGTCTTTCCGTAAGCGCTCCACAAGCGGGCGCCGTCGCTCAGAATCCTGATCCGGGGTGACGCGTCGGTGTCATCCACTGCGAAAAATGCGAGCTCTGGAAGTTCCTCGGCCCATCGCGCCGGCTGATATTCGGCAATAGCGGGCGCCTGCTGCTGCCGGGCGTAGAGCCGAAGCCAGGTGTTTAGCAGATCCCGCTGCTTGATCGATTTGACAATCGATGGGTTGGCGCTCTCGAAAGCCAAGACGTTATCCAATCTCTCAAGCCTGGCCCGATCAGACGAGGATCGCCATTCTCTGCGTAAGCTCATCGTCCAAGCATGTATTCCTCGGGAAATGCAGTGCCTATTTCCTGAGCGTGCCTAGAAGTTGGATGCATCCTAAAGTGGTAAGAGCAAATTCTTTGTGAACCGCTTGGATTGCATATCGGCAGCGTTAACGAAAACTTCCCGGCGAAACTCGCGCCGTCACCATTCACCTTTGTAATGAGGAGGTTAGCCATCATTCCGTCTTGCGCCTTGAGAGAAATTGGCGGCATATTTCACTGGAGATCGCGGCCCTGGCAAAAGACTTCGAAGAAGGTGCGGCCCCGGCTCATTGCGAAAACAGAGCCGCGTGTGTTTTGCGAAGGTTGTTGAGGGGACGTTCGATTGGCGGATGAGTTTATTCTCGAGACGCGTGGATTAACCAAGGAGTTCGCGGGGTTCTTCGCGGTCCGCGGCGTTAATCTGCGGGTCCGCCGCGGAAGCATTCACGCCCTGATCGGCCCGAACGGGGCTGGCAAGACCACCTGCTTCAACCTTCTTACCAAATTCCTCCGGCCTTCGGCCGGTGAAATTGTCTATAACGGCCGCGACATTACAGCCTTGGCGCCGGCAGGCGTGGCCCGTCTCGGGCTGGTGAGATCGTTTCAGATTTCGGCGGTGTTTCCAAACCTGACCGCGCTGGAAAACGTCCGGGTCGCGTTGCAGCGGCAGCATGGCCATTCCTTCGATTTTTGGCGCTCAAAAAGCGTGCTTGACCGGTTCAACCGGCGCGCGATCGAGCTTCTCGACGATGTCGGCCTGGCCGAGTTCGCGAATGTTCCCGCAGTCGAGATGCCCTACGGACGCAAGCGTGCGCTGGAGATTGCCACCACGCTCGCGCTTGATCCCGAAATGATGCTGCTCGATGAGCCGATGGCTGGCATGGGTCATGAGGACATCGACAAGATCGCCGCGCTGATCAAACGTATCTCCGCCAAATACACCATCCTGATGGTAGAGCATAACCTCAGCGTCGTCGCCAACCTGTCCGATATCATCACCGTCCTCACGCGCGGTCAGGTGCTGGCCGAGGGCAACTATGCGGACCTTTCAAAGGATGCGCGGGTCAAGGAAGCCTATCTTGGAGCAGGGCATGGTTGAAGCGGTAGCCGCAGGCGACACCAGAACCAGCCCCGAGGTAGCCGGCGACGTGGTTCTCTCGGTTCGCAATCTGCAGGCCTGGTACGGCGAGTCCCACGTTCTTCACGGCGTCGATTTCGACGTCAACGCTGGTGAAGTCGTTACCCTTCTCGGCCGTAACGGCGCCGGCAAGACCACGACGCTGAAATCGGTGATGGGGATTATTGGCAAGCGCTCCGGCTCGGTTCGCTTTGCCGGACATGAAATCATCCGTGCGACATCAGACAAGATCGCGCGCCTTGGAATCGCGCTGTGTCCGGAGGAGCGAGGCATCTTTGCGAGTCTCGATGTCAGGGAAAATCTTCTGTTGCCGCCGATCATCCGCAGCGGTGGGTTGTCCCTGGATCAAATTTTCGAGCTGTTTCCCAATATCAAGGAGCGGCTCCACAGCCAGGGGACCAAACTGTCCGGCGGTGAGCAGCAGATGCTGGCCATCGCCCGTATCTTGCGCACGGGCGCTCATTTTCTGATGCTGGATGAACCGACCGAAGGGCTTGCGCCGGTGATCATTCAGCAAATCGGGCGGACCATTGCGCAGCTGAAATCACAGGGGTTCACTATTCTCCTGGTCGAGCAAAATTTCCGGTTCGCCGCGACCGTGGCGGATCGCTACTACATCGTCGAGCACGGCAAGGTCATCGATGGGTTCGCCAATGCCGAGCTCTCATCCAATATGGAGAAACTTCACACCTACCTTGGCGTCTGATTGGAACTGATATTGGAATCAGTGGAGGAACAAACATGAAGAACAGAATGATGATGTCCCTGCTGCTTGGTTCGGCTCTGGCCGCTCTGTCGGCGGGCCTTGCTGCGGCACAGGACAAGGCGGTCAAGATCGGGGTGTTGTCCGATCAGTCGGGACTATATGCCGATCTTGGTGGACCGGGCTCGGTTCTGGCCGCTCAAATGGCTGCGGAAGATTCAGGACTGGCGGCCAAGGGCTGGAAGATCGATGTGATTTCCGGCGACCACCAGAATAAACCGGACATCGGCACCAGCATCGCGCGGCAATGGTTCGACGTGGAAAAGGTCGATACCATCGTCGACGTGCCGAATTCCGGTGTGGCTCTGGCCGTCAACAACGTCGTCAAGGAGAAGAACGGCGTCTATATCAATTCCGGTGCGGCGACGTCGGACCTGACGAACGCGCAATGCTCGCCGAATACCGTGCATTGGACTTACGATACCTACATGCTGGCGCATACTACCGGCCAGGCGCTGGTGAAGGCGGGAGGCGACACATGGTTTTTCCTCACTGCCGACTACGCTTTCGGCGCGGCGCTGGAGCGCGACACCACGGCAGTCATCACCGCCAATGGCGGCAAGGTGGTCGGCGGTGTGAAGCATCCGCTGAATACGCCGGACTTCTCATCCTTCCTGCTGCAGGCGCAATCCTCCAAAGCCAAGATCATCGGGCTTGCCAATGCGGGCGGCGATACCACCAATGCGATCAAGCAGGCGGCCGAATTCGGCATCGGCAAGGGTGGGCAGAAGCTCGCCGCACTGCTCCTGTTCCTGACGGACGTCAAAGCGATCGGACTTGAGACGGCCCAAGGCCTGAATTTTACCGAAACGTTCTATTGGGATGCAAATGACGCAACGCGCGCATTCTCGAAGCGGTTTTCAGCGCGGATAAAGAACGGCGCCGCGCCAACCATGGTGCAAGCCGGCGTTTATGCAGGGCTGCTGCATTACTTCAAGGCGCTTGAGGCCTTGGGGGGCAATCCCCATGACGGCGTCAAAGTCGTCGACAAGATGAAATCCATGCCAACCGATGATCCGCTGTTCGGAAAGGGAGCGATCTGGCCGAACGGGCGGACAATTCATTCGGCCTATCTTTTCGAGGTGAAGACACCGGCGGAATCAAAGGGCCCCTGGGATTTGTACAAACTTGTCGGCACGGTCCCCGGAGACCAAGCCTTCACGCCATTGGCCCAAAGCACCTGTGCTCTCTTGAAGAAATAACCCCCAACGGCCCGTCGATCAGTATCGGCGGGCCGCTTTCTCCTGGAATGAGCGAAGAGAGATTGTTCTGATGCAGGGTCTCTACGCGCAGCTTCTGGTCGGCCTGATCAACGGCTCCTTCTACGCGCTGCTGAGCCTTGGGCTGGCGGTGATTTTCGGAATGCTGAACATCATCAATTTCGCGCATGGCGCGCTGTATATGATGGGAGCCTTCTGTGCGTATTTTCTGCTCAACCTGCTCGGCATGAACTACTGGTACGCGCTGATCATCGCGCCGATCGCGGTTGGATTTTTCGGCATCCTCCTCGAACGGACCATGCTGCAGTGGTTGACAGGCCTCGATCATCTTTATGGCCTGCTGCTGACCTTCGGCCTTGGGCTCATCATTCAAGGCGTCTTCCAAAATTATTTCGGATCCTCGGGCCTGCCTTATGCGATTCCGGATCAGCTGAAGGGCGGCTGGAATCTCGGTTTCATGTATTTGCCGATCTATCGGGCCTGGGTCGTGTTCCTCTCTTTGGCGATTTGCCTTCTCACCTGGTACCTGATCGAGCGAACGCGGCTCGGCGCCTACCTTCGGGCCGCAACCGAAAATCCGGTTTTGGTGCGAGCCTTCGGCATCAACGTCCCCCGCATGATCACGCTGACGTACGGGTTGGGCGTTGGCCTTGCGGCGCTGGCAGGCGTGCTTTCGGCGCCGATCAACCAGGTCCGGCCGCTGATGGGCGCCGATCTGATCATCGTGGTGTTCGCCGTCGTGGTCATCGGCGGCATGGGCTCCATCATGGGCTCGATCATCACCGGATTTGCGCTCGGCGTGATCGAGGGTCTGACCAAATATTTCTATCCCGAAGCTTCCAACACCGTGGTTTTTGTCCTGATGGTTTTGGTGCTGCTGGTGAAACCAACAGGATTGACTGGGCGGGCGACCTGAAATGGCGGTAGCGGCTGACGATACAATCCCTGCGACATCGCATACCATGCGCGATGAGATGGCTGCTTTTGCCGTCATGACGATCCTGCTCGCAATCGTGCCATGGACGGGTATCTATCCGTTCTTCGTCATGCAGGCGTTGTGCTTTGCGCTGGTGGCATGCGCCTTCAATCTTCTAATCGGGTATGGGGGGTTGTTATCATTCGGTCATGCCATGTTTCTGGGCACGGCAGGATATGTTTCGGCCCACGCACTGAAGGTCTGGGGTTTTTCGCCGGGGTTCGGCATTCTCTGCGGAGTGGCGAGTGCCGCGGTGCTCGCGCTGTTCACCGGGGTTGTCGCGATCCGGCGTCAGGGCATCTATTTCGCGATGATCACCCTGGCGCTGTCGCAGTTGCTCTACTTCATCTACCTGCAAGCACCGTTCACTCATGGCGAGGATGGTATCCAGAGCATCCCGCCAGGAAAGCTTCTGGGTCTTTTGAACCTGGCCGACCCGGTTATTCTTTACTACGTCATTCTCGCCGGCTTCCTGCTGGGGTTCGTGATCATCTTCCGCGCCATCAATTCCCCGTTTGGCGAGGTGCTGAAGTCGATCCGGGAGAACGAGCCGCGCGCGATTTCGCTGGGCTACAAGACTGACCATTACAAGCTGCTCGCCTATATCCTGTCGGGAACCCTGGCCGGCTTTGGAGGATCGCTGAAGGTCCTTGTGGCGCAGAATGCGTCGCTGACCGACGTGCATTGGACCATGTCCGGAGAAATCGTGCTGATGACCCTGGTAGGCGGGCTCGGCACCATATTTGGTCCGGTGGCCGGCGCCTTCATCATCGTCGCCATGCAACAGTATCTCGCCAGTTTCGGCCAATGGGTGACGGTCATTCAGGGCGTGATCTTCGTGGCTTGTGTGCTGAGCTTCCGGCGCGGAGTGGTCGGCGAAATCGCACACTATTTCCGCCGTTCTTTTTAACGGGAAATAAATTCGGCAACCCCAACGCCGCCCCCGGTTCCGAAACGTTTCTGATCGGAAAACAGTTGTGGCTGCGTTGATCCGCACCATATTCGCATTTCCCTGGCGAATTTTGCCTGGAACTCCTTGATCCTCATCGCTTTCCCTGCCACACGCTTGCGCCATGTCAGAGCTTGCCCTCACCCCCGATTCCTCCGTCTCGCCGCTTGCTGATGAAGTGGCGCGGCGGCGAACGTTTGCGATCATTTCTCACCCCGATGCGGGCAAAACCACGCTGACGGAAAAATTACTGCTGTTCGGCGGCGCGATTAATCTTGCCGGTCAGGTCAAAGCCAAGGGCGAGCGGCGCAATACCCGCTCTGACTGGATGAAAATCGAGCGCGAGCGCGGCATCTCGGTGGTGACTTCGGTGATGACCTTCGAGTTTGAAGGCGTCGTGTTCAACCTCCTCGACACCCCCGGCCACGAAGATTTCTCGGAGGATACCTACCGGACGCTGACAGCGGTCGATTCCGCGGTCATGGTGATCGACGCGGCCAAGGGCATCGAGGCGCGCACCCGCAAGCTGTTCGAGGTCTGCCGCTTGCGCGACATTCCGATCATCACCTTCATCAACAAGATGGACCGGGAGAGTCGCGACACGTTCGAACTCCTGGACGAGATCGAAAAGACCCTGGCGCTCGATACCACTCCGATGACCTGGCCCGTCGGGCGTGGCCGGGATTTTCTTGGAACCTATGACATGGCCGGGGGTGGCATACGCCTGCTTGAGGGTGGTGGGGGCAAGACCGGCGCGGCCGAGCAGATCGATATTGCCGATCTCACCAAGCGCAGTCCCAATCTCGACGTCGATATGGTCAAGGAAGAACTGGCTTTGGTTTCAGAGGCCTGCAAACCGTTCGAACTTACCGCTTTCCGCGAAGGGCATCTGACGCCGGTCTATTTTGGTTCGGCGTTGCGGAATTTCGGCGTCGGCGACCTCCTGGAGGGGCTTGGCAAGTTCGCGCCGCCGCCTCGTGCGCAGGAGAGCAATCTGCGCAAGGTCGACGCCGCCGAAGCGAAGATGAGCGCCTTCGTTTTCAAAATTCAGGCCAATATGGACCCCAATCATCGCGACCGGATCGCCTTTGCCCGGTTGTGTTCGGGCAAACTCATTCGCGGCATGAAAGCCAAGCTGGTGCGGACCGGCAAGAACATGTCGCTCTCCAGCCCGCAGTTCTTCTTTGCCCAGGACCGGGCGCTGGCCGACGAAGCGTTTGCCGGCGATGTCGTCGGCATCCCCAATCACGGCACCTTGCGCATCGGCGACACGCTGACCGAGGGCGAGGATCTGGTCTTTGTCGGCGTGCCGAGCTTTGCGCCGGAAATCATTCGTCGCGTGCGTTTGACCGATGCCATGAAGGCCAAGAAACTCAAGGAAGCCCTGCAGCAGATGTCGGAGGAGGGCGTTGTGCAGGTGTTTCGCCCGCGCGACGGCGCCCCGGCGTTGGTCGGGGTGGTCGGCCCGCTGCAACTGGATGTCCTGAAAGCCCGCCTCGAGGCGGAATACGCGCTGCCGGTTGAATTCGAAATCAGCGAATTCCAATTGGCGAGGTGGATTTCATCGGATGATCGCAAGAAGCTCGACGCCTTCATTGCGGCCAACGGATCGGGCGTCGCGGATGACGTCGATGGCGATCCGGTTTTTCTGGCCAAGAACGAGTTCTATCTCGGCTATACCCGGGAGCGCGCCGAAGGCATTGTGTTTTCCAACGTCAAGGACGTGAAGAAAAAGGCCTGATCGCGTACGCTTGCCAGGTGCCGGCGCACGCCAGATGGGGACACCAGACTGGGGGAAGGAGTGATGGGGCTACTCATCCTGATTGTGGGACTGGTGCTGTTGCTGGGGGGGCATACGCTGACCACCCAACGAGCGCTTCGCGATAGGCTGGTGAACGGTCTTGGCGAAAGCGTCTATAAAATTATCTACTCGCTGGTTTCGATTGCAGGGCTCGCGCTGATCGCCCGGGGCTTTTCGCAATATCGCCAGGCCGGAATGATCGATGTGGGCGTGGGTC
>Ga0207647_10000710_pt1 | contig 26130 bp, 31 predicted proteins | sample KBSCornC2_FD_184295 | JGI IMG/M metagenome (GOLD analysis project Ga0207647, IMG submission 184295) | Corn rhizosphere microbial communities from Kellogg Biological Station, Michigan, USA - C2 (SPAdes) (version 2) | ecosystem: Host-associated > Plants > Roots > Rhizosphere ... | reverse complement strand
GTCCGAATAGAAGCTGGCGAATTCGCAGCCGATCGCGCCCGATCCGATCACCAGCAGGTTGGTCGGCATCTCCGACGGGGTCATCGCATGGCGGTAAGTCCAGATGCGGTCGCCATCCGCCTTGGCGAAAGGCAGGTCGCGCGCGCGGGCACCGGTCGCGAGGATGATGTTCTTGGCCTGGACGTCAGTCGTCTGATCGCCATTCTTGACCTGGATCTTGTCCTTGGCGGTGAGCGTGCCGATGCCCTCCACCACGGTCACCTTATTCTTCTTCATCAGCCCTTTGACGCCGGCATTGAGCTGGCCCGCCACCTTGCGGCTGCGATCGACGATCTTGGCGAGATCGAACCCCGGCTTCTCGACCGACAGGCCGTATGCCGAGGCGTGCGTCATGTAATGATAGACTTCGGACGTGCGCAGCAGCGCCTTGGTCGGGATGCAGCCCCAGTTTAGGCAGATACCGCCCAACCGCTCGCGTTCGATGATCGCGACCTTCATGCCCAACTGCGCCGCGCGGATCGCCGCGACATAGCCGCCTGGGCCCGAACCGAGAATTGCGAGATCGTAGGTGTCAGCCACTGGAACCTCTTCTGCTTGGCGTCATACCGGCGAAGGCCGGTATCCAGTCCTGCGGTGGAGCTGGACCCCGGCCTCCGCCGGGGTGACAGTTTGGTGCGATATAATGCGCGATTAAGTTTCAATCACCCTCGGCCGCCCATCACTGCCGATCGCGACGAATGTGAAGGTCGCGTGGGTGACGCGGTCCATTTCCTCGCCGGCGCGGATGCGGCGCCAGGCGGAGACTTCGATCTTCATCGAGCTGCGACCGGTCGAGACCACGTCGGCATAGACCGAGACGACGTCACCCACCTTCACCGGACGATGAAAGGTCATGCCGTCGACCGCGATCGTAACCGCACGGCCGCGCGAATAGCGCGCGGCGACCGTGCCCGCGGCCGAGTCCATCATCGACATCAGCCAGCCGCCGAAAATGTCCCCATAAGGGTTGGTGTCCGCCGGCATGGCGACCACGCGGATGGCGGGTTCTCCGGTCGGTAGTGCCGGATCGTCGCTGCTCAAGCGAGCATGCCCAGCGGATTTTCAACCAGGCGCTTGAACGCCGCCATGAAGGCCGCGCCGTCGGCGCCGTCGATCGCGCGGTGATCGAAGCTGCCGGTCGCGCTCATCACGGTCGCGATCTGCAGGCTGTCGTTGACGACATAGGGGCGCTTCTCGCCCGCGCCGATCGCCAGAATCATCCCCTGCGGCGGGTTGATGATCGCTTCGAACTGTTTGATCCCGTACATGCCCATGTTGGACAGGCTGGCAGTGCCGCCGGCATATTCGTGCGGCTGCAGCTTGCCGTCGCGGGCGCGGGCGGCGAGATCCTTGATCTCGGTCGCGATCGCGGAGAGCGATTTGGTATCCGCGCTGGTGACGACCGGCGTAATCAATCCGCCGGGGATCGACACCGCGACCGAAATGTCTGCACGCTTGAACTGGATCAGGCTGTCGCCCGCGAACTGGACGTTGCAGGACGGCACCTCGATCAGCGCGGCGGCCTGGGCCTTGATCAGCATGTCGTTAACCGACAGCTTCACGCCGCGGCTCTCGAGACCCTTGTTGAGCTCGGTCCGCAGCTTGAGCAGCGCGTCGAGATTGATGTCCACCGTTAGGTAGATGTGCGGCACCTGCTGCTTCGATTCGCTCAGGCGGCGCGCGATCGTCTTACGCATGTTGGAGAGCTTGATCGTCTCCGCCGGCACGCCTTCGGGCGCCGGAGCGGGCGCATGCGCGGCGGCAGGCGCTGCAGCCGGGGCGGAAGCGGCGGCCTGCGGTGCGGCGGTGGCAGGCTTGGCCTGGCCGGGCTGGACGCCTTCAAGGTCCGCCTTGACGACGCGGCCGTTCGGGCCCGAGCCGGTGACGCTGGCAAGATCGATACCCTGTTGCTCGGCGATGCGGCGCGCCAGCGGGCTGGCCTTGACGCGATCGCCCGATGCGGCAGGGGCAGCCTTCGGCGCTGCGGGCGCTTCCGCCTTGGCAGCGACTTCAGGCTCTTTCTGCGGCGCGGTCGGGGCTTTGGCGGCGGGAGCGGTATCGGCCTTCGGCGCTGGGGCAGAGGAATCGTCGCCCTCGCCCGCGAGAATCAGGATCGGCGCACCGACCTTCACGCCGTCCGTGCCCTCAGGCACCAGAAGCTTCTGGATCGTGCCTTCGTCGATCGTCTCGAATTCCATGGTCGCCTTGTCGGTCTCGATCTCGGCGAGGATGTCGCCGGATTTGACCGTGTCACCCTCTTTCACGAGCCACTTGGCCAGCGTGCCTTCCTCCATCGTGGGGGACAAAGCGGGCATCTTGATTTCGATCGGCATGAGCGACGGGCCTCTCAAGGGGGCAGGAGACAAGCGGGCGTCCCTTTCGGACAGCATGCCCGGATGGTCAAGGCGTCGCTTGCCACCGAACCCCGAACGCGCGATTTCTGCAGTCGGATGCGCACCTATCTCGCCGTGATTGATGACAAACCCGAAGCGCGAACCGCGCTGCGCTTCGCCGCACGGCGGGCCGCGAAGACGGGGGGTGGCATCGCCATCCTCGCGCTCGTCCCCGCGCCCGAGTTCGTCCAATGGTCGGGCGTACAGGCGGCGATGGAGGAGGAGGAGCGGCTGCGCGTCGAAGGCATGGTCGCCGAGGCGGCCGGCGCGCTGATCAAGGAAACCGGCCTTACCCCCGACATCATCGTCCGCCCCGGTGAACCAATTGCGGTGGTGCGGGACATATTGAAGCAACGGCCCGATATCGCCGCACTCGTATTGGGTGCGGCGGCGGATGACGGGCCGGGGCCGCTGGTAGAGCATTTCGCAGGTGCGGAAGCGGGAAAGATGAGCTGCCCGGTAATGATCATCCCCGGTTCGCTCAGCGACGAGGCGCTCGACCGGTTGAGCTGACCGTCATCCCGGATCGTTCAATATGGCGACTCACGCAAAATCAAATTTCACTTCTGCAACAATGCCGCGCTTGTGAGCGGGGCGGCGCTTCCATATGCGTGTGGCATGCCCTCAGGTTTCGATCCCCGTGAACTGCTCGCAGCCGCCAAGGCGGGCCATATCGTCGCGCTGGGCCTACGCTATGTCGCGCAAGGGCCGGACTGGTGCGAATTCGCCTTGGATTATGATCGCCGGCTGGTGTCCGACGCGATTACGGGCATCCTCGCCTCGGGCCCGATCGTGTCGCTGATGGATACGGCTGCAGGCTTTGCGGTGTGGACCAAGCGCGGCCGGTTCGCGCCCCAGGCGACATTGGACCTGCGCCTCGATTATCTCCGACCCTCGCGACCCGGACAGGCGGTGACCGGGCGCGTCGAATGTTATCGGCTGACCCGGCGCATCGCATTTGTGCGCGGCGTCGCGCATGATGGCGACGCTGCGGACCCCGTCGCGCACCTCACGGGCACCTATATGATCCTGGGCGACGCGGCATGAAGGAAGTGACGCTCCTGCCCTATGCCGAATTCCTCGGCATCAGCATCGCTGGAGAGCGCGGTGGCGCTCCGCTGCTGGTCATGCCGTTCTCCGAAGGGCTGCTCAACCTGCAGGGTCAGATGCATGGCGGCGCGATTTCAGGCCTGCTCGAGATTGCCGCCATCGCCGCGATCGATGCGACGCTGGAGGAAGGCGAGGATCCGCGATCACTGTTCAAGCCGATCACCGTGACGGTCGATTTCATGCGCCCCGGCGCGCCCGCGGCGGTCTATGCGTGCGGCGAGGTGGTGCGCGTGGGTGGCCGCATCGCCAATGTTGCAGTGAGCGCCTGGCAGGATGATCCCGCGCGCGTGATCGCGGCGGCGCGCATGAACCTGGCGATCACGCCACCGGAGCCCGAACCCCAGAAATGACGCGATATTGGATCCTGCGTTCCGAACCCGACGCCTATGGCTGGGACGATCTGGTGCGCGATGGCGCGACCGAATGGAACGGCGTACGCAATTATACCGCGCGCAATTTCCTGAAGGAGATGCAGCCCGGCGACCAGGCGCTCTTCTATCATTCAAACACGCAGAAGGCCGCGGTCGGGATCATGGAGATCACCCGCGCCTGGCAACCCGATGGCGAAGACGGCAAATGGGCGAGCGTGGCGGTGAAGCCGGTGCGTCCACTAGCGAAGCCGGTGCCGCTGGAAGCGATGAAGGCCGAATCGCGTCTGAAGGCGCTGGAGATGCTGCGCCAGTCGCGCCTCTCCGTCACCCCGGTGCGCGACGAAGAATGGCAGGTGCTGCTGGAATTAGCCGCCTGATCCCAGTGGAAAGCCAAAGGCGGGTCGGCCGTCTTGGTCGGGCAATTCGATCCGTAAATCCATCTCGCTGAGCGGTTTCCCAGTCGCGCGATCCACCACCACCGGTTCGACTGCACGCCCTGTTTCGGCGTCGACCAACCGACTGAGCGGGCCCTCCCCGAAATGGGTGCGCCCCCACGCGCCCAACGCCTGTAGCACGGGCAGATAATCGCGCCCGCTTTGCGTGAGGACATATTCCTCCCGCGGCGGCCGCTCACTGTAGCGGCGCTTCTGCAGCAGGCCATCCTCGACCAGCGCCGCCAGGCGGCGCGTCAGGATATTGGGGGCGATCCCCAGACTCTTACGGAAATTGTCGAAACGCGTGCGCCCCAACCCCGCATCGCGCAGGATCATGATGCTCCAGAGATCCGGCACCCGCGCTGCACCGCGGCCGATAGGGCAGGTGCCCGAACCATGTTTTTCATTGTCCATTGCATTTTGATAGCGACATCACTATCAAAATGCAAGTAACTGGATCGCGAGTCGCGAAGGATAGGACCATGAGCAAGGAATTGGCTGGGACGGCGTTGATCACCGGCGCTTCCACCGGCATCGGTGCCGTTTACGCGGATCGGCTGGCACGGCGGGGACATGACCTGATCCTGATCGCGCGAGACAAGGCGCGGTTGGATGTGCTGGCGGAGAGGCTGCGGGCCGAGACCGGTGTGGAAATTGAGGTGCTGCGGGCGGACCTGACCGATCGCGGCCAACTTGCGGCGGTCGAGGCGCGGCTCGCCACCGACCCTGCGATCGACATCCTGGTCAACAATGCCGGAATGTCGATGAGCGGGACGGTGGTCAATGTCGAGGCTGCCCAGATCGAGCGTCTGATCGCCCTCAACATCACCGCCACCACGCTTCTGGCTGCGGCGGCGGCGAAGGCCTTTGCCGCGCATGGTCGCGGAGCCATCGTCAACATCTCCTCGGTGCTCGCGCTTGCTCCGGAGATGTTCGACGGCGTCTATTCGGGCTCAAAGGCGCATCTGCTCAACCTCAGCCTTAGCCTCAGCCATCAGCTGCAGGACATGGGCATCTATGTGCAGGCGGTGCTGCCGGGTGCGACGCGGACAGAGATTTGGGAGCGGTCGGGCAAGGACGTCGATGCTTTGCCAGCAGAGATGGTGATGGGGGTCGAAGACCTCGTCGACGCCGCACTGGTCGGCTTCGATCGTCGTGAAGCGGTGACGATCCCGCCGCTTCCCGACGAAGGCCAGTGGGCGGCCGCGACCGCGGCGCGGCTCGCGATGGGCCCCAATCTCTCGCGCCGCGACGTGGCGGAGCGCTACCGCGCGCTCGAACCCGCCTGAGCCGCGAACTCCGCGACCCGTGCCGCCTCCGCCATGCCTTGGACCATGGCGGCGCGCGCGACGTCGGGACGCCGGCGCATATCCATAGTGTGGCCGCCCAAGGCAGCCCGGCTGGCATCGTCCGGAAGGATGGAGAGCACGCGTGCGCCTTGTTCGCGCAGGCGGAGTAACTGGCCATCCAGGCGGGCTTGGATCCGGTCGCCCGCCGGCCCAGCCGGGCGGAAGCCGATCACCAACACCTCATCATAGCCCGGCACGAGATCGGCATTAGCAGTCGAGGCGAAGCCGCCGTCGAGAAAGCGCCTGTTGCCAATGGTGATCGGTGCGCTGATCCCGGGCAGGCTGCAACTCGCCGCTACGGCACGATCGAGCGATGCGCCGCTATCGCGCGTCAATATATGCACACTCCCGTCACCCGCATCGACCACGACGCAGCCGAAGGGCGCCGATGGCCATTCGGTCGCTCCCAGCATCGCGGCGAAACGCGCAATCGAAGCATCCTCGCTCTCGGTAGTCTGCGCGAGAGCATGGGCGCCGATCTCCGCGCGGGCGGCCCCCGGGTTCTCGGGCGAGGATTGAGCCTTGGCGAAAAGCCCGGGCAGTTGCGCCACGGCGTCGGGCGGGAAGATGGCCGCGCCCGTGGGCCGGATCCCCTTCGCTTCGTCGAGGATCGCGCCGGCGATCGCCGCCGGATCCCGCCCGCTTGCGAGTTGCGCACCGACGATCGCGCCGGCGGAGGTGCCGAGAATGAAATCCGCGTCCGCGAGTTGAACGCCGGCATCGGCTAGGCCCGCCGCCAGCCCCGCTTCCCAGGCGACCGCCAAAGGGCCACCCCCGCTCAAGACCAATGCCCGCATCCTCGTCTCCCTGTCGGCTGCTTATCCTACGCGCATCGTCGGGATCGCAACCGCACCGGACCGACGCGGCCCGCTAGCCGGCGGCCAGCTTCGCTGCCTCACCGCCGCGACCCGTATCGCGCAGCAGTGCGACCAATGTCGCCCGCGCGGTGGCATGACCGGGATCAAGCTCCAGCACGCGGCGCAGATGTCGTTCCGCCTCCAGCGGTTTGGCCATCCGTGCCATGGCGAGCCCGAGCAGCGCAGAAATGCTGTCGGGCTGCGCAGCCAGGATCCGCTCAAACAGCCGCGCGGCATCCGCCGGGCGGCCGAGCATCATCCACGCCGCGGCCGCCCGCACCAGATCGTCCGGTCCCCCCTCGCTCTCGACACGCTTGAGGAACGGCTGCGCCAAGCCAGCCTCCTTCCGCAACGCATGATAGCCGGCGCGAACCAGCGCCTCCCACAGATGGCCGGGCGCGGCCGCGTCGATGCGATCCGCGAGGTCCGGCAATGGCTCCGCCTCTTCGGCCGCGACATGGGCCGCGGCCCGCACCCCGAGCGCGGCAATCGATGCGGGCGCCAGCGCCAGCGCTGCATCGGCGAGCTGTCCCGCGGCCGCCGGATCGGTCGCGAGAAGCATCTCGGCCCGAGCGATCAACTCGCGCGCCCGCCAGCCCGCCGGCGGCCGGAGCGGGTGATGACCGAATGCCGCAACACGCGCGAGATCGGCTGGATCGGGCTCGGGTGGCACCCGGGGCGGCCGCATCGGCGGCGGCGCATGGGTCGCCCCTGCTGGCTGGACGAGCGCGCGGCCCGGCAGATCGATATCAACCAGACCGAAATGCGCGAGCAAAGTGGGCACCAGATCGAGGCTCGAGGCGCCCCGCAGCACAGCGCGTTCCACGCCGGGCCCGACCGCGGCCACCACGCCCGCCTGACCCGTGCGGCCGGGCGAGACGAGCAGGACGGTGGTACCCTCGGGAAGCGCGCCCACGGTGGCGCCGATCATCTGGTCGAGCAACGTCCAGGCCGCGTCCACGACGCCCTCGAAAGGCGGTTCCGCCGCGCCGAACTGCGCCTGAATGGTCTCCAGCCAGCCAAAATGGAGGAACAGTGCATCCCAGCGTGCCGAGCCGATCAGCAGCGCGGCCGCGGCATGCGCGCTGCTCAGCCGCGCGATCCTCAGCGCGAGCTCCACCAGTCGATGATCGCGGTCCTGATCGACAGTCATCAGCCTGGGCACGAACGGCGCCAGCATCGCGCCGGTGATGTCGCTGGGATGGACGCGCACCTCGCGCAGCCGTTCGGACCATTCCTCCGGAGCGGCGCCGCGGGGGACCAGCCAATCATGGAAATGCACGCCCGACGCGGTGAGGAAACGGGGATCGACGTGCACGCCAGGCCAGGCGCTCGCCGGCGCGGTGGCCGGCCAGTCCAAACTGGCCGTCGCATAGCCTGCGTCGGCGAGGCGCAGCCACACCGGATCGGCGGTCCACGAAGCGCGACCGATCGGGCGGAGCCCTCCGGCCCAGACCTCCTCGCCCGATAGGATGCCATGCCGATCGGGCATAAGCCCGGTGGCGATCGTCGCCCAGGCGGCCGGACCCGACGCCGGATTGGCCGGCCGCAGTCGCCCGGCGGCGGCGCGCGCGAGCAGCGTGCCGATCGCGGGCAGCCGGCGCGCAGCAAGGCGTGCGGACAGATCGTCCCAACCGATCCCGGCGAGGCCGAGCAACGCTATTTTCCCGGTGTGCGACGTCATGCTAGCGCCGTCACGTGTCCGATCTTTTCGTCGCCCCCGCAACCGAAGAAGCGCTTCCCGCCTGTTTCGCGCTGCTGCCGATGCTCGCTGATCCGGACGCTATCGTCTTTGCAGCGCGCGACGGTGAGGGCAGCCTTGCGGGGGCCGCGGGCCTGACGTGGCGGAGCTGGAACAGCCCGCCCGGTTTCCCCGTCTGGGTCCATGTCCTTCCCGACCGGCGCCGGCAGGGACTAGGCCGCGCCTTGCTCGCGGAACTCATCCGGCAAAGCGAAGGAGAACTCGATCAGCTCTGGGCGGCGCAGCCGATAGCCGAAGCGAGCGATGCCGCCGCCTTTGCGCGCGCCTGCGGATTCAAGCCTGAGCGACGCCAGCTCTTCTTCGAAGCGGATGCGCGCACCTTCCTGACGCAAATCGCGCGCACGGTCGATTTGCTCCGGCGACGGGGGCGGGTTCCGGAAGAGGCGAAGCTGGTACGAATCGATCAGGTGGCAATCGACGACTTGGCCCACCTCATCGCCTCCGAATTTCGAACCGCACCGCCGCGGCTGCTGGAGATGCTGCGGCGGAGCGTGGCTTCGGAACCGAGCCGTGCCCCAATCGACCGGCTGCAGTCGCGCGTGTTGCTGATGGATGGGCAGGTGGCCGGGGCGCTGCTGAGCCGTCGCACGGGCGAGAATAGCGCCCATATCGTCTGCAACGTCGTCGCGCCTGCCTGGCGCAAGGGCTGGGCCAACGCGGCTTTGCTCGACGGCTTTACGCGCGGCACAGTCGAGGCTGGCTGTACGCGGATCGGCTTTGATTGCGGCGAGGATGTGCATGACACGATCGGCCTCGCTGCACGCAGCGAGGCCGATCACATTCGAACCGATGCTTGGTTTGGTTATGCGCTGAGCGCGACCGAGCGCTGACGGCGACGGCGCATGACCGCGCCGGCAGCCCCAAGACCTAGGATCATCTCCGCCCAAGTCGCCGGCTCGGGCACACCGGCTTTGCTGGTGATCGACAGCTCGTTCGGAGCATCATAGGCGATCTGGCTGATGTGCCAGCCACCCTGGTCGACAGTTGCATAACCAAAATAGGTATCCGCACCGACGTCGAAGCGCAGACCGAGATAACCGTCGCCGCTGCCGAAGGGGAGGACCGTTTTTACCGAGGTATTGAAGCTTGCGCTGCCGTCTGGGATGTAGGGCGAACTGCTCGGATCACCTGCGAAGAACACGCCCGCAGTGCCCAGCGCGTCAACGCCGCCGAACGGGATTTTCACGTTGATCGCAGAGAAGTTGAACTGCGCATCTGCGATCGGAACGCCGATTGCGATACGGGTGCCCTGCACGGTCGGCGAGATGTCGACGTTGTCGACGAACACCGCCGCATCCGCGCTGCCCGCGAACGAACCCGCCGCGAACAAGATCGCGGGCGCCAGCAACTGCTTTGACTGAACCATCCCCAAGTCCCCTTTTTCTCGGCCTTACGGCCGCCCGCTCCCACCGCGGGCGTTCTCGGCTGCATAGGCAGGTAAGAATTCGTTCACAAGTCTTGTTGCGCCGTTAACCTTGATTTTTCCGACGCCTAGTCGGGGCGCCATCTTCGGTTAACCCTGCTTTTACTTGTCTAAGGCGTCCGACTCAGGCAATTCCGAAGGCATGTCGGGGGTATTGCAAGCAGATCGAGTCGCAAGTGCGACCGCGCCATCGCTCAGCGCCTGGTTTGCGCGCGATCCCGAACTGCTGATACGCTACCGTCGCTTCCGCCGCACCGCCTTTGGCGTGGTGGGTAGTAATTATGACGTTTCGCGTCTCTGTAATTTGACTTGCGAGGGCTGCCTGTTCTTTGAAGGCAGCGACTATCTTGCCCATCTGGATGACAAGAGCGAGGCAGAGTGGGATGCCTTCTTCGCCGCCGAAGCCGCGCGCGGAGTCAATTTCGCCTACCTGGCTGGTGCGGAGCCCGCGCTGCGCCCGGAACGGCTGCGCATGGCGGCGCGCCACATCAAGCGAGGCGTGATCTTCACCAACGGCACGATCGCGATCGATGCCGCGATCCCGTTCGCCATCCACGTTTCCTTGTGGGGCAATGTGGAAGACACGGTGCGCCTGCGCGGCGGCAGCAGCTATGAGAAGGCGTTCCGCCTGTTCGGGCAGGATCCGCGCGCAATCTTCATCTACACGGTCAACGCTCAGAACCTGCACGGCGTGTGGGGTGCTGCCGAACGCTGCGCGGCGGCCGGTACGCGCCTGTCGTTCAGTATCTTCAGCCCAACCGAGCAATATCGCGAGAAGCTTGCAGCGGGCGTGAAGCACGACGGCGACTATTTCCGGATCAGCAGTACGGAGGCGCATCTTGCCCCCGACGCCGCAATGCTCGCGGAAATCCGTACCCAGCTTGACGAGGTTGCGACAGCCTACCCAGGCACGGTGATCTATAACCGCGCCTATAATCAGTGGGTCACCAACCCCGACGGCCTATATGCGATAGACCCCGCAACTGGCTGGGCGATCGACTGTGAGACGCGGCGCGCACCCTATTTCCGCCACGTTCGCACCGATCTGACCACCAGCGAAAGCAAGTGCTGCAGCCCCAACATCGATTGTCGGGACTGCCGCGCGTACAGCATGGCGGCGGGAACAGCGGTGAGCCGCTTTCGCCGCTTTGCCGCGACCTATGAAGGGTTTCGGGACTGGATGGATATCGCGGAGCAATGGTGCGCGTTGTTCCTGCACAATCCCGCTGCCCAGCCTGGTCCGGCATAACCTAATCACCGTGCGCTTGCGGCGGCTGCTCGTTGCGTCCGCGGCACGGTCTTGAAGCTGCCACCGCCAAACCTATGTGCCGCCTCCCAAGCTCTCGCAAAGGTGCGTGCCTCATGGAATATCGCCAGCTCGGCCGGTCGGGCCTTAAGGTTCCTGTTCTCAGCTACGGCACGGGCACATTCGGCGGAACCAACGCCTTTTTCGAACGGTGGGGCAGCACCGATGTCGAGGAAGCGCGGCGGCTGATCGACATCTGCCTGGATGCGGGTGTCACCTTGTTCGACACCGCCGATATCTACTCGCAGGGCGCATCGGAAGAGATCCTGGGCGAGGCGCTCAAGGGTAAGCGCGATCAGGCGCTGATTTCGACCAAGGCGACCTTCCGCAAGGGCGACGGGCCCAATGATGTGGGGTCATCGCGCTTCCACCTCATCCGATCGGTCGAGGCCAGTTTGAAGCGGCTGCAGACCGACCATATCGATCTGTATTTCATGCACGGCTTCGATGCGCTGACTCCCGTCGAGGAGACTTTGCGCGCGCTTGACGACCTGATCAGCGCCGGCAAGATCGGCTATATCGGCGCCTCCAATTTCTCCGGCTGGCAGCTGATGAAGAGCCTCGCCAAGTCCGATCAATATGGTCTCGCCCGCTACGTCGCCTACCAGGGCTATTATTCGCTGGTGGGGCGCGATTACGAGCATGAGCTGATGCCGCTCGGGATCGACCAAGGCGTCGGTCTGATGGTGTGGAGCCCGCTCGGCTGGGGCCGGCTGACCGGCAAGATCCGCCGCAGCCAGCCGCCGTCGGAGGGGCGCATCGCGCAAGGGGGTGCGGAAGGCGGCCCCGAAGTCGAGGACAATTACCTGTTCCAGGTGGTCGACGCGCTCGATCGGGTCGCCACGGAGACGGGCAAGAGCGTGAGCCAGATCGCGCTGGCCTGGCTGCTGACGCGCCCGACCGTTGCCAACATCGTGATCGGCGCGCGCAACGAGGATCAGCTGCGCCAGAATCTGGGGGCAGTCGGCTGGACGCTCGATCCTCAACACATCGCCTTGCTGGACGATGCCAGCCGCAGGACCCCCGCTTATCCTTATTGGCACCAGATGGACTTCGACGAGCGCAACCCCAAGCCCACGCGCTGGTAGCCGCTAGAGCGGGCGTTTAGACTTTTCGCCCGAACATATTCTACTTCTTGGTGGCTAGGCACCATCAAATGGGCCGAAACGCACGCTCCCTCTCCCGGCCGGGAGAGGGCTCTCTCGCTCCGTTTTGCTTTTACCTTGTGGGCGGCTCGTTTCAACGGAACACCAGCACGATTCATCGCTGCGGGTGAACTACAATCTCCGCTGAAGCCTCCAAGAGCTTGGTTCAAAGTGGAGGACAACATGGTACGGAGAGCAGCTCTTCTTGGCGCGGTAGCGATAAGCTTGGCCGGTGCAGCACATGCGACAAGCATGGCCGATGCCACGAATGACTTCATCGGGTCCTATACAGGTCCGACCGACGCGGATCTCGACGTGACGGCGCTGTGGGTGAATTTCGACAGCACGACCAATATGTTCCGCGTGCGGAGCACGATGGCCGGCATGATCAATGCCGCAAACCCCGGCTTCTACGTGATCGGTGTGAATACGGGCACAGGGACCAGCCCGTTCGGCCCGATCGGCGAGGGCAATGTTCTGTTCAACAAGGTGATCCTGGTCCAAAAGGACGGCAGCGCGCTACTCAGCGGAAACCCCTTAACGGCGACCGTTTCGGGCAATCAGTTCACGCTGGATATCCCGCTCTCGTTGCTGCCGAGCACGGGCTTCAACCCGCTGCGCTATGGCTTCAACATCTGGCCGCGCAACAGCGCCGTCGGAGGCTTCCCGACGATCAGCGACTTCGCTCCGAACAACGCCACCCTCTCCGCCGCGCCCGAGCCGTCAGCGTGGGCGATGATGGTCGGCGGGTTCGGAATGATGGGCGGGGCAATGCGCCGCCGCCGTACCATGCGGCTGCGCTTCGCCTGACGCCCCGCCACCCCTCCCACCGGGCGGCGGGAGGGGTGACCGGCGGGCCGGATCCCCATCGGTCCGCCGGTCCTACTTTCGGGATGGCGGGTATTGCGATGGCAATCTGCGCCAAAGCCCATCGCATTCCGCTATTCGCTTAATTCGCCGGCTCCAAAGGTCTATAGCGGTCGCGCAACCAAGGCGATGCCTTCCCCGCGTCGCATGGCACGATGGAGACGGATGATGCGGATAGCGTCTATGCTGATCTTGGCCGCGTTGGTGGCCGCCCCCGCCGAAGCGCGCCAGTCGATGAAGGAGCGCGGCGAGGCGGAGCTCGCGAAGATGTTAAACGGCTATGTTCCCGGCAAGACGGTACACTGCGTCACGCTCAGCGATATCACCAATCAGACGGTGATCGACGGCACGGCGATCGTCTATTGGGGGCTGAGCGGAAAGGCCTGGGTCAATAGACCCAATGGCGCGGAATTCCTGCGTGAGGATAATGTGCTGATCTCAAAGCCGTTCGGGGGACAGACCTGCCGGCTGGACATCATCCATCAGCGCGATCGTTTCACGCATATGGAAAGCGGAGCGATCAGCCTCAACGATTTCACCCTCTATACGAAGGTGAAGCGCTGATTCAGGCCTTGGTCGCTAAGCCTTAGTCGCGAGGATCATCCGCCCCGGGCCGAGCCGTTCGATGATTTGACCGACCTGATCCTGGGCAAAGGCGAAGCAGCCCTGGCTGCGGCCGAGTGCGCCACGGGCGGCGAGCTCGCGATTCACATACCAGGCGCCATGGACGACAATGCCGCGCGGCTCCGCCTGATTGTTGTCAGGATCGAGGCCCGCGAGCCTGCGCGAGCGACCGTGCGCGCCGAAATAGACGTCCTTGGTCAGGAAGGCGCCCGCCGAGGTCGCCTCCGACCCGGGTAGATTAGAGAAACGCTGCAGCCAGCCGGTATGCGCGGGATCGGACCCGCGACCGTGTGCGACGAGGAAGGATTCCACTCGTCCGTTTTGCAGATCGATCAGGTGGAAGCGCGGCTTGGCGCTGTTGATGCCGAAATCGGCGATACCCACCATATCGCGATGGGGGATGAGCCCGGCATGACGATCCAGCGCCGCATTGGCGCGCGCGATCAGCCCGTCCATTCCGGTCGGACGAAGCAGGGCCTCCGCCCCGGCGCGGCCGACCAGCAAGGCGCCCGCGGTCACGGCGGCACCCGCCGTGAGAAATTGTCTACGATTCATGCGTCCCTCCGCGGCGCCCCTTATACCCTGGTTAACCTTAACAAGATGTTGATTTGTCTTGGGGAACTTGGGGCGGCACAGCCGGACAGCATCCGTATGCGCATGCTGCGCAGCTCGTGTTGAGCAAAGACCAGAACGCAATTTTCTGGTATGAAGCCAGCTGGAGAATGCCACGCCATGGCTCTGGATCGATCCGCCCGGAAGCCTGCGCGCACGCCGCGCGACGCGGCCTTCTGCGGCTGGATTCTGGTAACCGCCGCCATCATCGCCATGCCCGCGCATGGCGTGACGCCTGCGCCCCCCAGCTGCCCCGCACCGGCAATGACGCCGGCGCCGATCTCCAGCGTGGTGCGCACCGCGGTAATCGATGATTGCCTGACGGTCGAGGGGCAGCAGATGGCAGCGCGCCTGCTCGACAACCGATTGTCGATCGGCGTTCACGTCAACGGCAACGGGCCGTTCCAATTCCTGGTCGACAGCGGCGCGGATCGTTCGGTGATCGGCGCCGCGCTGGCGAAGCAACTCGGCTTGCCCGCCGGCGAGACGGTGCGCGTGAATGACGTGAAGGGTGCGACCGAGATCGCTACCTTCCTGGTGGACACATTGAAGGTCGGCGAAAGTTCGACCTTCGCGGTCTCCGCACCTGCGCTGCCCGAACAAGCGCTTGGCGCGCAGGGAATTCTCGGCGTCGATGCGCTGGCCGACCGGCGGGTGATGCTGGATTTCCAGAACAACAGCATCACACTCGAAGAGGCCAGCCAACCCGAGAAGATCGGGCCCGACGAGATCGTGGTCGTCGGCCGCCGCCGCCACGGTCAACTCATTCTGACCCAGGTGCGCGTGGAGGGACTATCCATCTATGCGCTGATCGACACCGGATCCGATGTCACGATCGGCAACATCCCGCTGATGGAAAAGATTGCGGGCAGTCGCCATCCGCCGGTCCATGTCGACCTGATCCTCAACAGTGTCACAGGGCGTTCGGTACCCGCCAGCGGCGTCTATATTTCGCGAATCGAGATCGGCGCGTTGCGGATCCGGAACCTGCGTGTGGCCTTTGCCGATGTGGCGCCCTTTGCCGTGTTCGGGCTGGCCGATCGTCCCGCGCTGCTGCTCGGCACGGATGCTTTGCGCGGGCTGCGGCGCATGTCGCTCGATTTCCATCAATATCGAGTTCGCTTTCAGCTGAAAAACCAAGGCTGAAGTCGCGTTCATCCACAGGAAATCATAGTTAAGCAATTCTCTTCAACGGAACACCATGATATGGAGGCTTCCGGAGGGGAAATGAACGCGCCGTTTAGCTTGACCCAGGGTCAGATTCTGCTGCTTGCAGAGCCCCAAAGCTTCAGCGCTGCCTATATCAGGCGCTCGCTCGAGCTTTACGGTATTAAAGTGATTGCGCCCGAAGTTCGTCCCGAACAGGCGCTCGCCGGCCTCGATCCCGCCGAATGGATGTCCGTTTCGGCCTGTATCGCGGTCGATCTCGGCCAATCCTTGTTCGAAATGCTGTCAGCGCAACGGCGCGAAATCCCCTTCATCTTCGTCGGCCAGGATCCCAGCGCGTGGTTCAGCGGCCCCTATAGTTGGCTCTGCCCGCCCTTCGCCGCATTCCAGGTGGTGGAGCGGTTGGGCGAGATGATGGCGGCGGCGGGCGCAGCGATGCAGGCTTCACTGGATTTCGCAACGTCAGGTTCGGGGACATCTGCCAACTGATTGTGCCGGCACCTCTGTTGGTGCGGTCCATGACGGCAGTGGCGGGAATGGCGGATCCCGATTTGCGCGATTGAAGTAAGCAGACTCCGCAGGGAGGCACTAACATGCTCAGCCGCATCGCCGCAGGTCGCACAGACCTAGTTTTTGGTTGGATTGAAGGCGGTGGCGATCCCCGCGCAATCGTGGACGGCGCAGCGCTGATCAATTGGTGCTCTTATTATGGCGACGTGTCAGCGATACGATACCTACAAAGCCACGGCGTCTCATTGACCTCGCTCGGATCGAACTTCGATCTTAACGGCGCCGCCTTCCACGGGCACTGGCGGCTATGCGAATATTTGATCGAGCAGGGTGCCGATCCCAAAGCGCATTGCCAGACACCGGTGAAACACCGCTCCATGCGGCGCTTTGCAGCTTCCAAAGCGTGGAGCATGAACGTGTGGTCGAGGTGCTGCTGAGAGCAGGGGCTAAGGTGAATGCCGTGACAAACGCGGGCGTGGAAACGGGCAGCTTCATGCGCGACGTTCGCATCCGGGGCGAGACGCCGCTTCACCGCGCGGCCGCTTTTGGCACCTGTGAAAGTATTCGGTTGCTGATCGAAGCCGGAGCCGCGGTCGACGCGAGAGATGCGAACAATGATACGCCGCTTACTTGGGCAAGCTACGCTTTGCGTGAAGCTTCGGTGCTCAACTTGCTTTGTTTTCCACCATTCCACGTCGATCCGAACCGCAAGACGATGAAAGTCAATTTGATTGGCGCACCGCAGGCGACAATCCGATAGGTTTCTGGAACCGGCTTGAGCAAGAGACTGAGCGATGTTACTAAAAGCGCATGACCCGCGCGACCGCACACTCTCAACAACAACTCCGCAATCTTACGGCGGTGTTTGTGCGCGCGCTCGGCTCATGGGATAGCTAAAAAACACCCATAGCTTTGATGCTGACCACCCCGCCCAATCGGCGGGGTTTTTCATGCCGGTTGGGCCTTACACATAAGGACAACAGGGCAATGATTTTCTTGAACGAAGTCGCCATCGAATGTGTCGCGCTGGGCGTGATCGATCGAACCTTGCCGAAGAGCGACTGGACCCATGCCGGCCATTTTGCCGCGGCACTTTGGCTTTGCCGCCATCGCCCCGACCTTACGCGCGCCGAAGAAATGCGGACACTGATCTCGGGGTATAATGAGGCGACGAAGACTGCCAACACCGACACGGGCGGCTATCATCACACGATTACATTAGCGTCCATGCGCGCAGCGGACGACTGGCTCGCGGGCCATTCCCCAGACGTGCCGCTTCATGTCGTGCTATCAGCCCTGATGGCTTCCCGATACGGCAACCCAGACTGGCTTTTGACATATTGGACACGCGCGTTGCTATTCAGCGTGCCGGCTCGCCGCGGTTGGATCGAACCTGATCTTGCGCCGCTGCCGTTCTAGATGTTGAACGCTTGGTATCATCGAAAGGGCCACACGCCTTCCGAGTGGGACCTCTAGCCGGAACATGTGGGGCGAGGCGCGCTGGGACAGAACCTCACGCACTGCTTTCCCGAATTTTGACGATGTTCAGAACTATGTCGATTTCCGACATGCTCGTTCGTCATGATGTGATCTCAGTATTATCGGTTCAGCCAAAGGAGAGGGACCCATGACCCCCACCATTACCGCTTTCGAACGATCGCCTGATGGCGGCAAAGGGCTGGCGCGCGATACGCGCGTTCGCTGGGCGCTGGAGGAAGTGGGGCAGGCTTATGACGTCCGCCTCGTCTCGTTCCAGGCGATGAAGGAACCCGCGCATCTGGCGCTGCACCCCTTCGGACAGATACCGACTTATGAAGAGGGCGATCTTGCCATTTTCGAGACGGGCGCGATCGTCTTTCACATCGCGCAGAAGCATGAGGGGCTCCTGCCCAAGGGTGCCGACGCGCGGGCGCGGGCGATCACCTGGATGTTCGCCGCGCTCAACACGGTGGAACCGCCGATCCTCGACCTTCCGATCGTGAAGTTTATCGAGGGCGACAAGCCCTGGGCCCAGGAACGCATGCCGCTCGTGCTGGATCGCATCCGCGACCGGTTCAGACCATTGTCCGCGCGGCTGGGCGATGCCGAATGGCTCGACGGCGCATTCAGTGCGGGCGACCTGTTGATGGTGTCGGTGCTGCTCCGCGCGCGACCCTCCGGCGTGCTCGACGAATTCCCCAGCCTCGCCGCCTATGTGGCCCGCGGCGAGGCACGCCCGGCCTATCAGCGCGCGTTTGCGGCGCAGTTGGCGGTGAATGCGCCGGGGAGTTGATACGAAAGCGGATGCCGGTAAGCGCAAAGCAACGCTTGCCGGCCATTTCACAATTACGTCGAGCTTGCGGCTCCCTCCACCATCCGCAGACCGACGATGCCGACAAGGATCAAGGCAAGGAAGGCCAGCCTGGCAAAGGAGGCGCTCTCTCCCAGGAAGATGATACCGGCAAGCGCAACGCCCACCGCGCCGATGCCAACCCAGACGGCATAGGCCGTTCCTACCGGCAGGCTCTTTAGTGCCACCGACAACATGACAATGCTGGTGACTGCCGCGACGATGGCAATGGCGCTTGGCCAAAAGCGATGGAGCCCTCCACTGGTCTTGAGCGCGGTGGCCCAGACGATCTCAAGCAGGCCGGCGGCGACAAGAAGAAACCATGCCAACTTCATTCTCCTGTGCCTGAACCGCCCAGGCAGTCGCGCAAAGAGCTTCGACCGCTATGTAGCAGTAAGCGGGTGCGCCCCATATCCGCAACGGCGTCGGAAGTGGTCGTGGTACCTTATGTGGCGGCGAAGAGCTGCTTTAGTTGGTTGGCGATCGGTCTGTTTTTGGCGAGCTGCCGTTCTCGAGAGCGTCTCAATCGCAAGCAGCAGGGTGCTACGCCGCCGGTCTGGTGGGATAGTGCATGAGACGCACGTTCGGGCCTTGGCAACTTCGCAAGAAGCACTCCAATATGACATGAATTGGCCAAGACGAATTAGCCTCTCCCGTGCCATTGCACGCACGGTCACTGTTGCGGAGAGAATTAGTGGCAACGATCAACGGCACCGCCGCCGCAGACAATCTGGTCGCAGACTCCGCCGACGATTTTATTGTCGGCGATGGGGGCAATGACACAATCGACGGCGGGGGCGGCAACGATGTCATCTATGGGAATATCGACGTCGACGACGGTTTTCTTCCACCCAATGGCGACAGCGACCTCCTCCACGGCGGTGCCGGCAACGACTTCATACTCGGTGATCAAGGCGACGACACGCTGTACGGTGACGCGGGCAATGACACGATGGCGGGTGGATCAGGCCGCGACTTGCTCGAGGGGGGAGCGGGAAACGACTTCATCGGTGATCAGACCGAGGGCGACACGCTGCTCGGCGGCGACGGTGATGACCAGATTGGAGCGGGATACGGCGACGTCGTCGACGGGGGTGACGGGCTCGATGATCTGGGTCTGAGCCTGGCGAAAGCGCCGACCGGTGCGAACCTCGATTTTCGCCTGCTGACCTCGGGCGGCACGCTCACTTTTGGAACTCTGACCATCCAGCATATCGAATATGTGGGTGGCGTCAGTGGTACACGGTTCGATGACAATCTGACGATGGGCACCCCCCGGCCGGGTGCGTTCGGTATCATGCTAAGCGGTTATCTGGGCAACGACACGCTGACGGGTACCGAACAGGTCGATTCGATCGACGGTGGCGACGGCAACGACGTGATATATGGGCTGGGCGGCTTTGATGCCCGCTTTGCCCCTTCAATCGACCGCTTGAGCGGCGATGCTGGCAATGACACCATCTTCGCGGGACCACAGGGCGCGTTGGCCACGGGTGGGCTGGGCGATGACATGCTTTACGGCGGCATCGGAAGTGATGACCTGAACGGCGACGCGGGAAACGATACACTGTCCGGCGGCGGCGGTGATGATGGGCTCAGCGGAGACGGCGGCGATGATAGCGTCGACGGAGGCGACGGCAGCGACCTTGTACGTGGCTGGGAGGGGCGTGACACGCTGATCGGTGGCGACGGCGATGATGGTCTGAACGGTGGTGATGACGACGATCTACTCTCCGGAGGCAACGACCAGGACAATCTTGTCGGTGGGAATGGTCATGACGTCCTGGCAGGTGACGCGGGCAGCGACACGCTGGACGGCGGATCGGGCAACGATCATCTTTACGGCCGGGCCGCGACGGCAGGCGTGGATGGCGCGGACTCTATCAGTGGCGGCGACGGCAGCGACTACATACAGGGCAATAGCGGCAACGACACGCTGAACGGCGGCTCCGGATCCGATCGGATACAGGGCGGCGCCGAGGACGACCTGATCAACGGCGGCGTGGGGAGCGGGCAAGACACGATCAACGGCAACCGGGGGAATGACACCATCGACGGTGGCGACGGCGCCGATTCCATTCGTGGCGGGCAAGACAAAGACTCCATTTCCGGTGGAGCTGGCGACGATCAACTATATGGCGACAAGGGCATCGACGTTCTAACTGGCGGCTCCGGCGCGGACATCTTCCGCTTCGCGGCAGGTGATGCCCTCACTTCCCTAGGTACGACTGACAAAATCACTGATTTTGCGCCAGGCGTGGATCGCATTTCGCTCGGCTTCAGCGTCGCTACCGTTCTGACAGGCAGCAGTCAGTCCAACCTTTCTGCGGCTCAGAGCGCCGCTCAGGCGCTGTTCGATGGACACGCAGGCGACCACGAAGTGGCAGCGATCCAAGTCGGCAGTGACACTTACCTTTTTTGGAACGGGGCCGGAGGCGCACCCGTGGACAGCACCGTGCTTCTCGAAGGTGTCTCGTCCTCAACAATAATGATAGGCGATTTCGCCTGATTGGTGTCAGAGGTAAGAGGTTAGCTAATTGGCCGCCGCGTGCGCGTAGCTCAGCACGCGGGATACGCGCCACTTTCCATCGGCGCCGACTACCCACACCATGGCGAAGCTGGCTTTTCCGACGAGGTGCTCCTCGCCGCTTACGCCATGCCGCTCGTAGAAGAGATGGTCGCCGGTCTCCATCGCGCCCCAGCCGGGAATGGGGTCCACATGCAAGGACTCGCGGACCAGCACGCGTCGCTGTCGCCAGTTGGTCGGGTCGGAAAGCAGGCGGCAGCGATCCTGGAACTGTGCGACGAAATCCTCGGGTTTGCGAACGTTGAAACCGCCCTTGTCGTGGTAGAATTCGACATCATCGCTGATCATCGATCGGAACCGCGCAGTGTCGCATGGCCCCTCGAAGAACAGCTTGAAGAGCGATGTATCCGCCTCTTCGATCTGTCGCGTGAGTTCGGGCTGAGGCGGCACCGTGACGGGCTTGACGGGCTGGGCCGCCTGAGCCGCGGCAGTTGCGAGCAGGACGACCAGTGCGTGCATCGGAATCGCTCCGTATTAGTGTATTATATCAATAATACAGAATGCCAGGATATGCAAACTCCCGTCCGCACCATATGCACTCGCCGGGTCGATCGTCGGCCTGGAGGCGGGGCATGCGCCAAGGTTCGAATGCCGTGACCCGGAAGCCGTTGGCCTGCAGGCTAAGCCGCCTCGTGAAAAGGAGGTGCGGCCTTCCGGTGATCGCGACGCTGATGATCAGTCTTCAAACGAGATCACGACGTTATAGCCGGGCCATTCCGGCCGGAGCTTTCCGCGAGCCGCGGCCTTGTTCCACGCGTGGACGCCGAGGTTGCCCAAATCGGAATAGCGGCCACGTTCGGTCATTCCGCGAATGAGGAAAGGCACTCCTTCGCATGCGATCGGTGACGCACAATCTGCCACATGGAGGTGGAGATGCGGCCCGGTCGAGCTGCCGGTAAAGCCGAGCCTGGCGATCACCTGCCCCGTCTTGACGCGCTCGCCCCGTCGCACCCGGATGCTGCCAGGCTTGAGATGTTCGTAGATCGCGTAGCGTTTCGGCCCGATCCGCAGCGCTACGTAATTGCCGCTTCCCTCCGCTGGCGACTTGGCCGGGTTCCCCGTGATGGAGTCGCTTTCAAGCACGCCGTCACGCATATCCTCCACTCTGCCATCTGCCCCCGCGAGGACCTCGGCACCATAGCCCACGGCGTCTCCAGGGCGATCGGCATCGCCGGTGGTGGTCCGTCCTTCAGCGTCCACGCCAACCCAGTCAACGGCGTAACGGCCCGGGATCCGCTCCACGCCGCCTTGCACCAGAACCACGCGACGGTGCCCGCGCGGCCACGAGGGATGGTGTACTGCAACCCATGGACCGCCGCGCAGAGGTGGGCCGAGTTCCACCGGCGCTGTGGTGTCGAAGGGAACGGGAGGTGATCGAAGTTCATGAATCCCGCCGCCGGACAAATAGCGCACGGATGCGATCAAATCTTGCGGGGCGACGTCGACGCGAAGGTTCAGTTCAAAGTAGAATCTTTGGGATTTCGCTGATGGCAGATGTTCGCTCAGTCGGGCTTGAAGTTGCGAGCGATCGTAGCGCACCAAAATAGCACCCGTTCGCTTGTCGATTATCGAAACCTCGACGACCTTTTTGAAGCCTATTGTCGTGCCCGATACCACCTCGAACGCGACCAATTGCGCGCCATCGCTGGCGACAGGGCGAGGAAGAAAAGGGATTGAGGGGCCAGCCGGGCTTTCGGGTGCCCGGGCATTCGAACCGGCGATGGCGATCAGCGCGCATGATGGAAGCATCAGCCATGAGTTCATTGAGCGTCATTCCCGAAGCGGGGACAGTGGGCGAGCGCCATGTAAACCTCATCGCGGGCGGTGGGCGGTGCCGGCGCCTGAGGTGATGAAGATGCAGGTGGTCTCGACGTCTGCATCCGAGTCGGCCGTATGCCATACGCCGGGCGGATTGATCGCATAGTCCCCGGGCCTGAGCGCAACGCGCTCCACGCGGCCGTCAGGAAATTCCTGGATTATCATGGCAGCACCCGCCGTGCAGACGATCACCTCGGCGCCGTGTGGATGAACCTCCCAGGATGGCCAGTTCCCCGAAAAGCTGTACTGGAGGACGAGCCTCCCCTCCGTCCCATCCGCTTCACGACGTCGGGCATACTCCTCGAACCACGCCTCGCCATAATATGGCGGTTCGATCTCTGCGGTCGCGCCCCGACCTAAATGGATGAAGTCAGTTGCCAGGCTCGGCATGCCATTCTCCTTCTTCTACCTCATCCTCATGGCCGGCCGGCCGATTGCGCTCCCCCCATTCGTAGAGCGCATCCAGGATCAAACCGAGCGAGGCCGCCTTCTCTGTCAGGCAGTAGCGCACATGCAGCATAGCATCGCTCGAACAATCCTCGCGCAAAACGAGCCCATCGGCTTCCAATGCCCGAAGCTGCAGCGTCAACGCCCGGACCGTTACGCCGGGGATCAGTCGCTTCAGCTCCCCGAACCTGCGCGGCCCGTCCTTCAAGTGCAGCAGAATGAGCGCCTTCCATTTGCCTGAGACGGTACGGACGGCGAATGCCACCGGGCACCAGGGCTCGCGCTTCATTCCTGCCTCCGCTGGTATCAAAAACTTGCCTACTATGCGGCGATCCGCACCGCCTCTAGCACTCTCGCGACAATGGAGGCGCGTATGGGCACGGGCGCAACAACGACGATTCTGGCCGGCACTACCGCAATCGGTGCGGCGCTGACGGCCGGTGTTTTCTTCGGCTTTTCGTGGCTGGTCATGCCTGCACTCGACAAGATGTCGCAAGCGGGCGCCATCACGGCGATGCAGGAGATCAACCGCATAGCCGTCCGCTGCGCACTCATGCCCTTGATGTTCGGCACCGCCCTTCTTTGCCTGGCGGCTGCTATAGCAAGCCTGCGGGCAGGCCGTTCCGTCGCCGCCATCGGCATTGCTGGAGCGCTGGTCTACCTGATCGGTGTGATCGGGGTCACGATCTGCGCCAACGTTCCCCTCAACGATCAACTCGCGCGCTTATCCGCCACCAGCGCAGCGCCGAACGCGTGGCACGCTTATTCGACCCCGTGGACGCAATGGAATACCGTGCGCGCGGCAGCGGGCGCGGTTGCGAGCGGCTGCTTCACGACGATAGTCTACCTGCTCGGACGAGCGACGGCGTGAACGATATCGGTGCTGACTGTAGCTCGGACGCCGTGCCGATCCTGCCGATCTGGGACCAAAGCCTTCTTTCCCTCGCCGCGCCGCTAAGCCAAGTTGATGCGATGCTCCCGCCTGAAGGCTTCGCCATCGTCTCCGGTCCTTTCCGGCCCGCCGGCCTGGCGCATGTCATTGAGGCTTATGATCGCGCAGTAGCGGCCGCCCGGCCGGACGAGGTCAAAATCGGGTCGACAAGCGTCCGCATAGATGGCCTGCTCGGTCGTGCGCCAAAGTTGGCTGCCATCCTCAGCCATCCACCCCTGTTGTCAGCAGCAGCGGCGCTGATCGGAGGTCCCTTCAAGCTGAGCGCATTCCACGCGCGAAGCATATCCGCAGAGGCAGGCGCGCAGACAATGCACCAGGACGTTGCTCCGGGCCGTGACGGGTGGCCTTTGCTCGGGTTCATTTTCATGGTCGACGCCTTCACCGAGGAGAATGGCGCGACCCGCTTTCTGCCAGGATCCGCCGACCTTGCGGAATTGCCTGATACGGCGCCCAATATTGAACAGGCCTGTGGTCCGGCAGGATCCATGTTGCTGTTCGACGGGTCGGTCTGGCACGGCCATGGCGCCAATTTGACGTCGCGTTGCCGTCGGTCCGTGCAGGGCGCGCTTATTCCCAAGGCGGCTCGCTCGGCAGTCGATCACCGCCGCACGCTCCGGCCGAAAATCTGGGCTGCATTTCCGCAGGAAGTCCGATCGCTCTTGGAACCGTAAACAACCTACTTGTCGAGAGCCCCTACGAGCGGGGTTTGCCAGTCCCATTCTTGCACGTGTTTCCGGCTAACTCGTCCAAGCTCACATAACCATCATGGTTTCGATCCAGAGAATCGAAGTCATAGTCATCCCGCGCTGGCTTCTCTCGGCCTAATCCAACCATGTTGTTGATAACAGTGTGGTATTCCGGGCGAGAGATTCGATTATCGCCGTTGGTGTCGTACCGTTCGTAAGAAACCCGCATCCCCGCAAGAGAGCGCGAACACTCGGCGGTCGGTCCGTGGGTATTACACGCGGCAAGGAGCAGCGGGCAAAGCGCGACGAACCATCTCATAGTGGTATCAGCCATTCGGCACTGGTCTGCAATCGGGCTGAAAACGGCCGTCAGCCCTGTTGCATCTGCCGCCTGCCCTGCGGCCAAACGGCTGCAACACCCAATGATGTCGCAGCCGCGGAAACTCGTTCAAAATTATGATCATACCACGCGATTGCGCGCGATCAGCTCCTTATACCAGGCCGCGCTCAGCTTGGGGATGCGCTTCTGTGTAGCGAAGTCGACATAATGGATGCCGAAGCGCTTGGTATAGCCGTCGGCCCATTCGAAATTGTCCATCAGGCTCCACAGGAAATAGCCCTTCACGGGGTATCCTTCCGCGGTCGCGCGGTGGAGCTGGGTCAGGTAATTGCGCAGGTACATGACGCGGTCGCTGTCATCGACGCGGCCATGGACGATCGGATCGTCCGCCGAACAGCCATTCTCCGAAATATAGAGCGTCTTGGGCCCCCACAATTCGCTCACCAGACGCGGGCCCCAATAGAGCGCCTCCGGCCCGACATAGAGCCAGGGCGAGGCCATGCGCGGGCTCTGCTCATAATGGGGCAGGATGACATAGCCCTTGGGCGCCGCGGCGTCGGCGCGGACATAATTGGGCGTGTAGATATTGAGCGCGACGAAATCGAGCGGGCTGGAAATCGCCGCCATGTCGCCGGCCTGGACCTTGGGTGCGGCCGCACCCTGCTCGGCCAGGTAGGACTCGAGATATTTGCCTTCCATGATCGCCGTCAGGAACATGGCATTTTCTTCGCGCATCGCCTTCCTGGTCGCGGCAATATGCTCGTCCGTCTCGATCGCGGGCGTGAAGATCGTGGTATTGTCGGCCAGCCCGACTTGTGCGCCCGACGCATGCGCGCGGATCGCCTGCACCGCCAGTCCATGCGCGAGCACGCCATGGTGACGCACCTGGTTCACGCCCGCCGGCGGCAGCTTGAGCCCCGGAGCATGCTGGCCTTGCGCATGGCTGAGGTCGGTGAAGCAACGGAGTTCGTTGACCGTCATGAAATTCTTGACGCGGTCGCC
>Ga0207647_10000708_pt1 | contig 26164 bp, 27 predicted proteins | sample KBSCornC2_FD_184295 | JGI IMG/M metagenome (GOLD analysis project Ga0207647, IMG submission 184295) | Corn rhizosphere microbial communities from Kellogg Biological Station, Michigan, USA - C2 (SPAdes) (version 2) | ecosystem: Host-associated > Plants > Roots > Rhizosphere ... | reverse complement strand
GATATGGCGGTGGTCGACTGGTTCGGGCAGCCGATCGAGGGGCTGTTTGCTGCGGGCGAGGTGATCGGCGGTTTCCACGGCGGCGGCTATTACAGCGCCACATCCCTTGCGGGCGGCGCGACCTTCGGCCGTATCGCGGGGGCGTCAGCGGCTGGTTTTCCGAAAGGCTGCGCGCAGCGTGCTTAGAGACCTGATGATCTGGTGACCGTTCACGCCTCCAGCTCGCAGGCCTTTGCATAGTTAGTAGGGGAACCGGAAATCGCGAAGCCGCTCAACCTCACCGCGCATTTTTCGGCGGAGGAACGCCCGGGAATCGAGCAAAAAAACTGATAGGTTGACAATTTAAATTTGGTTGACCGTGTATTGGAAGAACAAGCATCATTCCGTGAATAGGAAAATGAGGTGCGCTGCAACGGTATTACTTGAGCTGCCGGACTTCCTCGCTTCAGGAAGGAGGCGGGCGGAGCCTGCGCCGCTTGGGATTTTTGAATATCAACCGCGCCCAGAGTAGGATACGTCAGGCTCCATGTTGTCGCTCAACCTGGAAATCTAATTATTCCAAGAAAGACGGGAGGACTCGGAAATGAAAGTACGTCTCCATCATATCAACCTTTCCTCATCCCAAGTGCCTGAGATGAGACGATTTTATATGGAAGCTCTCGGCCTCGCCGATCTTCCCGGCAGGGGCGCCGCCCGACAAGGCCAGGAGTTCTATTCCGGGGAGACTGGTTTCGTGACCGATGGTTCGATGGAGTTTCATCTGTCCCAGAAAGACCATCTGCTGGGAGCCAAGATTGGGCAACATGTAAATCCCGTTGACCGCGGCCACATTGCCTTTCGCACCGACGATATCGAGGCGGTCAAAAAACACCTGAAGGACAAGGGCATCTTTTTCTCGGACTACGGCGTGTGGGGCATGGCCGGCTGGTACCAGATTTTCTTCTACGATCCCGCAGGCAACGTCGTCGAGGTGCATCAGGTGATGCCGGGCTCGCAGGATTGACACCTCGAGAAGCAACGCAAGCTTTGCCGTGACATTAGCCCATTCGCATCCGCACCTCGCCCTCACTCGGGTCGAGCCAACAGAGCTTTGATCAGGGCGACGCTTTCGCCGAGATCGCGTCCAACGCTGGCGGCAGCGAGGTTGCGCGAGATCGCCGCCTGGTCGACTTCCAGTCCTTCTGCGACCTCGGCCATCGCTTGCGCGCTGCCGCCGGCAATCAGGAATAAATCTGCCAGCGCCGGCATTTCCGCCTGCCAACCGCCAAGACCGCGCTCCTGCTCGGCGGGAAGTCCCGCGAGAATACCGGCTGCAAGGCCGGGCGCCCGGTAAGTTGCGGCGAGCGCGATCTGACAGCCGGTGGGATTGCGCTTGTGGGCCATGACCGAGGAACCACCGCGGCCGGGCTTGGCCGGCTCACGTACTTCATCGATGGCGTTCTGGGATAGGAGCGAAATATCGCGCGCCATTTTACCGAGCGCGCCGACGACAATGGCGACCGACGTGGCGATGGCGGCAATGCCCGTTCGACGTCCATGCCAGGGAAGGCTGTTGGGGAGACCCAATGCTGCTGCCAGATGCGCGGCCACGCGGGCGCCCTTGCCATCGACGTTGGCACGGGTGCCGGCCGCGCCACCGAATTGCAGGCCGGCATAGGTCCTGACATCACCGGCAAGGCGACGCCCGGCATCCGCAAGCCCGGCATGCCACTGCGCGAAACGCAAGCCCAGGCCAATGGGAAGCGCGTCCTGCAAAAGGGTCCGGCCGATGGCCGGCGTCGAGGCAGTTTGCTCGGCCAATGCCGCCAGGGCTTTCAGAATACGATTGAGATCGCCGGCCAGCAGCGATTCGGCGTCGCGAATTTGACAGGCGAGAACCGTATCGGCGACATCCTGGCTTGTTGCACCTCGGTGAAGCTGGCTAGCGGCATCTTTGGACAATTTTGCCCGCAAACGCTTCAGCAGCGGAATCGCCAATGTACCGGCGAATGCGGCTTCCTCCGCAAGTTCGGCCGGCTTGATCGAAATCGTGGCGCACAGATTGACAATTTCTTCGGCCTCGAAGTGCTTGATCAACCCTTCTGCAGCTTCAGCGCGGGCGAGTTCGGCTTCGAAAGCCAGGGCGTAGTGAAGCGTAGCATCATCCGCGAATGCGGCTGACATCGCAGCTGTGGTGCCTGGCCTTGTTCGCAACACGTCGTTCATAATGCAAAGAACACGGTTTCATTGTCGCCACGAAGAACAATGTCGCGCCACCACGTCCCATCGGGTTTGCGATCTGCAATCAGCGTATGACGGCGCTCTTCGGGCACCAAACACAGGATCGGATCGGTGGAATTGTCGCAGTCGGCGAAATAGATCCGGGTGGCTAGACGCTTCAATAGTCCACGTCCAAGCACGGAGACAGCAATATGCGGCGTCTGCAATGAATTGCCCGGACCAGGAACGGATCCCGGACGGATCGTGCGAACGCGCCATATTCCATTCTTGTCGGTTGCCGACCTGCCAAATCCGATGAAGGCCGGATCAAGCGGCACATCTTCGCGGGAATCATCAATGCTTGCGTAGCGTCCGGCGGCATTCGCCTGCCAGATCTCGATCATCGCGTCTTCAACCGGAGCCCCGTTGCCGTCATAGATGCATCCGCCAAGGTCAATGACCTCACCCTTAGGACGTCCCCAAACCCGCGAAACGCCCAGCAGATAGTGTTCGGAAGGCATGAGATCCGGACGCGCGCCCATCTCTGTACGCTCGACGAGATCAGCACCACCCTTCCAAGGCAACGCATAATGGAAGTAGGGCCCAACCGTCTGCGACGGAGTTTGTCCAAACAAGTTGGGGTCTTGATTATCCTCGCGCGGCGTGGCGTTGCGCACTTCAAGATCAGCGATGGTCGTCATGATCATTCTCGAACGGTGTTTGATGTCGACCCTTGAGGACAATGTCGAAAACGTAACCGAGCGCCCAGTTCTGCACGGTCGTGCCAATATCAAAACGCGACACCATGCGCTGACGATAAGGCATCGGAACTGCATTCGCGATGGGATCGATCTCGATCAATGGATCGTCCGGAAAGTACATCTGCGTGACCAGTCGAGTTGAAAATGCTGGGCCCAGTAGCGACAGATGAATATGCGCAGGCCGCCATGCGTTCTTGTGATTCCCCCACGGGTACGCACCGGGGCGGATCGTCGTGTAACGGTATCGCCCGTCGATGTCCGTGACGACACGGCCCATCCCTGTGAAATTGGGGTCAATCGGCGCAGGCCAATCGTCTTTCATGTGAATGTAGCGACCAGCGGCGTTGGCCTGCCAGATTTCGATCATCGTGTTGGGCACAGGTCGAGCGGAATCATCGAGCACCCGACCTGAAACGACGATGCGCTGTCCGTGGGGGGCACCCTTATGCTGGGTGGTCAGATCGGCCATTGCTGGCCCCATTAGTCGCTCCCAGCCATCGGATGGCCCCGTTACCTCGGTCAACGTGTGGGGGATGGGAACAGGTTCTTGCAGCGGGCTTCGCAACACCGTCGAACGATAGTCAGGGTAATTAGACGGCGGAGCACCCGCATCATCGCCGCTATAAGGAACAATGCTGCCGTTCATAATGAGATATCCTTCTCACGGCGTACTGAGTGTTGTCGCTTGTGATTACGCGGCCTTTGCTCGGTTCGAAAACCCCTTCATCGAACAGATGGCAATGACATATCCATCCGGCCCAACACCTGCCAGTCCAAGACCTGCCAGTCCAAGACCTGTCAGCCGAAGACCTGCCAGCAACGGGCGCGTAGCGATCGAGGAGACAAGAGACCGGTGATACATCGCCTCCCTCAGCTGAATATTGGAATATGAAGCCATTTACACGCTGCGATCCGACAAATCCATCCTTCTCTGCACGGCTGCTGAGCTGATGCGGGTCCAGGGTGTGCTGCCACCCGTCGGCAGGTCAGGCGTCGGGCTGATCCGACGCCGTCAGGCCTATTTCGTTCGCCACCGCACGCACCGCGTCCCTGATGATCTGGATGGGCAGGGTTAGCGCAGCATCGGCGCGCATGGTTATGCCGACCGGTCCGGTCACGATATCGACATCGATCGGCAATTCGACGAGCTCGCCGGACCGGAGTTCGTCGGCCACGACACCGCGCGAAATGATCCAGATCGCGTCCGAGAGTCCCAGGTACGAACGCCCGAAGGTCGGAGACGTTGTCTCGATGACATCTGACAGTTCCGAAACGCCGCGGCTACGCAGAAGCGTATCGACCGTCGGCCGGATAATCGAACCCGGCTCGGGCAGCAGGACGGTGTAATCCTTGATCACGGCCAGCGAAGCGCGTTCCCGCTCTGCGAGCGGATGACGCGCGCGTCCAACAAGAACGATCTCTTCGGAATAGAGATGTTCAAAGACGAGCTCGCGCATCAGCGCACCATCCGCAAAGCGGCCAACCACGAGATCGAGACTTTTCGTTTTCAAAAACTCGAGCAGGACATCGTTGGTTCCTGTTGCCAAATAGACGGTCGCCGCCAACCCTCGCTCTTTCGCCCGCTTGATCGCGCGCGGCATCACGGCAGCTGCAACGGTAGGCAGGACCCCAATTCCGACGCGCAGCCCCGCACCGGCCTGCGCGCTCACAATGCTCTCAACGCCTTGCCGCAAGGCTGCAATGCTTGCTCCGGCATGGCGGCGAAACATTTCGCCGTAGGCGGTGAGATAAACGCCGCTTCGACTTCGCTCGAGCAAGACGACGCCAAGTGCTTCCTCGAGTTCGGCAATGGTCTTCGAAACGGCGGGTTGGGTCGTGTGGAGTGCCTCGGCGGCGCGGACGAAGCTTCGCCGTTCGGCCACTTCGAGGAAGCAGCTCACCTGTCGGTACTTGATCCGTCCAGCGACGGGCTCAACTGCTTTCATATCCATATTGATATCTATGCATGGAAAATTGGTATTTTCAATCTCCTTATGGATATGAGATTCTTGTCCTGGGAACGAACAAGGAAGCTACCGGATGTGCGCCGACCGCTATGAAACCGGGTTAAAAGTCCGCCGTGAGGTGTTGGGCGTGGCCCATGTCGAACAGGCCGAAATCGCGAAGACCGAGTTTGACGCCGCTTTCCAGCAACTGATCACCGAATCCGCGTGGGGCACCCTCTGGGCACGGCCAAACTGGACGCGACGCGAACGATCGATGGTTACGCTCGCCATCCTCGCGGCGCTCGGCCACTCCGACGAACTCGCGCTCCATGTGCGCGCGACAGTCAACACCGGCGCGACGGCGGCAGATATCGCCGAGGCCATGTTGCACGTCGCTATTTATGCCGGCGTTCCCGCTGCCAATCACGCAATCAAGATCGCCAAGACGGTATTAGCTGAAGAGGGGAGGCTCTGAATGTCATCTCCAAGGGAGCAATATAGGATCGAAGCGAAAGCCGAATTCTTCCAGCGGGACCGCTCTATCCACCCACCTGCACACGCGCCGGGATACAAGAGGAGCGTGACACGCTCGCCACGTCAGGCGCTGCTTTCCCTACAGAACTCTCTGTCTGAGGTCACGGGCCCGGTTTTTGGCCACAACGATCTTGGTCCGCTCGACAACGATCTCCTGCGCAACTACGCCAACACCGGCGAGCCGATTGGTGCGCGCATCATTGTGCACGGCCGCCTCCTTGATGGGACAGGGCGGGGGATTCCAAATGCGCTGGTCGAATTCTGGCAAGCCAATGCGGGCGGCCGCTATCGGCACCAGGGAGGACCGCCGTGAAAACAAAGCGGACGCAGATCGCGATCATCGGCGCCGGCCCTTCCGGGCTCCTTCTTGGCCAATTGCTGCATCGCGCCGGCATTGACACGATCATTCTCGAGCAACGATCCAAGGATTATGTACTCGGCCGTATTCGTGCCGGTGTCCTGGAACAGGGGGCGGTCGCACTGCTCGAGGAGGCCGGTTGTGGCTCGCGCGTACGGCGCGAGGGTCTCGTTCACGACGGCATCGAAATTGCCTTTGATGGCATCCGCCACCGGATCGATTTCAAGGCGCTCACCGGCAAGGCCGTGTTGGTCTATGGCCAGACCGAAGTCACCCGCGATCTGATGGAGGCCCGCGAGGCGGCGGGCGCCCCGATCGTTTACGAAGCGCTCGACACCAGTATCACCGATATCGAAACCAGCCGTCCGCGCGTCCGATACAGCAAGGACGGCGTGGAGTATGAGGTCGAATGCGACCACGTTGCAGGTTGTGATGGCTTTCACGGCGTCAGCCGCCAGACGATTCCAGAAGACGCGATTCGCACCTACGAACGCGAGTACCCGTTCGGATGGCTGGGTATTCTGGTCGACAAAGCCCCGGTGTCCGGTGAGCTCATCTACGTCAATCATCCGCGTGGTTTCGCGCTCTGCTCTATGCGCTCAGCAACGCGCAGCCGTTATTACCTGCAGTGCCGCCTGGACGAGCAGATCGGCGACTGGCCTGATGAGAAATTCTGGCAGGAACTCAGCAAACGCCTGGATTCTGAGGCGCTGAAGCGCCTGCAGGTCGGACCGTCCATCGAGAAGAGCATCGCCCCGCTGCGCAGCTTCGTTGCCGAGCCGATGCGATTTGGAAACCTGTTTCTCGTCGGTGATGCGGCTCATATCGTCCCGCCGACGGGGGCAAAGGGGCTTAACCTCGCGGCCAGCGACGTCGCTTATCTGTCGCGCGCGCTGATCGCCCGCTACGGAAGCAATTCTACCGCCGGGCTTGATGAGTACCCACGTCGCGCCTTGGCGCGCGTTTGGAAAGCCGAACGGTTCTCCTGGTGGATGACGCAGATATTGCACCGTTTCCCGGAACGGAGCGGTTTCGACGAAAAACTCCAAACCGCGGAACTCGAATACCTCTTCAGCTCCAAGGCAGCACAAACCGCGCTCGCTGAAAATTACGTCGGGCTTCCTTACTAAAACCGACGGCCTAGCGAGCGTCCAATTTTTAACCATCGGAATTTGACGGAGGCGCGGCCTTGTTTGGACTTGCAGCGGGCGCCTTCTTGGCCGGTCCGCTTGCCGACCGCTTCGGCCGAAAACTGGTTCTCGTGCCAGGTCTTGCCGTGCTCTCGGGTGCTGGATAGTCTCGAACAGCAGCGCGCCGGGCTTGGCGCGGCGCGCTAAGCGATGATCGAGGCGAAATTGCCGTAAGGCGCACGAGCGACGGCTTGCTTGCGCGCTCAATCGAGACGCCGATGCCGCGGTGCAGGTTTTGAGAAAGCATGTAGCCGGCTGCGTAGCACATGCGATCGCCAACGATGCCTTCGCTTCCTAACAGATCGGGGCCGCACATGAAGACCTCTATTGCAACCGTGTCAATCAGCGGAGACCTGCAGGAAAAGCTGAGCGCCATCGCTGCAGCCGGATTTGACGGCGTCGAGATATTTGAAACGGACTTTTTGACATTCGACGGGACGCCCAAGGATGTGGGCCGAATGGTCAAGGAATTCGGTTTGAATATTACCGTCTATCAGCCGTTTCGCGACTTTGAGGGCATGCCCTCCGAAATTCGTGCCGCTACCTTTGACCGGGCCGAGCGAAAGTTCGACCTGATGCAAGAACTCGGCACCGACCTTATGCTAGTTTGCTCGAATATTTCTCCGGCTGCCATCGGAGGCATAGACCGCGCCGCCGATGACTTGCGCGAACTCGGCGAGCGCGCGAGGGTCCGCAACCTGCGCGTCGGCTTCGAAGCCCTTTCGTGGGGGCGCTTCATCAATGATCATCGTGATGCGTGGGAAATCGTCCGCCGAACTAACCATCCCAATATCGGATTGATCCTGGATAGCTTTCACACGCTGGCGAGGAAAATAAATCCGGATTCCATTCGCTCGATTCCCGAGGACAAGATCTTCCTGGTTCAGCTCGCCGATGCGCCCGCTGTAGAAATGGATCTGCTTTCCTGGAGCCGGCATCTGCGAATGATGCCAGGCCAAGGTGACTTGGCCGTTGCCGAATTCATGCGAGCCGTTTGCGCCACCGGTTATGACGGTCCAATTTCAATTGAGGTGTTCAACGACCAGTTTAGGGGAGGATCCCCAAAGTCGATTGCGGTCGATGGCCATCGCTCCCTTATCTATTTGATGGAATCAGTCGGCTCAGCCGGTCATTCCGTTCTCCCCGCTTCCGCCAAGCTCCCGGCGCGCACCGCGGTCGAGGGCGTGGAGTTTGTGGAATTCGCGGCGAATGAAACCGAAGCAATGGAGCTCGGTGGCATTCTCAAAACGCTTGGCTTTCGCGAAATCGGCAAGCACCGCAGCAAGGATGTCACCCTTTTCAGGCAGGGAGATATCAATCTCGTTATCAATACCGAACGCGAAGGATTAGCGCATTCATCCTATCTGACCCACGGCACGTCAGCATACGCGATTGGCCTGAAGGTCAACGATGCACTCGCCACTGTCCACCGAGCGCGACTATTGGGTGCGCAGCCGTTCGAGCAACCCCCTGGCCCCGGCGAAATTGCGATTCCGGCCATCCGGGGGATTGGAGGTGGCGTACTCTACTTCATAGACCACTCGGCTCGTCTGGATCACATCTGGGAGGAGGAATTCGTCCTTTCGAACCAGGATCACGGCTCCTCAGCATCGTTGACGGGCTTTGATCATATCGCCCAGACGATGAATTATAGAGAAATGCTGACATGGATTTTGTTCTATACCTCCATTTTCAATGTCAGGAAAAGTCCAATGGTGGATATCGTCGATCCCTCAGGACTGGTGCGCAGCCAAGTGATCGAAAGCTCTTCCGGAGCATTGCGCCTGACGTTAAATGGAGCCGAGAGTCGCAACACCCTGGCTGGTCATTTTTTGAATGAAACGTTTGGATCCACTGTCCAGCATCTCGCATTTGCCAGCTCGGACATATTCGATTCAGCGGAAGCAATGCAAAGCAAAGGTTTTCGGAGCTTGTCTATTTCGCTCAACTACTATGACGACATCGCTGCACGATTTCAGTTGCCGTCGGATATGATTTCCAAGATGAGAGCCTACAACATTCTTTACGACCGGGATTCCAAGGGGGAATTCTTTCAATTCTACAGCCAGACGTATGCGGAAGGTTTCTTCTTCGAAGCCGTGCAGCGAATTGGAGGTTATCAGGGGTACGGCGCTCCAAACGCGCCATTCCGAATTGCGGCGCAGAAGCGCGAGATCAGAAAGCCTGTTCTGCCGTGATCAGACGACCTTAAGGGGCGTCGTTGCCCCGCTAAACGAGGGCCATTAGGACAGCAATTGCCGTGGCTTTCGTTTACTTGGCTGACCGGAACGTTGCGGACCCCACACTTTCTGCTGCTGAAAAAGCTCCGTGCATAGGTCGCGCAACCACTGGTTTGCCGGATCGTGATGGAAGCGGGCTTGCCAGTATTGCTTCACCGTGAAGCCGGCGATCGAAAGCGGGCAGTCAAGCACGCGCAGTCCGTAGTAGTGAGCCAGCGTTTCGCCGATGTGCCTCGGAAGAGTGGCGATCAGGTCAGTCGTCCCGACGATTGCGGGCAGTCCCAAGAAACCCGGTAACTCAAGCGCAACGTCAAGCACCATCCGCTGTTTTTGTAGGGCGTCCGCGAGCAACTGATGTCCGGTACCGGAGCGAATGAGAACGTGGGCCTCCCGCCTGAAATCCTCTGCGGTGATACGGCCGCGGATCCGAGGATGGTTTGTGTTGGCCAGGCAGACCCAATCCTGCGGAAAGAGTGCCTGTTGGAAGTGTCCGGCGTCGAGGTTCGAGATGTAGCCGAGCGCCAGATCGGCTTCACCGGATTGCAGCATCCGCGGGGTGTCGGCGCCGATCTGCGCTGCTTCAATGCTGACGCCCGGTGCAACACGACGAACGTGGGCGAGGATGGCCGGAAGGAGCGTGATATGGCTCCCATCGGTCATGCAGATCGTAAAGCGGCGCCGGGCAGTCGCCGGATCAAAGTCGGAGCGAAGCTCCGCCAGACGATGCAGCATCTCCAGCGCTTGTCTGGCCGTGCCGATGAGAGCCTCGGCGCGCGGCGTCGGCAGCATGCCCTTAGCCGACCGGATGAAGAGCGGATCGTCCAATTCCTTTCGCAGGCGCGCCAGCCAGATCGAAATGGTCGGCTGACTTTGGCCGAGCTTTTCGGCTGCCTTGGTGACGCTAGCGGTTGTGAACAATGCATCGAAGACCCGGAGCAGTCGCGGCTCCAAAAGGTTGGTCTCGGGGAGGTCACGGTGCTTCATTACATTCGATAATAATGCATATAAGGATCATAGCATATCCAAATACAGGGCAGTCTGCTACGATGTCGAACGCCAAAACAGGCGCGAAACAAAACAGGCGCGAAAAACGGCGAAGGAGAGGCGTTCGGATGAGGATCTGCTTCATCGGAGCAGGGGCCCTGGGTTCGACCATCGGCGGCACGCTGGCGCGTGGGGGAGCCGAGGTCTGGCTGGTTGATCCGATCCAGGCTCATGTTGGCGCAATCAACGCCTGCGGTCTTCGCATGCTCGAAGGTAGTGCCGAAACCGTTGTGAAGGTCACTGCCTGCACGTCCGCGGCCGAGGTGGCCGTCAAGGCGGACCTCGTCATCGTCCTCGTCAAATCCTATCACACGCGTGAGGCGATCCGGGCGGCAGCGCCGATCATCGGTCCGCAGACGGTCGTGATGTCGCTTCAAAATGGTCTTGGCCACGAGGACGTCCTCTCGGAGGAAGTTGGTCGTGAGCGTGTCATGGCGGGCAAGACCTACGTCGGTGGCGTACTGCTCGGCCCCGGTCATGTTCGCTCAGGGGTAGTCGGCAAGGAGACGATCATCGGCGAACTCGATGGCCGCTTGACGGAACGTGCGCAGCGAATCTCAGAGACCTTCAATCGTGCTGGCATCCTCACGCTGCTCAGCGACAACATCATTGGCACCATGTGGGACAAGCTCTTTATCAACGTTGCCGGCGGCGGCATTACCGCCATTACCGGACTGACCTATGGTGGCCTCTATTCGCTCCCCATGCTGGAGGATTGCGCGCTGGCAGCGATCTCAGAGGGCATCGCGGTGGCGCAGGCCGCTGGCGTGAATATCTCGATTGCCGACCCCCGCCGCGCCTGGACCATGGCGTCCGCGGGACTGCCCCCCGAGTTCAAGACGTCGATGTTGCAGAGCTTGCAGTCCGGCAATCTAACCGAAGTCGACTACATCCACGGCTCGGTGGTGCGTTGGGGCGCCAAGTTCAACGTGCCGACCCCCGTCAACTCCACCCTCGTCGCGCTGGTAAAAGGGCTCGAATACGCCCGCAGCGACTATCCTGGAAAGGCTTGAAACGATGTCATTGCCCCGTGCCTATGTCGAACACGTCGCGATCCGCGTGCCTGACGTTGACCGTCACGTCGACTTCTTTCGGGAAGTACTTGGTCTCGCCATTCGCGACGAGAAACCCGCCGATGGCACGCGCCCACGTCAGGTATGGGTGCTCGGAAGCGTGCAACTCATCGAGGATCCGGACTTCGCCGGACCGGAGGGGCGTCTCGCCCACCTCGGCATCATGGTCGACGATTACGAAGGCGCGCTCGCCCGTGCCGCCGCCTGGGGCGCCAAGGCGCTGCCTGCGGCGCCGAACTGGTTCGAACTGCCGGGCGGACTGATCGTCGAATTCTTGAAAGCGAGCGCGGGCGCCGTGGAAGCCGCCCTGGCGATCAATCCCCGTGCTTAAAGAAGCCGCGATATGACCGCTGAACGCTACTGGGACGATGCCAAGGTTGGTGACGAATGCGTCACTCCCTCAGTGAGGGTTACTGAGACGATGGTGAATGCCTATGCCGAGCTGACAGGCGATTTCACGCCGGTCCATGTCGATGAGGAGTACGCCAAGACCACACCATTCGGCACGCGCGTCGCGCACGGGCTGTTTGGTTTGTCGCTGGCCGATGGTTTGAAGACCCGTGCCGACTACCGCTTTCGTCCGGGGATGTCGCTGGGCTGGACATGGGATTTCAAGCTGCCGATCAAGCTCGGCGACAACGTGCACGTCAGGTTTCGCGTCGGTTCGATGCGCACCACGAGGCGTGCTGGCTGGGGCATCGTGGTGCTGCCTTCAGAGTTGGTCAATCAGCACGGCGAAGTGGTGCAGCTCGGCGAGCACCGGCTGATGATTCCGATGCGCCCGAAGACCGGTGCCGCAGGAGAGCAGACATGACTGACCGAGATCTGCCGCTCCAAGATCTGCCGCTCAAAGGCATTCGCGTTATCGACTACAGCCATTTCCTGGCGGGCCCCTTCATGGGCCGTTGCCTCGCCGCGCTGGGCTCGGAAGTCATCAAGGTGGAGCGTCCGACGCAAGGTGATGCGGGCCGCGCCCACGGTTATTTCAAGGACGGACAATCCGGCTACTTCCTGCAGCAGAACATGGGAAAGCAGGGCTTGTGTATCGATCTGCGGGACGAGCGTGGCCGCGACATGATGATGAAGCTGGTCGACACGGCCGATGTCTTCATCGAGAACTATCGTCCCGGCGCACTCGATCGCCTCGGGCTGGGCTACAAGGCGCTGTCGGCACGGAATCCGAGGCTGATCTATTGCTCGGTCTCCGCCTATGGCCACACCGGTCCATATGCCGACCGTCCGGGTTTTGGCCTCATCGCAGAAGCGATGTCGGGGGCTCTGGCGCAACTGGGGTCCCCCGGTGAAGCGCCGCCGCTGCTGCGGATGCCGTTGGCCGACATGTACACCGGCATTCACGGTGTGGCTGCCGTCAATGCGGCGCTGCTCGGCCGCGTGTCGTCCGGGCGCGGCCAGCATATCGATCTGGCGCTGTACGACTGCATGGTCTCGATGCACGACTATGCGATACAGCGCTACTTCCTCTCTGGCGGCACCGACCTGCCGAAGCAGACCGGCAGCGGACAGCCGGACTCGACCGTCTACGGGGTGTTTCCGGCTAAAGACGGCAATCTTGTCATCGCCGCACAAGTCGATGATGCCTGGCGACGATTGGCGAGCCTGATCGGGGGAGACACGTTGACATCCGACGAACGCTTCACCACGCCTGCCGCGCGCAACGCCCATTGTGCTGAAGCGATGGAGATCGTGCGCACCTGGGCGCTGTCGCAACCATCCCGGGACGCCTGTCTTGCGGCGCTTGAGGAAGCAGGTGTGCCGTCGGCTCCCGTGCAGACGATCGAAGAGGTCGTGAAGGATCCACAGATCCACGCGCGTGGCATGCTGGTGGAGCAGGAGCATCCGGTGCTCGGCAAGGTGACGTTGCCGAACCTGCCGTTCCGGTTCTCTGATTGCGATACCACCCAGCGTACTCCAGCGCCGCTGCTCGGCCAGGACAACCGCCGCATTGCAGGATCGCTCGGAATCTCGGCCGAACTCGTTGAGGCGATGGTGCGCGACGGTGTACTCTACAGCGAGGCTTCAGTTCAGGGGTGAGCCATGAGCGATCGTCGGCCCGCTATTATGAGGACGATTCTTCCGTTCATGATGAAATAGCCTTTGCTGCCTACGTCCGGCAGCGTAGCGATTGCTGTCGCTTCGATTATGCGGCCTTTGCTCCATTCAAAAGCGTGTTCATCGAAGAGATGGCCACGACATATCCATCCGGCCCAAGACCCGCCAGGACTGCGGTAGCGATCGAGGACACGAGAGACTTGTGATAAATAGCCTCCCTCCGATGAATATTGGAAATATGAAGTTCGATGATTGGGCCGTTAAACATCTTCAGCGCATCAAGCAACGCAATTGAGGTGAACGTATAGCCCGCGGGATTGATGATAATGCCGGCGCCTTGATCTATCGCTTCATGAACCCACTCGATCAGCTGAGTCTCGCTGTTGGTCTGGCGAAATTCAATCGGCATTTCGCCCGCCGCCACTCGCACATTTCGCTCGATGTCGGCGAGGGTTGCTGTTCCGTAAATGTGGGGCTCGCGTGTGCCGAGGCGATTGAGGTTCGGCCCATTTAGAACATAAATCGGCTTTTGCATCTTTCATCCTCAAAGGTTGGCTGACTTCGGCCCATCCCCGCCGTCATAGATTTCCCGCAGCTCGTCGGATGTGGCGGATGGAAAGCCAAAAAATTCAAGGTAAGCCGGGATTTGTTCGAATAGCATGTCGAGGCCAATTTGAGTCATGCATCCCTTGGCGCGTGCTGCCGCGATTAGAGGGGTTTCCTCTCGCTTCATCACGACTTCACCGACAAACGTTCGTGGCTCGAGACGGCCTACATCCAGTGGTAAGGGATCGTCGTCCTTCATGCCCAAAGGGGTCGCGTTGACGACTAGATCGAACCCGCTGGGATCGTCTGATCCTTCGAGAACCCGTAACGCAGGATAGTGGGACCCAAGTCGCTCCGCCAGTCGCTTCATCATTTCAGGGTTGGCGTCAAAGACAGCCAGTTCATGTATGTTGGCGTTGGCAAGAGATGCCGCTATTGCGGAGCCAGCTCCTCCACTTCCGATCACCAATGCCCTAAGGCCTTCAAGCGGGAAGCCCTTTCGTTTCACGCCGCGAACGAATCCTTCTCCATCGAAGAGATCGCCTATTAATTCTCCACGGGGTCCGGGCCGCACCGCATTGCATGCCCCTGCCACTAGAACCGCCTTGCTCGGAATATCTAGCAATTCGACCGTTACCGTTTTGTGGGGCATGGTAATCAATGCGCCATGCATGTTTGACAACTTGAAAAGCAGGGGCAAAAATTCACGATAGCTATCTGACTTGCACCCCATTGGGACGACAACCGCATCAATATGATTTTTCATGAAATACGGATTGTAGATTAGTGGCGACTTGAAGGTCTCGGTTGGATAACCGATGTGCGCAATCAGGCGTGTCGTTCCTTGTATCAAGAATAAACTCCCACTCGGACCGTTCTACGTCGTGTGGCTCACGAGAATCTCTCCGAGAAATTTTTTGGTTCGCCCATGCTTTGGATTCTTGAAGAATTCGGCAGGATGGCCTTCCTCGATGATGCTGCCGTCCGCCATAAAGATGACGCGATCCGCTACCTGGCGTGCAAAGCCCATTTCATGGGTAACGCAAATCATCGTCATTCCCTCGCGAGCAAGACCTATCATCGTATCGAGGACTTCCTTGACCATCTCGGGATCGAGCGCCGATGTTGGCTCGTCAAACAGCATGATCTTTGGCTCCATGCATAGAGCGCGAGCTATCGCTACTCTTTGCTGCTGTCCCCCCGACAATTGAGCGGGATATTTGTCTGCCTGGTCGGAGATCTGGACTTTTGCCAGGAAGCGCCGCGCGATGGCTTCAGCTTGTTCCCTGGCAAAACGACGAACGCGCATCGGGGCCAGAGTACAATTCTGCAAAACGGTCAGATGCGGGAACAGATTGAATTGCTGGAACACCATACCGACTTCACGTCGTACCGCGTCTACCGCTTTGGCATCCTGAGCCGGATTGATTCCGTCGACTTCGATTTTCCCCTTTTGGAAGGTCTCGAGGCCGTTGATACACCTTATCAGCGTTGATTTTCCGGATCCGGAAGGACCGCACAGGACGATCTTTTCCCCTGCGCGGACCTCAAGGTTGATGTTGGTGAGGGCCTTGAACGAGCCATACCACTTCTCGACCCCGCTCATCGCGATCGCAACCGAGGCCTCTGGATGATTAATCGTTAGCTCGTTCATGGAGCCAAGCCTCAGGTCAGCTTGCCACAAACGAGACGCCGTCGATCGTCTCTGGGAATGACGGCAGCGGCAGCTTTATCCACTTCTCATGGATCTTCGCCAACTCACCGTTGGCTTTTATCTCATCGAGGAAGGCATTGGCGGATGCATTCATCTCTTTTTCACCGAGACGCGTGCAAGCTCCATTATAGATGCGCTGGAACTCAACCTTGTTTTCCCAGTATCCTGGCTTCGCGGCGTTCAGCTTATCGATGTAGAACATGTTGCCGCCCAGTGCTTCGACCTGACCCGATATCAGCGCCTGAATGGATGCGGCATCTCCGTCAAACCGCAGGATGTTGACTCCCGCTGGGGCATTTTTTGTGATTTGAGTATCCTGAGCCGCGGCACGCGCCACGCCAATGCTCTTGAGTTTTGCCATATCTGCGAAGGTTTTGATTTCGATGGATTTGGGCGCGATCAACAGGATCACGTTGGCAACGTAGGGCTTGCTGAACTGCACGGCTTTGGCGCGGTCTGGAAACATCGCCATTGTTGCGAACAGGATATCCACGCGCCCTGACGTGAGTGCCGGAATCCGATTGGCGACTTCCAGAGGCGTGAATTCTACTGGGACGCCAAGATATTTTCCGTAGAGCGTGCCAATGTCAGCATCCAGACCCATCTGCTTGCCGCTCGAATCGACAAATCCCCAAGGCGGGTTGTCGCCCTGAATTCCGATGATAACCTTGCCGCGCTTCTTGATCTCATCGGGCGTAACGGCGAGCGCCTTTTCAATGACGAGATTGGGTGCGGCGAGGGCGACCGCTCCAGCGATAAGGGCTTGCCGGCGATTCCATCGAATATCCTTCATGACGTTCTCCTTCCTGAGTTGAACAGACTTCTTTGGCCTGTTGGCTAGTGGGCCGGCTGAACAAACCGGCTTTCGAGCCGCGCACCGTAGAGCGAGAGCGGCCAGCAGATGACGAAGTAGAGAAGCGCAACTATTCCAAATACCAATAGAGGGCGGAAAATCTGATTTGAGATGATGGCGCCAGCTCGGGTCAACTCAGTGAAGCCAACGATGGAAGCCAGAGAGGTGCCCTTGATGAGCTGCACGAGAAAACCGATTGTTGCAGGCAGCGAAATCCGAAAGGCTTGCGGAAGGACTATGTCCTTCATCCGCGACACGTAACCAAGGCTCAAGGCGTGGGATGCCTCGAGCTGTCCTTTCGGCACAGCCTCGATACTGCCGCGCCAAATTTCACCGAGATAGGCACTGGCGTGAAGCGTGAATCCGATCGCAACCGCAAGCCAGGCATCCAGCTTCAGGCCAATCAAGGCGAGGCCGTAATAAACGACGAATAATTGCATCAGAAGTGGCGTACCCTGAAACACCGCAATATATCCTGCGGTTATTCGCTGAACTGCTTGAAACTTGGAGGTTCGGAGTAATGCGATTCCGAGGCCGGCTGCCATGCCGAACAAAAATCCGACTGCGGACAGCACAACTGTCCATTGCAGACCCTTCAGCAGAAACAGCAATTCGCCATGGTCCATCGGCGCCTACCTCACCGGGTAATCGAAATACCGGCTTGAAAACATGTTGAGCAGTTTCATGATCAGGCCGGAGATCACAAGGTACAGCGCGGTCACGACGAAATAGACTTCAAAACTCCTGAATGAATCCGACTCGATGCGTTTGGCTACCGACGTCAGTTCATAGGCAGAAATCGCAGAGGCGATGCTGGTCGTGAGCGTAAGCAAGACGAATTGGCTGGTCAGGGATGGAAAAATTGCACGCAGGGCCGGCTTCAGAATGATCAGCCGAAACACCGAGGACCTGTGTAGGCCGAGAGCCAATCCCGCCTCGTATTGACCTTTGCTAATGGATTGGACGCCCCCGCGGATGATTTCTATGGCGTAGGCTCCCCCGTTGATACCGAGCGCCAGGACTGCCGTGGGGGTGGGGTCGATACGGATGCCGACCAGCGGGAGTGCAAAGAAGATGAAGAAGATCTGGACCAGGAAAGGTGTATTGCGGATGACCTCGACGAAGGCAATCACCGGATAACGCAACGATGCGAAGCGGGATTGCCGCATTATCACGCCACCTATGCCAATCACGGTTGCGAGCAGCATGCCGGCCAGTGCAAGGCCGATGGTGCCGACGCATCCCCAAAGCAATTCGGGAAATCCGTCCCAGACTGGCGAAAAGTCGAGCTGATACGACAACGAGCGTTTCCCAGAAAAGGTCGCCTTTTCGGCTTGGCTTGAGCCTCGCCCAAAACCAAATTTAGATCAATCGATATTTTCTAAATCATCTGATGAAGACCAATTTGTCTGGTTTTTAGTGCATTATATGCCATACTCCTAGTTCCCTATCGGGAGTTCCTTATAGGGCGCTGCTACCTCTTTTGGAGAACATTCTTGTCGGGATTACAGCCCCTTAGCGAAGGCGTTGGCGATCACTGCTATCGGCGCATCAGGCAGGACATCATCTTTGGCCGGCTGGCTCCCGGTGAGCGGCTGAAGCTGGAACGGATGAAGGATGATTACAATGTCAGCCTGAGCACCATCCGCGAACTTCTAAATCGCCTCTCCTCCGAAGGCTTGATCATGGCTGAGGGGCGTCGCGGCTTCGAGGTGTCGCCCGTTTCAGAACAAGATCTGCGCGAGCTCGCTTCGATGCGCCTCCTCCTTGAGTCACACGCGCTGAGGAATTCCTTTGCAGAGGGGGACATCGAGTGGGAGGGGCGCGTGGTCGGCGCCCACCACAAGCTGGCGCTCTTGGAACGCAAAATGTTGGATGGCGATCATTCTCAGGCTCAGACGTGGAAGCGATACGACAGAGAGTTTCACCACGAGCTCATCTCGGCATGTGGATCGAGGGCGTTGCTCGAAACTCATTCAACGATTTACGATAACTACCTCCGGTACCAGATCGTGGCTTTCATTTTCCGCGGACAAATCGCAGCAGACGAGCATCGCTACATGTTGGAATGCGCTCTGAAGCGCGACGCCGAGCGGGCAATCTCCGTCCTTGAAACGCACATTCAGGGATGCGTCGAGGAAACTCTTTCTCGTGGTCTATCCGGCTGACCAGGGACCCAAGATGTCATCTGCGGGGACCAATCAAAGGGCAGGCGATCGTACATACCGCACGCTTCGCAGCGATATTCTTATGGGGCGCCTTCTTCCGGGTCAAAAACTCAGACTCGATGAGCTGCGAAAGAGTTATGGCGCGAGCGTGAGCACGTTAAGGGAGTTGCTAAGCCGCTTGTCATCGGAGCGACTTGTATTAGCTGAGGGTCAAAAAGGATTCGAAGTCGCGCCGGTGTCCATTTCGGACTTAAGAGAAATCGCCGAGTTGCGAATGCTGCTGGAAGTGAACGCCTTAAAGGACAGCATCGCAAATGGAGATCTGGAGTGGGAATCTCGGGTTCTCGCGTCTCACCATAAGCTGGCAGCGATCGAAGCCAAGCGCCTAGCAGGTGACAAAGACGACACCGAATCCTGGAAACGCTATGACTGGCAGTTTCATCAGGCCTTGATATCGGCATGCGGCTCCAAGCGGCTGATGGATGCCCATGCGGCTGTATTCGATAAATATCTGCGTTATCAAATGCTGGCATTAAGCGATCGGGGCGAAATCGCCGTCAGGGAGCACGAACAATTGCTCGCTTGCGCGCTCAATCGGGACGCCGATGCCGCCGTGCAGGTTTTGAGAAAGCATGTAGCCGGTGGCGTCGCCCATGCGATCGCCAATGGCACCATCCCTCCAGACAATCGGGGCTGCACATGAAGACTTCCACTGCAAACGTTTCGATTAGCGGAGACTTGCGGAAAAACCCGGCGCTATCGCAGCCGGATTTTGACGGTGTGGAGATGTTTTGAGATTCGACGGAATGCCCAGAGACGGGGGTTCAATTGGTCAATGAGTTTGGTTTGAATATTATGGTTCACCAGCCCGTTTCGCGCCTTCGAGGGCAAGGCGCTTGCTCAATTTTAGGTAGATGGATCGGTGGCGCTTCAGACGGTGGACCGGGTTCGAGGCCGAAATCGGATTCATTCGACGCGCGGCTTCAACGAATTCCGCCCGCGCACAGAACATGTCGGCAATTAAAGCTCTAGGAAAGCCGGGGGCTTGCTAGATATGGTTAGGAAGTCCGCGGCATAATGCCGAGCAGTATCAAGCGGGAACTTAGTGATCAATTCGATGTCGACCAGCGCGTTTCAATTCTCGGTCCGATCTCCCGAGTTTATTGAAGAGCCATACCCTATCTATGGAATTTTGCGGGAACGGTATCCGCTCTATTTTTCCCAAGAAGGCTATTGGTTTGTCACCAGCTACGACGATGTGTCTGCTGGTTTGAAGGATGCCCGCCTGAAGAATAGTCCATCCCCCTTCTCCTTGTTAAATCGTAAGAACGTCGGCCGATATCTCGCGGCTGATGTTGCAAACAGGCTGATCGCTTTTCTTGATGCGCCCGATCACAACGGGCCAAGACGAGTCATAACATCAAGTTTTCACGAATTCATGGTGGCACAAAGCCAACAGCGTATCGAAGAATGCTATCGCGTTTGCATGAACGCAATCGCAGGCAAGAGTGAAATCGACTTTGTAATGGAATTCGCGCTGCCATTTTCGGTGCGCTGCATTGCGGAGCTGTTCGGATTCTCAAACGACGTTCTGCAGAGCCTGCCGTATTGGGCCGACATGATATTCCATCTATTCCATTCGTTTCCGAGCAAAGAAACGTTCCTGAACGTGAACGATGGAATCCGGGATTTTCGGTTGCAAATGTCAGATTTGCTGAAAGACAGAGCTATGTCGCCACGCGACGATCTGGCTAGTACCCTGATGATGGCCGAAAAAAATCATGAGCTCGCTTTCGACTTCATCGTCGACAACGCTATGCTCATCTGTGCCGACGCCATTGGTAATGTTCATACCGGCCTGACCAACGCTGTTCTGACTCTGTTGTCCCACCCTCAACAAGCCAAGCTACTTTCGGCCGATCCTGGCCTCCTTCCACGGGCCATTGACGAGTGCCTTCGTTACGAGACTCCGGCTCAATATCAGGGCCGCATTGCGGGCGAGGACATGGAACTTGGAGGAACCCGAATACGAAAGAATTCGGTGGTGCTTCTTTCGCTCGGCGCGGCAAATCGGGACCCGAAGGTATATTCCCGGCCGGATGATTTTGATATTCTAAGACCTAAGGTCACAAACCTGTCCTTCGGGATAGGTCCGCACCGTTGTATTGGAATTTCATTGGTCCGGACAGCTTTTCAATGTGCGTTGTCGCATCTCTTCTGTGGAGACTTGGAATTGCATCTCATGAATCCTCGCATCAAGTGGCTTTCACGGGCAGGACATCGTTGGCCGGAATCGCTCATGATCAAAATTGTCCGGCATTAAGGATCCCGTTTGGGTGAAAAACTCGCAGACCTGCCGCCGACCCGACACTCAACCAAACCACTGTCCACATGACCCCGATATCTTATCGTTTTCAGACTGTTCCCCAGCTGCTTCGGAATCAGGCGACCGAGCGCGGAAGTGCATGCGCACTGAAGACGGCCTCTGGTCAGCAACTCACCTATACGCAACTTCACGAGCGGGTTTCTGGGCTCGTAGAGCAGCTCCGAGCTTTCGGCATCCAAAGACATACCCGTGTCGGGATAGTCCTGCCCAACGGAATGGATATGTCAGTCGTCCTGCTCGCGACGACGTCGGCATGTATCGCGGCGCCGCTGAACCCTCTCTTTAAGGAACAGGAGTTTCAATCGTATTTCGACGAAATCGAAATAGATTGCGTCATCACGACAGCCGCTGACTCCTTTGCGAAGAGCGTGGCGAAGCAAGCAGGAATGCCGGTTCTTGAGCTTTCATCGGACGGAACGGCGCTGCAGGCGAGCCCATCTGCCCCCAACATCTTCAGCGCAGGAGCACCCGAACGCGATGCTCTCTCGGAAATCGATCCGGATGCCAAAGCCCTCGTTCTCCTGACCTCCGGCTCCACTGGACGTTCGAAGCGTGTTCCGTTGACGCATCGCAATCTTTGCGCCTCAGCAGCCGATGTTTGCCGGTCTTTGCTACTTCAGCCGACCGACATTTGCTTGAGTATGTGGGAGCAGTTTCACATTGGAGGCATAACTGACCTGCTGCTTGCGCCACTGGCCAGTGGGGGGCAGGTGATCTGCACCAGCGGTTTTGACGCACACCAGTTTTTCGACGTTCTCACCCAGTTCGAGCCGACCTGGTTTCAAGGAGTGCCAACGACTTTAGGCGAGCTTTTGACTGTAGCGACCAGGAAGGGGCCCTTGGCCAAGAGTTCTTTGCGCTTCATTCGTTCCGTTGCGGCTGCGCTGCCGCCGGAGCTGATGAAGCGCGTTGAGGATGTTTTCGGAGTGCCGGTCATTCAAACCTATGGCATGACGGAAGCCGCACCCCTGATAGCAAGTAATCCGTTGCCTCCCCGGATCCGAAAGCCGGGCTCTTCGGGGCCGAGTTGTGGCACTGAAATCAGCGTTCGGCGCGATGATGGAAGCGAGGCCAGCTCCAATGAGCGGGGCCAGATCTTCATCAAGGGGGAAAACGTCATTTCGGGGTACGAGAAAGGGGCGAATGGTTCGGAGACGGCGTGGCCGGATGGCTGGTTCAATACCGGCGATATCGGCTACCTGGATGCCGATGGTTACCTTTTCCTGACGGGCAGGACTAAGCAGCAGATCAATCGGGGAGGGGAGAAAATTAGCCCGGAGGAGGTTGAAGAGGCCCTGCTAGCGCATCCCGACGTAGCGGAAGCCGCCGCGTTTAGTATCGATCATTCAACGCTCGGCGAAGATGTTGCTGCGGCGGTTGTTCTAAAACCGGGGAAATCCTTTGACCCAAGTTCAATCCGCCAATTGGTAGCGGAGCGTCTGGCTCATTTCAAAGTGCCGAGATCGCTGGTGCAGATTGGTTCGTTGCCACGCACCGCGATTGGAAAGGTAAGTAGAGAGGCCTTGAAAGCCAGCGTCGCTTTACAGCGCAACGATGAACCGAGCGAATCCCCGAAGACAAGCCTTGAAAAAATCCTGGCGGATGTCTGGAAGGACGAGCTTGGCGTTCAATCCGTCGGCATGGACGATGATTTTTCGCAACTCGGCGGCGATTCATTATCCTATACCCGGCTTTTGCTTGCTGTGGAGCGGTTGCTCAGCATCGAATTGGACATGTCGGAGTTAGACGACAATCTGACGGTTCGCCGATTGTCGATCCTGATAGAGTCGTTGCCAGGCCAAGAAGCCATCATAGATCGAATCAGGCAGCTCGACTCAGACACTGAAGCCAAGCAATCGCGTATTGGCGAGCTTCTGACTGACGCCACGGTAGGAAACCTTGGCTCGGAACAGGCCCATTCCGCGCGCCAGCTGAAGGATGCTCTGTTGGCGAGCCCAACAAATGCTGAATTCGATGCTTTGCTGGAATCGTTTTATACCGAGCTAACGCCGAACGAGCTGGCTGCGCTTGGCCGGCTTGCGCTAGAGCCGTCGGATTTGACAAGCAGGGTCGCGGACAGGCTCTCGTCCACGCAGCAGATGATCAGAACCGTCGTCGAACCGCTCTCCGCACGGCAGACCTGGCATCGTGAGAAAATTTCCGACAGTCTGCGGCTTTACACTGGCCAAGGAGCCGCCAAGAAAACGCTGATCGTAGGGTTTGCAGGCCACGTGTTTCGCCTAATGCTTCCAATGTGGACCTTGCTTTCCCACCTTGATTCCAACAACACCGCACTGCTTTTGCTATGGGATCCAAACAGGAATCATTATAGCGGAGGGATTCCGGGTTTGGCGGACAGCTTCCCAGCCCTTCTCGATCCGCTCGATAAATTGGTTCGCGGGCTGGCCTATGAACGCGTTATCGCCTTTGGCACCAGTGCGGGCGGTTTGCCTGCCCTTTGTGCGGGCTTGGGTAATGGCTGGCAAGCGACGGTCTCAGTGAATCCGACCTATCCCTTGACCAAGAGGCATCTGCTCCCTTTGCTCACGACCTTGAGCGAACAAAAGGCGCATGGTCCCCGGCCGAAAATGAGATTGTACTACTCCGAGCATAATCAAGAAGACCTTCTCGCAGCCGTCGCCATAGCAAAGATCGCAAAGGCCGAAATTCGGCCTCTGAAAAAGCAGTCGCAGCATTCGCAGGTGTTATGGAAAATGTACGAAGCTGGCGAACTTTCCGCTCTGTTCTCGGAATTCTTTGGCGGCAACGAGCTCGCCGGGAATTCCACGGCTGTGAACCCCTAAGGGCCTGATCGCATGGGGGAGGCCGTCCCAAGATTCCCGCTGTTTGTGCACGCCTGGTTTCGGTCGGGGAGTACGTACATCTGGGGAAAGCTTCGAAAAAATGAGAACCTCATCTGTTACTACGAACCGTTTCATGAAGTTCTCGCTGAACCGTCATTGCTTGATCAGATTGAAAATCACGCGCCACTAGAGACGAGCAAGTCGTTGCGTCATCCGGTTGAGGACCGCCACTATTTTTTTGAATACCGCAATTTGCTTCGCGAGAACCGGTTAAATTTTGTTCCGGAATTGTCCTATCACCGCTATTTTCTTGCCGAAGACCAGCCCGATGCAGATCGATTCAGATATATCGAAACGCTGATTGCATTTGCCTCCGAGACGGCGCGATCACCTGTATTTTGCTTTTGCCGAAGCCCGATGCGTAGCGCCTGGATCAAAAAGCAGTTCAACGGGACCAATATTGCTCAAATTCGCGAGCCGGTATCTCAATATAATTCTTTCGAGGTGCTGCCTTACTTCCGCACAACGATGATCAAGATTGCGCTGGATATCTGGCGAGCGAGCCCTCGCTGCTTCGCCCACATACCGAATTTCGACCGGTTTGCCGCGGCCTTTGAAAAAAGAGCCGGCCTGCCGCCGGATCAGCTCTATCAGTTCTTTCTAAAGCCGGAAGATTTCAAGGCGATTTTCTTTCTTATTTGGAGCCTCTCGGCACTACAAAGCATAAGCATATGCGACCTGGTCCTGGATATCGACCGGCTATCGAATGACCCATCGTATCAACAAGCCATGCGAGATTGGTTTGGCGATCTCGGCTGCGAGGCGGACTTTTCCGACTGCAAAAGTCCTTTATCGGCTGACGCAAATGATGGAGCAACGTCTGAACTTATCGCCCAGACGGGCCGGGCATTGAAGGCAGAGGCGAGCAGTCTCTTGATTTGCGATGCGCAGAAGGTGGAAAATGCTTTCGCGTTCTTGTCCGATCAAACCCGCCGGGCACTAGCGACCCTCATGATCGGCTAGGGGGAGAGACCGGTGGACCAAACATCAGAAAATCCGCGGCCGCACTTCGTCGTTACCAGGCTGGGGCTTGGAATTTACGATGAAAAGCGCCTGGACAAGATGATCGGCCTGTTCGAGGCGGTGACGCTGCCGTCTGTCACCTCCCAAACAAGTCAGGATTTCCACTGGCTCATCGTTGTGGATGCAGCCTGTCCCGCAGCATGCAAGGCCCGGATATTGGACCTGATATCCGGCCATCAGAATTATCATTATGTGCCGATTGACCTGAGGTCCATCTATCGGGTCCGCCTCGGATGTTTTGACTGGGTGTGGGATGCCTGCGAGTCCTTCATTTTCGCCCACGGGCTTGTTGCCCGACCCGACCAATATGCCATCACCTCGATCCTCGACGCCGACGATGCGTGGAATCGTGAAACCGTCGAGATAGTCGGCCGTACCGCAGCCGAGAAATGGCCGGACGTGAGCGCACGCGGCGGCAATCGCGGCACCTGGTTGCGCCACAGCGTTGGGCTGACGATCACTTTCCTCGATGGCTACGTCTGGTTCGTCTCCACGCAGGGAATCTGGCCGCTGAAGGAGGAGTTTCGGAGCATGTCCGTCTTCGTGGTTGCTCGCCTGTCCAGTGGGATTTCGGCCTGCTCCTGCAGGCATACACAATGGCGCAAATATTCCGAGATTCTCGACTTCGAGGTGATCTCGCTTCCGACGAAGGTGCCGATGTGGATTTACTCGCGCCACGACGAGGCGGTGGAATCCTGGAACGCCGCGCAGGGCATGCAGATGCCCGCTTCATTTCGCGAGCGGCTGGAAAGCCTGTTTGGCATTGCCTGGAAAAAACTGGACGAGTGGCTGCAGCTTTATCCGCCTGCGGCCCGGACCACCAAGCAATTCAATTTTTCTGCGGCGCAGCAATACGACCTCATGTTTCAGATTGCGGCGTTGAATCGGGAAATAAGGGCCCTGGAGGATTCGATGATCGGCGGCTCGTCCGCCGATTTAACAGCCAGGATTTCCGAGAAGCAGAGTGAGCGAGAGCGGCTGATTGCCACCCTGAGCGCGCCAAATGCGGGGTAACTGCTTCTCTCGCGGCGCATGCCGATAGCTATGCCAGCAATGAGCGCCTGAGCATCTGCTTCAACGTCCACGCGTTACTCGCTTCCGCGCTGGACGAGACCGGCCTCTCATTTTCTCAGTGCGCGTTCAAAACGAGCATCAGGACAGGCCCATGATCCGATTTGATTTATAAAGGAATGCA
>Ga0207647_10000707_pt1 | contig 26168 bp, 24 predicted proteins | sample KBSCornC2_FD_184295 | JGI IMG/M metagenome (GOLD analysis project Ga0207647, IMG submission 184295) | Corn rhizosphere microbial communities from Kellogg Biological Station, Michigan, USA - C2 (SPAdes) (version 2) | ecosystem: Host-associated > Plants > Roots > Rhizosphere ... | reverse complement strand
ATTTTTTGTAACAAGTGCTGCAATGCCATTGCGATGCAAGTGCTCGTAATCTGTAAAATCTACAAATATGGTAGAGAGCACATATGGTTTTCCGCTTTTCAGCAAATGAGGTAAAATGTCTGCAGGGCGAATAATATTGAAAACATGCAGCAGATCGTATTGGCTATAGTCTATTTTGCTATTGCCCAGATGTATATCTACCTGCACGCCAAGTCTTCGCAGGTATTTGGCTGTAGATACTATTTGGACAGTATCCCCACCAAAAACGCTATATAAAGTAGCACGTGTAAGAAATAGAATTTTCATTTGTTTGCTATGGCAGGGTTTAGCGGTTTGTTATTTAATTGCGGAAATGCATTTGAAAATGCAAGTATCCATATAATGTATTCGGTAATGTTGGTTATATAGCTGCCGGTAAACTGGTAAATAAACACAAACGCAAAAAGCCAGAACCTGATAGGATTATTAAACACCTTTGTTTTAAAAAACAAAAATAATTCGAGGGCTATTCGGAATGCAAATCCTACATACCCAAAGAAAAGTATTGTTTCTGCACTTGCATTGGGAATGCGGACTGCTTGTGGAGCATTACTATAAGAGTAATACTGTAAGATAGTGTTTCTTCCTAATATATTCAACTGTCCAGGTCCTATACCCCAGAGGTGGCTTTTTTGAGCTATTATCTTATTTGCAAGGATGAACGCTTCAAAAGTCCTGCCCCTTGCAGAGGTATCTTTACCTTGCCATACATATTTCAGGCGAAGAAACAAAGGATTAGAAGGATAGAAAAGATATGCAATAAGAAATGCTGCAAAAGTAAAAAGCAACACTATTGCCAGATACTGCTTTCCCTTTTTCGAAAATGATACTTTTTTAAGGTAAACAATGAGCATTAATACAAAACTCATAATTAAGGCAGCCAGCACGCCAAGCGAAAAGGATAACAGCAATGGGACACTTACCATAAATAGTGTTGCCAATGGTCGTTTGGGTCTTAAAAAGATGGCTACGGTATAAAAGTAAATCGCTATAGGAGCCAGCCATAAACTGTAATGAGATGCTTCTGAGGTAAACAACTTGAGGCGTGGAACAACTATACCATTAGATATAGGTACCATGTACCATACAAGCTGTTTTAATGCAGGAACTAATAATAGCAGAATGCTGAGCAGTACTAAAAGAAAATTGAGAACAACTATGGCTTTAAATACTGCATCAAGGTTTATATTCTTTTCTTCAATAGCAAACTTCCATGCAAAGGCAAAAAACAAGACCGAGATGATAACCAAAAAGGAGCTGATATAATGCGACGTATTTACCCCTTGCACTAAATGTATTATGACAAAAGGCAATGACAATAAAGCAACAACGCTGATTTCCCGCAGCCTGCCCTTATTATATAAATAATATATCCAGATGGGGGTAAGCAATAGTGTGAAGGTAAACCCATCTGCAGGCAGAAGGGAATTGAAGAAAAATATTAAAATACTAAGTGTTAATACACACTTTTGTTTTATATGTATGGTTTGCGGAACCATAGGTTTTCTGGAATTTGTAGCTTTAGTATACGGTTTTTTAACAAGGGGTAAATCAATTTCTCCAGTAATCTACCTTCTTAATATTTTGAAAGAAAATAAAAGGGTATGAAACGGTATTTTAAACGCTTCAAGCATTAAATTATAATAATTAAGGAATTGAGCATCCCATTTTGACCTCACCTAAGTTGCTATTTCAAATATATCGCATTATTATATCGTATTATACCTCATGCTATTAACTGGGCAGGTTCTATTTATAAACTTTTAATTAATCATTTTATGATGTCATAATGTTGGTGTCTTATTATTAATAATATAATATTTAATTAGCGTAAACGCTATTTTTATGTTAAATTCGCGTTAGGCGATAATTATCGTTTTGTAAATATTTAGTGACACTATAATTAATAATGATGAATAAATCTTTACGTACTATTCGTTCAATAGTATTGTTGCTTGTAATATTGTTTACAGGGTTGAAAGTAAACGCATCCCATCTGTATGGAGGCGACCTGTATTACAAATGGATAAGCGGCAACACCTATCAAATTACCCTGGCATGCTATGGCGACTGTAGCGGTGGCGCATTTCCTACTTTTCATACATCTATAGCAGAGATACAGGTTTATAGAGGAGCTACTCTGGATACTACTCTGGAGCTACCATGCCTCGATACTGCCGGAACCGAAGTAACACCTGTATGTGCTAAGGAAAAAAATAATACAGCATGTAATGGAGGAACCCTGCCAGGCATAAAGAAATTTGTTTTCCAGGGAAATGTGACATTGAAAGGTGTTGCTGATGATTGGGTTTTTGTATTCAATGGTAATTTGTCGAGCTCTTCAGCTGGCCGAAGTGGCTCCATCACAAACTTATCTTCAGCAGGAACAATGGTTTTATTGGATACCTTAAATAATCTGGATAGTGCAAATTCCTCAGCAGAATTTACAACCATACCAACACCATTCTTTTGTATTAACGAATTAGCTAATTACAATCCGGGCGCTGTAGATCCGGATGGGGATAGCCTTATATTTAAACTTGTGCCTGGTATTACAGGTGTGTCTGCCGGAACGGTTAGTTACGTAACTTATGCTGCGGGCTATGATTATGCCAAATATCCTATAGCTGTAAAATCCCCAGCTGCTTCAAACTTTGTTTTAGATAGCACCACAGGACAGCTGACATTTACTCCCAATACCATACAGCGCTCCCTGGTCGTGGAGCAGGTAAATAAATATAATAAAGATGGCATATTGGTTGGTACCAGCATGAGAGAAATGACAGTTGTGGTGATAAGTTGTACTACTAAACCGCCGACCGGGGTGATAACGAATAATGATGGTGGTAAAATCACTACTGATTACGATTATACTGTTTGTCAGTCGCAGGGTGTGTTCAATTTCCATATAGACCCCACGAGCCCTGATGGTACCAATGTCACGGCCACTGCTACTGGATTACCGCCCGGTGCAAAATATACAGTAACGGGTAATGGTACCAAGACGCCTTCAGGTGTGTTTACCTGGGATGCCAGTAAGGCCGCCCCGGGTCTCTATAAGTTTTTCGTTACTTTCCAGAATGATGCATGTCCCTTGTCAAGCAGGCAAACGCTGGTGTACACTTTGTATATACTGCCATCGCCTATAATGTCTTTTAAACAGACATCGCTTGCTGACTGTAATCATAAAGGAGCCATTCAGGTTAGTTCTTCAGAGCAGCCATGGACAGAACAAATATGGGCTGATGGTAAAATAATAGATTCTACGTCAAACCTGACTTTATATGATACACTTATAGATAGCCTGGCGCCCCTTGCTGCCGGCCATGGTAAGTATAAAATATCTGTAGTTAACTGGAAAGGCTGTGCTACTGATACAAACATTAGCATTGCGAAAATACCGGATATAGGTGATAGTGCAATTATTACAAAGCCTAGCTGCTATGGCCTTAAGAATGGCGCCATCAATTTAATAGGATTGGGTGGGGCCAAGCCATTGACTTACCATTTAGATGGCCACCCGGATAAATTGAATGGGCGATATGACAGTTTAGCTACTGGCGTATATAAAATTACTATTACGGATTCGGTGAATTGTGCAATAACAGTACCCGTTGTAGTGACCCAGCCAGACAGTTTACATCTGGCTATCGTTACTGCGCCTAATGAGTGTACAGGCACGGATGATAATGGACGGGCGACGGTATCCCCATTTGGAGGCACACCACCTTATACCTATTTCTGGGATATATCACAGCCCAAGACAACAGCAGCAATAAGCGGTATGTCTAACGGTACATATAGAATATATGTAAAAGATGCAAAAGGTTGCACGGACTCAAGCATAGCCGTAATAGGTTATGATAATTGCTGTACGCCATTTGTACCGAGTGCGTTCTCGCCTAATAATGATGGCAGAAATGATAAATTTAGAATAAGATACAGAGGTGATATGAAATTGATAAATCTGTCTATATACAACAGGTATGGCCAACGTGTGTATTTCAGCATTTACCCTGATGAGGGATGGGATGGAACATTCAATGGTGTGCCACAGGAAATGGGGACTTATATTTATTTCATAAAAGCAATCTGCGGCAGTAAAGGTGATAATGTGATTGAGCTGAAAGGTGACCTGACATTGGTAAGATAAAGGCTGGAAATAATAACATAAAGAGGGCCTGCAAGTATACTTGCAGGCCCTCTTTATGTTATGGCGTTACAATTGTCCAATCGCATCCGCAGACACTAATTTCTTTTGTTCAAACGAGGGTTTTGCTGGCTGACTGCTACTTTTTATGTCGGTGTATTTTCTTTTCATTTTTAAGAATCTCTTCTCGAAGAATTGATAGGAGAGATAAGAAAATGTAACAGTCAGGATCAGCGTAAGCGCATAGACAATAAGCATAGCCGGTGCATTAGGAATACCTGCCAATAAACGAGGCATAAACTTGCCGAGCAGGAAGATGAACAGCATGTGATACGCATACATGCCGTATGATATTTTGCCAATGAATCGTAAAGGCTTGTTTTCAAGTTTAATGATTGTGCGTCGATTGGTACTTATATTCATAATGAGTATAAGGAAAATAAGACTGTAGATTTCATGATCAAGAATCGAGAATACATGAAATGAATGAATGCCAATAGAACCTATAAATAATGCCCAGCAGGCTATTTGCATAGGTTTACTGTAAATGATATTCAACAGCTTGTGCTGAGACAACACTAAGTATGCTCCTAAGCCGCCAATGGCCATGCAGTCTAAACGGGTAATATAAAAAACATGATATACACTACTGAAAGGCGAATATTGCAAGGTTATTTTCATCGCTAAATAGATACCAATGAACAGTAGCAATGATTTAGGGATGTTCTTTGCCTTGTTCATGAGCAGCGGCCAAAAGGCATAAAATTGCTCTTCCACACCTACAGACCACAAAGGAGTAAGAGCGGCGAAAGTACCACCTAAGGCAAAAGGTACATTTGGTATGAAAAAGATGTAGTAAAGTATATGTGGCAAATTGCTTTTGTCTTCAGGTAATATACCACCTATGCTTACGAGGCAGCCGACAATCAAAACAATGAGAAAGTAAACCGGCCATATCCTTAGAATACGGCGCATGTAGAACTTTTTAAATTCTATAGTTTTAAACCTATTTTTTTCCAGTATTAGAAGGTAGGTGATAAGGAAACCACTAAGCACAAAAAATAAAGTGACGGCGTATTGCGCCATGTCTTTAGCTCTAAAGCCAAGCTCTTGTTTATTGAATAAATAAGAAAACTCATCAACATGGGAAGTAATAACTATAAGGGCCGCGATAGCACGAATACCATTAAGCCCCGGCAGGTATACAGGTTTATCGTTAGTCTTAACAATACTGCTTTCAGGCTTGAATGCTATATGCGACAATAGGAATGCTTTGGCTGCAAATTATTAATTGATACCCGCAAATATATGCTGATAGCAAGTGATAACAGCCTATTAACCTGTGTGTGTGCTAACCAATAGTTAACAAATAATAGCCATTACCTTCATTTTTTCTTTCATATTTTCGTGTATTGTTATCCAATTACTTAGAATGGGCGCCAGGATGAGTAATTCATCATTATGAAAGGGAAACGCGGTTTTTTTAATAAGATATTTGCTTATACATTTCTATGTATAAACATACTGGTTTGTATATGGTCTGCATTGTGCTATATGGCTTCGGTAGTAAGCCCGGCAAAGGTGGAAAATATAGGTATGCTGAGCTTATCAACGGCTTTCGCATTTTTTGCCAATATATTCTTTGTATTCTTTTGGCTTTTCACAAGGAAGAAATGGCGAAGCTTGATAGCTGTAGTGACATTAATACTCTGTAGCAAAATATTTCTTCCGGTATTTGGTTGGAATTTTTTTACATCAAGCAGTAATGAAGTACACAGTAGCGCTTTGAAAGTGATGGATTGGAATGTGCATGCCTTTGGTCTGTATGATACCGATAGTGAAGGTAAAAGACAGCAAATGATGGATGTGATAAAAGAAAATGCACCTGATATACTGTGTATGGAAGAGTATAATGTAATGAAGGATGATTCCATGGCCCCATATACTAAACAGATAATGGAGGAGAACGGGTATAAAGAGTATCGCTTCAGAGCTGACAATAAGTTTGAGAACAATAAGGATATATATCTTGGTACTGCTATGTTTTCAAAGTTCCCGCTGAAGAATTTTGTAGCCTATCCATTAGATGTAAGAAGACGGATAATAGAAAATGGAGCAAGCTATCTTTTGCAGGCAGACGTGTCATTGCCAGGAAATAAAATGCTTCGTTTATTCGCTCTTCACTTATATTCTTCCGGTATTACCAGCAACGATATAAATTATATAGAAGAGTTAAAAGGGAGAAAGGTAAATGGAACTGATGACCCGGATTATGATCCCGACTTTATAGATGAGCTAAATAGAAGAAATATAAAGCCGAGTGATCACTTCAGGGTATTCATGTTCAAGCTGAGCCTTGCATACAGGAAACGTGCACTTGAGGCAGATAGTGTGGCGAAGGTTGTAAGCAGCAGTCCATACCCCGTACTAATATGTGGCGACTTTAATGATGTGCCTTCTTCTTATACATACACAACAATACGAGGCAAGTTTGCAGATGCTTTTGTGTCAAAAGGCAAGTCCCTGGGGCGTACCTTTAATGAGATAATGCCAACCCTGCGGATAGATGATATATTCTATGACCCTTCATTGCTGAAGGCTGTAGCATATAAAACGCCTTATCTGTTTTTATCAGATCATAAGCCTGTAATTGCTCTCTTTGAAATAAAACACTAAAAAGCCATCTTATGATTAAACGCATTGTGAAGTCGGTTTTATGGAGAACGGGTATTTCCCGTGCAGTGCCGCCAATGATATGGAAGTCTGTAAGTGCAGATAGCAAAGTGAAGCTTGTATTTGAACAAACACGCAATCCGCGTTTCCCCGTTAACTTCGAAGATGCGGAAATCAGTACCTCTTTTACTGAGCAGAACGCCAGTTATGCCCAGGTGAAAGACTTTGTCTTAGAAGTGAAGGGCCCGGCATTGATAGAGCCAAAGCTTGGCATTGTAATTTTAGATAACAGAAAATTCCTCGAGCAGTCACGCAATCATACATATACCTACCCGGATACGTTTCAATACCTGAAGTATAAAATGGGAATGGCCCCGGTCATTGATCTGGATGAAGTGATACATTATGATGGCTATGTGGGTGATAATTATTACAACTTTCATGCAGACATATTAATCGCCTTTTGCTGGGCTATAGATGAAGCGGGGCTTAAGCTTGATAAGCCTGTAGTGGTAGGACAACAGATATATAACAGCCGACAATTCCAATGGCTGCTAAAAAATACAGATCTCTTCAAGGGTATAAACTGGGTGGTGCTGGACGGCAAGTCTTATGTAAGAGTAAAGAAGCTGTATAAAGCCTGGACCTTTCTGCCTGAATTAAAAGCATGGCAGAACATGGCGGCATTGTATAACCCACCTGTAGTACAAGAGCCAACACGTAAAATCTATTTGTATCGTGCACCTCAGTTTGGCAGGACAGTTAAAAATATAGAAGAGATAAAGCCTGTGCTTGATAAATATGGGTTTGAAATGATAGATACCGGAGAGATGGCAATAGAAGAGCAGGTAAAGTTGTTTGCTGAAACTAAATACCTGGTAGCAATACATGGCGCGGGTATCATTAATATAATTTTCTCTAACTATAGTAAGCTGTCTCTTCTGGAAATACTGCCTGGCCGCGAAAAGTTAAATACACATTTCTATTGGCTTGCAGAATCATTAGGTTGTAAATATGATGCTTTGCTAACAGAAGATATGAATATGGCTAAGAAATTTAGGTTAGAGCCGGATGTTTTAGAGCGTTATATACAAAAGATGTTAGCTGAATCTTGATCTTCTGATGTTGGCATCTATTACTGTAAGCTTATTGGTATAAGATAAGGTATGCGCTTGTCTTACATTTTTCTCCCAGGTAGGCTTAATAGAGCTTATCGATGTTTCTGCATATTCCTGTTCGTTCAACCTGGTAATGTGGTTTATAGCTACTCCCCAGCCATAGAAGGGCGTACATATTTGCGCAGGGCGGTACATATTGCCATTGTGCATAAATATGCGGCCGGCAGGGCGCGCATTGCGCACATCTGATACTATGGGATTTTGTGGGTGTGGCGTCCAGTTTTGCGTCAGAAGATTATCTGAGTAAAACAGGAATAGTTCATCGCTTGTAGATGCCCCTTCATTTTCCCGCATATTGGCAAACAGCCACCATTTGTTGTTGTGAAAAAGAATGGTGGTATCTACAGCATCTACATTTTCCATTAGTCTCATCTTAAGTTTCCAGCCCAGCGGAAAAGAATCTGTTTCGTATAGCTCTATTGACCTGTTGGCACGGGTTTCGGGTATCATATAGTGTTTGCCATTCGCCTCTAGCATGAATGGGTAAGACAAGTGAAAGTCTGTCTTTAAGGCTACCTGCGGAGCGGTATAGTTCCCCTTTTCATCCATCTCTATTACAGAGATCCGTCCGTTCTTTTCGCTGTACAAAACCTCTTCAAAAAAAATATAGTATTTGTTGTTGGTGTATAGTACATGTGGGTCTGCCCAAAAGCGATCTTTAGGAGGAGTTATCTTTTTATATTTATACAGCTCAAAAGAAGGCTTGTCTGTTTTTGAAAAACTATACATTAGCTGCCATTGGTTCAGGTAAAATAACGAGCTGAGTCGTGTTTTCAACGCGTCTATGCCTTTGGCAAATAGTCTTTTCAATATTATCCTGTTTCCCGGGCTTTTATACAGCCTGCTGGAGTAAAATTCAGGATGTGTATTAAGCGGGCGAACATATTGCTCCATGAAAGTATCGCGATTGTCATGCAGTTTCTTCAGCATTCGCGGTACAAACGAAGCGCTCTTCCAGTAATAGTTATTTCTGTTCTCGTTTAGATAAGATGTATTAGTAGCGGACTGTGACTGGTACAGCAGATCCCCGCCATCCAGCTCTTCAGAAAGTATTTGCAGTATAGAGCCTGTAGCTGGCCATTTTTCTAAAAACTCCCAGGTGCCTGCAGGCATACCCCTATTTACTTTATTGTCACCGTGATGGTAAGACCATACACCGTATTTAGCCACATTAAGTATATCGCCTTTTAATATCCGAAAGCCAAAGCGCAGAAAAACATCTATATCATATTGCTTTATCTTATCAATGTCTGCATCCTCCAGCCTGTCTGAGAATTTCTTTTGTATAGGAGTGGCATTGATTAGTGGTACAGTATTTAATATAGGGGCAGCGTCTTTTAGTTGAAACGCGTCATTGGCTATGGGGTGTAGCTTATTTTCTATCTTTTTATAAACGGAGAAAAGTAGTTCATCGAAATTGGTAATCAGTTTTTTTAGTCTGCCGTCTGGTACATGGGTACTTGCCGTTGTATTTAATACTATTAATGACACCTCAGCATAACCTGAATTGTTTATTTTTTCAATTAGCTTATAGATCCAGTTGTGAACCATAAAACTGTCTATCAATAGCCCTACTTTTATTTTATCCATGCTCCTTACAGTTGGCTTTACCAAAACAGCGTTAATATTACAGTCCTTCTTTTATTTAAAAAAGTTATCTTAAGGCATTAACACCGTATTAAAGAATTTCTTAGGTAGTGTTTGCTATTTTTGCGCTGCTTATATGAAATGGTGCTGTAGCACTAAAAATAAAGATGAATATACTATTAGCTACTGAAGTTATTGTTCCTGGTGGTGCAGAGGCCTTTGTGCTTCGCTTATCAAAGGCCTTTCAGGATAGGGGGCACTCAGTAGTAGTATTTGGCTTTTATGAAAATCAGGGGGATAGCAATATTGCCAGGATCATAGCGCCTAGTGTGGAGGTGGTTTGGGCTAAGTATCCTTTTCCTGCATTGTTGCAAAAAGTGGATGGCCTACTGTTCAGGCTGAAGATAGACAACAGTGTTAGGAACTATTTTGTAAAGCGGTCGCTAAAAAAACTTATAAAACGACAACGTACCGAAGTAATGCACAGTCATTTGCTAAAGGTGGATGCTATGTGTGTACAAGTAGGCAAGGAGCTGAAAGTCCCTGTTGCTACTACTATTCATGGCGATTATCTCCAGTTTTACAATAAGACAAAGAATAATATCCCGATTCCCCTATTGCATTATAAGCGTAAAGCCACGGAGAATTTAATAGCGCTAAAAAAGGTGGTGTGTATATCTGATAAGCAATTGGCATTTTTCAATGAGGTATTTCCTGCAGAAACGAAGGCTAAGCTTACCAAAATATATAATGGATACCAAAGCTCGAAACCAGCAGGTAGTAATACAACTATGCGCCAAAACCTGGGGTTTAAAGATACAGATTTTGTTTTTGGTATGGTTTCCCGGGGCATAGCTGAGAAAGGCTGGCAAACAGCCATTGATGCTTTTTTGATGCTTGGCAAGGAAAATGCCCGTTTGGTATTTGTAGGTGAAGGGGAACACCTGACTAAATTGAAAAATGAGTACAAGGATAATGATCGCATTCATTTTACAGGAAACAGCGGTTCGCCGCTGGAGCTTATTAATATCTTTGATGTAGCCCTGCTGCCTTCCGTATATGCTTCCGAAAGCCTGCCAACAGTAGTCATCGAATATCTCTTCTGTGGTAAGCCAGTTATAGCTTCAGATGCAGGGGAGATAAGCAATATGTTGCAAAATGAAGGCAGGCAAGCAGGTATTATTGTACCGATAAGGGATGACACAGTTTCTTCGCAGGAGCTATGCACAGCTATGAAAAGATATATGAATGACAGTGCGTTGTACCATGAGCATAGCAATAATGCAGCCATTTGTTTTGAACAGTTTGATATGGATAAATGTATAAGCAGCTATATGGATGTGTATAAGAATGCTATGAATGCATAGCTGAAAAATTATCATAAGCGCTTGTTAACAGCGCATAAAACAATTGTTAACAGCATATAAAGGTTCTTTTTCCGGCTAATACTGCCGCATATTTGAGGTTTCATAGAATATCGAAAATGAAGAGTGTTCTCTTATTAGGGTCTGAATTAGGTATAGGTGGTGCACAGCGCTCTATTTCGCTGTTGAGTCATTACCTTGAGGAAGATTATGACGTTATCCTATGTGTGATGTCTGGCAAGGGTAGGGACAACATCTTTAAGGCAAGTGAAAAGGTTATTTTTATAGACCCGCCGGAGCACTCAAATATTTTCGGTAAGATAAAGGCCTGGCTGTACAGGCTAAAAGCTATTAAAAAGATAAAGGAGGATAATGATATAGATGTTTGTATCAGCTTTCTTGAAGGGCCTGATTATGTGAATGTACTTACCAAAGGCAAAGAGAAAGTGGTAATAAGTATACGCGGCTCTAAAATGTTTGACAGGGAAATAAGCGGTTTGATGGGCACTATTAGAAAGAAGCTCCTGATTCCATTTTTCTATAGAAAGGCCGACCAGGTAGTGTGCGTATCAAAAGGACTTTCTGGCGAATTGCACAAGTATTTTGGCATAAAAGAAAGCAGGTTAAAAACTATCTATAATTTTTACGATATAGAAGATATACTACAGAAGAGCAAAGAGCCGCTAACGGAAGAGGAAGCAAAAATATTCTCTAAGCCGGTTATTATTACATCAGGCAGGCTGCACCAGGCAAAGTGCTATGATAGCCTGATAAAAGTAATGAAGCAACTGGAGCAAAAAGTTGATGCAAGACTTGTGATATTGGGTGATGGCGAATTAAAGTCGTCATTAATAAAACTGGCAAAAGACATGGGCTTGAAAGTATGTGATTGGGAGGTGGAAAAGAAGTACAAAGATGCTGATATTTATTTTATGGGTTTTCAGTCTAATGTCTTTAAGTTTTATAAGAATAGCAATCTTTTTGCCCTTACATCAGCATACGAAGGCTTCCCTAATGTTTTTGCTGAAGCATTGATATGTCACATACCTGTAGTGTCAACAGATTGCCATACAGGGCCGCGTGAGATATTTAATATTCAGGGCCTGCAGCCCTATGTGTCTACGGAAATAGTGAGGCGCACTGCTGTTGGTTCTCTACTGCCAATGCTGGATGTGGTAGATGAGCATAAGCTGCTTGTATGGGCGGATGAGATATACTATTGGTTAAGGACACAGAAACCTGCAGCGCAGGCTTTTGATGAGCTTACGAACCGTTTTACAAAGACTGCTATGTTGCAGCAATGGAAAGAAGTAATTGATAATTAATACCTGCAATTCCTACGTATGAAAATAATAATAGTAGATAGTTCCATAGCTTTCACAGGTGCATTTAAATGCGCTGTTAGTGAAGCGGAATTATTGTCACCTAAGCATACATTCATTTTTGTACTGCCGGCACGAAGTGTGCTAAAGCCATACCTGGAAGAAAAGGGTTTCAAAGTATATATGCTGCCAATGGTAGAGATCGGCAAATCTTCCAGCGCACTGCTAAATTATTTTCCTGCACTATTTAAAAATGCAAGAGCACTTAATAGAATTGTGAAGGTAGAGAAAGCAGATGTGGTGCAGATGAACGACTTTTATAACATGTTGGGTGTAATGATGCGCAGATTAGGCTACAGAGGAAAACTTATAACCTACGTGCGTTTCCTTCCTTCTTCAAGGCCACGGCCACTCATGAAGATATGGTCGTACATGGCACAGAAATATTCCGACAGCGTTGTTACTGTTTCAGATGTTGCATTGCGTGAGCTACCTCCGCACCCTAAAAATATCCGCATATTCGATCCCGTAAAGTTGGAGGAAAAATTGCCTCCTAAGGAATACCACGCTACAGGCGATACAATAAACATCCTCTACCAGGGAAATTATATAAGAGGTAAGGGGCAGGATGCCGGGCTCGAAGCTTTCGCGCTTGCTTACAAACATAACCGCGGGTTGCGTATAAAATTTGCAGGTGGTGATATGGGACTTGAAAAGAACAGGCTATTTAAGAAACAATTGGAAGACAGGGTAGTGGAGTTAGGCTTGCAGGATGTAGTAACATTTACTGCTTTTGCAAAAACAGTGGAAGAAGGAATGAAGGAAGCAGATATAGTATTGAATTTTTCCGAGTCAGAATCTTTTTCTATGGTATGCCTTGAAGCTTCATTTTATGGCACTGCCCTAATCGCTACCCGTTGCGGTGGTCCGGAAGAAATTATCATCGATGGCGAAACAGGCTTTTTAGTTCCGCTGCACGACTATAATGCTGCAAGCGACGCAATCCTTAAGCTGTGCGATCCTGAGTTGAGAAAGAGGTTTGCTATAGCAGCCAAGAAGACAGTAAAAGAAAGATTCCCTGTAGAAAATTTTATCCGGGAATTCGAAGAAGTTTTATCTAAGTAATAAATAACATCTTAATATTTTTAGAAACCATATCATGGCAAAGAAAGTTTTAGTAACAGGCGGAGCAGGATACATAGGCTCTGTATTAACCAGGCAATTACTAGAAAAAGGGTATAATGTAAGAGTGTTGGACTGTCTTATGTTCGGCGGAGAGCCTATTATTGATTTGCTTAATTCGCCCGCATTCGAATTTGTGAAAGGCGATGTGCGCAACGAGGCTGATGTGAGAAAAGCGCTGGAAGGTGTAGATTATGTAGCACACCTGGCCGCAATAGTTGGCGACCCGGCTTGCGCACAGCAACCTGAGCTTGCAAGGGATACTAACCTGGAAGGCAGTAAGCTGCTCTACAGGATAGCAAATGAGATGAATGTGAGCAGGTTTGTATTTGCTTCTACCTGCAGCAATTACGGTAAAATGTCTGATCCTGATGCGTATGTGAATGAAGAGTCAGAATTGTCCCCCGTTTCTTTATATGCTGAAACAAAGGTTGGCGTAGAGCAATTTTTATTGTCTCAATCAAAGGATAATGCTTGTAAACCCACTTGTTTACGTTTCTCTACAGTATATGGGTTGTCATTAAGGCCCCGGTTCGATCTTACTGTAAATGAATTTACTAAAGAGCTGGCATTAGGCAGGGAGCTTGTTATTTTTGGCGAGCAGTTCTGGCGTCCGTATTGCCACGTTTACGACTTGGCACGTTCTGTAATTACAGTTTTAGAAGCTCCTGCTGATGTCGTTTCTTTTGAAGTATTTAATGTGGGTGATACCGCTGAAAACTATCAGAAGAAAATGATTGTAGATGAGGTGATGAAACTAATTCCCGATGCTAAGATCAGCTACGTATCTAAAAACGAAGACCCAAGGGATTACCGTGTGTCTTTCGAAAAGATAAACACTAAGCTGGGTTTTAAAGTTACCCTGAGGGTACCCGATGGTATAGCCCAAATGAAGAAGGTGCTGGATGATGGCTTTATATTAAACCCCGACGATAAAAAGTACAAAAACACTTAATCGCATTTCTAATTAATTTTATTTAGTATTTCATACCCGTTCATGCAGCAAAAGAAGAAAAACATAATGGTTGTTTCTTTCCAGTCCTTAACTGCAAAAAGCGGGGCGGGAATGGCAAGAGTTGGTTATTTGTTGTCTGCAGAGCTAAATAAGTATGGAATACTAAATAAATTTATTGTCCATTCAAAAGGCAAATACAATACACCTTTCCATTCAGAGCCTGTTTCTTTTTTTTCAAGATATTATTTGTTTGCACTAAACAGGTTTAATAAGTTTCTAAAAATAAAGCAACATAAGCTCAGGTTTATACAGGAGCTATTGTTCGATTGGTTTTGTGCGTTTCGTATAGATAATTCACTTACTCATTTAGTCGCTACTCAACCGCACTTAAAGCGCACTTTTCGTAAGGCCAAAAGAAAGGGCATAGAGGTCATATATATCCCCGGTACGCAGGAAGATAACTATATGTACGATATAGTATCTGAGGAAAAGCGCAAAATGAATGTAACAGAAGAAGATGCATATACCTATCCTGCAAGAATAAAACATTACAATGATTCTATTCAGTACGTAGATAAGGTTATCTGCACCAGTCTCAATATTTACAATTCGTTTGTCAACTCTTCATATCATGGCGAGGTAATAAAAGTTATTGGCTATTTAAAGCCTGAATTCTCTCCGGTTGCTATAAATAAACAACCAGGCAAAATATTTAAAGTCGCATATGTAGCACATACGGTCATGCTGAAGGGATTGCAGTACCTGATGGAAGCCTGGCACGACATAATGAAAGAAGAGGCGAGTGATGGTATGATGCTATACATAGGCGGCACTATAGACAAGCCCGTGAAAGAGTATATAGATGCAAAGTTTGATAAAATAAAAAATGTGCAATACACGGGCCATATAGCTGATGTTCCCTCCTTCTTAAAAGATAAGGACCTGTTTGTTGTGCCCAGCCTGGTAGATGGTTATCCTGTTACAGCATTTGAGGCCGCACATTACGCGATACCTGTCATCATTACAGAAAATTGTGGCGCATTCGAGCTATTGGATAGAAACAATAGCGGCTGCTGGATAATACCGATACGTGATGCAGCTGCTATCAAAAAACAAATACTTTTAGCCGTTGCCGATAAAGCAGGAACAATTCTCAAAGGGGAATATGCAAAACATAACATAGAATCTTATAGTACCGACGATTTCATTACGGAATTGTCTTCCACCCTTATTAATTTATAATATGCTCGCTTAATTATTAATATTCAATAGTGTAGGCTGTAAAAAGAAAATATGCCCTCCGCAGAGGGCATATTTAAGGAATTCAGAGCGGATAATTACTTATCCTTTGCGTCTGTAATGTCCTTTTTTCCGGCAGCCATCTTTTTGATGCCATAGCCTACACCTGCAACTACCAGCAAACTCAAGCCTCCGTCGATAGGAGCTGTTGCAGGTGGGCAAGGTGAACTGCCACCACCGCTGCCGCCGCCCCACCAACCAAAGAGGTCGTCAAGGATACCGGCATGGCTTTTTACAGCCAGCATAGGTGAGCACATCAATAGCGCTGCCAGAATCACGCTTCGTAACCAAAGCACTCGTTTCATAGGCATTGCTTTTATTATTACAAATGACGTCTATCGAATTGCGTTCACAAACTATTGAGCCTCGCTTAACATCTCTTTTGCAATACAAATACGTTTAAAAACGATGTTTTTCAAAAAGTATAAGCTTAAGTTAATGGTTTGCCATATAGTACGAGTTGATATCTTGTTTTTTGAATTGTAATTGCGTCAAAAGTTAAGATTTCATCTAATAAGCATTTGCCGAACTACCATACGCCACAGTAACTAAAGATTAGGGTTATCTTCGTTCTTTATATAATGAGTGCTTATGACATTTAACGAGCTGAATTTAAATGCTCCTTTATTGAATGCCCTTACGGAGTTGGGCTATACCCAGCCTACTACTATACAGGAGAAAGCTTTTTCTGTTATCATGTCCGGCCGGGATGTGTGCGGTATAGCGCAGACAGGTACAGGAAAGACTTTTGCCTACCTGCTTCCATGCCTCAGGCAATGGAAATATTCAAAAGACAGGTTTCCGCAGATGCTTATAATTGTGCCTACCAGGGAACTGGTCGTGCAGGTGGTGGAAGCTGTTAAGCAATTGAGCGCCTACCTTACGCTGGAAGTAGTAGGTGTCTATGGAGGTGTGAATATGAAGCCACAGGCTGCTGCCGTTGAAAATGGTTGTGATGTGGTAGTCGCCACTCCTGGTCGCCTGCTTGATTTAATATATAGTGGTTCGCTAAGGGTAAAAGCAATTAAACGGCTGATTATAGATGAGATGGACGAAATGCTAAATCTCGGCTTTCGCACGCAAATAAATAATGTGCTGGATTTACTGCCACCTAAAAGACAAAACTTATTATTCTCTGCCACACTTACCGAAGAAGTGGAAATGCTAATGGATGATTATTTCAATAATCCGGTACGCATTGAAGCCGCTCCCACAGGTACGCCGCTTGATAATATAAACCAGGTAGCCTATTATGTGCCTAATTTTTATACCAAGCTCAATCTGCTTGAAGCACTCCTCAGCGATGATAAGGAGATGACCAAAGTGCTGATTTTTGTTGCTACGAAACAGCTTGCAGACGAGTTGTATGTGCGCCTTGCTGAACGCTTCCCCGGCAAAGTTGGCGTCATTCACTCCAATAAAGAACAGAACAATCGTTTCAATACTGTCAGGCAATTTCAGGATGGTACTTTTCACTTCCTTATAGCCACCGATATCATAGCACGAGGCCTGGATGTAGCAGAGGTAAGTCACGTCATAAATTTTGATACACCGGAAGTTCCGGAAAATTATATACACCGTATTGGCAGAACGGGCAGGGCAGATAAAAAAGGTATAGCCATTACTTTTATAACGGAAAGGGAAAAGGAATACCAGGATAAAATTGAAAATCTCATGAATTATCAAATACCCATATCGCCGTTGCCTGAAGACCTTGAGATATCAGATGTGCTTACCGATGACGAGAAGCCCAAAGTGCAGATGAAAACTTTCCTTATCAAGCTGCCAAAGAAAGAAGAAAGTGGCCCTGCTTTTCACGAAAAATCTGCAAAGAACAGCAAAGTAAATGTAAAAGTGCGCCATGCCGATAAGATGAAAAAGAAATACGGCAAGCCCAAAACAAGAGGTGCTAAGAAAAAATAATTGATAGAGATAGAAATAGAGATATTATGATAGGAGCTTTAGTTGTAGTATTAATAATTGCTATCATTAGCTATAAAGTATATAGCGACAGAAAAAAGCGCATTGTTGATTTTCAGTTACCTAAGAATACAAGTAGCCTATTATCTCAACATGTAACATTTTATCGCGAGCTATGTGATAAAGACAAAGCAGTGTTTGAAGCGCGAATAAAAGATTTCCTTGCCAATGTGTCGATAACAGGTGTAGATGTAGCGGTGGAAGACCTGGACCGTTTGTTGATAGCATCGGGTGCCATCATACCAATATTTTCTTTCCCCACCTGGCGTTATAATAATATATCCGAAGTGCTGCTGTACAAAGGCACATTTAATAAAGAGTATGATACAGATGGGGCTGAACGCAATATACTCGGCATGGTGGGTGATGGCGCGCTGCATAGGGAGATGATATTGTCTAAGCCCTCAGTACGCAGTTCGTTTGCCAATGACAACGATGGACATAATACAGTGATACATGAGTTTGTTCATCTTTTAGATAAAGCCGACGGTGCCGTAGATGGTGTCCCTGAATATTTGCTTTCGAAACCATATATAATTCCATGGGTCAAAAGAATGCGTGAGTCTATTGAGCAGATGAGGCAAACAGGAAGGTCTGATATTAACCTATATGCGGCTACTAATGATGCTGAATTTTTTGCAGTAGTATCCGAATATTTTTTTGAAAAACCGCATGAGCTTGAAGCGCATCATCCTGAGTTATACAAAATGTTAGAACAAATGTTTCATCCGCAATAAACTTTTTATTTCCATCACTGTTATTACAACAGTTCAAATAAGCATTATGAAGGAGCAGAACTATAAAAACCACGTAAGGTATTATACGCCACATCACTATGTGTTTTATCCATTAGCATTCATAGCTCTGATTATCAGTATAAGGTGTGCAATTGTATATCCAGGCCAGTCATGCGTGTGGATGGCTATCAGTGGTCTGTTGATATTAATAGCCTGGCTATCCTTCATGATGCGCCAACATTATGCGCTCAATAACCAAAACAGGATAGTGCGCCTGGAACTACGATTTCGATATTATGTTTTAACAGGTAAACGCCTTGAGCCCATCGAGCAAAAGCTTTCTTTCGGCCAATTGGCTGCGTTGCGCTTCGCCTCTGATGAGGAATTGCCGGCGCTTATAGAACGCGCTGTGAATGAAAATCTATCTTCAGATGCAATAAAGAAATCTATTAAAAACTGGCAGGCAGATAATATGCGGGTATAAGGCATTGTTATTATTATAAAACTGCAAAAACCCTTAACTTAATACTACATAAGTAATGACGGATGTTTTATAATAAAGAAATAGAAACGCTTGAAAGAGCTAAGCTGCGCAAACTGCAAAGCGAAAGATTAATTGAGCAGGTAGCTTATCTGTATAATAGAGTCCCGTTTTACAAACATACATTAGATAAAGCCGGCGTAAAACCATCGGATATAAAGAACATTGAAGATATCAGCTTGCTCCCCTTTACCAAAAAAACAGACCTGCGCGACAATTATCCATTTGGCCTTTTTGCTGTACCGCAAAATGAAATCGCACGCATTCACTGTTCCAGCGGCACTACAGGTAAGCCAACGGTAGTAGGATATACAAAAGGAGATATCGACATTTTTGCAGAAGTGGTGGCGCGTTCGCTATATGCTGCCGGTTGTCGTCCGGGTATGATATTGCAGAACGCTTATGGCTATGGCTTATTCACCGGCGGCCTTGGGCTTCATTATGGTGCAGAGCGCTTGGGCATGGCCGTAGTGCCTATATCCGGCGGTGTTACAGACCGACAGATAATGCTGCTGCAGGATTTTGGTGCTGACGTTATTTGCTGTACCCCATCTTATGCACTTACCATAGCAGAAGAGCTTAAGAAGCGTGGCATTAATAAAGATGACCTGAAGTTGAAATACGCTGTGCTGGGTGCAGAACCATGGACCGAAAGTATTCGCGCCGCAGTAGAAGCCGGCCTTGGCGTTGTAGCTACTAATATTTACGGCCTGTCTGAGGTAATGGGGCCCGGAGTTTCCCAGGAAGATTACGAAGAGAAAGGTACAGGCAGCTATATATGGGAAGACCATTTTTACCCGGAGATAGTAGATAAAGATACAGGTGCTTCACTGCCGGAAGGCAGCCAGGGGGTATTGGTATTTACCACCCTTACTAAAAAGGCGAATCCCGTACTCCGCTACTGGACTAATGATATCACAAGTCTTCACTATGATAGGCAAGGCAAGCGTACCCACGTGAAAATGGGACAAATTGTAGGTCGCTCAGATGATATGCTGATAATACGTGGCGTAAACCTTTTCCATACACAGGTAGAAGCAGTGCTGGAAAATATTAATGGCCTTAGCAGTAACTACCAGTTGGTAGTAAAGCATGAGCGGGCAATGGATGAGGTTCTAGTGAAGGTGGAGCTGGAAGAGGCCTTGTATGAAGAATTGGGTATAGAGGAATTAGAGTATGCCATGGTAGCAGAGCATACTTTGTTATCACACCTCTATCATAGTCTGCAAAAGAAAATAAAGGATAATATAGGGCTTACCATGCAGATAGAGCTGGTAGTGCCCGGCAATATACCAAGAAGCGAAGGCGGTAAACTAAATCGTATAGTGGATCTTCGAAAAAAATAAGAAATATCAATGGAAGAAAATAATATTACACCTCAGCAAGTGCTGGATATAATGCGTGCAAGGGATAAGTTTACGGAATGGATGGGCCTGGAAATAGATGAGGTAGGTTTGGGCTATTGCAGATTGCATTACACCGTAAAGGATGAAATGGTAAATGGGTTTGCTAATATTCATGGCGGCGTATTATTTTCTGCTGCCGACTCGGCTTTTGCTTTTGCCTGCAATTCTCATGGCCTTATCACCGTAGCGCTCGATGTTTCTATAACATTTACCCGCCCTGCAAAGGTTGGCGAATTGCTTACTGTAGAGGCCAAAGAACTTCATTTGGGTAACAAGACAGGTTTATATGACATACGTACCACAAATGAAAAGAATGAATTGGTTGCGCTATTTAAAGGCACCGCATACCGCACCTCAAAAGTAGTAGGCTGACATTTGCTATGCACTCATAGACAGTGTTTATTGACTTCCGGCTGTTGGCAAGATATTTAGATAGAGTAGGGTATCTAATCATTCTACAAGATAATTATGGATACTAATAGACTTTCTGAAAAGATGCTGGCTGCGCTTAATAGCCAGGTTACTAAAGAAGCACATGCCGCACAGATATATATATCATACGCATCATGGGCAAGCGACCAGGGCTACGATGGCATTGCTAATTTCCTGTTCCGTCATGCACAGGAAGAGCGAAATCACATGATGAAGATATTAGAGTATATACTGGAGCGTGGCGCTAAGCCTAAAATAGAAGCAATACCCGCACCTGATGCCGACCCCACGAGCGTAAACGATTGTTTTGAAAAAGTATATAAGCAGGAAATAGACAATACACAGGCTATATATAATGTTGTTAACCTGAGCATGGAAGAAAGAGATTGGGCTACCTGGAACTTCATGCAGTGGTTTGTAAAAGAACAGGTAGAAGAAGAAACCCTAGCAATGAACTTGCTGGACAAAATAAAAGTTGCCGGTGGCAAAGATGCTAAGTCTGACGCATTATATATGCTGGATAAAGACCTCGAAACTGCACCTGACGACGCAAAGTTAGCCCAGGATGCAACAGCCACAAATCCGTAACCATTTCTAGTTTATAAAAATTAAAGCGGCACCATAGTAAGGTGCCGCTTTTTTGTATAAAATAAGATCTTGCAAACTTATTTTCCTGTACTATCCATTTTATGATAGGTGGCATTAGCTCCCGCTCCGGAACCTGTGGTGCTGTCTACGGGTGTAGCATACTGGTTTACACTGTCCGGCACTGCAGGTTTGTTAAAAGACGATGGCGGAGTATCAGGTGCCGAATGGTTACCACCACAAGATGTGGCTGAAATGATAGCACATGCGCCAATGATATAAATAAGTGTTTTCATGTTTTGAGGATTTTAATATTCTTATTCTAATCTTTTCAATTTCAAAGTCTTAAAAATAATGCCAGCTTTTTAGTGGCATATTATTTATTCTTCCTTAGAAAAAGTATTTATGGAACAGGATAAACAGAATAAGGACGAAAACGCAAACAGGGGTAGCGGTCCCTTGCCAGAAGAGGCATTTAACAAAGGCGATGGCAAACATGATGAAGAAAAAGCACATGACAAAGAATTCCTGAAAGAAGCTATGATAAATAATCTGGAAACCGCTCATAAGGATGATACTTCGGGTTCTGCCACTGAACGGATAGACGAGCAGCAAAAACAAGCCGATAAAGATGCTCAGTCTAAAGGCGCCGGCGACAAGGATAATTAATAACAGCAAAAAAATAGCGATTAACCCCATGTTAATCGCTATTTTTTTAAGACAATGGAATAATACCTAATGATGTTTCTTTGACTTTACATCTTTTTTATTGTGAGTAGTTCCTTTCCCTTTATACTCTTGCTCTTCATTTTCGCGGCTATCCATATTGTCCTTGTTTTCAGGCCTTTTGCCGCCTGACTGTGATGCATGTGCATTAGTACGCACATTGTTTGGCTGCTGATGCTGATTGTTCGTTCTCATAATTTATTTTTTATTTCACTCGCAAAAAAATGGTACCATCAGTAAAGAGAAGGTACTATGCTCAATATCTTATGGTATGCTGCTAGAAGGGTAGTAACATCTTAAACGTAGCTCCCTCGCCAGGCTTTCCTTCGGCCTTTATATAGCCATTATGACTTTCTATAACCTTCTGTACTATTGAAAGGCCAATGCCTGAACCTTTGTATTCCTCCCTGCCATGCAAGCGTTGAAATACCTGGAATATTTTTTCGGCATACTGCTGTTCGAAGCCAATGCCGTTATCGCTTACTTCTATATATTGAAACTGGTTTTGTAATTTTTCATCAGGTAATTTAAAATCAGTTTCATAGCCATGTACTATACGGGCGCTGACATCAATGCTTGGAGTAACATCAGGCTTGCTGAATTTCAATGCATTGCTTATCAAATTCTGGAACAACTGTCTTATTTGCGTACTATTACCATATATGGGGTACAGTTGCCTTATATTAATAATGGCCTTTTTGTCTCTTATGCTTGTATCCAGGTCTATAAGTACATCTTCCACTTCTTTGCCGGTATTCACAAGAGTTTTATCCAGCAATTTTGATATCCTTGAGTAATTGAGCAAGTCTGTGATAAGTACCTTCATTCGGTCTGAGGCTACCTGCATCCGCAACAGCATATTTCTGCCCTCTTCATCCAGCGCATTTTCATATTTGCTAATGAGCAGGTCGCTGAAGGTCTTAATTTTTCTTAACGGTTCCTGCAGATCATGACTTGCTACGTATGCAAATTGCTGTAGTTCACTATTTTGGAATTTCAACTCTTCCGCATATCGCTTCAATTTGTCTTCAGCAAGCTTTTTATCGGTAAGATCGCGAGTCACTTTTGCAAAGCCAATAACACCACCATTTTCGTCATGTAGCGCGGTGATTACAACACTAGCCCAAAACCTGGTGCCGTTTTTGCGCATACGCCAACCCTCATGTACTGCTTTGCCACTGCTGCGCGCATGTTCTATCAGGCGTTCAGGTAGTTTCGAGGCTTGGTCTTCCGGTAAATAAAATAGGCGGAAATTTTTGCCAATTATTTCTGCTTCACTATATCCTTTTATTTTTTCAGCCCCTTTATTCCAGTTCTGTATAAGGCCCTCTTTATCTAGCAGCAGTATGGCATAGTCTTCTACCTCGTCTACCATTTTATGGTACCGTTCTTCGCTTCTTTTCAGGGCTTCATTTTTATTTTTTAATTCGGCTGTGCTGTTCTCAATTTCTCTTTCAAGAGAGCTGATTAGCTCCTGGTATCTGTGCTCACTTTCCAGCAGGGCTTGCTGCGCACGTACAGCGTCTGTTATATCCTCAAAGCATATAATAGTACTGCCTGCTTCATTTTTTATAGTTGCAATAGAGGACTTAAGAATGATAGGGAAATCTTTATTTTGAAAGGTTAGTTCAATTGTTTTATCTATACCATCAGAAAAGGATGTTAATGAGTAATCCGTGACACTGGCATTTCCAGCATTATAAAGTTTAAAATATTCAGAAATAGGAGTTCCAATGCTTGTTGAAAAAGAGTTGCCAAAAAGCTCCACAGCTTTCTGGTTTATGTTTTTTATCACACCACTTGTGTTGCATATGCATGCCGCTACAGGCAATAGGTTTATAAAGCTATCGTTTGGGGAATTGTCGGAAGAAACGACAGGGCTGGCATCCGCAATATTTTCGAGGTCCATATACGCAAAATTAAAAAATGGAAACAGCTTAAAAGCGTGTAAAGGAATAGATCAGACAATTATAATAATAAAAATCATGCCAGACGCTTATAGGCCTTTGGTTTTAAATAGTATTTGCGATAGGTAATCAATTTGTTTGGAGCAACATGATTATAGTATTTTTATAGTAAGCTACTCTATTTTATCAATATTCCATACCATGCAAAACAGTAAAGAACGCTTTAGTGATCGTGTTGAGGACTACGTCAAATACAGACCGGGTTATCCGCATGATATTATTGATTTTCTGCAAAGCGAATATGGCCTTTCAAAAGATAAATTGATAGCAGACATAGGTGCCGGTACAGGCATATCTACCGGACTGTTTTTGAATGCGGGCTATACGGTAATAGCTGTTGAACCAAATAAGGAAATGAGAGAAAAAGCTATAGACCTTTTAGGTGGTTTTCCCGGCTTTAGTGCAATTGCAGGCGCCGCGGAGAATACTGGCTTGCCACCCGAAAGTATTGACGCAATAATATGTGGCCAGGCATTTCATTGGTTTGATGTAATAAATGCGAAAGAAGAATTTAAACGCATACTAAAGCCGGATGGAATAGTAGCATTGATATGGAATGAACGGAAAACAGAATCTCTTTTTGAAAAAGAGTACGATGCATTAATAGTAAGGCATGCAAAAGATTATGTAAAGGTAAATCATAGAAATATAGACTATGAGCATATTGCAGCATTCTTTAAGCCTATGCCTTGCCGTCTTGAAATATTTAAAAATAGGCAGGTGTTTGATTATGCCGGCTTAGAAGGCCGGTTACTTTCTTCATCCTATATGCCACAGCGAATGGATGATGGCTACACCACAATGGTTGCTGATCTGGCTGCGTTATATGATAAATATCAGGAAAATGATAGTATCTCCATCTATTATGATACTAAAGTATATGTAGGGAAACTGAAGTAAATAAAAAAAGCCTTCCGTTATCCGGAAGGCTTTTTCGTGTGGTGCGGGAGGGAATTGAACCCCCGACACAAGGATTTTCAGTCCTTTGCTCTACCAACTGAGCTACCGCACCAAAACCCGCAATTGGGAGTGCAAAAATATACTTTATCCGATATTTTCCAAAAAGTAGTGCTGCTTTTGAGAAATATTCTTTCGTATCATATTAGTTGTTAAGCCATCAGCTGTTTACATTTGCGGCTGCATGGAGCTACAGCATTGGTTTTCACTTTTCATTGAGCAGATAAAAGAAACAGATTTTCTGACATGGATATCTGTTGTGCTTGCTGTGGCAGAGGTATTGCTCGCCTGGCGCAACAATGTTTTGCTTTATCCCGCGGGTATTATCAGCACCGTCATTTACATATATATTATGGCCAATGCGCAGTTGTATGCAGAGGCTGGTTTAAATATTTATTACCTGGTTATGAGCATATATGGCTGGCTGCATTGGCTGCGGCGCCGCAATGAGCCGCCTCTGCCCATTACACGTACTGACCGCAAGGAGTGGGGCATCACCGCAGGTATTGTGCTCATTAGCTGGCTGGGCTTTTATTTAGTATTGAAATATTTTACTAATTCAAATGTACCAATATGGGATGGCTGGGTAAGCGCAACTGCGGGCGCTGGTATGTGGTTGCTGGCAAGACGCAAGCTGGAAAACTGGCTATTGCTTAATGTGTCTAATATTTTTGCAATACCGCTGCTCCTATACAAAAAGCTTCCTTTACCCGCCTGCCTCACTTTATTTCTGTTTATTGTGGCTATTTTTGGCTATCTGGAATGGAGAAAACTATATCGTACACAAGAAGTAAAGTAATAGCGCTACTGGTTTGGCTGATCATGTTAAGCACAAATGCCGGAGCGCAGTCTTCAGGCAGGGATATTACCTGGTTGCGTGATATCTACGATCATCGCAATACCAGTTATGAGGGCGCAATGGCAGGAGTGTCAAATAGCGCTTATGTTATTACTGCAGTCTTACCCCTGGCACAACTAGCCTATGGTTATGGCTGGCACGACAGTACCACTAAAAGCCTTGCCTGGCAAACAATTTTTCCGCCGCATTCAAGATTTGAAGTTTGGTATCCACAAGAAGGAGAAGAAAT
>Ga0207647_10000706_pt1 | contig 26190 bp, 24 predicted proteins | sample KBSCornC2_FD_184295 | JGI IMG/M metagenome (GOLD analysis project Ga0207647, IMG submission 184295) | Corn rhizosphere microbial communities from Kellogg Biological Station, Michigan, USA - C2 (SPAdes) (version 2) | ecosystem: Host-associated > Plants > Roots > Rhizosphere ... | reverse complement strand
GCGCATGACTTCGACCAACGACATCCGCCGTTCCTTCCTCGATTACTTCGGAGGCGAGGGGCATCGCATCGTGCCGTCGGCGCCGCTGGTGCCGCACAACGATCCGACGCTGATGTTCGTGAACGCGGGCATGGTGCCGTTCAAGAACGTCTTCACCGGGCTGGAGACGCGCCCCTACTCGACGGCCACGTCGAGCCAGAAATGCGTGCGCGCGGGCGGCAAGCATAACGACCTCGACAATGTCGGCTATACCGCGCGGCACCACACCTTCTTCGAGATGCTCGGCAATTTCTCGTTCGGTGATTATTTCAAGGAACAGGCGATCACCCACGCCTGGACGCTGCTGACCAAGACCTGGGGGCTGCCCGCCGACAAGCTGACCGCCACGGTCTACCATACCGACGATCAGGCTTTCGATCTGTGGAAGAAGATCGCCGGACTGCCCGATCACCGGATCATCCGTATCCCGACCAAGGATAATTTCTGGGCCATGGGCGCGGACGGACCATGCGGGCCCTGCTCCGAGATCTTCTACGACCATGGCGAGCACATTCCCGGCGGCCCTCCCGGCAGCCCGGGCGAGGATGGAGATCGCTTCGTTGAAATCTGGAACCTCGTCTTCATGCAGTTCGTGCAGGAGGCGGATGTCATTGTCGGCGATCTGCCTAAGCCGAGCATCGATACCGGCATGGGGCTGGAGCGCATTGCGGCGGTATTGCAGGGCGTCCACGACAATTATGATACCGACACGTTCAAGGCGCTGATCGCCGCTTCGGGCGAACTGACCAAAAGCGCAACCGATGGCGCCAATAAGGCCTCACACCGCGTCATCGCCGACCATTTGCGTGCGTCGGGCTTTCTGGTGGCCGACGGCGTGCTGCCCGCCAATGAAGGCCGTGGCTATGTGCTTCGCCGCATCATGCGCCGTGCCATGCGCCACGCGCATCTGCTTGGCGCGTCCGAACCGCTGATGCACCGGCTGGTGCCTGCACTGGTCGCCGAAATGGGTGCAGCTTATCCCGAACTGGTACGCGCCCAGCCGCTGATCGAAGAAACGCTCAAGCTCGAAGAGACGCGCTTCCGCCAGACGCTCGCCAACGGCCTGCGCCTGCTCGATGAGGCGACCGGCAGCATGAAGCCCGGCGACACGCTGCCTGGCGGGATCGCATTCAAGCTCTACGATACGTTCGGTTTCCCTTATGATCTGACCGAGGATGCGCTGCGTGCGCAGGGCTTCGGTGTGGATCGGGTGGGCTTCGATAGTGCGATGGCCGAGCAGAAAGCCGCCGCTCGCGCCGCCTGGAAGGGCTCGGGTGACAAGGCGTCGGACGACATTTGGTTCGACATTGCCGAAGAGCAAGGTGGTACCGAATTCATCGGCTATTCGGGCCATGAAGGCGATGCGCAGGTGGTCGCGCTGGTCAAGGACGGTAAGCGCATTGACGAAGCGCGCGAAGGTGACGACGTCACGATCCTCACCAACCAGACGCCCTTCTATGGCGAAAGCGGCGGTCAGATGGGTGATGCGGGCTTCGCCAGCAACGACAATGGTTTCGTGGCAGAAGTTACAGATACATCGAAGCCGCTGGGACGGCTCCACGCGCACAAGGCGACCGTCAAAAGCGGTCTCATCAAGGTAGGCGAGACGATCCACCTCGCGGTTGACGTCACACGTCGCAGCCAGCTGCGCGCCAACCATTCGGCGACGCACCTGTTGCACGCCGCGCTCCGCCACCGGCTCGGCGGCCATGTCACGCAGAAGGGCAGTCTGGTCGCGCCCGACCGGCTGCGCTTCGACTTCTCGCACCCGAAGGCCCTGACGCTGGATGACGTGGCGGCAATCGAGGCTGAGGTGAACCGCCACATACGTGAAAATGCGGAGGTCACGACGCGGCTGATGACGCCCGACGCTGCAATCGAGGCGGGGGCGATGGCGCTGTTCGGTGAGAAATATGGCGACGAGGTCCGCGTGTTGTCGATGGGGCGGGGCGACGACGCGCCCTGGTCTGTCGAGCTGTGTGGCGGCACGCACGTGAGCGCGCTCGGCGATATCGGCCTGTTCAAGATCATCGGCGAAAGCGCCGTGTCATCCGGCGTGCGCCGGATCGAGGCGCTGACGGGCGAGGCGGCGCGGCTGTGGCTGACCAATCGCGAGGATCGGCTGCGCGAGGCTGCCAGTGCGCTCAAGACTACGCCGGAGGATGTCCCTGCGCGCGTTGTCGCCCTCGTCGACGAACGGCGTAGGCTCGAGCGCGAGCTCGCCGAGGCCAAGAAGGCGCTGGCCCTTGGCGGTGGTGCGGCGAGGAGCGACGCCGCCGGACCCGAGCAGGTTGCAGGCGTAGCATTCGTCGGCCAGGTAATCGAAGGGTTGGATCCAAAGGGACTGCGCGGGCTGGTCGACGAGGCCAAGGCCAAGGTAGGTTCAGGCGTCGCCGTGTTGGTCGCCGTGAATGACGGCCGCGCCAGTGTCGCCGTCGGCGTGACCGACGATCTAGCGGGCCGAATTTCCGCGGTTGATCTGGTGAAGCAGGCGGTCGCTACCCTGGGTGGGCAGGGTGGTGGCGGCCGTCCCGACATGGCGCAGGGCGGTGGCCCGGACGGCGGCAAGGCAGCCGATGCAGTGGCGGCGGTGCGTGGGGCACTCGCCGAGACGGCAGCAGCGGCCTAACCCCCTATCGCCATTCCCCGCAAGGGCCGGGGAATTCACTCAGGGGGTGTTGGCCTTCCGGTGGATTCCCGCCTTCGAGGAGATGACGTAGGAAGCATTTGGCGGCGTCGTCTGGAAATTGCGGGCGCAGAGTCCTAAATCCCTGATCCAGGGAGTCAGAAAAGATGAAGCGCGAACTCGTCGCCTACCTCGATTCGATCAAGGCCCGTGATCCAGCGCCACGCTCGCGCTGGGAGATATTGCTCTATCCGGGCGTGCTCGCGCTTGGGCTGCATCGCATCGCGCATTGGCTGTTCAACGGCGAGCTTTATTTCCTCGCGCGAATGGTCAACCATATCTCGCGCTTCCTGACCGCGATCGACATTCATCCGGGTGCCGAGATCGGCGAAAATTTCTTCATCGATCACGGTTTCGTCGTGATCGGCGAGACCGCCGTGATCGGCAACAATGTCACCATCTATCAGAACGTCACGCTAGGGGGCACCAACCCCACCGATGGCGTGGGCGGCAAGCGCCATCCCACGATCGAGGATAATGCGATTGTCGGATCGGGCGCGCAGGTGCTCGGGCCGATCGTCGTTGGCAAGGGCGCCCGCATCGGCGCCAATGCGGTCGTAACGCGCGACGTGCCCGAAGGCGCGTCGATGGTCGGTATTCCGGCGCGGCCGACCTTGATCGACGCCGGCGATTATAAGAGCTTCATGCCTTATGGTACGCCGTGCAGCGAGCGGTTCGACCCTGCCACGCAGCAGCTCGAAATCCTCAAGTGCGAGGTCGAAACGTTGCGTGGCAAGCTCGCCAAGCTGATCGAGGAGCGGGAAGTCCGCGCGGTAGACCAGACGGATCGCCAGTCCGCCTGATGGGGGTCGTCACACCCTTTCCCGCTCCGCAGCCCTTGCAGGTTGCCTTCGCGCGGATCGAGTTGGAACGCATCCTGAATCTGTACGGACGCATGGTCGCAGCCGGTCATTGGCGCGATTATGCCATCCAATTCGGCAAGGACGCGGCATGTTTTGCCTGTTTTCGTCGCGCCGCCGAGCGACCCGAATATCGCATCGAGAAACGCCCCGCTCTGCGCCAGCGCCAAGGCGAATGGGCGCTGATTGGTGAGAATGGGGCGGTGCTTAAGCGCGGCCATGAGCTGGGGCCGGTATTGGCTCCGGTGGAACGAAAGCTATTGAAGCTGGTCGAGGAGTGATGCTTTTCGGCCCGTGCTGGGCGAAGCTGGAGCTTCAATCGGCACGGGCCGGAGGGCATTCATCAGGCGGTCGCATGCGACGTGATTGGCATCGGCCGATCAAGTGCGGGCAATTTCGCCTGCAATTCACCCGGTAGCGCCGTCACGACGATCCGGCGCACCGCATGCCAGAAGGCCGAAAGCAGGAGCAATGCCGAGCCGATTACCAACGCCGTCAGCGCGACGTTGAGGCTCACCGCGCCCGCCTGTTTGAACAGGCCCGCGAGTGCATACAGCACATAAGCCAACGATGAGACGAGCAGCGCCCGGCGATCCACCGCCAGTGCGACGATCCCGAAGATGACGTAGAGCAGGATCACGATCAGCCCGGTCGAGGGGCTCACTTCGTTGTTCACGACGCCGAGCAGCTTGAAGACCGGGTGCGCGATCATCGGTGCTGCGGCTAGATGCAGCCAGAAAGCAACGTCCGAACGACGCGTCTGGCGCATGCGGTCCGACTTGTCCCACGCCATTGCGAAGCCGAACACGCCGATGCCGGCGACCAGCAGAACCCATAGGAGCGAATCCTTCGCTTCGGGCACAACCGATAGAAACAGCGCGACGATCGTTACGACCAGGGCTCCCGTCAGCGCGGCAATCGTGATCGGCACACGGAAGCGGCGCCAGTGGAGATAGGCTGCGCCCGCGGTGATCAGGCCGACGCCGGAGGCAATGCCGGCGACAAGTCGGTCGGCATTGTGCGGCGGACCGAAGACCGAGAAGGCGGCACCGAACAGTGAGCCAGCCACCGCAGCCACGAAGGCGCCCAGGAGAACAATGCTTGGAAGCGCCATTCGGCGCCGTGCGGTAAAATACTCTGCGAGCCCCCACGCCGTGCCAGCCACCAATAATCCGGCGAGCGTCAGCCCATGGGCGATCAGCCGATCCGCCTCTTCGCTGCTGGCGACATTGGCGTTGCCCGGTCCCGCAATGCTGAAGCCGATCCAACCAATCGCGACGAGCAGTAGGACCGCCGCGATGGTGACAAAGATGTCATTGAAACCCGTAATGAGACGGAAGCTTTCCTCATCCACCAGCGACGAGGAACGCGACCGGGCAACACTCTCACGCAGAGCGGCCGCGGCTTGGGCGCTTATCGCCCCCGTCGCGACCGCATTTTCGATATCGGATTCGCTATACATGATCTCTCTCCCTGCCGTGGGAGAATATCATGACTGTATTGCTGCTGCAATACAGTGAGTCTCCTAGGCGGTTCCCTCCGCGTCGAGGGCGTATCCGGCTGAGCGAACGGTCCGAATCAGGTCCGGGGCATTGCCGACATTGATCGCCTTGCGCAGTCGTCGGATGTGCACGTCGACCGTGCGCGGCTCGATGTCGCTGTCGCGGCCCCACACCGAATCCAGCAAGCGCTCGCGCGAGAAGACCCGACCAGGATGCTCCATGAAATGGCGCAGTAGCCGGAACTCGGTCGGTCCGAGCGCCAGCGGCACGCCGTCGCGTCGCACCTTGTGGTCGGCGATATCCATTTCGATACCCGAATAGGCGAGCCGCTCACCCGCCAGCGCGGGCCGTACGCGGCGCAGCACTGCTGCTACGCGCGCAACCAACTCGCGCGGGGAAAAGGGCTTGGTGACGTAATCGTCCGCGCCGGTTTCCAAGCCGCGGATGCGATCTTCTTCCTCTCCGCGCGCGGTGAGCATGATGATCGGCACGTTGGCGGTCTGCGTCGCACGACGCAGGCGTCGGCACACCTCAATCCCTGATAGGCCCTCGATCATCCAATCGAGCAAAACGATGTCGGGCGGGCCTTCGGCAGCAAGCAGCAGCGCCTCTTCGCCATCAGGGGTATGCTCGACATTGTGGCCCTCGCGGCGGAGGTGCCATGTCAGCAATTCGGCGAGGGCCTCGTCGTCTTCGACGAGGAGGATTCGGGCTCCGGTCATGGCGTCAAGCAGCGGGTGCCAGTGCATCGGCGCCACGCGGGCGTTCGGGCATCTGCTCGCCGGTTGCGGCATAATAGATCATCTCGGCAGCGTTGGTGGCATGATCGCCGATCCGTTCCAGGTTCTTGGCGATGAACAACAGATGCGTGGATGCTCCGATGTTGCTCGGATTTTCCATCATGTAGGTCAGCAGAGCACGGAAGAGGCTGTCGTAGAGATTGTCGACCGCCTGATCGCGCGCGCTCACGTCTTGCGCGGCGGTGGCGTCCCGCGCGGCGAAGGCGTCGAGCACATCATGGACCATTTCCGACGCCGCGCGCGCCATTGCCGGCAAGATGGCGAGCGGCTCGATCCCGCGCATGTCCTGCAGCAGCGGCACGCGCTTGGCGATATTCTTCGCGTAATCGCCGATGCGCTCCATCACGCCCGCAATTTTGAGTGCAGCGATCACCTCGCGCAGATCGTCCGCTAGCGGCGCGCGGAGCGCGATCAGGCGGACAACGCGGCGCTCGACCTCATGTTCGAGCTCGTCGATCTTCTTGTCTTGCTGAACGATGCGGGCCGCGGCCTCGGCGTCACGCCGGGTCAGGGCCTCGACCGCGCCATCGATCGCGGCCTCGGCAAGGCCGCCCATCTCGGCGACCATAGCCCGCAATTCCCCCAGATCTTCATCGAAAGCTTTAACCGTGTGACCGCTGGTCGCCATCTAAGCACTCCTTCGAGCTGCAATGAGGCTGCTCGGCGTCACTTTTATGACACTGATGTCGGGGCGAGGGGAAGCTCAACCACAACGGTGGTACCGATGCCCACACTGCTCGAAATATCGAGCTTTCCGCGATGGCGTTCGACAATATGTTTGACGATCGCTAGGCCAAGCCCGGTGCCGCCGATCGCGCGGCTGCGACCGGGATCGGCGCGATAGAAACGCTCGGTCAGGCGTGGCAGATGCTCCGGCGCGATTCCCTCACCTTCATCCTGGACGCTGAACCGCACACCTCCCTTGGCTACCTCCAGACCCGCGCGGACCGGCGTGCCCTCGCGTCCATATTTGAAGGCATTGCTGATGATGTTATGAAGCAGCTGGTGGAGCTGGCCGCGGTCTCCGATCACCACCGCTCGCGTCGGGGCGCAGATTTCGAGCCGCTGCCCGTCGCGCCGATTCACGAACTCGTCCGCCACCTCGCGCAATACCATGGCTAGATCGATCCGGTCCTTGGGCGGGAAATAGCGATCGGCTTCGATCCGGGAGAGCGACATGAGATCGTCGATCAGCCGCTGCATGCGGCGTGCTTCGCCCTCCATGATCGATAGGAAACGCAAGCGCGTGTCCGCGTCTTCCGGGCCATTGGCCTCCTCGAGCGTCTCTATGAAGCCGATCAGCGAGGCGAGCGGCGTGCGCAGCTCGTGACTTGCGTTGGCGACGAAATCGACCCGCATCTGCTCGGCGGCGCGCTGCGCGCTGCGGTCGGTCAGGCGGAGCAGGCGCTTGCCGGGCCGGATCGTACCCGCGGTCAATTCCCATAGCCGATCATGGCCGCCGAGCCCGGTGAGCGATACCGGTCCGTCCTCGTCGCCACTCAGAATTGGCGCGGCCGCGGGGTGGCGCAACGCCAATCGAACGTAGTCCCCGACAATATGTTCGCCGAGTAGCGTACGCGCCGCACGGTTGGCGTGACTGATATGATATCCGTCGAGCACGATAAGTGGATCAGCCATCGCCTCTATCAGGCCGTCCGTAGGGTCGGGCGGCGCCGGCTTGCTCTCCGGAATGGGACCGGCTCCCAGGCGGCTGAAACGAGGTAGCGCCATGTCAGCCGAGCCTCTCCAACGCCGGCAAAAGCTGATCATAATGATCGACCAGCACTGTGGCGCCGAGCTGATCGGCGGGGCGATCCGAGAAACCGAAAGTGAGCGCGACACAGGGTATGCCCGCCGCCCGGGCAGCGTCGGTATCGCTGATTGAGTCGCCCACGAAAGCGGCGCGGCCGCCGCCGGCGCGCGCGATCGCCTCATGCACCGGTGCGGGATCGGGCTTGCGCTGAGGGAGGGTGTCGCCGCCGACAATCCCGCCAAACCGGCCTTCCCAACCAAGCATCTTGATCAGCCTGTGGGTCAGTGCTTCGGGTTTGTTGGTGCAGATGGCGAGCCGAACTCCCTGGGCGTCTAGCGCTTCGAGCGCCACGTCGACACCTTCGAAGGGACGGGTGTGATCGGCAATGTGCGCTCCGTAATAGTCGAGGAAGAGCGGAAAAGCCTGTTCCACCAAATCCTCGGTCATCGCCCCGGTCGCGGAAAGGCCCCTGCGCAGCAGGGTGCGGGCTCCGTGACCGACCATGCGGCGTACATCGTCGGCCGAAAGGGGAGGGCGGCCCAGTTGTCCCAATGCATGGTTGAGCGCGGCGGCGAGATCGGCGACCGTGTCGGCCAGCGTGCCATCCAGATCGAACAAGACGATGTCGAACGGTATCTTCCCCATGACAGCGGCCGTATCGCCAGATCGCATGGGGTGAAAGGGCGATGCCGTTGTGTCGGCTGAACCTACGTGTGAATCGAACATCCCAAAGTGATCGCCATGGCAGGTTACAGCTTTGCGACGGCGGCGTGCGCGGCAGGATGGCATGGGCGGTCGGAACATGGCAAAGCGCCGCCTGATGATCGATACACCGCTCGCCGCAATCATCCTTGCCGCCGGCAGGGGCACGCGCATGAAATCCGCGCTCCATAAGGTGCTGCATCCGGTCGCAGGGCGCCCGATGCTTGGCCATCTGACCGACGCGGTCGCAGCGCTCGATGCGCAAAGGACAGTTATAGTCGCCGGCGCGGGGCGCGAGCAGGTCGAGGCCTTCGCGGTGCCGCTCGGACTTTCCGTTGCGGTTCAGACCGAACAGCTCGGCACCGCCCATGCCGTCCAACAGGCACAATCCGCGCTCGAAGGCTTCGAGGGTGACGTGTTGATCCTGTATGGGGACGTGCCGCTCGTCACCACACAAACAATGGCGCGCATGATTGCGCGGCTGCACGAGGCAGATGCACCGGTGGCGGTCGTGCTTGGCTTCCGTCCGGCCGAAACGCTGACCTATGGTCGCATCATTGCCGAACATGGGCGCATCCTGAAAATGGTCGAGCACAAGGATGCGAGCAGCGAGGAACGCGCCGAGACATTGTGCAATTCGGGGCTGATGGCGGTGCGCTCGGCAGACCTGTGGCGGCTGCTGGGCGAGGTCCGCAACGAGAATGCCGCTGGCGAATATTATCTACCCGATATCGTCATGCTCGCGTCTGCCGAGGGGCGCGTCGCGGCGGTAATCGAAACCGATCCGGACGAGGTGGCCGGCGTCAACAGCCGCGCGGAACTGGCCGAGGTCGAGACGCTCTGGCAGCGCCGCCGACGCGAGAAAGCGATGGCAGAGGGTGCCAGCCTGGTCGCGCCGGAAACGGTGTGGTTCGCCTGGGATACCGCCATCGGGCGCGACGTAACGATCGGCCCCAACGTCGTATTCGGCCCGGGCGTCTCGATTGCGGACAATGTCACGATCCAGGCCTTCTGCCATATCGAAGGGGCGCGGGTTGAGAGCGGTGCGATCCTCGGTCCTTACGCGCGACTTCGGCCCGGGGCCGAAATTGGTGCCGATGCGCATGTCGGCAATTTCGTCGAGATCAAGAAGGCACGGCTGGGGCAGGGCGCCAAAGCCAATCACCTCACCTATATCGGCGATGCCGAGGTCGGCGCGCGCACCAATATCGGCGCGGGTACCATCACCTGCAATTATGACGGCTTCGGCAAATATCCGACCAGGATCGGCGCGAATGCTTTCATCGGCTCGAACAGTGCTCTGGTCGCGCCGGTGACGATCGGTGACGGGGCCATTATCGGTGCGGGTTCGGTGGTCACCAAAGATGTCCCGACTGACGCTCTAGCGGTTGGCCGGGGCAGCCAGCAGAACCGCGAAGGGTGGGCGGCTCGGTTCCGCGAAGGAAAGAAAAAGGCCTAGCGCCCGATCTGCCGCTCCGCCTCCCGCGCCAGAAGCGAGAGCTCGAACAGGTCCGACACATCGGCTCGCGGCTTGGAATCCACGACGCAAAATGCTCCCAGCGGATAGCCTTGCCGATCGAGCAGGGGAATGCCTGCGTAGAAGCGGATGTGTGGTGGGAATATCACCTGCGGATTACCCGCGAAGCGTCGGTCATGCCGCGCGTCCGGTACCAGCAACGGCTCGCCGGGACGTAGGATCGCATGCGCGCAGAAGGAAATAGCCCGGGGCGTCTCCTCCTGGTGGTAACCCTTACGAACGGCCAGGAATTGCCGGTCGCGATCGATGATCGAAATCGCGGCGATAGGGACGCAAAATAGCTCCGCCGCTTGGTCGACCAAGCGCTGAAGCGCGGGATCGCCCCCGCGCCGGAGCACACCGCTCCGTTCGACGGCTTGCTGTCTCAGGTCTTCTTGGGGTGGCAGTTCTGCGGGGGAGTGAAAGTTGATATGGATCACGCGGCTCTCCGGTCAGCCTGGATAACGGCTGACCGGCGGGGATTTGTAGACGGCGATGCCATATCGGACTGAATATTCAGTCCGTCTGGGGCGACCAAGCGGCGATTTTCGTCAATACGGCCGACACGCAATGCGGCTTTGCCGGACTTTTTGACCTCGTACATGAGCGAGTCCGCGAATTGGATCGCGGCTTCGAGCGGTTCGAGCTGCTCCGGCGTCGCCACCAGTGCACCCATGCTGCAGCCGACCGGTAGACCGGTCTGGGCAAGAACCCCCGATATTCGGCGATGGACGAGAGCCGCAATGTGATCGCCGCTTTCGGCATCCGGAATGGTCAGCAGCGCGACAAATTCGTCGCCACCAATGCGGGCGAACAGATCTCCTTCGCGAATGGCGTCGACCGAACCGCTGGCGAAAATGCGCAAGATTTCGTCACCCGCCGAGTGACCATGGCGGTCATTGACGAGCTTGAACCCGTCGAGATCCATATAACAGAGGATGAAGGCGCGATTTGTCCCACGGGCAGCGGCAACCGCGGACGTCATCCGCTCATGAAAGGACCCCTTGTTCAAAACGCCCGTCAGACCATCCGTGGAAGCGCGCCAGCGTTCGAGATGTAAGGCGCCTCGCATACCGCTCACCAGCACCACCACGAAACCGGTGGTCAACGTGCGAGCGAATATGTTCAACAGCTCTGTGGCGAGTGGCATCGAATGCTCAGGGTGCAGCGCATAATGATATTGGCGGACGGCGGCTCCGCCGATCATCGCGAGCAGCGCGAAGATCATGCCTTTGCGCTCGCCGAAGCTCCACGCAGCGAAACCCGAGATGAGAATATAGAGGAAAATGAAGGTGACGTGCGCACCAGATATTGCGTCGATCACGCACACGGCCGCAAGCGACGACAACGCCACGGTCCATTGGGTCCGCGGCCGCCATCGTTCGGTTGCACCCGCGGCTCTAATCAGCAGACGGGAGGTGAGCGTTAGTTCTGGTTTTCGGTGGGGCACTCTTCCCTCAGGCCTACTTGTCGGCTTTCTTCCGCCTTCCCGCTAGTCCAGATCTGGTTAACAGGACGTCGATGGCCAGCCCTGTTCAGTTGGGCGTAAGCAGATTAGGCGCTTGAGGCAGTCGGGCATTCGGAGGAGCGGGTACAGGTGTGCGGCATTATCGGCATTGTCGGTAAGGAAGAAGTATGCGGTCGCCTGTTGAGCGGCCTCAGGCGGCTGGAATATCGCGGCTATGACTCGGCCGGCATTGCCACGGATCATGATGGGGTGATCGAGCGGCGACGTGCGCCGGGCAAATTGGACAATCTGGCCACGGTGCTGCGCGACGATCCGCTTCCGGGCTGTACAGGCATCGCCCACACGCGCTGGGCTACACATGGCGCGCCTACCGAAGACAATGCCCATCCGCACGCCACGGGTGAGGTGGCAGTCGTCCACAACGGCATCATCGAGAATTTTAAATCGCTGCGCGAAGAGCTGCAGGCACGCGGGCGCGTCTTCTCGAGCCAGACCGATACCGAGGTGGTGGCGCATCTCGTCTCGGAGCAGATTGAGCAGGGTGCCGAGCCTGCGACGGCGGTTTCTGGTGTGTTGAAACGCCTCCATGGCGCCTTCGCACTGGCTATTCTTTTCCGGGAGCATCCTGATCTGTTGATCGGTGCGCGGCTCGGTTCACCTCTGGTGGTCGGCTATGGCGAGGGCGAAACCTATCTCGGCTCCGATGCGCTCGCGCTCGCGCCGCTGACGCAGCGCATCTCTTATTTGGAGGAAGGCGATTGGGTCGTCGTTACGCGCGACGGCGCGCAAATCTATGACGCGCAGGATCGCCCGGTCGAGCGGCCGATCGTGCAATCGGGCGCGACCGATATTGCGCTGACCAAGGGCAATCACCGCCACTTCATGCTCAAGGAGATTTACGAGCAGCCGATCGTCGTCGCGCAGACGCTCCGCTCCTATCTCCGCCGCCTCGAAGAACGCGTATCACTGCCAACCGAGGATTTTGATCTCGCCTCGGTCAGCCGCATCACCATCGTCGCGTGCGGCACCAGCTTCTACGCGGGCATGGTCGCGAAATACTGGCTCGAGCAGTTCGCCCGCGTGCCGGTCGACATCGATGTGGCGAGTGAGTTCCGGTACCGCGCGCCAGTCTTGGAGCCGGGCGGCTTGGCGTTGTTCATCAGCCAGTCGGGGGAAACGGCCGACACGCTTGCGGCGCTCCGCCATGCGCGCAGCGAAGGGCAGAAGATCGCCGTCGTGGTCAACGTACCAACCTCGACCATGGCGCGCGAGGCGGATCTGCTGCTTTCAACGCATGCCGGGCCGGAGATCGGGGTCGCCTCGACCAAGGCTTTCACCTGCCAGCTCGCGGTGCTGGCCGCGCTCGCGGCCAATCTGGCGCGCGCCCGGGGACGGCTCACGCGGGATGAGGAGAGAGTGATCGTCCGCCATCTCGCGGAAGCGCCCGCAGCGCTGAACGGCGCGCTCGCCTATGACGAGGCGATCCAGGACATGGCGCATCACATCGCGGTGGCGCGGGACGTGCTCTATCTGGGCCGCGGTCCGGACTATCCGCTGGCGTTGGAAGGGGCGCTTAAGCTTAAGGAAATCAGCTACATCCACGCCGAAGGCTATGCCGCGGGCGAGATGAAGCACGGACCGATCGCGCTGATCGACGAAGCTGTTCCAATCATCGTTATCGCACCGTCCGGTCCTCTGTTCGACAAGACCGTCTCAAACATGCAAGAAGTCCAGGCCCGGGGCGGCAAGGTGGTGCTGATCTCGGATTATGACGGCGTAGAAGCCGCAGGAGAGGGATGTCTGGCCACGATCACGATGCCCAAGGTGCATCCGCTGATTGCGCCGCTCGTTTACGCGATACCGGTGCAGCTGCTCGCTTATCACGTTGCCGTCGCGAAGGGCACGGACGTCGATCAACCGCGCAATCTGGCGAAGAGCGTCACGGTGGAGTGAGGCGCCGCGGGCTCGCACTGCTGCTCGCTTTGACCACTTGCTGGTTGTCGGCCGCGATCGCGCAGACGCCGCCCGCAAGCGAGCCCGCGGAGACGGCGCCCGAGCAGGTCTTCATCAAGCCGGCCACGATCGACAATTCGCTTGAGGTGACGGGCGAGTCCGTCGCTGCGAAAGAGGTCAACACGCGGATGCAGGTCGGCGTGTTGGTGGATGGCAAGGGTCCCTACCGCTTCTTTGTCGACAGCGGCGCAGACCGTACCGTGATCGGCGAGGCGTTGGCACAGCGCCTCGGTCTGCCAAGCGGTCCAATGGTAGTGCTGCACAGCACGGGCAGCGCTCGCCAGATAAGCACGGTCCACATCAAGGATATTCGGGTCGGCACAAGTGTCATCCGAGACATCTCCGCCCCCGCCTTGCCGGAGCGCTTTCTTGGCGGCGACGGCATGCTCGGTATCGATGCGCTGGTCGATCAGCGCCTGACGATCGATTTCGAGAAACGGACCGTGGTGGTGCAGGACACCCACAAGCCGGAGGTCAGCGGGGGGCCTGATGAGGTTGTCATCACCGCGCGGCGCCGCAAGGGCCAGCTGATCCTGACGCAGGCCAATGCGGGGACGCCGATCGCGGCGGTGATCGACACCGGCACCGAGATCACAGTCGGCAACAGCGCGCTGCGCGCCAAGCTGCTGCGCCGGCGCCCGGCGCCGGTCATGACCACCACGCTCATCAGCGTGACGGGGGATGTGATCACGGCGGACCTGCTGCCCGTGCCGGAGATCCGAATCGGTGATCTGGTCATGCACAATGTGCTGATCGCCTTCTCGGACGTACCGCCGTTCAAGCTGTTTGGCCTCGAAAATGAGCCGGCGATCCTGCTGGGTACCGACATATTGGGCAGCTTCCGTCGCATTTCCCTGGACTTTCGCAGGCGCAAGGTGCGCTTCTCGCTTCGTCCCGAGAGTCGTTGATCGTCCGACGATAGACACCATATGATGCCGACGCCGCTTTCGATGCGGCCTGGAGTGTTCATGACCGAAGCTTTTCCCGTATTGCCCCTCCGCGACATCGTCGTGTTTCCGCAGATGATCGTTCCGCTGTTCGTCGGCCGCGACAAATCGGTCGCGGCGCTCGAGAGCGCGATGGCGAACGACAAGACGATCTTCCTCGTGTCGCAGCTCGATCCGGCAGACGACGACCCCGATGCGAACGCGCTTTACGACATCGGAGTTACCGCGAGCGTGCTGCAGCTGCTCAAGCTGCCCGACGGTACGGTGCGCGTGCTGGTCGAAGGTCGGCAGCGCGCGCGAATGGTCTCACTGGACACGAGCGGCAATCATCTATCCGCTGAGATTGAGCTGCTCGGCGATCAGGAGGTCGATACCGATTCGACCGAGATCAAGGCGCTGATGCGCTCGGTGGTAGAACAGTTCGAGCGCTATGCGCAGCTCAACCGCAAGCTTCCGGACGAACTGCCAGGGCAACTTGCCGAGATTGAGGAGCCGGCGCGACTTGCAGACGCGGTCGCGGGCAACATCTCGGTCAAGGTCTCCGACAAGCAGGCAATGCTGGTCGAGGGCGATCCATCCAAGCGGCTGGAAATGGCCTTTGCTTTCATGGAAGGCGAGCTCGGCGCGCTGCAGGTCGAAAAGAAGATTCGCAGCCGGGTCAAGCGCCAGATGGAGAAGACCCAGCGCGAATATTATTTGAACGAGCAATTGAAGGCGATTCAGCGCGAGCTCGGTACGTCGGGTGAGGACGAGGGCGGCGACGAGGTCGCCGAACTCACGCAGAAGATCGCCAACACCAAGCTATCCAAGGAAGCCCGCGCCAAGGCCACTGCGGAGGTCAAGAAACTACGCACGATGGCGCCGATGTCCGCTGAGGCCACCGTGGTCCGCAACTATCTCGATGTGCTGCTGGGCCTGCCGTGGGGCAAGAAGTCCAAGATCAAGAAGGACATTCCCGCGGCCGAAGCTGTGCTCGATGCCGACCATCATGGTCTGGAGAAGGTCAAGGACCGGATCATCGAATATCTCGCGGTTCAGGCGCGCACCAACAAGCTGAAAGGCCCGATCCTGTGCCTGGTCGGCCCACCGGGTGTCGGTAAGACGTCGCTCGGCCGCTCGATTGCGAAAGCGACGGGTCGTGAATTCGTGCGCCAGAGCCTCGGCGGCGTGCGCGACGAGGCCGAGATCCGCGGCCACCGCCGCACCTATATCGGCTCGCTTCCGGGAAAGATCGTCACCAACCTGAAGAAGGCGGGTACGTCCAATCCGCTCTTCCTGCTCGATGAGATCGACAAGCTCGGCCAGGATTATCGCGGCGATCCGGCTTCTGCGCTGCTGGAGGTGCTGGATCCGGAGCAGAATAATCGCTTCCAGGACCATTATCTGGAGATCGACATCGATCTGTCGGACGTGATGTTCGTCACGACCGCCAACTCGCTCAACCTTCCGCAGCCGCTGCTCGATCGCATGGAGATCATCCGGCTCGAGGGCTATACGGAGGATGAGAAGGTCGCGATCGCGCAGAAGCACCTGATCGCGAAACAGATCGAGGCGCACGGCCTAAAGGAGGGCGAGTTCGTCCTGACCGAAGGGGGCCTGCGTGACTTGATCCGTTATTACACGCGAGAGGCCGGCGTCCGCACGCTCGAACGCGAAATTGCCAAGCTCGCGCGTAAGGCCTTGCGCAAGATCCTTGAGAAGAAGGCGACTTCGATCGATATCACGCCGGAAAATCTCGGCGATTATGCCGGCATCCGGAAATTCCGCTTCGGCGTCTCCGAAGAGGAGGATCAGATCGGTGCGGTTACAGGTTTGGCCTGGACCGAGGTTGGCGGCGAACTTCTGACGATCGAGGCGGTCACCGTCCCCGGCAAGGGCCAGGTCAAGACGACCGGCAAGCTGGGCGAGGTGATGCAGGAATCGGTGCAGGCGGCATGGTCGTTCCTGCGGGCCCGCGCACCCGTCTATGGGGTTAAGCCCAACATCTTCGCCAAGAAGGACATTCATATTCACTTGCCCGAAGGCGCCGTGCCCAAGGACGGACCGTCGGCGGGTATCGGCATGGTCACCGCAATGGTGTCGACGCTGACTGGCATCCCGGTCCGCCGTGATGTCGCGATGACCGGCGAGGTCACCCTGCGTGGCCGTGTCCTGCCGATCGGCGGACTCAAGGAAAAGCTGCTAGCGGCGCTCCGGGGCGGCATTGCCACCGTGTTGATTCCCAAGGAGAATGAGAAGGACCTGGCCGATATTCCGGCCAATATCCTTGAAGGCCTTGAGATCGTGCCGGTGGGCCATGTCGACGAGGTGCTGGCGCGGGCACTCGCTCAGCCTGTGGTGCCGATCGAATGGACCGAGGCGGACGAGCTCGCCACCGAACCGGCACTCGGCTCCGTCGGCACCGATCCGGGCGCGAGCGTGGCGCGCCACTGAAAGGGAAAATAATCTCGATCAGTTTCCTTTGACTCCCTCCGCCGGCTTGGCATTAGATGGTCGCTCGCGCGTTCGTCAGGTGTCACGCTGGCCGGAGAGGGGATTCATGAATAAGCAGGAACTGATCGCGGTCGTGGCCGAGCAGACGGGAATGGCTCGCAACGACACGGCCCGCGTGGTGGAAGGCCTGCTCGACACGATCACCACCCAGCTCAGCAAAGGCGGCGAGGTGCGCCTCGTCGGCTTCGGCAACTTCTCCGTCAGTCGGCGCAAGGCCTCGACCGGACGTAATCCGCGCACCGGCGAGCCGATGAACATCAAGGCGACTAGCCAGCCCAAGTTTCGGCCGGGCAAGGTGCTCAAGGATTCGGTCAACTAACCCAAAGCTTGGGGTTCGGGCTGGACAGGGGACTTTCCTTCCCCTAACCGCCGCTCCCCAGGGGCGCATAGCTCAGTGGTAGAGCACTGTGTTCACACCGCAGGGGTCGCAGGTTCAAACCCTGCTGCGCCCACCAGATCAACCCCGCTTGCTCGATTGAGCAGGCGGGGTTTTTCATGCTTCGGCCCCGTGGTGACCCGCACGCATTTGGCGGCTGGGGCATCTCCCCCGTAAAAGCACGAGGGCCAATTCTCACGCTGATTTAAGGTGAAGCGCGCAAACCTGTTCACCGGAGGCGGTGGACCTCGGCTCCCGGTAAGTAGCGTAAGTTGCGTCCTTTTAAGAAGCAGACCCGGACGCGGGCAGGCTCCGCGCGATCGCGGCTGCGGCGATATCCTCGTCGCAGTTGCGGTCGCCGAAGGTGAGCCGCAGCGTCGGGCGCCTTGCTCCCTATCTGATTACTGGCCGAGCAGCAGCGGTAGGCGTGCGCGGGGGAAGGGAGAATCGGAGTCGCCGTAGACGACGTCCGGCAGCGCGTTCCAACGGCCGAAACCACCCATCACAAGAAAGTCGGCCCCCGTGAGAAGGGCAGTTTCAAGCACCAACGGCTTGGTTTCGAGATGGAGCCGCGTCTCATCGATTGAACGCTGTCCGGGCAGCGCCTTTAGAAAGGCCAGGGCTGAATCGAGGGAGGCGCGCGCTTCGCCGTCGATCGCGTTCACCAGCACGATCTCCTTTGCGTGCTGAAGCAGGGGCGCTGCTCCTCGCAATGCCGAGATGGCGGACAGCGATCCATCCCAGATGATCAGCGCCCGCTCGCCCGCCAGGCGATGCTGTACCGGACGTTGCGGCAATAACAGGACCGGGGCGCCCGACAGCAGAATCGCATCTCCGGCCCGCTGTTGAGGTTCGCGTATCGGGTCGGATGGAGATCGACTGAGCAGTATCAGATCGACGTCGCAATGCATCATCGGGTGCGACGCGGAATCGAGCAGGTCGATGCAGGAGGGCAGGCGGCCGACCAGGGCAGCAAGCTCGATCACCGCATCGACACAGATATCGCGCCGTCCTCCGCGTGCGAGAAATCCGATCGACTGAATTGGCGCGGGGCGCGTGAAGATGCGCGCTGTCCCGCTGATCGGCTCAATTGGCGGACTGGATGCTTCGGCGGCCTTGGGAGCCGCCGAGGATCTCATGCGGCCTGGTCCTGCCGAGCGGCCAAGCCCTCTTCCAGACGAGCGGCCAGTTCCTCGACCGGCACACCCGCAATCCGCGCTTCCGGCGAGCCGGGCTGGCGAAGCAGGTTTGCCAGCGCGCGTTGCCACTGCGTCATCAGGTCGATCGATTGCAGATCGTCCATATGCTGCGTCACCAGAGCTGGATCGCTCGCCAGCACGCAGGCGAGCTTGCAGAGGCGATCCGCCAGGTCCGACATCTCGTCGGCGATGACGTGCAGGAAATGGGTTTCTTCGGGATGTATCATTTGCTGCACAGCTTGATGATCCCCTGGACCAGCGCGTCGTTCGCTAGGGGCTGGGCGGCAGCACCCTTGTGCAGCTTGAAGCCTTCGGTGACCGATCCTTCCTCAAGCAGACCCGCGGGGGCAATCGCATAGCCGCCCGCGTTCATCACGGCCTTGAGACCCGCGGGACCATCATCGCCGGTCGGTGAGAGCAGCACGCCGACGGCCTCGCCCTTGGCGGCGCACAAGGATGCGAAGAGCAGCGAGATCGACGGTCGGTGGCCGGCGATCGGATCGCGCGGCAGGAAGCGGATCGTTCCTTCGGGCCATTTGTCGACGACGATGTGAAACTCATCCGACCGGGCCAGATAGATGCAGCCTTGTTCGACCTTCAAGCCATTTTCGGCGATCAGTACGCGTGGCCGAACATGTTCGCGCAGCTTGACGGCGAGCGTGTCGAGCAGTTCGGGGCGGAGATGCTGCACCACGATCGTCGGCGGGCAATGTTCCGGGAAGCTGCCGAGCACGTCGAACAGCATCTTCGTGCCGACTTCGTCGCTGCCAATGGCGAGCAGGCGCCCGTTCCAATCGAAATTCTGCACTTCGGTGGTAGCGGCTCCGCCAGCTTTTTGCAGCGGTACATCCTTCGCAGTCTTGAGACGCTTGGCGATATTGCCGAGCAGCTTTCCGAACTCGTCCTGGGTCGCCACCTTGGGCTTGGGAAAGCAGTCGATCGCACCCAGCCGCAGCGCGGCGATCGACGCTTCGGCGCCGGCGTCGGTCCGCGCGGAGAACATGATGACGGGCATCGGGCGCTCCGTCATCAGCTCCTCGAGATATTCGAGCCCGCTCATGCCGGGCATCTCGACGTCCAGCGTCATAACGTCGGGCTTCAGCCGCTCGACCTCCTGACGGGCCTCGGCAGCGCTCTCGGCGGTGCCGACCACCTGAATGCCCGCGATCTTTTCAAGCGCGCCGCTGATCAGCGCGCGCATCGTGATGGAGTCATCGACGACCAGAACCTTGGTAGCCATTTCTTTTCCTGGGCAAGCGGTTGAACGAAAAGGGTTGGAAGGATCAGGCCGCCTCGGCCAGCTGAGCGCTGCCCTCCGACAGTCGATCCAGACCAAGGATCATGATCAGGCGGTCATCCATTGTCGCGATGCCTTCAAGAAAGGCAGCCGCGGCGGTTTCGCCGACGTCGGGTACCGGCTGAATATCGTCCGGCCCAAGCGTCACGATATCGCTCACCGCGTCGACGACGATGCCCTGGAGCTGTTCGCCGATGCGGACGACAATGATGACATGTCGCGCGCTGGGATCGGTCGTGCCCCAGCCGAGGCGCTGGCTCAGATCAACGACCGGCAGGACCACGCCACGCAGGTTCACCACGCCCCGCACATGCGCGGGAACGTTGGGCAATGGCGTAGTCGGCGACCAGGCGCGGATTTCGCGGATCGCCATGATGTCGATGCCGAGACGACGATCGCCGATCTCGAAGGTGATAAGCTGACGCGACATGACTTAGTCCCAGGTAAAAGATTTAATGGAGGACGCGGCGGATAGCGGCGCCGAGCTTCTCCCGATCGAAAGGCTTGACGATCCATCCCGTCGCGCCGGCATTGCGGGCGCGCGCCTTCTTTTCTTCCGAGGCTTCGGTGGTCAGCACCAGGATGGGCAGACCCGCGCACATATCGCCGCTGCGCATGGCCTCGATCAGACCGAAGCCATCCATGCGCGGCATGTTGATATCGGTGATGACGAGATCAGGTGTCACCGTTTCCAGCTTCTCCAGCGCATCCACGCCATCCTCAGCCTCGAAAACCGTGAATCCCTGCTCAGTCAGCGCAGCCCGCAGCAGCATTCGCATGCTGGGAGAGTCGTCGACAGTGAGTATCAACCTTGACATCTTGTCCTCACCAAAATCTGCCAGCTTACCTAGGCAATGAACGATTAAAAAAACTCTACGTCGCCAACCGATTTCGGCGGCGCCTTGACGATGACGCGTTCCACAGGCTGACTAGAAACAACCTTGCACCGGCTGAGGCCGGCGACCGGGCGGAATTCTATGCGGCGTGCGGAGGTGCCGCCGACGTCCTCGCCGAGGATCGGGATTTTTTCGTTCGCGAGAAATTCTCGTGCGAATTCGATATTGCGCTTGCCGATGTCGCCGAGGCCTTCGCGCATCGTCGCGCCGCCATAGACTCGCGCTTTCAGCCCCCATCGTACCGCGCCGCGCTGGAGCATGGCGTTGATGAGCAGCTCCATTGAATGGAGGCCATAGCGATTCAGCAGGTGCCGCTCCTCGCCGGCAAGCGGCGCGGGGTCGGCGAGCAGGAAATGGTTCATGCCGCCAACGCAGGCACCGCTGTCATACAGACAGACTGCGACACAGCTTCCCAGCACGGTCGTGAAGATCACCTCGGGATCGGTCGAGGCGAGGCTGTCGCCCTGTGCGACGGTGAGGCGTTTGATCTGCTGCGGCTCGATGTGGGGCATCGCGGTCATGCCGCGCACGCCGCAAGGAGGTTGGAAGCGATCTGGCTCAGCGGAAGCTCGAGTTCGACAGCACCGATGCGCTGCGCCACGCCGGGCATACCATAAACAACGGAGGTCGCCTGGTTCTGACCGAACGTACGAGCGCCCGATTCGCGCATCGCCTTGAGGCCCTTGGCGCCATCGGCACCCATCCCGGTCAGAATAGCGCCAGCCGCAATCTCGAAATTGGCCGTCGCGACCGAGTGGAACAGCGTGTCGACCGACGGGCGATGGCCTGATTCGGTCGGACCCTCGATCAGGCGGCAGCGCCGTTGGCGTCCGCTTGCGAGCACGAGGTGCGTGTCGCCGCCGGGAGCAATCGCCACCTGGCCATGCTCGAGCGGCTGGCCGTTCTCCGCGAGCACCACACGCGGCGGACAGCAGCGATCGAGCCGAGCCGCGAAGCTGCGCGTGAAGGTTGGCGGCATATGCTGGACGATCAGCACAGGCGGACAATTTTCGGGGAAGCTTTGCAGCAGGTTCAGCAGCGCCTCCACGCCGCCGGTCGACGAACCGATCGCAATCACACTGTCCGGTCGTGCACGATAATTGACGGGTGGCCCGCTCGCCAACTCCGGGCGTCGAAGCTTCGAACGTGCGGCCGCCTTGACGACCCGCGCCAGCTCGCCGTCGTCGCCCATACGCGCCTGGGTGAACAACGGCTTGGGACGACAATCGAAAGCGCCGAGTTCCAGAGCACGGATGCTCGCTTCACTGCCGCGCTCGGTGAGCGTCGAGACCATCACCACCGGCATGGGCCGCAGGCGCATGATCTTCTCGAGGAAATCGAGGCCGTCCATGCCCGGCATCTCGATGTCGAGCGTCAGAACGTCCGGGTTGAGCTCCTTGATCATGGTGCGCGCGGTGGAGGGGCAATCGGCCATGCCGATCACCTCGACCTCAGGATCCAGCGACAGCAGCGCGCTCAGCACGGCGCACATCGTCGGGGAGTCGTCGACGATCAGGACACGGATGGTCATGCCTGATCCTTCCGATAAATGGTGTGGCCGATCGGGCGGCACCGCTCGGCAGCGTAGCCGATCAGGCGCTCGGAATGGCCGATATAGAAATAGCCGCCGGGCAACAGCCGCTCCACCAGCCTACGCTGCAGGCGCTCTTTGGTGGGATCATCGAAATAGATCATGACGTTGCGGCAGAAGATGACGTCGAACTTCCCCTGGAACGGCCAATCCTGCATCAGATTGAGCTCGCGATAGCGGACCAGACCCGCGCAGAGCGGATCGATCACGGACAGGCCGTTCTGGTTGCGCAGCCAGGTCGATGCCAGGGGACGTGGCACCGCCGCGGTCGTGGTAAGCGGGTAGGTCGCTGCTTTTGCCTTCGCAATCACGGTCGGGGAAAGATCCGTCGCAAGGATCATTGTATCCGAACCGGCGATCCGCGCGCCTTCGTTGCGATCAGTGCCCAGCAGGGACATGGCAAGTGAATAGGGCTCCTCTCCGGTAGACGAAGCAGAGGACCAGAGCCGCACGCGTTCACCTTGGGCAGCCCGACGTAGAAGCACGGGACGCACCTCCGCCGCGAAATGTTCGAAATGATGATTCTCGCGGAAGAAGCTGGTGTGGTTGGTGGTGAGCGCGTCGAGCGCCGCGGCGCGTTCGGCGGCGTCATTCTCGATCAACTGGAAATAATCGGGGAAGCGGCTGATGCCGTGTGCGCGCAGCCGCTTGCCCAAGCGCGAACGGACGAGTTCGCGCTTGGTGTCGGGCAGCAAAATGCCCGTTTCCCGATGGACCATCTCCGACAACGCGATGAATTCGCGTTCGGGCAGGTCCGCCAGCTCGGTTACGAAGGACGCGGTAGCGTTCATGCAGCGAGTGCCGGCTTGCGCCGCGCCTGGAACATCACGCCGTCAACATCAAGGATCAGCGCGACGCGGCCATCGCCGAGGATGGTCGCCCCGGAGACACCCGGAATAGCGCGATAATTGGCTTCGAGGCTCTTCACGACGACCTGGCGTTGATCCTCGATCGCGTCGACCATCATCACAGCCTGGCCGACGTCGGATTCGACCACGATCATCACCGTCTCGCCGGGATCGGTCTGGGCAGGCACGTCCAGCAGCGGACCGACGCGAAGCACCGGCAATTGCGTGCCGCGCACATCGAGAATGGCCGCGTGTTCGCTCAAATAGCTCAGCTGTTCAGGCTGCGCGCGCAGGCTTTCGACGATATTCCCCAGCGGGATCACGAAAGTCTGATCGCCGACCTTCACGATCATGCCGTCAAGCACCGCCAGCGTGAGCGGCAGGCTGAGCGTGAAGCTGGTGCCGTTCCCGAAGCGCGATGAGACGCCGATACGGCCGCCCAGCGCTTGCACATTACGGCGTACGACGTCCATGCCCACACCGCGGCCGGAAATGTTCGACACCTTCTCAGCGGTCGAAAAGCCGGGAGCGAAGATCAGATTATCGATCTCTTCCTCGCTCAAATTCGCGTCGGGGGCGACAATGCCGCGTTCGATCGCCTTGGCGCGGACGCGCGCGCGATCGATGCCGCGACCATCATCGGCGACAGTGATCACGATCCGGCCGGAACGCTGCTCCGCCGCCACGCGCAGCACGCCCTCTTCGGACTTGCCTGCGGCAATCCGGTCCTGCGGTCCCTCGATACCATGGTCGACGGCGTTGCGGATCAGGTGCGTGAGCGGTTCGCCGATGCGCTCGACCACGGTTTTATCGACCTCGGTCATTTCGCCTTCGACCTGCAGACGGACGCGCTTGCCCGTATCCGCTTCCAGTTCGCGGATGATGCGCGGCACGCGGTTGAACACGGTCTTCATCGGCTGCGCGCGGATCGACATCGCGCTGTCCTGAAGTTCGCGGGTGAGGTTCTCGAGGCTGGTGAGCTCGGATGTCCCGCCAAGGCCGTGTTCACTCAGGCGCTGGGCGAGCATCGCCTGGGTGATGACCAGCTCGCCGACCAGGTTGACCAGACGATCGAGCTTGTCGAGCTCGACGCGGATCGTGGCCGCGGCGGCCTCGGCCGACGACGGTGCGGCCTTGGCCGCCGCCGGGCTGGGCTTGGTTTCGACGGGAGCGGGCTTAGCCTCGACCGGATCGGGCTTGGTCTCGACCGGCTCCGGCTTGGCGGCTGCGGGCGGCGTTACGATGGGAGCGACCGGTGCGGGCTCGACCGAAACCTCAGGCGCTTTGGGCTCCTCGACGGGTACGGCGGGCGCCTCTTCCTGGCTTATGTCGATCTGCCAACCATCGACGAATTCGAATACGGCTTCGATATCCTCTCGCGCGACCTCAGTCGGCATGTCCATGGTCCAGCCGAGATAGGAGCGTTGAACGTCTAGCTCTTCGAACGGCGGTAGGTCGGAGGCGTCGACGGCGATATCGGTGGCACCCATCCGCGACAATTCACGGATCAGCAGCAGCGGTTCGGAACCGTTCGCGAAGCCATTGCCGCTGGGGCGTACCCGTACGCGCCAAGACGGCGTTGCCGTTGGGGCGGGCTCCAGGTCTAGCAGGCCGAGCAGGGCGTCGAAATCATCGCCGCCGGAAGCTGCCTCGGGAGCAGACGCATCGGGGCCTAGCAGGCCGAGCAGGGCGTCGAAATCGTCACTCCCCTCGCTCGTTGGCGGAGCGTCAGCCACAGGTGCCGCAGGCGGTTCGGCCGCAGGCGCGGCATCGGCGTGGCTGGCGGCCTCGAGTGCCGCGAGTACCGCGCTATCGTCCGGCGTCGAACGCTCGCCTTGCGCGGCCGCGACGTGATCGGTGAGCGTGTCGAAGGCCGCCACTAGCACGTCGAGCAGCGCGGGCGTCATCGTCAGTCCGCCGCTGCGCAGCTGATCGAGCACGCTTTCATAATGGTGCGCGAACGTTTGAAGATGCTCATGCCCAAAGGCGCCGGCACCGCCCTTGATCGAGTGAACCGCACGAAAGATCGTGTTGATCGTTTCGGCGTCGTCGCCGCCCTCGCGACAAGTCGCGAAGCAGCTTTCAAGTGCCTGGAGTCCTTCCTCGCTTTCCTGGAAGAACATCTGCTGGATGGCGTCGAGATCCATGTTCAATTCTCCGCCTTGGCGACCAGATCACCGCAACCGGCGAGCGTGACCATCAAGGTCATTGCTTCGCTCGGTTCGCGAACCGACAGTGTGATATTGCGTGCCGCGGCAGCTTGCCGCGCGCTCAGCAGAACCTGCAGACAGGCCTGGCCGATCTGAGTTACCGCCGCTCCGTCGAGCTGCAGCGGCTCGTTTTCAGTCAGCCGTTCGTGGAGCATTTCCGCAAGGGGCCGGGCGGCGGCGGTGTCGAGCACCGCTGGAAGCAGTTCAATTCTGGACATGATAGTCGCCTCTCGTGCGATCAGAATTCGGACCAATCGTCGTCACTGACGGCGACGGCAGCGTTACCTGCGCTTCGGGGTGCGGGCACCCGCTGTGCACGGCTGGCGCGCGCCTGTAGTTGATGAACCGGATTGCTCGACCTTTGCCGTATCTCCCCGGCAGCATCGCCGAGCTTGAAGCGGCCGATCTGGCTTGTAAGCTGATCCGCCTCGGCGGCGAGGCTGCGTGCAGCGGCGGTCGCCTCTTCGACCATCGCGGCATTCTGCTGGGTCACGCCGTCCATTTCGGTGACGGCGGTGTTGACCTGCTGAAGGCCAGCCGCCTGCTGCTCGGCCGAGGTGGCGATATCCGCCACCAGCCCATCGACCTCGCCGATGCTGCTGATGATGCGCTCGAGTGCGGAGCCGGTTTCGCTGACCAGCGCGACGCCGGCATCGACCTGTTCGGAGCTGGCGGTGATGCGCTCCTTCACGTCCTTGGCGGCATCCGCCGAACGCTGCGCGAGCGCGCGCACTTCCGACGCCACAACCGCAAAGCCCTTGCCCGCATCCCCTGCGCGTGCCGCCTCGACGCCCGCATTGAGCGCCAGCAGGTTGGTCTGGAACGCGATGCCGTCGATCACGCTGATGATCTCGGAAATCTCGGCCGAAGAGCGCTCAATCCCGCTCATCGCCTGGATCGCGCGGCCGACCACCTGGCCGCTTTGCTCGGCCTCCTGGCGGGCCTGGATGACCGCCTTGTTGGCACGCGCCGCATTTGCAGCCGCTTCGCGCAC
>Ga0207647_10000705_pt1 | contig 26206 bp, 23 predicted proteins | sample KBSCornC2_FD_184295 | JGI IMG/M metagenome (GOLD analysis project Ga0207647, IMG submission 184295) | Corn rhizosphere microbial communities from Kellogg Biological Station, Michigan, USA - C2 (SPAdes) (version 2) | ecosystem: Host-associated > Plants > Roots > Rhizosphere ... | reverse complement strand
GCGGTCAAAGCATATATAGATCAAAACCAGCATTTACCGGAAATGCCATCAGAGCAAGAAGTAAAAGATAATGGGATTAACCTCGGTGAAATTGTAAAGATACAAACCAAAAAAATTGAGGAATTAACACTTTACCTCATTAACAAGGACAAACAGCTTGAAGAGCAACAGAAACAAATCGATGCATTAAAAGAACAATTAAGAAGCATTACGAAATATTTGCCCAAAAATTAGCCCATATTTTCGTGACTTGAAATACAAATAGGCTATTGAATTTCTTAAAAGATAATATATCTTTATGTCAATAATTGAGACCTTATCATAAAAAAAGTATCCTGTCCTTAGTGATGACTTTATTTGGCTATCGCGCCTATGCACAGTGGCAATTTTCAGGAAATGACCCATATTACCTCGGCGATATAGGGATTGGTATAATACCTGAGAACGCAAATGGTTCATTGGATATATTTCGGAACACTTCCGCTTGCGGTAATTCGCACTTTAAGCCTAACACTTTTCGCTTATTGGGTCCAAATATGGATAGAACCTTATTCGGGGATCGGTTTTACCAATGCCATGGGTGCATGAGAAGCCTCATCGCTTTCGTTTAAGATTACTTTCCATGCAACGGTTTCTTTAAGAAGCGCTTGTTGCGATTGTCCCTTTTAAGTTTTTCTTGTAATATAATGCTGTTATTCGGAGAGCAGTAGAACTGGTTATCCTCGTTGAGCATATAGCCTAAACCATCGCTCATTTCATGTACTTCTTTTCTGTACTTTTCGCTAAACCGTGTATGTAGTTCGTATACCCGGCCACCGTTCTCTCGTTTTAAAAAGAAGAGCAGCGAAGCCAGTTTGCTGCGACATCTTTGAGTTGATCGGCATCGCCCTCTTTGACAAATGCTCGGCTCATTTTATTTTCTTTTCAATGGCGACACGTTGGTTGCCTACAGATTTCTTGGTTTCTCTGATGTTTTTTCCACTGGTGCCTTCCTTTTGCGCCTCATATTTGATCTCGTGGGACTGATTCGACACGGAATTCCTTTCCACTTCACCTCCTCTTGTACTCATAGGTCGATATATTTATTATCCTTAATTAATAGTCAACAAATTTTATTCCAACCGGTTTTGTGGATACAAGCGAATTATTGAGAATTGACGACACTGTTTGGTTTGCTATTAAAGAATACCTCAAGCAATAAAGCCAAACAGTTTTATTTATAAATTCAGCGGGGGGCATTGGATTTTCGCTTGTGATGCTTAGTATCACATCAATCATATTAGGTCCTGCAAAAAGTTACCACTGATAACATTCGGGGCATGATTTTAAAGTGATCAAACTTGCCCATTCCAATATCAGCCATTTCTGAATGTTTACTTGCTCATCACTTAAACATTATGGCTTAAACTGTGTTCATTATATTTATTAAAATTAATTACCACTCTAAATTTTGCCAGTACATCATTTCTCTCCACGTACCGATAACAAATACCCATTCCTTAAGAACGGAGGGGAGATGGGCGAACGGACACGTAATTTTGATTGGTCAACCACCTCAGTAGGTAACCCGGATACATGGCCAAAGAGCCTCCAAATAACAGTAGGAATAATCCTTTCTTCAAGATTTCCAATGTTCCTATGGTGGGGTGAGGAAATGATCCAATTTTACAACGATGCCTACCGACCAAGTTTAGGCGAAGATGGTAAACACCCGAGTGCCCTCGGCCAGAAAGGAGAGGAGTGCTGGCCTGAAATATGGCACATTATTTACCCCCTTATCCGACAAGTTCAAACAACCGGCGAACCGACATGGAGTCAGGACCAGTTAGTGCCTATCTACCGAAACGGACGCTTGGAAGATGTGTATTGGACCTTTGGCTACAGCGCCGTTCACGGTGAAGCCGGCGAAGTTGCTGGGGTGCTTGTTATTTGCCACGAAACTACAGAAACGGTTTTAGGCAGAAAGCGACTTGAAAAAAGTGCTGCTAATCTTCGCCGTATGATCTTACAGGCTCCCGTAGCAATGTGTATATTGGTTGGATATCAACATGTTATCGAGGTTGCCAATCAACGAATGCTTGAACTTTGGGGAAGACAGGAAACGGATGTGATTGGCAAGCCGGTTTTTGACGCATTGCCTGAAGCCCGGGGACAAGGACTGGAAGATGCCATGGACAAGGTGTATCGTACCGGAGAAACATTCGAAGCTCGCGAGATGCCAGTCTCCTTGATGCGGAATGGGGTTTCCGAGGTTGTTTATCAAAATTTCGTGTATGAACCGTATTGGGATAATGACGGTAATCTACTTGGAATTATTGCGATCACGATCGATATATCGGAGCAGGTATTGGCCAAAAAGCAGCTGGAGCAAATTAATGTCCAATTAAGCATTGTAAACGAAAACTTCCGCAATATCATATTGCAGGCGCCGGTAGCAATGGGCTTGTTCCGTGGAGAAAATATGGTTGTCGAGGTGATTAATGATAATTTCCTGAAATTATGGGACAGAGATCGATCAGTGGTGGGCAAGACCGTTTTAGAGGTGTTGCCGGAGCTGAAGGAGCAACCTTATCCGCAAATTTTGCGAGACGTGTTCCACAGCGGCGAAACTTATTATGCTAATCAGGCAAAAGTATTTTTGAAACGGAATGGCCGGTTGGAAGCAGGGTACTACGATTTTATTAACCAGGCATTCAGAAATAGTGACGGACAGATCGTTGGCGTCGTCGTTGTTGCACATGAGGTGACAGAGCAGGTCTTAGCCAGTAAGCATTTGCAAACCGCGCTTAACCAAAGCAGGCTTTCAAAGGAGGCGGCTGCGCTGGGAACATTTGATATGGATCTGCAAGAAGGCACAATGATATGGGATGCCCGCTGTCGCGAGCTTTTTGGCATCAGTCACCAGAACGACGTTACCTATGCGCAGGATTTTGTCAATGGCATGCATCCCGATGATAGGGAAAGAATAACAAGGATTATTGATAATTGCTTTATCAAATCGGTTTCGGGCGGTGTTTATGACGTTGAATATCGTACAATGGGTCAGGAAGACGGCCGGGAACGCTGGGTGAGGGCCAAAGGGCAAGTGTATTTTGACGAAAACGAGAGGCCCGTGCGTTTTATTGGCTCCGTACTCGAAATCACCGAGCAAAAAAACGATGAGTTACGCAAGAATGACTTCATTGCGATGGTTAGTCATGAATTGAAAACACCGCTGACTACCCTCACAGCCGTAATTCAGCTGTTGTCAGGCAAGATTTCAGAGCCGTTTGTCGCTGGCTGGCTAAAAACGGCCGATAAGCAGGTGAAAAAAATGGCAAAGCTTATTTCCGGTTTCCTCAATCTGTCAAGACTTGAAGCAGGTAAGATCGTCCTGGAAAAAGAGCGATTCGATATTGCTGAGTTGATACAAACCGTTATCGAAGAACAAAAAGTTATCATTGGCAATCATGAAATTGTTTTCAATAAACCTGAGCCACTTTTCATCAGCGCTGACAAGGAGAAAATAGGTTCCGTCATATCGAATTTTTTGAGCAATGCTGATAAATATTCCCCGCCACAGTCACTTATTATTGTTAACTGTGTTCAAGACAGCGGCTTTGTTAAAGTAAGTGTCACCGATGAGGGCAATGGCATTAAACCGGCTGATATCAAAAGGTTATTCGAACGTTTTTACAGAGTGGAGGATAAAAATCATGCACATGTAGGGGGATTTGGCATCGGTCTTTATTTAAGCGCTGAGATTATCCAAAGACATAATGGCAATATTGGCGTTGATAGCGAAGTAGGTAAAGGCAGCACTTTTTATTTTACCTTACCTTTAGCGGTCATTAATATACCCAAGCAATAGTCTCTATATTCAGAAAATCTTCGGCCTGGGAGACGGCCTACATAATTTGATTAATTAAATTCTTATCTATAAACACGAGAGCTGGTGGTAGGCACATAATTACTCTGGCTCATTCATTCTTTGAAGTCCAATTTAATCATTATTGAGTCCAAAACGTTTATTTTAACGCTGCATTATAATAGGGGCTGAATAAGAGTTAATTAAATCTCTTCGTATGAACATAAGTAAAAGAAGGTTTATTTATTAATAAGAATTTAGATAAATGTGCAAATGAAAGCCGGCATTTCATTAAGGGATAATTTCTATCGAAATAATTAAAATAAAATCAAAAACTTGTAACAAATAAAACGAATAACTCGTTAAAAAAGCTAATGTAGTAATCTTACATACCCCTAATTATGAACCAAATTAACACCTCCGTCCTTATAATTGACGATGAAGAAATGGTGCGCGACAATATAGAAGATATATTAATGCCACGGTCTTCATTTGAAGAACAAGAAACAATAAATGATGCTTTTAACATTCTGTTCAATGCACCGAAACCATTATTAACAACCCGCCCGCCCAGCACCCCCGCTTTTAATGTACACAAAGCTGCCAACGGAATGGAAGGCTTAAACATGGTAAAAAAAGCAGTTGAAAATGGACAACCTTACGCCGTTATTTTTCTGGATATGCGGATGCCAGGGTGGAGTGGTTTGGAAACAGCTATCGAGATCAGGAGATATGACATAAAAGCCGAAATTATATTTATTACCGCCTATAGCGATTGCTCAATAGATGAAATTGTTGAACAGGCGGGCGAAAACGTTGGCTATCATTGCAAACCATATGCTCCTGAAGAAATAATACAATTAGCTACAAAAGCAGTTACTGATTATAATAAACTTCGAAATCTTGAAAAATTAATTGAATCTATTGCATTAATTGGATTAGATAAAAATCAACTCGATTCATTATTAAAAAATATACTTGATCAGCTTGCCAGTTCAGTAGAAACAGATATGGCTTTAATAGGTAAGCTCCATGCAGACTTCACCTACGAAAAAATATTATCTATTGGTGCTTTGACAGAAAAGGTAAACGTCGACGAACTGATTTCGAGAGTAAAAAGTGTTGATTTAGAAAAAGACGAGGTTATCCAGATTGATGAGCTTATCCTTGCGCGAATGGACAGATATTCAGTATTTGCCGTGTTAAAAAAACAGGGAAAGCTTAAAACCGAAAAGATGTATCTGTTAAAACTGTTTGTGCAAAATGCTGCACAAGCTATTAGAAATGCAGAATTAAATGAAAAGCTTTTACAAAAAGAAAAATTGTCAGCTGTCGGCCAGGTAATTGGTATGGTGATGCATGACTTAAGAACACCTATAAAAAACATTAAACTAATAACAAGTATGATGAGGCATGAATCTAATGATAGTGAACTCATTGACTTGATAGATCGCTCTGCCGAACAAGCTTCCGAAATTTTTGATGATTTTTTAGATTTTATCAATAATACCCCTATTAAAAAATCGCCTATTAATTTAAATAAAATTACGGCCGAAGCTATTAAGCTTGCCGAAGGCCGGGAGGGCATGCTATCTACCCAGGTAAATGTTGATATTTCTGAAGAAATCATTATACAAGCAGATGAGAGCAAATTAAGAAGAGCAATAAGTAACCTAATCAACAATGCTGTGGATGCATTGCATGACCATAAAATTGTCAAAGGCTATATCAACATTTCAGCACAGATAGAGAACGGCTTTGTTTCACTGTCGCTATCAGATAATGGGCCGGGCATTCCGGCCGAAATTATTAATACACTTTTTGATCCGTTTGTTACTAAGTGTAAAACAGGCGGAACCGGCTTAGGGCTTGCTATAGTTAAGCAGTATATCGAGTCGCACGGTGGTACTATTGCTGTTAAGAATGCCCCTGGCGCTTCATTTGATATTAATCTTCCCTTATAAATCAATACCCATTCAACAGATAAAATGAAAATTAACGACTTGAAAAAAAAGTCCGTACAGGATGTTGATTTTATATCAAACAAACAGTCAGAACTTGATATCGACTTACCTTTTGGACAGCAAAACCTGTTTCGTTTGTTAATCGAAAACTTGCCTGATCAAATTTATTTGAAAGACGCCCAAAGTCGGTTTATTTTATGTAACACCCCAGTGGCGATAAATGGAGGTTTTGCATCCCCTGAAGAGATAATAGGAAAAACTGATTTTGATTGCCATCCGAAAGAAGCCGCGCAGTTTTTTGCAGACGAACAGCAAATTATGCGGCTTGACCAGTCGCTTGTTAACCATGAAGAACAATTTATTGATGCGGAAACAAATGAAATCAAGTGGAATTTAACGACAAAAATACCAGTTAAAGACCATAATGGAGTAGTAGTAGGCCTACTTGGGATAAACCGTGATATTACCCAGATGAAAAATGCTTTGCGGGAACGTGAAGAATTTATGAAAGAGATGTCACTTCGTAACCAAGAGCTTGAGGAATCGGCAAAGATGCTTTATGAACAGTCAATAGCTCTTAATCAGCAAACCGAAGATCTAAAAAGATTAAATGAACAACTAACACAGCAAAAAGAGGCTGAATTGGAAAAAGCTATTGCTCAGGGAAAATTTGAAATTGCCTCTGAAGTATTACATGATATCGGGAATGCTCTGGTAGGTTTTGGTGCACATCTTAATCGTATAAACCGAGTTATGAATAAAAACATAGCTGGTACCTTTAAAAATCTATCTTTATTTATAAAGGATCAGGAAGCTGTCATAGCGCCATCAATAGGGATTGAAAAAGCAAATGCACTTGTTACCATAACTGATAGCCTTACAAAAACGCAAACAGAAGCACATGATGAAATAAGTACTGCAGTACATGAACTTTTAAATATTGTGACTCACATACAGGAAATATTAAATATTCAAAGGCAATTTGTTAAAGGTAGAGAAGGTACTATAGAAAGAAAGCCTGTGGATCTTGCTGATATTATTGACGATTGCCGGGCTATGTTGTTAGCCTCAATGGAGAAAAAAGGAATTCGTCTTAAAATAAATTTACACCCGGGCAACAATATCGTTAAAGGCGACAAAACCAAACTTATGCAGGTGCTGCTTAATGTTTTAAAAAATAGCATAGAAGCTATTGACTTTAATGCTTCGGAGAAATGTATAACAGTTGAACTTGGAACAACTGAAACAGCTACAGAATTAAAAGTTATTGACAACGGTGCCGGTTTTGACCAGCATACGGCCAGCAACTTATTTAAAAGGGGGTTTACAACGAAAAAAAGCGGAACGGGCTTAGGACTTTATAACTGCAAAGTAATTATCGAAAGTCATGCGGGATCATTTGAAATTAAAAGCGATGGTATAGGCATGGGAGCAGTTACGAAGATGAAGTTTAATATTAATTAGTTATAACTATATATAGACAACTTAAGGTCTTGGGTTAGGCCACGCCAATGTCTAATGATATATAATGCATGATCTTTATTCGCTAATTGACGCGGTAATTATTCCAAGGCAACTCCCGAATAAACACAGGGGCGGCTCATTGAGCCGCCCCTGTGTTTATTCGGTTTCAGAAACTGCAGCTTCGTTCACATAGTTTTCTGCTACTTTGGTTAAAAGGCTGTCGGCATTTTTTTCCTCGGCCAGTGTTTCACCGAGCAGACGTTGTGCTTCGTTGTAACCGAGAGTGCCTGCCAAGGTGCCCAGGGTGCCGTACGAGGCAATTTCGTAATGCTCCACTTTTTGTGCGGCAGAAATGATAGCGACATCACGAACTTCGGTACCCTTTTCAGTGTCTTCCAGTAATTCGGTTGCTTCTTTCAGCAAACCTTCCATTGCCAGGCACTTCTTGGCTACGGCTTTTTCACCAACAGCATTAAATACACTTTCCAGACGGGTTATCTGATTTTTAGTTTCTTCCAAATGCGTAGTAATGGTTTGTTTCAAGTCCTCCGAAGTTGCACCCTTGATTAGTTTAGGCAGTGCTACGGCTAAATGTTTTTCGGCCCAGTAAATATCTTTTAATTCGTCAACGAATAATTCTTTCAAAGCGCTTTCGGCTTCAGGCGTACGTTCCGCAGCTACTGTGTGCGTTTCCCTGTTTCTTTTTGTAGGCATAATGTTTAATTTTTATAGTTTTCAAATGGTATTGTTTTAAAAGCAATTGTTGTTCCATCGAATGCGCTAGATTGCGGCCGACTGGCAGACTGAGTTTTTTACAAGATCTTGGCCGGGAATTCGTAGTGAAAAAGCAACGTTTTCATACTTTATAAAAACGAAAGCTTTATGTACTACCCACACCGCACAGGCAACGTGGAAAAAAAGGGGCAAGATAAACTACGTCCACTACAAAATCTATGGGTAAACACGGGCGCTGCTCGCTATTGCTTAGGAAAAATTAAATGATATCCCAACCTTGGCAATAAGTGAAATGATCGGAATGTATTTTTATGGCAGCAGCGTGACAGCTTCTTTCGCATTGAGACGGCTAATCACCCGAAATTCCTTTCCGGCCTGCTCGTTATAGTTCTTGAAAAAATGTTCCAGTTGGTTGATAATGTTATCCGGCAGATCAGTCAGATCATTGACTTCCGAAAATTGCTGCGAGACAAGAGGAACGCCCAGTAAACGATCATTCCGCATGGTTTCGCCATCCCGTTCGGTTTGTTCAGCTTGCAAAGCCCCAATCAGGCGGCAATCGATCAGACATCCTGGAAATGTAGCACTTTCCGAGATTACAATGATATCCAAAGGGTCCCCGTCCGCGCCTTTGGTACCGGGTATCATGCCAAAATCAAACGGAAAGACTAATCCGTAAGGTAGAGTCTTGCTCAATCGAAAACGCTGCGCTTTTGCATCATAATCAAATTTGAGACAGAAGCCTTTTGGGCTTTCGACCATTGCGGTGATCATGTCAGGCTGTTCCATACTTTCCTCCTTTATAGGCTTTCAAATAATTCTTATAGTATTTCTTCGTTTTATCCGCACACTGTTGTGCGTAAATGATCACTTTATGCTGCCAACCCTGATCCAGTCCGAAGGCCATTAGTTCGTCGATAGTACTGGAACCTTGTATGCCGCCGCTGCGTAGTTGTGCAGAGGCGGTCAGCGCCGCCATGTCACCTATGACTTGGTACATATTCCGGTAGTCATCTTTTAATAATTTAAATTTGATGGCATCTTTGACTGGTTGCAATTCCTGGATGGTAAACGCATCGGTGCGAAAAACCGTGGTACTGAGTAAAGCAGCCGGTACGTTTTGCATTCGCTGCTGTATGCTAATCACGCGCGACGCCTCATTCTCCCAATTGAGTTGTTGTATTTGCACATAAGGCTGGACCGAAGACGGACGGGCCTGTTTCATATCAACTAGCAAATATTTATTTTTCGTATTGGTACTTTTTAATAGAAACAAATAACGCTTAACTCCGATGCTTCCAGTTCCCGCCAACCGAAAGACCGCACTCAACACTTTGTAATTATACGGGCCGTCGCTGCTGGTCTTGATCCACCTGTTAATGTGTGCTTTAAGTTCGTGGCGCAAGATTTTATCCAATTTAAAATGACGCTCGTCTTCCAGAGACAACATAATGCGTTTTTTTTTGCTGACGGTGCGTTTTTTCAGTAATTCTTTTTTTCCACTTTTAGCTGCAGAACGGAGAAAATCGCAAACAATACCTTTCGCTGTTCGCGGCTCAATACTAATGGCCTTTCCTTTAGCAAGCATGGCGGAATAGGTTTTCAGGAAAAGCTGAGCCATTTTTAACGCCTTTTCGGGTTGGATGTCCAAGTTATCAAACGCGATAAAAATACTGGTTACCATTCGCACTACTTCGTAGGCCGCTGGAGCTAGTATAGCTTCGTCGAAATCATTGAGATCAAAGTAGACCAGCTTATTATCTCCCTTGTAGCTGCCAAAGTTTTCGATATGCAGATCGCCACAGATCCATGCCAGCGGCGAAAGGGGCAATGGCTCCGCGTCAGCTAGATCTTCGTAGAATAAATGACAAGTGCCTCGAAAAAAACGGAAGACATTTTCAGCCATTGCCTCATATTTCGACTGTACCATTTCAGGTAGCAGACCAGTATTGAAACTTTTTAAACGATGGGTTAATGATGGCTTTTTCATTTTTTATACCTCTTATTTAAGGCCGGTATAAAATTATTGGCACCAATGTCAACATTAGAATGTCGTCGGTCATATCCTTTCATATCAATGGCTTCGATTATTGTTCTGATCTGCCGATTAATGTCTGCGATATTAGTTGACTCATAGTAAAAGCATCGTTTCCAGCTACACTCGTTACTAATCGTTCGCATTTTATAAATCGAATACTTGTGATGGCTAATAAGTCGTACTAAATTTTATATATCTTAATAACACAACTTTCAGAGACTTAAAATGTTTAGACGTCATGACTAAATAGTCTACATGCTATTATTTTCCCTATAGTATCATACCAATATTATCGTTCAGGGCAATTTTTAACACCTTGCTATTTTGGAACACATCTATGAATTCTTTTTTATTGTTTAAATGCCCCTCATCCCCAAGGGTTGGACTATTTTGTGCAAATAATAAATCGAACGAATTAATCAGACGGGTCAGTCATAAAAAATGATCAAAAGTGATCCAAACGAAAATGTTAGTTTTTATATGTGGTTGATTTTAAGCGAATTGAATTTTTGGAGTGATCCACCTGATCCAAAATGATACACACTCACGCGTGGATCACGCGCGCGTTAGGTAGTTCCACAAAAAAAGTACTGCCGGCGCCTTCCTCACTCTCTACCCAAATTCGCCCGTTGTGTACTTCCACAATTTGCTTGCTGATGGTTAGTCCCATGCCAAACGAAGGCTCGCCGGCTGTGCCTGTGCGTTGGGCCTCGGGTGCCGGGCTAAACAATTTGCTTTGTATTTCAGAAGGAATGCCGATGCCATTATCCTTGATACCAATGATGACGCCGGAGGTCGATGCCCGCATCCTGACCTCAATAACGCCGCCCTCGTGGCTAAATTTGATTGCGTTGGCAATCAGATTGCTCACCACCCGCCAAAGTTTTTGCCTGCTGGCCGTGATCATCGCAGGGACAACATTCAATGTGATCTGTTGACTTTTGGCTTCCGCCTGGTGCCTCAGTAAATCGGCACAGTGATGCAGCATTGCCCCAAGGTTAAACAATTTCTTATGTAAGGGTTCTGCCTTGCCCTGTGTGTTCAGTAATTCGTCGGCCAACTCTAAAGCGCTGGTTGTTGAACGCTGAATGATATCCAGCATCCGCAGTTCTTTTTCGGGTCAGTCCTTTTTCAAAAGCAATACTGCGCCGGCCATTTTTGCCGCCCCTATTGGATGACGCAGATCATGCGAAACCACCTTAAGAATACGTGAATTATCTGCATGGCTTTCTTCTAACGCGTTCAGTGTCTGTAGTAATTGCGATTGCTGCTCGCTGATTTGCTCCAGTTCGCGGTCTCTGGCCTGTATGGTTTTTTGTTGATTGATGCGCTCTGTAACGTCAAGGCAGGCTCCGATCATTTCAAATGGTTGCCCTTGCTCATCTTTCTTCAGCCTTATCCAGGAGCGAAGATGTCGAATCTCGCCGCCGGGGCGGACGATTCTTTCTTCGAAAGATGTTTCGCCACCCATGCGCAGTACCTGTTCTATCTTCAGATATGCCCTCAGACGATCGTCGGGATGCAGGCGCCCCTGGTAAGCGGCAAAAGTGGCTTTAAATGACTGATCGAGTCCGTAAATGGTATATAAGGCAGGCGACCATGTTACCACGTCCTGCTGCACGTCCCATCGCCAATTACCAAAATGTGCAAGTTCCTGACTTTGCAGCATTAGTAAATGAGCATCGCGGATGGTTTCGGCTTGCTCCCGGTTCTCCAGCAAAATGCGTAGCAATGCTGTTGCCCGTTTCATAACCTTCATTTCTTCGGTACTCGGTAGCTTCGGCTCTTTATAATACATGGCCAATGTAGCCATTACCCGGCTATGGCTGTCAATCACCGGGTTTGACCAGCAGGCCTGCAAACCATGAACGTTTGCAACCTGGCGGTATTTGCGCCAGTTTGGGTGAGTGCCTATGTTGCCTACAATCACCTGCTTGGCTGTGGCGGCTGCGGCCCCGCAAGAGCCTTCGCGTTTGCCAATGGCCAATCCTATAATTGCACGCATATAGTCTGGCGGTAATGAAGGCGACAGGGCGCTGCTTAAACGGCCATTGCGAATGCGATGGAACGAACACCGCATCCCCGGAAATAAGGCTTCCAACCCACCCAGGTATCGCAAAAGCAGTTCGTCTAGGTTGAGGTCAAGATTCTGGTAAATGCGCAGTATTTCACCGTCAAGGTGTTCTAACGCGCTGAGTCGTTTTGCCGGTGTCTGATCTTGCATCAGGCCGCGCAATAAGACTTTGCCATCTTGCTCATATACCCCGGCATAATCGCGGATCCAGACCAACTGCCCGTCGGGGCGAACAACGCGATATTCTAAAGTTGAGATTTTACCCGGCGTTAATGATAGCCGGCGGTAATCAGACAAAGCCGCATGATCCTCGGGGTGGATATGTTTTTCCCAGAAATTATGATGCAGTAAGCAATGTTCAGATGTACATCCCAGAATAGGTTCAACCAAGCCTGTCATTGAGGTAAACCGCCGCATGTCAGTGTCAGCTTCCCATACAATTCCCTCAATAGATTGTAACAGATGATAGAGTTGTTCCGGATGATTACTCATAGATACGGTTAAAATAGGTAGTTTAAAAATAATAAATTTTTCAGCAGCTTTAACAATAGCATGTTTGCCATTATTACTGATGAATGATGCGGATTACGCCAAATCTGTACTTAAGGTTACGATGATTACGGGCTTTTTCTTTTTCTGGTCATTAATAGTTCTGTAAAATAGCTTAATATGCCACCCGTATGATAAGTGACAGAATTTAATGATATTTGCGCAAAAAATTAAAAACATAGATGAGTTTATTGGTTATTGGTACCGTGGCGTTTGACGCTATTGAGACCCCTTTTGGTAAGACAGATAAAATTGTTGGCGGCGCCGCTACTTATGCCGGGTTAGCCGCTTCTTACTTTTATGATAGGACTAAAATTGTTGCCGTTGTAGGCGATGATTTTCCGCAAAGCGAGATCGAGGACTTTAAGGCTCACGGCATCAATACCGAAGGCCTGCAGGTTAAACAAGGTGAGAAATCTTTCTTCTGGAGCGGTAAGTACCATAACGACATGAACAGCCGCGATACCCTGGTTACCGAGTTGAACGTATTGGCCGATTTCGACCCGATTATCCCGGACAGCTACCAGGACTGCGAATATTTGATGTTGGGTAACCTTACTCCGCAAATACAGCAAACGGTTATTAAACGTCTTAAAAATCGCCCTAAATTAATTGTAATGGATACCATGAACTTCTGGATGGACATTGCCATGGACGACCTGCTGGAAACCATTAAAATGATTGACGTATTAACTATTAATGATGCCGAGGCACGCCAGTTGTCAGGCGAATATTCATTAGTTAAGGCTGCCCGTAAAATATTAACCATGGGCCCCCAATACCTGATCATTAAAAAAGGTGAGCATGGTGCATTGCTATTCCATGAGGACAAAATATTCTCGGCACCGGCCTTACCGTTGGCCGAGGTGTTCGACCCAACCGGCGCGGGTGATACTTTTGCCGGCGGCTTTATTGGCTATATGGCCAAGGTAGGCACGGTTAATTTCAATAACATGAAAAACGCTATCATTTTCGGTTCGGCGCTGGCATCGTTCTGCGTGGAGAAGTTTGGTACCGAAAAAATTAAAAATCTGACAGAAGCTGAAGTAAGCGGTCGCGTAGAGCAGTTTGTGCAATTGTCGGCTTTTGAGATCAGGTAGTTTTCAAAATTAATCCCATAAAAAAGGCGGAATGTGAAGAGCATTTCCGCCTTTTTGCTTTATATAGGTAGATGTTATTTCTTTCCTCTATTTAGTTTAACGCCAATGGTTAATTGAAGGCTATTGGTATTGGATGAATATCCGCCTAAATCTGATTTCATCTCCATGGGCCGTGGGTTATAATTATAAGTAGCATCAAACCATAAAGATTTATAACTGAACCCTATGCCTGCCGATGCGCCGAAAAGGATTTTCCTGCTGGGTGCGGTTGCACTAAGGCTCTTTGTCACCGTATTGGCATTTCCTGTCGAATCATTACCGGCGTTAGGATAGGTGCCATTAGCTGTTTTTACAGGTATGCTCAACATCGGTCCGCCTTTTAAATTGATGTTTGGGGCTATCCTATAAATTAAATGAATCGGCACGTCAACCGTATAAACCTTGCGCGAGTCACTGATCTGGATGGTCTCTGCAGCCTGGGTTGTGTCTTTAGCTGTGTGACTATATACATAGCGTCCACTTACGGTATGTGGTACCAAAAATCTGCTTTGTAAACCTAGGGCCCAGCGGTCATTTAAATTATAAGTGCCAAATAATCCTACATAAATATCAATAGGTAAGCTGCCGTAGATATTGTGGTTCTGCGATTTTGGTGTCAGGCTGCCCATGCCATCCGTCCCTGCAAGTAAACCCCAGTCAAGGTGTTTATAGGTTGAATTTCTTGCGATTTTTGAAGCTTTAGCGTCTTTCGCCTTTTTATCTGTTTTGCCGGATGTTTTATTTGCTGACGAATTCTCGCCTAAGGTCGCATTCCGATTGATGCTTCCGGTTGTCAATATAGCGTTGTTAACCATTGCATTTGCAAAGTTTACAGCGTTCTGATTGCTATTGGCAACCACATCATCCCAGGTTAATGCGGATGCCGGAGTTGCGGCCTTTATGGTTGATGCGCCATTTACATACCGGCTATCTCCGGCTATAGTATTATGGTTATTGTGATTATTTGTTTGACGACCGTTGTTTGACGTGAAGGTATTTTGCTGATTACTCGAATAATGCGGCACGCTTTGCCTTCCAGCGCGATAGCTACCTGACCTACGACGGGTGCCATTACCAGACACCATGCCATTTTTTATTATTGCTGATGGCGATGATAAAAGGTGATTGTTTTTTACATCTCTGCTATTGTTCGATTTTTCACTAGTCGATTTTGTGGCATCAGTTCCAACGGAATAATCGCTAATAACTTTGCTATCGCTTGTAGAAGTGTTTGAATTGGCAATATTATTATCAGCAAATGAACGCGCATTGGCGTCGGTAGATGAGTTATTTTGATCGTTTTTTGAATTATCTATCGAATTATCATTATTTGCACGCTGCAAACTATCCACTTTCAAAATATTGCCGGCCGAAAGGCTGTCTTTTCTGATCTCGGTTTTATTCTTTTTATGATGGCTAGTCGCCTTTTGATTGATGGCTACATACGTAACAAAGCCACCTATAACCAGGCCGGCCACCACATATAGCAGCTTAAGTTTGCCCAGATTCAATAGTTTGGCGCCTGTACCCAAGCCGCTGCCGCCGTCGCCATGGCCGGCGTTATCACTATCGGCCGATGGGGTATTATCCGGCATATGTTTGTCCAAAAGTTGGTGCATGTCAGACCAGTCAGTCTGCATGTCGGTGCTGATGTGCAGCTCATTACGTTTCTGCTGCCAAAGCTTGAGGTATTGGTTCCAATTTCTCATATGGCTTTGTCGCTCCTTTCTGATGCACCGTTGCCATTTATAGGGGTGTTTAACAACGTTCTTAATTTTCTTTTGGCCTCGGCTAAGTGCCAACGCGAGGTACCTTCACTTATGTTTAATTGTTCGGCTATTTCTTTATGACTAAAGCCATCTATTTCATACAGGTTAAAAACTGTTTGGGTAGCGTATGGAAGCGTTCGTATTTTGGCGAGGATATCCTCATAATATAAATTCTCTAACACCGCGGCTGGTACAAAAAAATCGTCTTCATAATCCTGGTCTACCAGGGTAAGTGAGGTGAATTTTAATTCCTTACGGCAAAGATCAATAGATGTAAAAATCATGATTTTGCGTATCCAGCCACCCAGCTCGCCTTTCTCAGTATCAAAATTCCGGATGGACTGGAAAACCTTCAGAAAACCGTTGTTAAATGCTTCCTTAGCCAATTCTTTATCAGGTAAATAACTGTGACAAACCCGCAACATATCGCCATAAAAAAGCTTATATAAAGCTTCCTGGGCCGCGCGATTGTTGTTCACGCAACCGGTCACCAGTTCATGGATTTGTTGTTTAGGCAGATTCATTCAAAAATTATCACTGACAGAGCTTCCCGATGATGCTCATCGAAGCGAATTATCGAAACGTTGGGTCCATTTGAAAATATTTTTTAAATATACAGGAGTTCGGCAATGTTTAGGTGCCGAACCTCCTGTAATTAATGCTGTAATATTGGTTAAAGTGTTACGTGTGTTATTGTAAATGTAACGCCCGAGGTATACGGCCAGGTAATATCCACATAATTATGGCCATATACTATTGAGCCGGTATAAGTTGTATCAGCAACTTTTATAGTTAACGGGTATGACGTACCCACCACCACCGGTGTATTTACCTGAGGAAAAAATTCAACGATAGCTTTTATAGGCTGGTTTGGCTTGGCACAGGTAGTGGGGCCGGGTTGAAGAACATTAGGAATGTTTATTGCAAAGTTGTTATTGAATTGCGACTGCTTTAAGTTAAATGAACTATTGCCGCATGGATATGTATTGACAGAGTTAATAGTTAATATCACATCCAGCGAGTCGGTATTTGGTAATTTCCATATTTTGGGTGTAATAGTCAGGTCGCCGGCTACAGGGATAATCGTGGTGGTATCATGTTGTGCAGGCGGCGGTGGCGGGTTATCAGTTACCGGCGGGTAATAGCTTTCATTGAGTACAGTAATAGTTTTGCTGAGCGGCGCATGCCCCGGATCTTTTGCGGTTACCGTATAAGTGCCCGGTTGATAAAACAGAACAGTGGCCTTGTTTGAATTATGAAACATCAGGCCCGATGGCGTAACGCTCCATTTTACAGAATCTCCATCTGCACCGAGCAAGATCAGGCTGTCGGTCTCCAAAAGTTTAATGGTTGTTTTTTTAGCAATAAGCTGCAATGGTTGTTCTCTGCCTTCTTTTTTGCAGGCAATTATTAGAGTTGCCGATAGCAGAACTGCCGCTAATAAATAGGTTAAGTTTTTCATTTTGATTTTTTTTAAGTGTAGGGTTTAGGACGTCCTTCTATCTGCATCATCGTGAAGAAATTGGAAAACGTTGGGTAGGAGAGAAATAAAATCAACCGTCATCCTGGCCTTGTTTCACTGTTGTCCGGTAAAAGGAGATTTTTGATAAAAAGAGAAGGGTATTTGCTTATTAAACTTGTACAAGTCCAGCTTAAACGAAAATGGGCTTCCTATAATTTACGAATCATTATCAGACTGCACCTGATGAGTTATATCCACTTATTTGACTTCCTCAATAATCCAGAAAAACTGTCTGCAACAAGTAAGCGGGCACAAAATTTGAAATTATCAGACTTACAAATCGTATTTAAAACATAAACCGCCAATTTAAACTCGTAAATAGAACCTTTTACACCAATCCATTTTTTACCGGACAACAGTGGACTTGTTTCAGGATGACGGTGTTAATGTACAGGCTTGCCGAATTAGGCTTTACCTAGCACCCGTTTCCTTAAATCCTCAGAAATCTCATCAGTCACTGCCTGTATGCCCTCAGCAGTGTTAGAGTTGTTGATCACCACTTTATGGCAACCGTCTTTATAAGGTAACAGAAACTCCTCATAAGCCGGTACAACATGGTTTACCCATTTGTACATCACATCATCATGCGAGTAGCCACGTTCTATCAGGTCGCGTTTTAAGCGGCGCTCTAGGGCAACGGCTTCGTCAGCGTCGATGAAGATGCGCATATCCAACAGTTCTTCGATGGGTTTGAAATGGAAAATAAAAAGTCCCTCAATAATCAGAATAGGCGCCGGTTTAATCTCCAGCATCTTAGGAATAATGTTAGGATTATTGAATGTGTACTCTTCTTTATAAATGACTTTGCCGGCTATTAGTGTTTTGATATCTTTTTCAAACTGCTCTGCATTGATGGTCGACGGCTTGTCGAAGTCATAAAGCTTGTTTTCCTCGGGCGTCATGTCCTGCGCTACTGGGAAATAATAGTCATCCTGCGAAACAAGGCAAACCTCTTCTTCAGAGAAATGATCCAGAAATCGCTTTAAGAAAAACGTTTTGCCCGAGCCGCTGCCACCGGCTATGCCAATAATATAAGGTTTATTCATTAGGCGAACCGTAGCTGATATTTACGTGGATACGTTTATCCAGGGCGCCGATAGATTCGGCTACGTTTTTTGTCATCACCAAAATAACATCTTTGGTCGACTCGCTATCATTTAAACGCCCTACCACTTTAGCAAAAGTAGTACGGCCGGTCATTGGGTTAGTAATTTTTATAACGGTACCGATAGGTGCAGTGCGGTGCAGAACCAGTTTTTTGTTTGGGTCGAGGCTGGTATCGTCTATCCAGGTGGCCACGCCTTTTTCGGTTTTCTCAAATAAGCCGTATTTATTGGCATTGATGCGTCTGTCGGCGCTGTCCTGGCTGCTTACATAGCTGGTCGAGTCGCGTTTCGGTGTGGTACGCAATGCATCCGCAGGGGCAGCAACATCAGGACTGCTTGGTTTAACCTGAATGATCTGACCGGGACTAAGCGTAGTATTGGTCAGGTTGTTCAACTTGGTTAACTCTTCAACCGTCGAGTTAAAACGTTTGGCTATTGAATACAAAGTTTCACCCGCCGATACCTTATATTGTTGCGCAGCAAGGCCTGCGTTTACCGGTGCGTGGACTGGCTGTGTGTCCGCCTTTGTAGCCGGTGGTGTGTTTACCGGTTTGCTGGGTTGTTGTGTTACAGCAGGTTTGGTGCTTTCAACAAATGGTCTGTCGGTAGGTACTTTAATTACGCCGCCAATTCTAAGCGCAGCATTATTGTTAAATTTGATGATATCGCCGGGTTTTACATTATAGCGGCGGCCGATCGAGTAGTAATTGTCTTTTGGATCTAATTTATGTAAGATTACTTTTTTACCATCCAGGTTCTCAACACCAATCGAATCGATCAATCTGTTTTTTGCAAAAAGTGAAGTTGACGAAATGATTAAGGTAATGAGAAAGAATAAAGTTTTTAATTTCATAATAAATTCTTGTTCAGTAATTTATAAGGGGAATTACTTTTAAAATTGCTTTGTCTTTTATGTAAATGACCGAGTTTTTATACAGGATAAACGACTCGGGCTGCATTTTTTGTATATCGGTATTTAATAAATCTTCGTATACCGGGGCGGTTGCGTCGGTAATAAACAGACGTTGTTGAAGCTGTCCCTCGCTTAAAGTGTGCAAAGATACAATTCTGAAATTATTGTAGTGAAGGGATTGGATAATGTTTCCATATACTTCAGTTCCGGCCTGTAAATTTAAATCTGAAGCCAAAGTTACCTCAGGAAATTGAACATGGTTATTCATCTCGACGTCAATAGACGGATTGTATGGTCTGATCATTGCACCGGTTTTCACATCCATCAAAAACAACTTTTTTGGTTGTATTTGTATATTGAACACCACTGGGCCGTTAACCGTCAGATGGTCGAACGCGTAGGTGTAATTGTTCCACACGGTTTCAGCATTCTTATCAATAGCAGTGATGCCTTTATGCACCGGTGAGTTTTCTGATTGATAGCCATGCAGCAGTAAAAGTCCGTCGTAAGCAGCTTCTATGCCGGTAAGCCAACGCTCGGGGGTAGTATAGTTTTCAAAGTTGGTTTCGCCGGTATTCAGGCTGACGGATGTAAAGGCCACCTGCTTGTCGGTAGTGCGGGTTTCGAAGTAGATAGTATCGCTAAGACTATCAATTTCCAGTCGCCAGATAACTCCTTTAAGCGGCTTGTTGATGGATGGTAATAGCATAGTCATAACATACAAATATGCTATTTAATATCGATAGGATTAGTAAGTTTACGCAACAAAAGTATACAACAACTGTTATCACAAACACAACATTACACACTATGAATGCGAAAGAAATTAGCCTCAAAGAAGGCAAAGTAAAACCTGTAGTTGATCATTTAAATGATTTATTGGCTAACTATCATATTCACTACCAAAAGCTAAGAGGCTGCCATTGGAATGTAAAGGGCCAAAGCTTTTTTACCCTGCACCTTAAATTTGAAGAACTTTATACGCAGGCATTATTAACCATAGATGAATTGGCTGAGCGTATACTGACACTGGGCAAAGCACCATTGAGCACTTTTGACGATTATATCAAAACGTCGACCCTTAAAGAAGTTAACACCATTGGTTTGAAAGACACCAAAATGGTTAAAGCCCTGATTGATGACATGGCTCAACTGATTGAAATGGAACGCCAACTGTTAGAAATTACATCAGAGGCAGGCGATGACGGAACTAACGACATGATTAACCGCTTTATGCAGTTTAAAGAGAAAAATACCTGGATGTTGCGCTCATTTGTAAATGAGGATTAAAATCATCCATAATAAAAAAAACGAAAAGGGCCGACTACATAGTCGGCCCTTTTCGTTTACTTTTAGCTATCTAATATCTCAATCCAACAGTCAAAAAGAAATTGTTATTAGTAGCATTTACTGCTGCTGATGGGGTAGTAGCACCGATATCATACTGCATCACGTTTTGCGAACCTTTTACGTTGACGTAAGCAGCATCAAAATAATAATTTCCAACTCGGTAGCCCAGACCTCCAGTTACCATCTTGGTATCTGCACCGCCTTTAAGCGGGTTGCCTTGTATGCCATAACCTCCACGTAAAAAGAAGGTGTCAACTATTTTGATCTCCGCACCGGCGTGGTAATTGGTAACTGCGCGATAATTAGCTTTGATAAGGCCGTTATCGTAGTCGCTGGTATAGTCGTCATTGCTGCTGATGTGAGTGGTGGTGTAATCCACATGCTCAATATCGCCGGTAATAAAACCAATGTTGCCCAGGAACACTGACAAACCGCCCGCAAATTTAAACGGTGTACGCATGTTATAAGTAAGCGGATATTCAACCGGGCCATTATTATAGTTTGGGCCGCTGCTGATGTTGTTGCTTAATCCCTCATTAAATGAATCTTCGATGGTGTAATAAGTAGGGGTGGTAATAGTACCGCCTACACGCACGCTTTCAATAATCTTGTACATGGCGCCAAATTTGACGTTATAGCCTTCGCCTTTGGTATTTTGGAATTGGCTATAAGTAGAGTTAAAGCCCCGGGTAACCGGCGTTGGTACCCCGGCGGTTAGTAAACTCAGATTGCCGGTTTCGTTAAAACTGGTATTGGTGTTATACCTGATTTCGCTGATACCGACACCCAGACCTACATACAGTTTATTGCTGTAATTGGCACCTGCCGAAATATCATAGCCGCTCTGGCCGCCCGTGCGACTGATAAAGCCTGCTTGCTGCACACCGGGAAAGGCATTGCTTTGATAAGAAAAATTAGTCCCTGAACCATAAGCGTCTATTAATTGCTCGTCTGAGGCCCAGGCCTGCAGGCTGCCTTCTGTAAGTCCTTGCGAATTAGCGAGACGCGCGTAATAGTCATTTATGGAGTTGGCGTTGTTTTTTGCGCCGTATTGTATTTTTTCATAATAATTATTGGTGCGATTATAGCCAATGCCTAAGTTTATGCTTAACCAACCCTTGGTTCTGTCGGTACCGGCGGGATTGCTCAGTTGGTTGTAAAACACAACACCCGCATTGCTTAAATTCATAGTATTGCTGTTTGCAGAATTATTCTGACCGATATAAGCAGCGTTATTGTTGTAACTATCAAACTCGGGAGTTATACTTAACTCTGAATGTGTGAAATAACCTAATCCGGCCGGGTTGGCACTGATTGAGCTCATGTCGCCACCTACAGATGTAGCAGCATTGCCCAAAGCTTTAATACGCGATGTGGTGCCGGTTTGAGCCGTCGAAAAGCGTACCCCGTCCTTGGCGTATTGGGCAAAACTATGTGTGCTAATTGCCGAAAACGCAATTAATAAAAATGTATATCTAAATTTCATATGTGTGCTTTATGGCCTAACAGGTCTGCCGCCACCACCACTGGCTGCGCCACCACCACCGCCGCTACTACTTGAAGAGGATGACTGTGATGGAGGAGAGCTGCGCTCAAAAGTAGGTTGCTGTACTTGTGGCTGAGGTCTCGGCATATCGGTTGCAGGACGTATAGGGCGGTTGGTGCCCGCTACAATGACGCTGGTTTGTGCCGAACCCTGATTAATCGGGCGACCGGGATATACCGCATTGCTTCCACCCGGACGCATACCGGTAAATACAGGCATATTCGAATTCCCATTTGATGTATTCCCCTTAGTAAATACTAAACCGCCTGAACTTGGAGTAGTAGCAGTTTGACCTTTGCCGGCATTAACACCAAATAAGCTGCCGCCGTAACGGCTGGTAGCATAGCCGGGTTTGGTAAAAACAGGTCCGTCATTATTGTTGGTGTAAGAATAATCTTTCTTGTGAGTAGCACGGGTACCACCGCTGTAAACAAAGGTAGAATAAGCTAAACCATAGCCGTAATTATCATACCCCCAGTAATCGCCATAACCAAAGTCATAGGCCGAGTATACGCCTAAATCGTCGTAATATGGGTCGTAGGTATAATCGTTAGGGTCGTAAGCGTAAGTAGTGGTTTCTTGATTTGATACAGATGTATAGGGCACATAGCTGTCGTAGAAATCGTCGTCATAATCAAACGGCGATGCATAGTTAAAACGTCTTATACGCGATTCATAATCGCCATAGTAATAATAGTCGTCATTTCTTACCACATCCTGCGGCTGCTGCACTACATAATCAGGTATATAGCTGTCATATACGCCGGCTTTTGCTTTGGTATAATAAACGTCGTCGCCAAAAGGTTTGGGGTTTGATACATCGCTTAATGTAGCGCAGGAACTCAGCGCAACGGCACTGATCAGAATTATTCCTTTTAGCAGGTTCCTTTTCATTACAGGTTTGGTTTGTCTATATGGACTATTATTTGCGCCCAAGGTTTAATTTGCCGCGCCGATAAATTTAAATTTATAAATTTGAACACAAATCTAAGTAATTAAATAGTCAAAAATATATTCTGCTACAAATGAGTAAAGGTGTTATTAGTAAAGAGGAAGATTATTCGCAATGGTATAACGATCTGGTTATAAAAGCCGATATGGCTGAGTATTCGCCGGTTAGGGGCTGTATGATCATTAAGCCGTACGGATATTCTATCTGGGAAAAAATGCAATCCATACTTGACAAGATGTTTAAAGACACCGGTCACAGCAATGCTTATTTCCCCTTACTCATCCCCAAATCATTCTTTTCGAAAGAAGCCAGCCACGTTGAGGGCTTTGCTAAAGAGTGTGCTGTTGTTACACACTATCGTCTTAAAAATGATGGCGATGGCAATATTATTGTCGATGAAGAAGCGAAACTGGAAGAGGAGCTGATCATCCGCCCAACGTCAGAAACCATTATCTGGAACACCTACCGTGGCTGGATACAATCATACCGCGACCTGCCTATCCTGGTTAACCAATGGGCCAACGTAATGCGCTGGGAAATGCGCACGCGTTTGTTTTTGCGTACCAGTGAGTTTTTATGGCAGGAGGGACACACTGCGCATGCGACAGCTGAAGAAGCAATTGCCGAAACCGAGCAAATGCTGGGAGTTTATGCAGATTTCGCAGAGAACTTCCTGGCCTTGCCGGTAGTTAAAGGCCGTAAAACGCCAAACGAGCGTTTTGCCGGTGCTTTGGATACGTACTGCATCGAAGCTTTGATGCAGGATGGTAAGGCTTTACAAGCCGGCACCTCGCATTTCTTAGGCCAGAACTTTGCTAAGGCTTTTGATGTGAAGTTCACCAATAAAGAAAATAAACTGGACTATGTTTGGGCAACATCATGGGGCGTTTCAACTCGTTTAATCGGTGCACTGATCATGGCACACTCTGACGATGCAGGTTTGGTACTGCCACCAAAACTGGCGCCGATACAAGTTGTTGTTGTGCCGATTTATAAGCATGATGAAGAACTGGAAAATATTACCAACTATGTAAATGGTCTTCGTAAAGAGTTAATTGCCAAAGGTATCTCCGTGAAATTTGATAATCGTGATACACACCGTCCGGGCGCTAAGTTTGCCGAGTACGAGTTGAAAGGTGTTCCGGTTCGCGTTGCCATTGGCAGCCGCGATATGCAAAACGGTACGGTAGAACTGGCCCGTCGTGATACCAGGACAAAAGAAACGGTTACTCAGGAAGGCTTAGCCAATACTATCGAAGCTTTATTGGCCGATATCCAAAAAAGTATCTACCAAAAAGCTGCCGACTTCCGCACCGAAAACACCATCGAGGTTAACGATTACGAAGAGTTTAAAAGTTTATTGGACGAAAAGCCGGGCTTCCTTTCAGCACACTGGGATGGTACGCCTGAAACAGAACAACGCATAAAAGACGAAACCAAAGCTACCATACGTTGTATTCCTTTAAATAACAAGCTTGAAGAAGGCAAGTGTATTTTGACCGGCAGGCCGAGTACGCAGAGGGTGTTGTTTGCAAGAGCATATTAAGCCCCCCGACCCCCTAAAGGGGGAGGAATGGAGGCAATAAATTAAAATAATAATTCACCTAAAAGTACCCCCTTTAGGGGGCGGAGGGGGCATGAAATTCGCAACAAAAGCCATCCACGCAGGGCAAGAGCCTGACCCAACAACCGGCGCCGTGATGACGCCGATTTACCAAACCTCAACTTACTGGCAAAAATCGCCGGGCGAGCATCAGGGTTATGAGTATTCGCGCGGGACGAACCCGACGCGTAAAGCTTTGGAGAATTGTCTGGCAGCTTTGGAGAATGCCAAGTTTGGTTTAGCTTTTTCAAGCGGCATGGGGGCTACGGATGCGGTAATGAAATTGCTTGCTCCGGGCGACGAGGTAATTACCGGTAACGACTTGTATGGCGGCTCATACCGCATTTTTACAAAGATATTTGCCAATTATGGCATTAAGTTTCATTTCCTGGATCTGTCAAATCCGGAAATCATTCGTGAATATGTTAATGCCAATACCAAACTGATCTGGATTGAAACGCCGACCAACCCGACGATGCAGATCATCGATATTGCGGCGGTGACCAAGATTGGCAAAGAAAAAGGTTTGCTCACAGTGGTTGATAGCACTTTCGCCTCGCCATATCTTCAAAACCCGATTGATATGGGTGCCGATGTAGTGATGCACTCGGTTACCAAATACATCGGCGGTCACAGCGATGTGGTGATGGGCGCATTAATGTTGAATGATGAGGATCTGTACAAACGCTTATGGTTCATCTACAACTCATGCGGCGCTACCCCCGGACCGATGGATAGCTTCCTGGTGCTGCGTGGTATCAAGACACTACACCTGCGCATGAAAGCGCATTGCGAGAATGGCCGTAAGATAGCCGAGTTCCTGAAAACGCATCCAAAAGTTGACAAAATATACTGGCCGGGCTTTACCGATCATCCAAACCACGATATCGCCAAAAAACAAATGCGTGATTTTGGCGGGATGATATCCATCACCCTAAAAGATGCTGATTTGCAGGAGACTTTCCGCGTGGCATCGTCATTTAAAGTGTTTTCACTGGCTGAGTCGCTGGGTGGGGTAGAGTCGCTTATTAACCACCCGGTTACCATGACGCATGCCTCGATACCAAAAGAGGCCCGCGAAGCGGTTGGTGTGGTGGATAATTTGCTGCGCCTGAGTGTTGGTGTTGAAGATGTGGATGATTTGTTAGATGATTTGAAGCAAGCGTTGGCGTAAAAGCTATTACACAATTTGTCATTTCGAGCATAGCGAGAAATCTATACACTCGCATATGAACAGATGTATAGATTTCTCCTCGTTCCTCGTCGAAATGACATACTTAATAGGATTATGCAAGACAATCTCAGATCCTTCCTCGATGCCAAAGTCGCCCAATATAACCAACCCGGTTTTATTGCCAACGACCCTGTAAGCATCCCGCATCTGTTCACCAAAAAGCAGGACATCGAGATCATGGGCTTTTGGGCCGCTACGCTGGCCTGGGGACAGCGCCCGACCATCATCAAGAAATGCAAGGAGCTGATCGCCCTCATGGATGGTGCCCCCTATGATTTTATCATGAATCATGAAGAAATCGACCTGAAAAAGCTGCTGCATTTTAAGCATCGTACATTTAATGATATTGATACACTGTATTTTATTGCATTCTTTAGATATCATTATGAGCGGTTTGAATC